>WNGJ01043416.1_pt1 | contig 13327 bp, 8 predicted proteins | sample 5400611 | NCBI WGS metagenome assembly WNGJ01 (sample SAMN13153375, study PRJNA577476) | soil metagenome | isolation source: 40 cm soil or saprolite under Garry oak tree replicate 1 | place: USA:California | collected 2016-06-15
TCGCCAGCCCGGCAGCGGTGCGGCAGGACTTCGCGATGGCGGAGCGCTGGCTGGCGAGGTTCCAGGCCTCGGTGAGCGGCGATATGAACCCGATCGAGTTAACCGATCACGCGGCTGACATTCTCTTCCAGCGCTTCGGCGCCGAGGATCGATTTCCTCCAGCGATGGACCGGCTTATCGCCATCCAGGAGCGACTTGGGGCTCAGCGCACGCCCCGCACAGCCGTGCACGGTGACTTCTGGTTCGGCAACCTGCTGCTGGGGGGCGACGAGCTAACCGGGGTCGTCGATTGGGAAGCCGGCACCGTCGCCGGAGACCCGGTGCGAGACCTCGCTCGATTCGCCCTGTCATATGCGCTCTACCTCGACCGCCATACGCGCCCGGGCCGCACGGTCGCCGGCCACAGCGGGCTCACCGCGGGAAACTGGGGCGCGGGGATCGAATACGCCATCGCGGGCGAAGGCTGGTTTCCCGACCTCTTTCGCAGCTTCCTTCAGAACGGCCTCGTCCGGCTTGGCGCGGATCCCGAGCGCTGGCGCGACGTGGCTCTAGCGGGGCTCGTCGACGTCGCCGCGACCGCTGACCATATCGAGTTCGCTCGGTCACACTGGAGGCTGTTCGACCGGCTGTCGGCTTAGAGCCCTGAGGCGCCGCCGTTTCGCACGTACCAGGACGAGAAATACGTATGCACCTAGGGCAGCGATGATCGCGGCGATCGGCAGAGCAACTCCCACCACCTCTCGTCCTGCGGTCAACAGCGAACCCCTTCCCGCGGGCCTGGTCGATGCAGCCGGGTTAGCCGGCAAGAACGTCTGTGAGTTTTCGTACTTCAGCTGCGCGAGGTTGGCCGGATGGTCGTGGAGGTTCGTACCGGCGCAAGCTGCGTTCGCGGACTGATAGCTCCACGAGAAGACCAGGTAACCGGACATGCTGGAGTCAGCCCAGTGGTTGAACTGGCTCGCCAGCTCGGGCGCGCTAGGCAGACGGTAGTAGCAGTCCTGGAAATCCTGGACGACCGCCATGTAGCGAGTGATCTTCGCCTTGTGGATCGCGGCGATGGCCGTGTCGATGTTGGTGAGATCGCAGGACGAAGCGGCCTTGGCGCATGGGTAGACATCGAAGCCGAGGATGTCGACCGTTCCTGCCCATGGCGCGTAGTCGTTGGAGATTCCGTTCTCGAATGCCTGGAGGACGGTGAACGTCTGGCCGGTGGGATCCAGCGAGTGAACGAGGGCGCTCCGCTGCTTGAAAAGCGCGGGTGCGTTCCGGCATTCGCTCACTTTCGGCTCGTCCCCGAGGTAGTACGCAAGGATGGCTTTGTGGCCCGCGATCGGGCTCACCTGCGACCTGATTGTCGCGTCGTCACTTTCAAACTTGCAGGCTGGAGCGTTGTGCCACGCGCCCAGCCAGACGATGCCCTTCAATCCCGCGGCGCTCAACGGGTCCAGGCGCACCTTGTAGGGATCAGTCATCACGGTGTTGAATCCGAGCGAGGCGATCTCGGTGAAACCCGTTGGGCTGGAATCCTTGCCGTAGACGCGGCGCTGGGTTGGGCCCACGGGCCGGGGGCGGCGGCGCGGCCGCTCTTCCCGTCAGGAGAGGGAGCAGGTCACCGATGTTGCCGTCGGCGGAGTGGCCGAGCAGGCCGACGCCGTAGGCCTCCTCGATGCCCCGCAGGGTCCCGTACTCGTTGCCGGCGCGAACCGCCGTGCCATGCGCCGAACCCACGACGAGCGTCAGCACCTGCTCCGACCCCGCTCCCTCGTCCCAGGTGATGATGATCCGGCTTGCCGCGGTCCACCAGCTGGAGGCCCTGACCTGGCCGACCAGGCCCTTGAGGAACTGGTCGCCCTGCGCAGCGCTCCCGTCGTGCATGTCGTTGAGCGTGTTCGGGGATACAAATGCAAAGGCCGGGGCGGTCCCCGCGGCGAGGTCGGCGGCCAGCTGCGGATAAGGCACATCGCGGCTGCACTGGGCCGGGTTCTTGCGGACTGAATCGAAGTACATGAACGGGTTGTGGTTGACGTCGTAGTGACCCGGGCCGAACTGATCGGTCAGGTCGCACGGGATCGGCATGTCCTCCATGTAGGCCTTCCAGCTGATGCCTGCTGCCGCCAGCTCATCGGTGAGCTGCGGGCCCGCGTACGTCCCGTCTTGCGGTGTTGTGTCAGGTGGATCGTTCTGGATCGATCCCGAGACCAGGCCGAGGTAGTTCGGCAGGCTGGGATGGCTCAGGTCGGTGGTGCTGACCGATCCGTTGCTTGCGACGAGGCCATTGAGGAAGGGCATCGCGGGATTGCCGACGACCGCCTCGTAGCTGGTGTTCTCCATCAGGACGACCATGATGTGCGGCGGGCTTCCCGCCGCCTGGGCGCCCTGGCTGGCGGGCACAAGAAGCCACGACAGAGCGATCACGATCGGGAGCCCAACGCTGCCTGCTCTGAGCAGGGCGCTGCTGCTAGCTTCTCTGACGCGTGTCCATATCGGACGTCGGGTACTCATGAGAACCGCCCATTACTCGACAGTTACGCTTTTGGCCAGGTTCCTCGGCTGGTCGACGTCTCGGCCCAGCTCGACCGCGACATGGTACGCGAATAGCTGCAATACCACGGTGTTGAGAATCGCCACGGCGGCTTCGTCGCAGGCGGGAATCTCGATTCGATCCGTGGTGACGTCGTCGAGGTGATGCTGGCCTTGCGTGACAAGGGCGAGCACGGGAGCGCCGCGCGCGGCGACCTCGTGCACGTTGCTCGCCATCTTGTCGCGAGTCGAGCCGTCGGTGCAGATGGCCACCACCGGGAAGTCCTGGTCCAGCAGCGCGATGGGACCGTGCTTGAGCGCGCCCGCGGAGGAGCCTTCGGCGTGCAGGTACGAGATCTCCTTCAGCTTGAGCGCGCCCTCGAGAGCGATGGGATGGTTGATCCCGCGCCCGACAAACAGGAAGTTCCGAAATCGCGCGTAGCGCCGCGCGAGGTCTGCGATCTCTGCCTCACGTCCCAGCACGGCACGCAATCCTTCAGGAATTTCGCGCAGCGCCTGCGAGAGCTCCTGCTTCCGCTCGAGTGACATCCTGCCGTGAGCGCTCGCCAGGCGGGCAGCGAGCAGGTACAGAGTCACGAGGTGGCTCACGAAAGTCTTCGATGAGCTGGAATCCCGGCCCAGTCCTCGATCACATGCTCGCCGACCAATGCCGCATGCATCGAGGTGCCCATGCCGAGGAGCAGCACGTTTCGAAAACCGCGGAGGTCCGCGTCCGTCAGATCGCAGCCCTGGAGATTTACATTTCCGCCGGGGAGCAGCCGTCCGCGCAGCGCGTTCGCGACTGCGTCCGGTGCTTCGTGGATCTCTTTGAGCATGAAGTGGCTGAAGCCGCCCTTCTGGGCCTGGCTCACGTCCCAGTCGACGTGGATGACCTTGGGCGCGACCGGAGCTCCGTCAAGCGTTGTGACCTCCGGTCCCATCGGAGTCACCGCCACGATCTCACCCTCGCCGAGGATCAGCACCTTCTTGGTGTGCGGGATCACGGCCGTGATGTCCGAGGCGAGGAAGAACTCGTCCTCGCACATGCCGAGCACCAGCGGCGCGTTCATTCGCGCGCCGATCAGGAGGTCCGGCTCGTCTCGCGACATGATCGCCAGCGCGTACGCACCCGTGATTCGCTTGAGGGCGCTGCGCACGGCGGTCAGAAGATCGTCACCGGACGCGTCCTCGATCAGGTGGGGGATGACCTCGCTGTCCGTTTCAGACACGAAGGTGTGTCCGCGGGACACGAGCTCGTCGCGGAGCTCTCTGAAGTTCTCGATGATGCCGTTGTGGACGACGACGATCCTGCCGCCGCAGTCGGTGTGGGGATGTGCGTTGACAAGGCTTGGCTTGCCGTGAGTCGCCCAGCGTGTGTGGCCGATGCCGAGGCGCCCTTTGGGCATGCAGTCCTGCAGCTGGGCGGTGAGCAGCGCGACCTTGCTCTCGCTCTTGGTGGTGCTCGTCAACCCTGAGGTGCGGTCGAACACGGCGATGCCCGCCGAGTCGTAACCGCGGTACTCGAGGCTCTTCAGACCGTCGAGGAGCAGAGGCGTCGCCTCATGGTTCCCGAGATAACCGATGATCCCGCACATCTAACCGGCCCTGAAAGCGGCGGAGACCATGAACCACCGCACCGACGCGGTGAACGTGAACCCTGCGTGCTGCTGTCCCGCAGCCCCGCCGGCGATGTCTTCCTCGCCCTGGGTGCCGCTGGAAGACTGTCCCCGCTTGACGAACGTCACACCCTGGCTCGCGCCTGGCGTAAGCGTGCCGGCGCCGTTGGTTGCCACCATTCCGCCATAGATGAGCTCGCCTGCCGCGACCGCCGGCGTGAGGCCGGAATCAGCGGTTGTGCTTGTGCCATTGCCCATCACCGCCTGGTCGAGTGGATTGAGCGCCGCGACCCCCGAGTACTCGGCGGCGGACCCCTGCAGGTATGTGGCTGTGGGGGAGTAGTAGAGCGCGATGTCGCCGGCGGTGCCGGCCGAGCCTCGCCATGTCGTCGAGATCGAGCGTGTCCACGCGCCATTGACGTTGTCCGTCACGCCGACCTGACCGTTCGCGTCGTACTGGCCGAACATTCCGACGAGCAGGTCACCTTTGGCGACTGGCCCGAGCGTGACAGTCATGGTCGTCGCACGGCTGCCTCCTGTCACGACATTGGCCTGCACGAACTTCGGAGCGGGTGGGGGAGTGCTCGGCGTGGTGACGGTCACCGCCGAAGACTGGGCGGAGTGATTTCCGGCGGCGTCAAAGGCGTCGACCGTGTACGCGTGAGTGCTTCCTGCCACGACGGTGTCAGTGAATGTCAACGCAGCCGGCCCGAGGGTGACGAGCAATGCGGTGTCGCGGTACACGTCGTAGCCGGCCACTCCGACGTTGTCCGTCGCCGCGCTCCAGCTCAGATCGATCTCAGTCGGCGAAGCGGCCGTTGCGGTGACGCCCGCCGGCACGCTCGGTGGTGTCCAGTCGGGCGTCGTCACGCTCGCGGGGGTCGACTGCGTCGAGTGGTTGCCGCCACCGTCGAATGCGTCGACGGCATAGCTGTAACTGGTGAGACTGGCGACCGTGTTATCCGTGTAGGCCAGGGTCGTACCGGAAACAGCGCCCAGGGCCGAATCGTTGCGGTAGACCGTGTATCCCGTTACGCCGACGTTGTCAGTCGACGCGTTCCACGACAGGTTTACCTGCTGTGTAGACGTGCTCGCGTTCGCGACAAGGCCGGTTGGAACCGTTGGCGGCGTTGTGTCTCCCCCGGCGGCGGCGATGGTCGTATCCAGCACGATGCTGTACGGGCTTCCGGTGCCCGACTGATAAACGAGTGGAACGTAGCCGCGGTTCAGCGGCGACTGAGCTGGGACGTGGGGATAACGCGGCTGGGATCCGAGAGTTGACAGCGTCGTGATGGAAGAGGCCGTGATGTAGGGACTGACCAGCGTCGCGTATTTCAACGCTCCGGAACTCGCGCTGGTCACCCAGAAAACAAAGACCTTTCCAGAGGCGTCGATAGCACCCGCGATATCCGGCGGATCCGTCGACGCGGCCCCGTCGATAATCAGACGTGAGTTCCACGTCACATGGCCCGTGGCCATCGGGGCCGCATCGGGCCTCCCCAGCCAGTAGGTGACCCCGTGCCAGGTCGGACCTCCTGCGTTGATCACGGCACGAAAGACATGGATGTTGCCGCTCGCCTCGTCGATCGCGACCTGCGGGCCTCCGTAGCCGGCCTCGGAGTCGTCGTAGCCGCTGTCGAGGACCGTCTCGGCGGTCCAGTTGCCGAGGCTGGGGTCGGTGCGGCTGTCAAGAAGAACCCTGTAGAGGTCGCGGTAGTGGGTCCCGTACACGAGCACAGTCGCCCCCAGCTTCGCCGAATGGCGGATGTTGGGCTGGGTGATATTCGAGTCGGTGGCCGTCATGTGAATCACGGTCGTCAACCAGCCGGACTGCCCTGTTCTGTCGGCGGTCCAATTCATGAAGAGGTTGTCGGAATCCGACAAGTTCGTGTCGTCCCACCACGTGGCGATCAGCCACTTTCCGCTCCAGGTGACCGAGGGATCCTGGCGGCCGGGTGAAATCGTTCCGGGAATCGAAGTCGCCGAGTCCCACGTGAAGCTGGTGCCATCGTATGTGCCATGCCTGATCTGCTCCAGCGGAGCTGAACCCACGAGCTCGGCGCCGGCTTGGATCCAGATGTCGGTGCTCGTCGCTCCCGCCAGCGTGTAAAACGTGACTTCGTCGCCCGCGATGGTCTGCACCTGGGCGACTGACTGCGCACTCGACCCGGGATTTCGCACTTGGTCGACGACACCTGTGCTCCCGTTGAAAAATCCGATCAGCAGCGATCCGTCGTGCAGGTAGGCCACCTTGTCCTGAGCGGGATGCTGGTAGCCGAGCGAAGACGATGAGGTGGTCACAACGTGCGGTGGAATGCTGCTCGCAGCGCCAGTCACGTCCCCTTCGGGGACCAACATCATCGTGAGCAATGCCAATCCACCCACGAGCGCCCGTACCTCTCGCTTGCGTCTGGGCGCTGAACGCGACGTCGGCACGTGCTCGGGAACTCTCAAGTCGTGCGCTCCTTCAGCTCGCCTACGAATCCCGCTCGGCGCCGCGACCTGGCCACGAGCTTGGTCACCCCGCGGGAGACGACATGCTTGGCCGTCTCGCCAAGGAGGCTGATGGTTGCGATGAGCGATGGGTCGCGCAGGTAGGCGAGGTCGAGCTCCGTGCGATGGGGGAGGAGCTCGCTGATGTAGAAAGCCTCCACATCCTCCACGTCGCTCGGAACGACATCGCGCAGCCGCACCTGCACAGGGCCCGTCAATCCGGGGCGATAGGCGAAGACGCGCTGCATGTCGCTGGGATAGCGCACGGCCAGGGCCAGCGTCTCGGGCCGCGGGCCGACCAACGTCATCTCACCGCGAAGCACGTTCAGCAGCTGGGGCAGCTCGTCGAGACTGGTCAGCCGCATCAAGGCGCCGAGCCTTGTCACGCGGCGATCGCCGGGCCCCGTGATCTCTGGACCGCCCTGCCCCGGGCGCATGCTGCGGATCTTGTACATCGTGAAGGGCACGCCTCCCTGGCCCACGCGCACCTGCCGGTAGATCGCCGAAGCATTCGTGCTCATCCGTGCCGCGGCAAGCAGGACGAGCAGGACCGGCCAGAAGACGGCCAGCACGATCAGCGCAACGGCCACATCGAGGATGCGCCGCCATGGGCTTGGAGGCACGCTGGCAAGGCCCTCGAAGACGGGCGGCGGCGCGTGCCGATCGATCCTGCGCGTCGTGTGCCAGTACCAGCCGACGAGCGTCGCCGTCGTGGTCAGATAAGCCGCGCTCGAGGCGACCGCCGCTCCGACGGCGCCGTAGCGCGGGATCAGGATCAAGTCCAGGACCAGGGTGACAAGCACTCCGGCGCCGGCCGCGAGCGAGTTCAGGCCCGGCCGTCCTCGTCCAAAAAGGAAAGCCGTGACCACGCCTCCCACCCCTTCGGCGGCAAGGCCGATCAGAAGGATGCGCGCCGGAAGAACCGCGCCTGTGAACACCTGGCCGAAAAGAATTGGGATGACGAAACTCGCCCCCACCGCCAGCGGGATCGAGGCCACCGCGGTGATCGCTCCGGCACGAAGGATCAGGCTGCGTGATGTCTTCTTGGCGTGCGCTGCTTCCGAACGGGCGAACTGCGGATAGAGCACCCAGTTGGCCGCGATCGGCAGCAGGCGAAGGAATTCGGCGTATTTGGCCGCGACCGCGTAGATGCCGAGGGCGGCAGGCCCGGCGAGACCGCCGAGCAAGATGAAATTGAAGCGAAGGTTCAGCAGCTGCATCAGGGTGCCGAGCTGGCCACGCGTGCCGAACGTGTAGATCTGCCGCGCCATGGTGAGCGAGGGGCGGCCTGCCCCAGCCAGGAAACCACCGCGCAGCAACCTCCTCCACGCGATCGCCCCCGTTGCGACGTCGGCAAGAATCAGGGCGCCGATCAGAGCGCTGTCGCCGCCGATGCCGACCGCCTGCATGAGGCCGAAGGCGGGAAGGAACATGAGCTCCTCGAGGAAGATCGTCAGGTTGCTTCCGCGGAGATCTCCCGATCCCTGGGCGGCCGCCTTGCCGGTGATGACGAAGAGGCGGAGGGCAACAAGGATCGCCACCGCCGCGACGAGGCCGATGGCGGCGTGCCGGAAGAACACCAGCTGCAGCAGAGGCGTTCCTATCAGCCAGAGCGCCGACCCGGCCACCGCGCCGGCGAGCGCCATGGCGACGACCGTTCGCCGCACCTGAGGGTCGTCACGAGTGGGGCCTGCGAGGAAGTACGCGAGCGAGCCCGCGAGACCACCAGAGACGACCACGGCCAGCAGCCACGGCAGGATGCGCAGCAGCGCGTAAGAGCCGACAGCATCGGGTCCGCCTGCCCGGGCAACCCACAGCGTTGCGATGCCGAGCGCGGCCATGGATCCCAAGAGGGCGACGATGTTTTCGACGAACGGCCGGCGATCGGCCCGCAGGAGCTGCCTCATCAAGGCCGCCGTCTGCCCCAGACGAATAGAGCGGCGATGATGGCGAGCAAGACACGGCAAGCCCAGCGACAGCCCCGGCGAGCGGCGAGGTGCGAGGAAAGATCGCTGCGAATTCCGCGCTCAGCGGTTTGGCGGCCACGGACCATGCCCGCCAGCCCACCGATCCGATGAGCACCAGCAGACCAAAGGCGCCGATCAGCCCGCGCTCGACGATCGATTCGATGTAATCGTCATGCGTTTGGAAGGCGTAGGGTGCCAGCTGGGTCTGAAGCAGCGGTTTGGTCGAGCCTGGTCCGAGGCCCCAAGGCACGCCTTGCTTGTAGAGATCGATCGTCTCCGTGATCAACCACTGGCGCTCCTGGGCGCTCTGTGAGCTGCGGCCGATCGAATCCCGGAGCAAGGGAATGCCGCTGTCCTTGGCGATCGCTTCGATCGGCAGCGCTTGCGCCATCGCCAGGACGATGAGCGCGGCCACGAGGGCGAAGCTCGCTGTGGCGACCAACGGAAGCGTGCCCCACCGTCGCGCCACATAAAAGAGGACGACCACGCTGACTCCCACCGCGCACGAAAGCAGCCCACCGTTGGAGCCGGTGAGCGCGAGAGCACCGAGCAGCGCGCCGCAGCACGCAAGGCGAAGCAGCCGGTTGCGTGGCGTGCGGGTGGCCATCACCACCATGAAGGACAGGAAGAAGTAGTTGGCGGCGTAGTTTGGGTCCCCAAACGTCAGCGACGCGCGAACCCCGGTGCGATCAGATACGCCGGCGATTGCAGCGTTGCCGGTGGCGACGCCGGCGAACAGGAGCAAAGCCCAGGCGACCGAGCTCCACGCCCAGGCCCGGACGATCCACTTGAAAGCGGTCGGGGAGCGAGCCGTGTTGACGAGGACGCCGCACCACAGCAGCAGGACGAGGTCCTGGACGAGCGCCAGCAGGCCCTCGCGGGGGTACGGGCCCGCGAGCGAGCCAATCGCGCCGCCGACCATGAAAATCCCGGTCGCCAGCGCGTACGGCAGGCGCAGGTCCTGCGCCGCCAGGCCTGCCCACAGGATCGTCACGCCGATGCTGATCGCGAAATAGATGTCGACCGGAGAAGAGTTGCCCGGCCCGGACGGCTTGAGCAGCGGAAGAGCGGCCACGCCAAGAGCGACAGGCACGAGCACCCACCGCGGGACTCGGATTCCCATCGCCGTGCGGACTGGGGTCGGCCCGAGGCCGGCACGAGCCCAGGACGCGATCATCTCGAAACGGTACCGATCGCAAGCGCCACGACAAAGGCGAGCATGGCGAGCAGGCCGACGCTCCAGAACGCCATGGTCACGAGCTGCCGGATGAATTCTCGGCGGTGCCGCTGATGGATCTTGTGCAGCCGGAATTCCAGGCTGTCCGTGCTGCGAGACGCGCTCACGGCTAGTTCAGGACCGCGAATGGCCGGAGGCGAGCCACAGGTCTGACGAGGTCGCTGGCCACGAGAATCCGGAGGCCTTCCTTGACGCCGTTGTCGTCCAGGTGCGGAACGACGGTGGCGGTTCGGTCCTTGTAGCGGAAACGCAGCGTCGTGTGGCCGAGTGGATCGGTACCCGAGAGTCCGCGCCGCGCGAAGTCGGTGATGATGCTCCCCGTCCCGTGCGACGCCGAGTACAGGGACTGATGCGCGCCCTCGGCGGCCACACATAGAAAGGACGAGGTCCGATTGTTGCCCGGCAGCAAGAGCGGCATCCCGGTCTCCCCGAACACGGGGTGGCCTTGCATCCTCGACGCGGGGAAGGCCCGCGCGCTGTTGTGGCGGTGGACGACGGCGGCCTTTCCCCGGATGGTCTCGTCGTAGATCGTGTTGTGAGGAGAGTCGACGATCAGATTCATCCTGGCCCCGAAGGCGCGTTGCGCCGTGGAGCGCAGGGTGGAGTAGGTCGCCTGGCGGTAGGCAAAGCCGTAGTTCATCGCGACGGCATTCGCGAGCATCAGGCGCTCTCCCTCCTCACTATCGCGCGCTACGGGCGGGCCACCCTTTGAGAAGTAAAGTGACATTCGCTCTTTCAGCTGGCGGCGCGAGCGAACCGAACCGAGCTGGTACATCGGCTTCTGGACGCTCATCACGACGCGGAGGGCCCTCGAGCCGGCCAGGCGGCGTCCAAATCGCTGGCCCATCTGGATGTTGAGCACGCCGTCGCCGCCGTGGTACTGCATCGTGATCTGGCCGAGGTGAAGTCCGAGCTTGCGCGCAGCTTCCTGGTCCAGAACCTCTTCGACCTGCTGCAGCTCCACGAAGTGGGTGCTCGGCCCGACGGTGCCGAACCGAATGCGCGACAGCTGTGTGGCCATCCAGGAAAGCTCGCTGCGGACTCGCGGCTCGCCGCCGAATGGCTCGACGTCGAGGCGGCCTCCCTCCTCGATCCTGTCCAGCTCGGAGGGGTCGAGGTCGTAGCGGTCGACGGCAAAACGGGCACCCTCGACGGCGCAGCGGATGACCTCGCCGGCGGACAGCACCGGCTTGTAGCTGGGCGGATATGGGTGTATGGAGCGAATGCCGTCGTAGAACTCGCGGATCGCGGCCTCGTCAGGCCTGTCGATGTCCAGGGCGGCAAGCGCCATGCCGCAGTTCAGCGCGGCGCTCGTGAAGATCGGCCGGATGGTCTCGCGCGTCGCCACGGCGATGCTCGAAGGCATCTCCATCAGGGCCTTGTGATAGAAGTCGGGAAGAACCGCCGGCGGTGCTGCCAGGTCGATGTCCGTGATGCCGCTCATCAGCAGCGCGAGTGAGTCCGCGCGAACCGGATGATCCAGGCTGTCGAAGATGCGGGGCTGAAACTCCGCCTCCTCTGACTCGAGCTGCCAGTCTTCGGTAAGCAGCTCGCTGCTCACGCGATCGCCTCCACGCGGTTGAGCAGCTCCGAGAGGCGGAGACCCGGCCGGTTCGGAAGCACGATCTCCACTGCCGGCAGCCGGGCCGCCAGATGTTCCGCGATCTCCTCGACCGGCGCCTGCGCGGGCCCCAACCCGGTCGCGGCTGTCAGCGTGGCCGCGAAGCTCCAGTAACGGCGAAGCTCGCCCGCGATGAATGTCCCGGTGATCAGCGAACGGGCCGCGGTGGCAGGGTCGCACGGCTTCACAACCGCGACGCTGTCCTCGCCTCGGCGCAGCGAAACGATGATGTCCGGCACAAGCGCCGGGACGCGTCTGGTCAGCTGTCGCTCGACACGTCCGTGGGGCATCGCACGCCCTGACCCGCCTTCGACGCGCACCGGCTCGACCAGGCCCCAGGCTGTGCTTCCGTCGCTGACGCAGATGTTGTCGCAGATGGCGACTCCGCCGACCGCGATCTCCTGCATCAGGAGGGTCGACTTGCCAACCCCTCCGGGACCGGCCAGGAGCGGCCGCAGGTCGCCTGCGGTGCAGACCGATGCGTGAAGAGGAGCGCGGTCGCGCAGGCTCGCGCGCCACATGGCGGGATACTGAAGGAGCGCCGCCCGGGCAAGCAGGATGAAGCGAGAGGGGAGGAGGCGCGCGACGACCTGGCCGCGCAGCTTGGGCCGCCAGCGATAGGTGAAGTCCATGCGCTCCGCGGCGCCTGCGAGCCGCAGGTCAAAACCTGACCCGCAGACGTCTTCCATTACCACCTCTTTCGCCCGCCTCCATGCGCCGCGCGTCACCGGCTCCCAGGCAGTCGTGTGGAAGGGCCGGCTCGAGGACTCGACGCGCACGGCCAGCGTTGCCCGCTCGGTGTCGGCGTTGCGGCGTTCGCCGGCCGTCGCCTCGTCGATGAGCTCATCGACCCACGGCAGGTCGCAGTCGATCGCAATGCGCTCGCCCGCGGTGGTCAGCATCTGCTTACGCATGGGCCACCATGCTGAGCGGCGGCGTCATTGCCGGCGACGAGCCGTTGAGCGCCAGCTCGTACGTCTCCTCCAGGTCGCGGCCGAGCACGGCCGGGTGAAAGCGATCGCCGAGCTGCGTGCGGGCGGCCTGCGCCATGCGCATGGCCTCGTTCGGGTGATCGAGCAGATAGCCGACCGCCTTGCCGAGCAGCGCGGGCTCGCCGGGCGGCACGAGCAAGCCCGTCCGGCCGGGGACCACGACTTCGGGGACTGCGTTGACCGCGGTGGCGACAACGGGTATCCCGCAAGTCATAGCCTCGACGACCGAGCACGGCAGGCCTTCGTAGTGACTCGCGAGCGCGAAGACGTCCAGCGCAGGCAGCAGCGTCGCAACATCGTCTCGCTCGCCCAGCAGGACGAACCGATCCTCCATTCCTTTGCGGGCGACCAATGCCCGTGTCGCCTCCACCAGCGGTCCATCGCCGATCCAGATGAAGCAGACGTCCTTGCGACCAAGCGCTTCGAAGGCCGCAACCATGTCGGCGGGCGCCTTCTGCGGCGCGAGCCTGCCCACGGTTCCAACGACCAGCGAGTCATCCGACAGTCCGAGGCGGCGGCGAGCCAACGCGCGGCTGCTCTGCGTCGCCTTTGGAATGTCGAGATCGATCGCGCTGGCGATGGCGCGAACCCGTTCCGCCGGCGCGATCTTGAGGCGAATGGCTTCGGCCGCTACGGCGCCGCCGACCGCGAGGAATCGATCAGTGATGCGGCCGAGTCTTCTCTCGACCTGGATGTAGGTAGCGCGAAGAGGCCATGCCTGACGGTTGTGAAAGGGGAAGCCGTGAAACGTGTGGACGATCGCCGGCACGCCGGCCTGGTGCGCTGCGATTCGTCCCAGAGCGCCCGCCTTGCTGCTGTGCGTGTGCACGACGTCGAAATTTCGCGCCCGCAGCTCGTGCGTCAGCTCTACAAGCGCCCTG
>WNGJ01005488.1_pt1 | contig 13325 bp, 14 predicted proteins | sample 5400611 | NCBI WGS metagenome assembly WNGJ01 (sample SAMN13153375, study PRJNA577476) | soil metagenome | isolation source: 40 cm soil or saprolite under Garry oak tree replicate 1 | place: USA:California | collected 2016-06-15
CAGCTTGGTCGGGACGATCGCCGAGTCGTAGGCCTGCAGCAGCGAGACCGTCATGCCTGCATAGCCGGCGGAGTTGGCGGTGCCGAGGTTGTCGGCGTTGTAGGCCTCGACGGCCGGGATCGCGGCGCGAACGTTGGCCTTTGCGGCCGAGTTGTTCGCACGATCGCGGAAGCTCAGGTACGAGGGGATCGCGATCGCGAGCAGGATGCCGAGGATGATGATGACAACGAGAAGCTCGATGAGGGTGAAACCGCTTTCCTCACCCGCGAGCCGCTGTCGAATCTTGCTGGTCATGCAGGTGCTCCTTCCATGGGAAACGAACGAACGGAGTGGCCGCACCTGCATCGGCGGAATCCCCCACAGCGGGTAACCCTCGAAGGGGTGATCGTGCCTTTTGAAAACTTGCGGTTCCTAGAGAGGTAAAGGACGCGCCACGGCCTGCCGATGACTCGTTCGAGTTATGCGGCCGGTGAATTCAATCGATGAGCTCCTGGAGCACATGGTGGCGCGCAACGCGTCAGACCTCCATGTGACCGTTGGAACCCCTCCTGTCATTCGCGTGCGTGGAGAAGTCGAGCGCGTGGAGGAGTACGCACCCCTTACTCCGGAGGAGACACAGGAGCTTCTCTACCGCATCCTCTCGAGCGAGCAGCAGAAGAACCTCGAGATCAAGCGCCAGCTCGATTTCTCACACTCGATCCCGGGGCTGGCCCGTTTCCGTGTGAACGTCTACTTCCAGCGGGAGTCGATCGGCGCGGCCTTCCGTCTGATCCCGGCCGAGATCAAGACGCTGGAGGAGCTCGGCATTCCGGCGACCTTGCACCAGTTGGCCGAGAAGCCGCGCGGCCTCGTCCTTGTCACCGGCCCGACCGGTTCCGGTAAGTCGACGACCCTCGCCGCGATCATCGACGAGATCAACCGAAAACGCTCGGAGCACATCCTCACGATCGAGGACCCGATCGAGTTTCTACACCGCCACAAACGCTGCATCGTCAATCAGCGCGAGATCGGCCCCGACGCAACGAGCTTCGCCGAGGCCTTGCGCGCAGCACTCCGCCAGGACCCCGACGTGATCCTCGTCGGCGAGATGCGCGACCTCGAGACCATCGCGACCGCCCTGACGGCTGCCGAGACCGGTCATCTCGTCTTCGGGACTCTGCACACACAGAGCGCTCCGTCGACGATCGACCGCATCATCGACGTCTTCCCGGCCGAGCAGCAGGAGCAGATTCGTATTCAGATCGCCAGCTCACTGCAGGGAGTGGTCACGCAGGCCCTGCTTCCGACTGCAGATGGAATGGGGCGAGTCCCTGCGCTCGAGGTCCTGCTGCCGGACGACGCCGTCCGCAACCTGATCCGTCAGGGCAAGGTCGAGCAGATCTATTCGGTGATGCAGACGAACACGAGCCGCGGAATGCAGACGATGGAGCAGTCGCTGGCGGACCTGATCACCCGTGGTGTCGTCGAGTTCGAAGCGGGCCTCAGCCGTTCGAGTCGACCCAATCAGCTCGTCGGTGTGCTCGAACGCGCCGGCTTTCAAGTCGAACTCCCGCCCGATCTCAGCGAGTCGCACGACGAGCAGCCACTCGCCGCGGGGCTCCGCGTCGCCGGGAACTAGTGATGGACGACCAGTCGCTCTGGAAGAAGGAGTTGTCCTTCGGGCGCAAGCCGGAAGACGAGAAAGACGCCGGCGAGTCGCCGCCGAACGACGAGCAGCCGACGTCGATGTGGAAGAAGGAGCTTTCGCTCAAGCGCGAGCCGAAGGCCGACGCCGCCGAAGGCGACGCCGCTGCGAACGCGACTGTCGACGAGCCTGCCGTCGACGAGCCCGTAGTCGCGGAGCGAACAGAAGCCGAGCCGGCGGCCGAGCAGGAGGAGACCTGGACGAAGGAGGCTTCGTTCAGCCGCACGCCGGAGCCCGAGCCCGACGCCGTACCTGAGCCGATCGTGGCGGAAGAGTCCGTTTCGTCCGAGGACGAGACCTGGAAGAAGGAGGTGTCGTTCAGCCGCAAGCCGGCGGCCGATCCCTTGTCCAAGCAGGCGGCGGACGACGCGTTCGTTGCCGGCGAGGAGACCGTCGCCGACGAACAAGCTTTTGCGGACGAGCCGGTCGCAGCCCAAGAGGACGTTGCTACGGAACTCGACACCGAGGAGCCCCTCCCGAGCCTCGAGATCGAGGCCGAACCATGGGCCGCACCGCCGTCGCTCCCGCCGGCACCTCTTCCCGAAGCTCCGGTCGCAATCGTCCCCGCGCCGATCCCGCCGGTAGATGTCGCCGCGCCGGTCGCAGCAGTCGAGCTGCCGCTTCCAAGCGACGACACCACGAAGGTGCCGTTCTGGAAGAAGGAGCTCTCGCTCGGCGGCAAGAAGCGCGACAAGCCGGTCAAGGAGCGTGCAGCAGCGAGCGTCCCCGTACCGACAGACTCGGTAGACGTGCACCCGCCGGTCGCCGCCGCCGACCTGCCGCCGCCCCTACCCGACGCTCCGAAGGTGCCGTTCTGGAAGAAGGACATCTCGCTCGGGGGCAAGAAGCGCGACAAACCGGTCGAGGAGGATCCGGCCGCGATCGTTTCCGCGCCGACCCCGTCGGTAGAGATCCATCCACCAGTCCCTGCAGCCGAGCTGCCTCCTCTTCCCGAGGCCGCTTCGAAGGTGCCGTTCTGGAAGAAAGAGCTCTCGCTCGGGAGCAACAAGCGCGACAAGCCCGAGAAGCCGGCCAAGCCCGCCAAGGAGCGGAAGCAGAAAGCCCCCAAGGTGAAGGCCGAGCGCGCTCCGAAGACCGACGAGCCCAAGGAACCGAAACAGCCGAAAGAGCGCAAGCAGAAGGCTCCGAAAGTCAAGGTCGAGCGCGGCAGCAGCAAGGGTCGTATCGTCGGCTTGAAGATCGGCGCCTCTCAGCTTGCCGCGGCGCGTGTCTCGAACAACGGCTCGGCGGAGCTGCTGCAGGTGGCGCGCGAGCCCCTCGCCGCGGGCATCGTCGTCGGGGGAGAGCTACGCGATCCAGACGCGCTCGCCGAGGCGCTCAAAGATTTCTTCGCGAAGCACGGCTTGCCCAAGAAGGGCGTTCGGCTTGGGATCGCCAACAACAGGATCGGCGTCCGTACCTTCGAGATCGCCGGCATCGAGGACCAGAAGCAGCTTGCCAACGCAATCCGCTTCCGCGCACAGGAAACGCTGCCGATCCCGATCGACGAAGCCGTGCTCGATTACCAGGTGCTGGGCGAAGGCGTCGGCGAGGACGGCCAGCCGACCAAGCGCGTCCTGCTCGTGGTTGCGTACCGCGAGCTGATCGACCGTTACGTCGATGCCTGCAAGAAGGCGGGCATCACCCTCGCCGGCATCGACCTGGAGGCGTTCGCGCTCTTGCGTGCGCTGCAGGCGCCGCAGGAGGGCGTCGGTACCGATGCGACGGCCGCTCTCGTCGTGGTTGCGATCGGTCACGAGCGCTCGACGTTCGCCGTGTCGGATGGACGGGTCTGCGAGTTCACGCGTGTTCTCGAATGGGGTGGTTCCGCGCTGAACGTGGCGATCGCCCGGGCAATCGACGCCGCGCCGTCCGAGGTCGAGGGCGCGAAGCGCGCGCTCGCCTTGACGGACGAAATGGTCCCGGACGGTCTCACGTCCGATCAGGCGAAGAACGCGCGTGAGGCCATGCGCAGGGCGATCCAGACCTTCGCCCGCGAGCTCGTATCCTCGCTCCAGTACTACCAGAACCAACCCGGCTCGCTGGGCATCGGCGAGATCGTTCTGACCGGCGGCACAGCCCACCTGCCAGGTATCTCCGGCGAGCTAGAGCGCCTGATCGGCGTGCACGTTCGAGTCGGCGATCCGCTCGCGCGGATGAAGGTTTCGAAGAAGGTCGGCCAGCCCGAGCAGATCGGCTCGCTGGCCGTAGCCATCGGACTCGGGATCGAGGACTAGCGCCCATGCGTGCCGTCAACCTGCTGCCGCGAGATCAAAACCAGCGCACGATCAAGAAGGAGAGCCTCCCGGTCCTGATCGGCGCGTGCTCGGGAGTCCTGGTCGCAGCCGTTCTCGGCGCGATGTTCATGATGGGCAGCGGTAAGGTCGCAGCCCAGCAGCGGAAGCTCGACGACCTGAACCGCCAGTACCAGGCGCTTCCGCCGGCTCCGGCAGGACCGTCCGTCGCACAGCAGCAGCTCGCCGGCGAGCAGAGCGCCCGCGTGAGCGCACTGAGCACCGCGCTGACGAGCCGCGTCGCCTGGGACCGGGTCTTTCGCGAGTTCTCGCTCGTGCTGCCAGACGATGTCTGGCTGACAACCCTCACTGCGAAGTCACCGATCTCGCCGCTTACGAACGCTTCGACGACCTCGACTGGAGGCGCACCTTCCCAGTTCACGATCCAGGGTCGCACCTATTCGCACGACGGCGTCGCGCGACTGCTCTCACGGCTACAGGTCGTCCCGGATCTGACGAACGTGCAGCTTCAGAGCTCGACGCTCGCGAAGGTCGGCGGTCAGAACGTGGTCGATTTCTCGATCGCAGCCGACATCAAGGTCTCCGGATCCCCGGGCGCATGAAAATCGACATGGACACGATCATGAAACGCGTCAAGGCGCTTCCCCCCGGGGCGTTGATCGGGATCATGGTCGGCGCAGTCCTGGTGTTCGGCCTGGCCGGCTGGTTCCTGCTCGTCCGCCCGCAGGGCGCGAAGGTCGCTTCCTTGAAGACTCAGGCGACCGAGGTCCAGGCGAAGATCGACGCGTACCACCAGCAGGTCGCTGCCGCGCGCGCGGCGCCGAAGATCGAGGTGGCCGACGTCTACCGGCTCGCGAAGGCGATGCCGGACCGGACAGATATGCCCGACCTCCTCCTCGAGCTGAGCCAGCTCGCGCGTGACACCGGCATTCGCTTCGATTCGATCTCGCCGCAGACGATCGCTCCGATTGGGAGCTACACGGTGCTGCCGATCTCCGTCACGTTCCAGGGCAACTTCTACAACCTGGCGGACTTCCTCTATCGCCTCCGCTCGCTCGTGTCCGTGCACGCCGGACGCCTCGACGCAACCGGCCGCCTGTTCTCGGTCGACACCCTGACGTTCAACGAGAGCACGCTGAAGTTCCCGCAGATCCAGGCCACCCTCGTCATCGACGCGTTCGTCTACGGAACAGGCGTGCCGGCCACGGCCCCGATCCCGACGACGCCGACCACGACGACGACCGCGGCCACGACCACGACCACCACCGAGACCGCCCCGAGCGGCGCGTCGGCGACAGGAGCTCCCTGATGGCGAAGAAACACGTCGATCCGCTCAAGGCAAAGCAGAAGAAGCAGAAGATCATCGCCGCCGTACTCGGTGTGGCTTTCCTCGGAGTGATGGCCTTTCAGGTGCCCCGAGTCATGAAGATGATGAAGACCCCGCCGCCGCCGGTCCGACACATCGCCACGACGGCGACCACTCCTGCCGGTACCCCCACGCTCGCCGCACCGACGCTGGGCGGTGCTCAGCAGCCTGGCCCGGCGACGGACTCGACGGGCTCCCTCGTCGCTGCCCCCGCAACGACCGTGCAGGACGGCCAACTCGCGTCATTCAGCCGCTTCGTGAGCAAGGATCCGTTCTCGCAGCAGCTCAGCGACACGCCGAGCTCCTCTTCTTCGACCGGCTCTTCCGCCAGCTCCTCGAGCGGAGGCGGCGCCGCGCCCGGCGTACCGACCGTCCACGGCAACGTCCCGGCACCGGGCAGCGCAGTGATTTCCGTGAACGGGACGCTCTACACGGTTGCGACGAAGACCGACTTCCCGCAGCCGACCTCGACCGACTCGACCCTCGTTCCGGTGTTCCACCTGGTGTCGGTGACCGCCCACACGGCGAAGATCTCGATCGCCGGAGGCTCGTACGCAACCGGTGCGCAGACGGTCACGCTGCGGGAGAACAAGCCTGTGACGCTGATGAACACGGCCGACGGCACGCGCTACACGCTGATCCTCAAGCCCCTCGGGACGGCCGTGCCGACGGGCACGAGCACCGGCAAGGGAAGCAGCGGCAGCACCGGGACGACCCCGACCCAGACGACCGTCACCCTGCCGCCGGCGTCTCCCTGAGTCGAGCTCTCAGGAGCCGGTCGACTGATCGAACGTCGAACTGACTCTTGCGAAGATCCGCGTCAGATCGCTCGGGTTCCGGACGACGACGGCGACCGTCCGAAGCTGGTTCCCAGAGCTTGGGGTGTCGAAGTAGAGATAGGTGTCGACTCGATAGGAGCGGTGGTCGGCCCCGGTGGTCGTGTAGCTGGGATCGCAGGCCGTGGCCGGAACGTTCGCCGGGCACGTGGTCACCGTCGGCACGAGCGCCTTCGGCGCGACGGGGTTCGCCATGTTGGCCTGGTAGACGGTGTCCCCGGTGTAGACCGAGTCGGCGATCGCCGAGTTCCACTCGGAGGTGATGAAGACGATGTTCTCGTACTTGAGGCCGCGGTAGGCCTCCATCTGCTTGTTCGCCAAGGCGCCGGCCGTCGAGATCCGGTTCGCCCGGGCGAGCGAGGCGTTGCCGGATGAGAACGCCCCGACGATGGCCAGGATGCCGACGTTCAGCATCACCATTGCCATGAGGAGCTCGAGCATGCCGAAGCCGCTCTCGTCGCGCGCGCGCAGATGCACGACTCAGCTATCGGCATCCCTCTTAAGCGGCTGAACCCCCCTGCCGATAGCCCTTTAGAGGGACGACTGTGGCTGCATTCTCATACTCCGCGATCAACGCTTCCGGCCTCGAGCTGACCGGCGAGGTCCATGCGCCCGACCTCGCGGGAGCGCGGGAGCAGCTGCGTGTGCGCGGCCTGCTCGCGAACGCGCTGAAGGAGCTCCCTGCCTCGGGCGACGAGGGTGCGCGGAACGTCTTCAAGAAGGTCAAGCCGAAGACCCTCCAGATCTTCTCGCGGCAGTTCGCGACCATGATCGAGGCCGGTCTGAACGTCGTCGCCGCACTCGTGATCCTCGAGCAGCAGACCGACGACGTGTATTTCGCTCTTGTGGTCAAGGAAATGCGCGCCGATGTCGAAGGCGGCCTGCTGCTGTCCCAGGCGATGCAGCGGCACCCGAAGATCTTCGACCGTCTGTTCGTCTCGATGATCGAGGCCGGCGAGGCTGCGGGAATTCTGGACGAGGTACTCGACCGGGTGGCGTACCAGATCGAGAAGTCCACCCAGATCAAGCGCCGGGTCAAGGGCGCGATGCTCTACCCGACGATGGTGCTGGTCTTCGCGACCCTCGTCCTCACCGGTCTGCTGATGTTCCTCGTCCCGGTGTTCGTGAAGATCTTCGGACAGCTCGGCGGCCAGCTCCCGACGCTGACGCAGTACGTCGTGACCGCGTCGGACATCCTCCGCACCAAGTACTACATCATCTTCCCAACGCTGACTCTGCTGTTCTTTGGCCTGAAGAAGTACAAGAAAACGGACGCGGGCCGGCAGAAATGGGATCGCATCAAGCTCAAGATCCCGATGAAGATCGGCCAGGTCGTCCTCAAGGTGACGATGGCCCGCTTCTCCCGCACCCTCTCGACGCTTGTCGCCGCAGGTGTGGACATCATTCAGGCGCTCGAGATCACGGGCCAGTCCTCCGGCAACTGGGTGATCGAGGAAGCGCTCGCAGATGTCCGCGTGAAGGTCAGCGAGGGCGTGCCGATCGCACAGCCGCTCGTCGACAACCCCATCTTCCCGCCGATGGTCAGCCAGATGGTCAAGATCGGCGAGGAGACCGGAGAGCTCGAGAAGATGCTCGGCAAGATCGCCGACTTCTACGATGATGAGGTCGACGCCGCAATCCAGTCGCTGACGTCGATCGTCGAGCCGCTGATGATGATCCTGGTCGGACTGATGGTCGGCGTCATCGTCATCGCGATGTACCTGCCGATGTTCAAGATGCTCAGCTTGGTGAAATAGCGGCGGCAGGACTCGAACCTGCGACACGCGGATTATGATTCCGCTGCTCTAACCAACTGAGCTACGCCGCCCTGTGAGCCCTCTATTTTAGCCAGCTGCGGGGCTAGCTCCTCCTCGCTACACTTTCCTACTCGCGCGGGTCCGAGGCTTGTCTCGGCGTGCGCTTTCCTACGAATTCGAGACAGAAATGGCCACTGGAGTACGAGACAAGATCACGCTCGCCTGTAACGAGTGCAAGCGCCGGAACTACATGAGCACGAAGTCGAAGCGGAACACGCCCGACCGGCTCGAGGTCCGCAAGTACTGCCGCTGGTGCGGCGGCCACACCGCGCACCGGGAGACGCGCTAGATGGCGCGCCAGACCCGTGCGCAGCGCCGCGCCCGCCGGGAGCAGATGGGCCCGGGCAGCGAAGCCGCCCTGCCGGGCGGGCCTCCGGCGCCTCCTCGGCGGCCGACTGCTCGCGCTTCCGCCCGTCCGGAGCCGGCGCGCGAGCCGAGGGCCGCACGCAGCGGCGGGGTCAGAGGGTTCGTCGCCGAGTCCTGGGCGGAGCTCAAGAAGGTCGAGTGGCCGACCCAGAACCAGCTGATCCAGGGCGTCGTCGTCGTACTGATCGCCTGCGTGATCGTCGGTGTCTTCCTCTACGCGGCCGACCTCGTCTTCAAGCGGCTGGTCCAGGACGTGTTCCTGTAGTGCCCCTCCCAGCAATACTTGCCGGCCTCTGGCCCGCCATCACGCGGCGCCCGAGTCCACCCTCGACCTTGCCAAGGCAACCAGCCTTGGCCGCGGTCGAGTGCGGCCTCGTGCTTGGTGCTGACGACCCAGAGACTCGGCAGCATCACCGGGAGGGGCACTAAATGTTCAAGTGGTATGTCATCAACACGTACTCGGGGCACGAGAACAAGGTGAAGACCAATCTCGAGCACCGGATCATGTCCATGAACCAGGCGCCGAAGTTCCGTCGGGTCGTCGTCCCGACCGAGCAGGTGATCGAGACGAAGGAAGGCCAGAAGGTCCAGACGGAGAAGCGCGTGCTGCCGGGCTACGTCCTCGTCAACATGGACATGACCGATGAGGCCTGGACGGTCGTCAAGAACACGCCGGGAGTGACCGGGTTCGTCGGCGCTGGCGCCAAGCCCGTGCCGCTCGCCCAGCAGGAGGTCGACCGGATCCTGCACACCGGCCGCGGCGACGGCGAGCGCCCGCGCGCCCAGGTCGAGTTCTCGCTCGGCGAGTCCGTAAAGGTAACCTCCGGGCCGCTCTCCGACTTCGACGGCGAGGTCGTCGACGTCAACGCCGACCAACAGAAGCTCAAGGTCCTCGTGGACATCTTCGAGCGCCAAGTGCCGGTGGAGCTCACCTTCGATCAAGTCAAGAAGCTCGACTGATGGCCAAGAAAGTTCTCACACTCATCAAGCTGCAGATCCCCGGTGGGCAGGCCAACCCGGCCCCGCCGGTCGGTCCTGCGCTGGGTCAGCACGGCGTCAACATCATGGAGTTCTGCAAGGCGTTCAACGCGCAGACCCAGCAGGAGAACGGTCGCATCATCCCTGTGGAGATCACCGTCTACGAGGACCGCTCCTTCGACTTCATCACCAAGACACCGCCGGCCGCCGTCCTGATCAAGGAGGCGCTGCGGGTCGAAAAGGGCTCGGGGGAGCCGAACCGCGAGAAGATCGGCCGACTGACCCGCGACCAGGTCCGCCAGATTGCGGAGACGAAGATGCCCGACCTGAACGCGCGAACCGTCGACCAGGCGATGCGCATCATCGCGGGCACCGCACAGTCCATGGGCGTGGAAACGGACGTTCTCTGATGGCGCACGGAAAGAACTACCGCAACGCAAAGTCGCTCTTCGACCGCGAGCAGGAGTACTCGCCCGCCGAGGCCGTCCGGCTGCTCAAGGAGATGCAGACGGCGAAGTTCGACGAGACCGTTGAGGTGCACTTCCGGCTCGGCCTGAACGTCCGGCACGCGGACGAGCAGCTCCGCGGCACGCTCATGCTGCCGCACGGAACCGGCAAGGAGGCGACCGTGGCCGTCTTCGCCGAAGGCGAGAAGGCCAAGGAGGCGCAGGAGGCCGGCGCCGACGTCATCGGCTCGGCCGATCTGGCCAAGCGGGTCGAGGAAGGGTTCACCGACTTCGACGTCGCGATCGCCACGCCGGACCAGATGGGGAACGTCGGCAAGCTCGGCCGCATCCTCGGACCACGGGGACTGATGCCGAATCCGAAGACCGGGACGGTGACGATGGACGTGGGAAAGGCAGTCCGCGACGCGAAGGCGGGGAAGCTCGAGTACAGGACCGACCGCGGCGCGTGCGTCCACGTCGCGATCGGCAAGAAGAGCTTCGACCACCGCCAGCTCGTCGAGAACTACGCAGCGCTCCTCGACGAGATCGTCAAGGCGAAGCCGGCCGCCGCGAAAGGCCGCTACATCCGGCAGATCACTCTCGCCACTACCATGAGCCCAGGGATCCGGGTCGACACTGCGAAGACCCGGGGCATCCTCGAAGATTTGGAGGAGTCACAGCAAGAAGCAGTTCCGGCTTAGTCAAAAAGCCCGTCGCCAGAGACAGGAGGCGACGTAAGGCGCCTGTCCGCGCAAGCGGACCAGGGGAGGGGGTCGGGGGGAACCGGGAGGTTCCACCAGCTCCAGCCGAAAGCCTTACGTAGAAGCCCTCCCGAGGCGGATCGGTGAAGAGGTTTTCCTCCTTCAGCGAGCCCGCCTGTGTGCGGGCTCGATTCGTTTCGAGGAGGTGAGTTGGTGAAGAAAGAGGACAAGGAGCGAGTGGTCGCCGAGCTGACCGAGCGGCTCCGTACGACGGAGACGCTGCTCGTCGCGGACTACCGCGGGCTGACCATGCCGCAGATCGACGAGCTCCGTTCGAAGCTGATCGAGCACGGTGCCCGCTTCGCCGTCGTGAAGAACACGCTCACGAGGCGCGCGGCCGAGGCCGCCGGATCGGACACGCTCCTCGCGCTGCTCGAGGGGCCGACCGCGATCGCGTTCCTCGAATCGGACGGGGATCCGGTCGCCGTGGCGAAGGCCCTGGTGGATGCTGCCCGGGAAACCCGTGTGCTCGAAGTCCGCGGAGGAATGCTCGAGGGCCGGCCGATCGAGGCCGCCGAGATCGAGTCGCTCGCGAAGCTACCGCCGCTCGATGCGCTGCGCGGCCAGGTGCTGGCGACCGTGATCGCCCCGCTCACGGGGATCGTCGCCCTCTTCAGGGCGCCGCTGCAGGACCTACACGGCCTGATCGAAGCCCGCATCGAGCAACTCGAGGCACAGGGCGACACGTCCGGAGCCGAAGCAAGTGGCTCAGAGCCACAAAGTGCGCAAGCCGCCGAAGAGCCCGCTGCCGAAGCGGAGTCCGAGGCTGCCGAAGAAGCAAGTGGCTCAGAGCCACAAGGTGAAGAGCCCGCCGAAACCGAACCTGAGACTGAGACTGAAGAGGAGGACAACTAATGGCCGCTAGCGCGACCGACAAGGTGTTCGACGAGCTCGGCAAGATGACCGTGCTGGAGCTCGTCGAGCTGAAGAACAAGATCGAGGACGAGTGGGGCATCACCGCCGCCGCTCCGGTCGCCGTGGCCGCGCCGGGCGCTGCCGGCGCTGGTGGCGACGGCGCAGCCGCAGAGGAGAAGACGGCGTTCGACGTCGTCCTCACGGCGGCAGGGGGTCAGAAGATCCAGGTGATCAAGGTCGTTCGGGCCATCACGGGCCTCGGCCTCAAAGAGGCGAAGGACCTCGTCGATTCGGCTCCGAAAGAGGTCAAGGAGGGCGTGCCTCAGGACGAGGCCGATTCGATCAAGGCCCAGCTCGAGGAAGCGGGAGCGACCGTCGAGGTCAAGTAGGCGAAGGCGCGGCGCCTGTCCACGAAGCGAAAGGCCGCCGCAAGGCGGCCTTTCGCTCACGGGCTGTGCCTCGAGGGCCCCTGATCGGGCCCTCTGGCGGTCCCGGGCGGGTCGCGCTACACTTCCCCCAGCATTCGGCGGATTCCGCAGGGTTACCCTTGCGCAGAAGCGCGGTGGTCGGGTACCCTGACGGGTTGCGCCGCTTTCCGCTGTCCACGCCCGCCGTTCCGCCGTTTCCAGTTCTCGAACCACATTTTTAGAGGAGGCTTCATCTCTTGACGACCCAGGTCGCTGCGCCTAGCGCGCGCACCAGTTTCTCGCGCCTCAAGCATGTCCTCGACCTTCCCAACCTGATTGACATCCAGAAGGCCTCGTTTCAATGGTTCCTGGACGAAGGTCTTCGCGAGACGATCGACGACATTTCGCCGATCGAGGACTACACCGGCACCCTCGCAGTCGAGTTCGGGGCCTACAAGTTCGGAGAGCCCCAGTTCTCGATCAAGGAATGCCGTGAGAAGGACCTGACCTACCAGGCACCGCTCTCGATGACCGTCCGCTTCGTCAACAAGGAGACGGGCGAGATCCGCGAGCAGACGGTTTTCATGGGGGACTTCCCGATGATGACCGAGTGGGGCACGTTCATCATCAACGGCACCGAGCGCGTCATCGTGACGCAGCTTGTCCGGAGCCCGGGCGCCTACCTGATGGAGCCCAAGGACCCGACGAAGCAGGTCTTCACGGCGAACCTGATGCCGTCGCGCGGCTCCTGGCTGGAGCTCGAGATCGACAAGAAGGGCATCGTCTACGCCCGCATCGACCGGAAGCGCAAGCTGCCGATCACGACCCTGCTCCGCGCGCTCCCGGAGGAGGACCCGACAACGGGCTTCAAGCTCGACACCTCGTCCAACGAGGCGATCCTCAAGCTCTTCAACAACTCGATCTACATCGTCAACACGCTCGAGAAGGATCCCTCCACACGCGAGGAGGAGGCACTCATCGAGGTGTTCAAGAAGCAGCGCCCGGGTGAGCCGCCGACGCTGGACAACGCGCGCAACCTGCTCAAGGCGCTGTTCTTCGACCCCAAGCGCTACGACCTGACCAAGGTCGGCCGCTACAAGCTCAACCAGCGTCTCGGCGTCACCGTGCCCGACGACACGCGCGTCCTGACGACCGAGGACATCCTGGCGCTCGTCCAGAAGCTCGTCGAGCTGCCGCACCGCCTCGGCGTGCCGGAGGACTCGAAGGACTACGCGGCCGACGCGATCGTGATCAACCGCGATCCCATCCGGACCGAGCTCGACGAGTACGAGCACTTCGGCAACCGGCGTCTACGCACGGTCGGCGAGCTGATCCAGGAGGCGTTCCGGGTCGGGCTCTACCGCATGGAGCGCGTCGTTCGCGAGCGGATGACCACCGAGGACGTCGACACGATCACGCCGCAGACGATCATCAACATCCGGCCGGTCGTGGCCGCGATGAAGGAGTTCTTCGGTTCGTCGCAGCTGTCGCAGTTCATGGACCAGACGAACTCGCTCGCGGGCCTCACGCACCGCCGCCGCCTTTCGGCGCTCG
>WNGJ01005490.1_pt1 | contig 13324 bp, 11 predicted proteins | sample 5400611 | NCBI WGS metagenome assembly WNGJ01 (sample SAMN13153375, study PRJNA577476) | soil metagenome | isolation source: 40 cm soil or saprolite under Garry oak tree replicate 1 | place: USA:California | collected 2016-06-15
TACGTGCTCGCTGCACGGGTAAGTGAGCCGGATTGCGCACGTGGGTTAATTCTCGATGGATTTCCCCGAACGCTTAGCCAGGCAGACTTGCTCGAACGCGGACTATTAAAATCGCCGTTCTATTCCACCAACGCAAGGGAGAAGTTGGTTGCCATACACCTTCGCGTGCAACCCAGCACAATTGTGGGGAGACTCTCTGGACGTCGCATCTGTTCTCGCTGTGGTGCGACGTACCACCTAGAAACTCAGCCGCCACGGATCAACGGTGAGTGCGATCTCGATGGATCAGCACTGACGATTCGTGAGGACGACCGTATCGCAACGGTACTCAAGCGATTGCGAATTTACGAGCAGGAAACCGCACCGATCCTCAGCCACTACGCTGGAAAAACAAGCCTGCTGGAAGTGGATGGTGAACAACCTAAGGAAAATATCGCTCAAGACATTGTCACGGCGATCCAAAGCATGCTCCGCATCTCCATTGCGGGTGCCCAGAGTGTGCAGTCAATGGTGGAAAACAATCCGTGAGATGGTTCTGATACGAGGCTCGTAAGCGAGAGTGTCTCGAAATACAGGTGTTCCGCCTCTATCGCTAGGGGCGTCCTGAGACTCCGAAGGGACAAATGCCGTTTAGGAGAACTGATCTCTGAGGCTTCAGGAATTAAATGCGGAGACCTTCAAGTTATACGGCCGAATGGCGGTTATTACGGGCGCTGCCAGTGGCATCGGTCGAGCGATCGCCCACAAGTTTGCGGCAAACGGCGCTTCAGTATGCCTCTTGGACATCAATCGAAAACACGCGGAAACGGTTGCGGACGAGATTACCAATGCTGGTGGAACAGCCTCGGCTTATGAATGCGATGTGAGTGATAGGGTTTCAATTGGATCGACATTCGACACAATTTTGCAGCAGGGTCGGGTTCACATCCTTGTAAATAATGCTGGCGTCTCGCACATTGGTACGGTCGAAAGCACGACTGAGCTCGACTTCGACCGCGTTTTTCGCGTCAATGTCAAAGGCTATTTCAACTGTATCAATGCGGTCATCGGAAGGATGAGGTCTGGAGGAGGCGGAGTCATTCTAAACATGGCTTCTGTGGCTGGATCTGCCGGACTGGCTGATCGCTTCGCATACTCCACCAGCAAAGGCGCGGCGATTGCGATGACCTATTCCGTTGCGCGTGATTATATCGGCCACAACGTTCGCTGTAACTGTATTTCCCCGGCACGGGTACACACGGCATTCGTCGATGGTTTTCTGAAAACAAACTATCCGGGACGCGAGCAGGAGATGTTCGCGAAACTGGCGAAGACCCAGCCTATCGGCAGAATGGGAAAACCGGAGGAGGTAGCCTCGCTTGCCCTGTTCTTATGTTCCGACGCGGCTTCGTTCATTACCGGAGTGGATTACTCTTTGGACGGCGGTTTCATGAATTTACACGGTTGATTGCGAGAGAACTAGTGGACCTGCAATTGGAAAATAAGGTCGTGCTCGTCACCGGCGGAGCCAAAGGCATTGGCGCCGCAATCGTGCGAGCCGCCGCCGCGGAGGCTGCGATTCCCGTCATTGTGGACCGTGATGGCGATGCCGGCAAACAACTTCATGCCGAGTTTCCCACAAGCCACCTGATTGTTGCGGATCTGTCCTCTCCAGCGGATTGCCAAACTGCGGTCAATTCAACAGTTGAAGAGTTTGGCCGCCTTGATGCTCTGGTGAACAACGCAGGGGTAAACGACAAAATCGGCCTGGAGCATGGAACTCCAGAAGAGTACGTGTACTCTCTGGGTCGCAATCTGCTGCATTACTACAACATGGCGCATTTCGCGCTTCCATATCTGAAGAAAACGCGCGGCTGCATCGTGAACATCAGTTCAAAAACCGCTATCACCGGTCAAGGTGGTACGTCAGGGTATGCGTCATCGAAAGGAGCAATATTGGCTCTGACCCGCGAATGGGCGGCGGAGCTGCTGGGCTATGGCATTCGTGCGAACGCAGTTATTCCCGCAGAGGTCATGACACCGCTCTACCGGCAGTGGCTCGACACATTCCCTGACCCCGAACAGAAGCTTCAATCCGTCCTGTCCAAGATTCCTCTGGAGAAAAGAATGACCTCTCCCGATGAGATCGCGGCAATGGTGGTATTCCTGCTATCTGCCCGCGCCGCGCACATAACTGGCCAACATTTGTTCGTGGATGGCGGCTACGTGCACCTTGATCGAGCTTTGACCTAAAGAGATGACAAACTCACCACCCATCACCGAGCGAAGTTACCGCGCCCCACTCATTCTCGTCACTACCCTGTTTTTTCTCTGGGCGCTGGGAGTCAACCTCAATGACGTTCTCATCCCCCACTTGAAGAAGGTCTTCGATCTGAACGACTTTCAATCGGCCCTCATCCAGGTGGCATTCTTCGGCGGTTATTGCCTTTCCGCGCTGCCTGCAGGACGGCTGCTGGAAAGGATCGGCTACAAGAATGGCATAGTCGTCGGTTTGCTTACATGCGCGACGGGCGCGCTGCTGTTTATTCCCGCAGCCTCAATTCAGGTTTATGGATTATTTCTTTTCGCTTCATTCGTTATGGCGTGCGGCCAGGGGGTGCTTGAAGTCGCTGCCAACCCTTACGTAACCCTACTAGGGCCAGCGGAGAGCTCAGAGCAGCGGTTGAATCTGGCACAGTCGTTCAATGCCGTGGGCGCGGTGGTGACTCCATTCATTGGCTCGGCTTTCATTCTCTCTGCTCTCGAGTATTCGCGTGAGAAGTTGACGACCATGACGGCCGCACAAATGGCCACGTATCGCACCGCCGTGGTCAGCACCGTGAGGATGCCTTACCTGGTCATAGCAGCAATTTTTCTCGCCTACGCATTTGTGATTTTTCTTTCCAAATTGCCAGAGGTCGGCGCAACCGACGGAGCGGTGAAGCAGGAGTCAACCCGCGAAGAGTTGCGCGATATATGGCGCTATGGCCACTTGGTAAAAGGAGTCGTTGCACAGTTCTTTTACGTGGGGGCTCAAATCGGAGTGGCCAGTTTCGTCATTCGCCTGGCGCAGCATAGTATTCCCGGAATGCTTCAAAAGGATGCTTCGTTCTATTTGAAGTTGCATTTGATTGGATTCATGATCGGAAGGTTCTCCGGTTCTTACGTCATGAAGCGCGTGCCTGCCGCCAGGCTGCTTTCACTGTTTTCGCTATCGACTCTGGTCTGTCTGCTAGTCGTTCTTCTCGGCTCCGGCGTGGCACCCCTTTGGGCTGTAGTCCTGATCGGCTTCTTTCATTCGATTATGTTCCCAACCATCTTTGCTCTAAGCATCAAGCAGCTTGGGCGATACACAAAACTGGGATCGTCCTTGTTGGTGGCTTCGATCATCGGTGGGGCCATCTTCCCCGCAATAATGGGATCCATCTCCGACCACAGCAATATTCGCGTGGCTTTCATAGTGCCGCTAATCTGCCAAGCTTATGTGCTCTACTTCGCGGTGCGCGGCTATCGGCCCGTCCTGGTTGCAGGAACCCAAGTTGCTGAACTGAGTACCGCGAAATGAAACTTATCCGATTCGGCGAAGCTGGCACCGAACGGCCTGGCGTTCTTCTGGACGACGGCTCCCGTCTGGATGTCTCGGATTTCGTGTCGGATTATGACGAAGCCTTTTTTGCGCGAGGAGGCGTGGATGCACTTCGGGACTGGCTAAAAACCCACTCTCCCACTTCGCACGTTCCAGCCACGCAACGTCTGGGGCCGCCGATTTGTCGTCCGAGCAAGATCATTTGCATTGGACTTAACTACCGCGACCATGCGGCAGAGACCGGGGCAGCAATTCCGAAAGAGCCAGTCATCTTCTTCAAAGCAACAACTGCGTTAGTCGGACCCAACGATGCACTCGTGATTCCCAGGAATGCCACCAAGGTGGACTGGGAAGTCGAGCTTGCGATCGTGGTGGGCAAGGCTGCGGTCTATGTCCCGATAGACCAAGCCCTCGATTACGTGGCCGGATACGTCCTGCACAACGACTATTCTGAACGCAGTTTTCAGCTTGAGCGCGGGGGTCAGTGGGTGAAAGGCAAAAGCGCAGACACTTTTGCGCCCTTTGGCCCGTTTCTTGGCTCTCCCGATGAGCTTCGCGATCCAAGCAATCTAAAAATGTGGCTCAAAGTTAACGGGGAAATTCGCCAAAACAGTTCCACCGCCAATATGATCTTCGACGTTGCTACGCTCCTGTCGTACGTGAGCGAATTCATGACGCTGCTACCCGGAGACGTCATCAGCACCGGCACGCCCGCCGGGGTTGGGCTCGGAATGAAGCCACCGCAGTATCTCAAATCTGGAGATGTGGTCGAGTTGGGGATTGAAGGGCTTGGCGAATCGCGGCAACGGGTCGTGAACTTCTCCGAGCAGCACTATTCAAAAACAGTGTGAGCCGCTCATGTGCGTCACTGTAACGCGATGACTGCCAAACCGGCTGTGGACGAGATCCAACTTTCGCGCGTGCTGTTCCTGCTCGCGCTTTCCGTGTTCATTAATTACTTGGACCGCGGCAATCTCTCGATTGCAGCGCCGCTGCTCAAGAATGAGTTCCACCTTTCGGCGACGCAGCTCGGAGTTCTGCTGTCCTCCTTCTTTTGGACCTACTCATTCTTCCTGCCGGTTTCCGGCTGGCTGGTTGGTCGCCTCGATGTGAAATGGGTAATCGCGGGCGGCTTTTTCCTTTGGTCCGCGGCCACAGCGGCTACCGGCGCGGTGCACGCATTCGGCACATTGCTCCTCGTGCGCTTGGCGCTGGGCGCGGGAGAATCGGTTTCTTATCCAGCGTGCTCGACCATCTTGTCGCGGTATTTTCCGGAGCACAAACGTGGCTTCGCCAATGCGAGCATAGTTGCCGGCATGGCCCTGGGGCCAGCCTTCGGCACGCTGGCTGGCGGAATTCTGATGAACCGATTCGGGTGGCGCCCGGTTTTTCTCGTGGTGGGTCTGACTAGCCTGTTATGGCTACTGCCATGGCTTCGCTGGATGCCAAAAGGCCATAGGGATTCCTCTTCGCATCCCGGACTCTCCGCGCCTGGCGTGCTGCAGATTTTGGAGCAGAGGTCAGTTTGGGGAACATGTGTCGGTCTGTTCTGTATGAACTACTTGATGTACTTTCTCCTGACTTGGCTGCCGTTCTACCTCGTGCACGAGCGTCATTTTTCTTTGGCCACAATGGCGAAGATCGCTGGGTTGGCTTATTTTCTGATGGCGGCCGCAGCCACGTCCGCCGGATGGGCCTCCGATCGCTGCATTACCTCAGGAAAAACTCCAACGCTGGTTCGCAAGACGTTTATGGTCGTGGGACAAGTGGGGGCGGGGATCTCGCTCGCTGCCTGCGTAGTCAGCGGGTCAGCGCTCTCGGTAGTATGTCTGCTGTTCGCGGCAGCGTTCTGGGGAATCAGTGCTTCCAATACTTGGGCAATTACTCAAACGCTTGCGGGACCGCAAGCAGCCGGCAAATGGACCGGACTGCAAAACTTCTTAGGTAATCTGGCGGGGTGGATTGCGCCTGTGGTGACGGGTTTGGTCGTGGACAAGACGGGACGGTTCTTTTGGGCTTTCATCATCACTGCGGTCATCGCCTTGCTGGGCTCGCTGTCCTGGATATTTATTGTCGGTGCTCTTCAACAGGTGGATTGGTCAACTCGCCCGGCTTACGCAGATTCGCCCTGATCTCTAAGCAGACTGTAAAGGCCGTTGGGTCGGAGCGGACCCTCCGCGATGCGGTGAAAGAAGTGGCGTGACCGGCAGTGTGGTGTATATCAGTAGCTCGATAGCTCGATGCAGCAACGAATTCTCGGAGACGAAACATGAACACATTTTCAGTAAGCTGTGCTTTTCGCCACACCATGACCTCGATCGCGATACACCGGCTCTTTCTCTTGATCCTGACTGGCACGGCTTTCACCGTGGCCGCATTAGCTCAGGACATTCAGAAGCTCGACCCCACTCTCGATCAGTTGGTGGGACCTGATGCCAAGCTGGAGCGCATAGCCACTGGCTTCAACAAGTGGACGGAAGGACCAGTTTGGACGCGCGCAGGAACCCTTCTGTTTGCGGAGATCCCAGCAAACAACATCGACCTGTGGATGCCAGGTAAGAGCACCAGCGTTTTTATGCATTCCAGCGGATACACAGGTGCAGAGCCATTCAAAGGGCCTGAGCCAGGTTCAAACGGAATGATCTTGGATCCCGATGGTCGAGTAAGCGTGGCTGGACACGCCAGACGCAATGTATGGCGCATGGAGTCCCTCGATCCGAAAGCGCAAATCACGATTCTGGCCGACTCCTATCAGGGAAAGAAGCTCAATAGCCCTAATGATCTGGTGTACAAATCTGATGGCTCGCTGTACTTCACTGATCCTCCTTACGGTCTGCCCACTCAGGAAGACAACGATCCGCAAAAGGAGTTGCAGGTCAACGGCGTGTATCGCGTTCCTAGAGCGCGGCAGCAGAAGCCTGGAACAGAACCGGCACGGGACCAGCTCCAGCTTGTAATTAAGGACCTCCCACGGCCGAACGGCATCTGTTTTTCGCCGGACGAGAAGTACTTATACATCGCGGACTCCGGCAAGAAGATCTGGATGCGCTATCGGGTGCAGCCTGACGGATCGGTCACGGACGGCGCATTGTTTCTCGATGCCTCGCACGATAGTGCGCCTGGAGGGCCGGACGGCATACGTGTCGACAAGAAAGGAAACCTCTACGGCGCCGGCCCCGGCGGCGTGTGGATTATCTCTCCCGAAGGGAAACACCTCGGCACAATCAAAGTCCCCGAGACTGTAAGCAATGTGGCCTGGGGCGACAAAGATGGCAAGACGCTCTACGTTACGGCCAGCACCAGTGTGTACCGTATCAAGTTGAAAATTCCCGGAGTAAAGAACTGAGTCGCGAGTTGAAGGACGCTGAGTCAGGTCGCTTAATTTTGATTTGGCATTTTTGAATCACACGCAGGCTTCGTCCAAACCCGCTCGGGCCGGTTCTCGCCTCGATCCCCTTCTTCGATCAGAGGAAAATCATCGGCCTTCTTGGCAATCGCAGAAGACCACTTAAAACCCGCAGTAGCATTGGCGTTCCCGACTGGATTTGAACCCGCGTCGTCGCCGTGAAAGTGGGAAGCGAAATCGTAAACGTAAGAAACCACAATTGGGGTATTTAGTCTTGTGGAAGTATCGCCGTTTCATTTGAAATCTCCCATCTACATATTCTGAAGAGCCGCTCAGCGCTGATTGTCAATTGTCAACGTGCAGAAAGGCGGAGCAATTTTGGGCCTACATTTCCCTTGCCTGAATGGCTCGCGAAACGAGAAGACATAATAAAAGGATGATGCCCGGCTGTGCGGTGAGCTGTCGAAGTGTTTTATTCATTCGGGCTTTGGTGGGATGACGTTATATCCGGGTGCAACTTGGGTCAGGTTCTGCCCGAGGAAGGCTTTAGCATTGCCTGTTGCCCACCGGATTCCGCCGCAGAGAAGATTTAGAAAAAGCGAGTTCGACCAGTTCTCGGGACGGTCACCAATTGCGGTATAGAAGACACGGCCCTTGCCTTCCATCCGCGCCCAAGTCATCGGATATGCCGGCCGCTCGTAGGGGTTTCCGGTCATTCCTTTTGTGTCGATCGTCAGGATGACGTGCAGATCTGATCTAAAATCTTTGAGCGAGTACCATTCGTCGTTAAAGGTGAAGTGAGGCGCAACGCCTTCGAGACCAGGAAATTTCGGATCATTGATGATGATGTTCGCATCCTGCAAGCGGGGTTTGCTGCCATGAGTGATGAATTCACCGCCCAACATGCGCAGATAAGGATCGGACTGTTCTCCATGCGCGATGTAACGATTTGAACCCCCCTCCGGATCTGGCTGCGTGTGGAAAGTGTCGCTTGCAGCATGAATGCCGACGAAGCCGAGACCATCGTGAATCGCGTCGAGCAACGACTGCTTACCCCGCGCTGACATTGGCGGATTCTTGTCAGTTCCTGCCGTGGTCAGATCTCCGGTAGTGAAAAACACTACGGCGGAATAGTTGTGGAAGTGATTTGAGTCAAAAACTCCGCCGTCCTTCGTAGCGGTTACATTGAAGCCGTGTTGGTTGCCGAGCGAAGTGATGGCCTGCTCCACGATACTTAGCTTGCCATCTACTCTCTTCACTACGTCATGTTCCCAGCCGGACGATTTGGTGAAGACCAGCACGGACTTCTTGCCCGTAGCAAACAACAGGTTCGGCAAACTCATACTCGCGCCCGCGACTAACCCGGTCTGCACGAACTGACGCCGATTGAAACTATTCTTCATAAATTCCGAATCTCTATGTCATCTATATTTCATTGCGACGAAAACGTTCGACTAGGTGATCGCATGCGCGAACCGTGATCGCCATCATGGTAAGAGTGGGATTCTGACACGCTGACGATACAAATCCTGAACCGTCGGTTACGAGTAAGTTGGATACATCGTGCGATTGGCAGAAGGCGTTCAGGACAGATTTCTTGGGATCATTGCCCATTCGAGCAGTGCCGACCTCGTGTATTGCCATGCCCGGCATTTCAACCCCCGTAGTGACCCTGATATTTTTTGCGCCCGCAGCTTCCAACATTTCCGCCGCGGTCACGCCAGCATCGCGCATCATCGCGGCCTCGTTCTTCCCATGGGCCATGCTTATGCGCAGCGCAGGGATACCCCACGCGTCCCTGAGATTGGGATCGATCTCGCAGAAATTGTCGAAACTTGCCAGCGACTCGCCGAACGCGCCTAGCGTAACACTGTAAGCGCCCATTTTTACTGCCTGCTTGTAATCTTTGCCAATTCCGGGTGCGTTGAAATTGAAAACGGGCATGGAATCTCCCTGAAATCCGTAGCCACGAATAAAGTGAGGATGTTTACCCGTTGCCGGCGTGTTGCGGAAACGCACCAAATAAATTCCAGTGGGCCGATGAGGGGGATTAGCTGTAGGCAGAACCTTCATATCGTCAAAAGTTGCACTGGCTCCGCCGCCCACTGCGTGATCCATTAGATAGTGCCCCAGCAATCCGCTGGAGTTTGCCAAGCCTTTGGGGTACTCGCGCGTCGAAGAATTCAGCAGAATGCGTGTGGACTCGAGCGCCTGGGCGCACATCACCACAACCTTTCCACGAATCTGTTTAGTCTCCTTCGCTGTGCGATGCACGAACGTGACCCCTTGCGCCTTGTTGCTGCCCGTATCCATATCGACGTGGCTGACGATCGCGTCGGTAATCAGGGTGCAGTTGCCGGTCTTCACTGCATCCTTCACCGTGGTGAATGGGCTGCTGAAATAGGAAAACGTCATGCAACCGCGCTCGCAGGGACCACAGTAGTGACAAGGCGCTCGTCCATTGTGGGGTTGAGTCAAGATGGCAACGCGGCCCATCGTCAGAGTTCGTCCAAACTTCTTTTGAATGGTTTCGCGCAGCCGCACCTCTCCACAACTCATTTTCATCGGCGGCAGGTATTGCCCGTCAGGCAACATCTCATTTCTCTCGGCTGCGCCGCTGATGCCGACGTAGCGCTCGACGACGTCGTAATAAGGTGCGAGATCGGCGTAGGAGAAAGGCCAGTCCACATCGTAGCCATCGCGACTGGCGGCTTTGAAATCTACGTCGCTCAAACGATAGCTATGCCGTCCCCAGACTAACGATCTGCCTCCGAGAACTCGCAGCCGCTGCCAGGTGAATGGCCGGTCGGGTGGAGTGCTGTATGGATTCTCCAGGTCATTCACGAACCATTCGTAGTTGTACTCCATGCAGGCATAGCACTGTCTCTGGATGGGTCGTGTTCGCACGATTTCAGGCGAGTGGTTCCGATATTTGAGCTGATAGGAGGGTATGTGCTCGGTGAACTCTCTTGCAGTTACAGCGCGACCGGCTTCCAGCAAAGCAACCTTCAAGCCTGCTTCGGAGAGCCGTTTCGCCGCCCAACCGCCCGTCGCGCCCGAGCCGACAACAATTGCATCGTATGTCTGTTGCAAAACGTCTTGTGGCATGGAACTTATGTGTGAGCAGCAGTCGGATGCTCACAGCCCTCATAAGGGCCGTGGGTGAACTCGCCATCCCATCCAAGTTCTTTTTGACCCATTTCGGATTCGTAATAAGCGGTGGCAATCAGCGCCTTTAGCAGTTCAAAATGCTGCTGCCACAGATCAGGCGCCTCGTTGCGCGTGTCGTTTCGAGCCGTCCAATGACTGGGCTGTCGCGCGAATGCCCATGGCGTTAACAACCAGACCTGGTCGTCAGCGCTGAGTCCCCGAAAATCTTTATCGAACTGTTTTTGGCTTTCGGCGTCAATGTACGCCAACGCATCTACGAATCTGCGCTGAAATTCAGCGGGTTGGACTGAAAGCAGGAGATCCAGGTAGCGATTGACCAGGGCTTCCTTCGCACCTGGAGTGTCAGTGGCTGGAATAATTACATCACTCAATACGATCAAGGTCTCATTCTGATGGTCGTTGAGGAAGGCAGCTCTCCAATTGGGATCAGTCAGGACCGTGGATCCGTCTTCGCCTTTCGCAGCCGCAGTGAGGCCGGATGAAACTGCCTGGGCCAATGAGAATCCCGGCCCTAATGAGGACGCCGCGCTGGCGAACAGCGCCGCGCGAATCAGATCACGACGATTGAATAAGGACGATGAAGACGGTCTTGGGCTGGAATGAGCCGCTTCGTGGGCAAAAATTCTCATCACTCGAAATGATAATGCCAATTGCACCAATTCGCTAATCTACAGATATTTTTTGGTGAGACATCGTTATCGCGAACTAGAAATTGCGGTCCAAGCCGAGCCGTTGCGCGAGGACTCCAGCGCGGCGTTTATAAACCTGACCCCGTCCACGCCGTCCCAAACACCTGGCACCAGCAGTGAATCCGGGTTGGGCGCGCGGTTCTGCTGTCTCGCTGTTATTTGTTCAGCGAGATCCGTGTAGAGTTGAGCGAACGCCTCCAAGTATCCTTCGGGATGTCCGCTCGGGATGCGAGTTGCGTGAGCGGCAGCACGTCCCGCGCCGGCACTGCCTCGTGTAATTGTGCGCCGGGTTTCCGCTAGAGGCGTGAACATGAGCGCATTCGGATCTTCCTGTCGCCAGTCGAGCCCCGCCTTTTCCCCGTACACGCGCAGGCGTAAGTTATTTTCATTTCCGGGAGCGACCTGGCTGGCCCACAGACCGCCCTTCGCCCCGTTCGAAAAGCGCAGCATTACGTGAACGTTGTCATCAAGGCGTCTTCCTGGCACAAACGTGGTGACATCGGCTGCCAGTTGCTCGACGGCTAATCCAGTCACGAAGCACGCGAGATTGAAAGCGTGGGTGCCGATATCGCCCAAAGATCCTCCGGGCCCGCTGCGCGCCGGGTCAGTCCTCCAGTCAGCCTGTTTCTGTCCGGTCTTCTCAAGAGACGTGGTCAACCAATCTTGCACGTACTCAATCTGGATCAATCGTATCGGGCCCAGCTCAGCGGCCTGCACCATCTCTCGCGCTTGCCGCACCATGGGATGGCCGGTGTAGTTGTGGGTCAATCCGAAAACCAGGCCGGTCCGCTTCACGATCTGGGCCAGTTCCAGTGCATCTAGGAGCGTCGTGGTCAGAGGCTTATCGCAGATCACATGAATCCCGGCTTCCAGGAATGCCTTCGCCGGCGCGTAATGCAGATTATTTGGAGTTACGATTGAGACGGCTTCGATTCCATCGTCTCTTTTCGATTCAGCCGAGGCCATCTCTTCGAAGGTGCGGTAGGCACGTGGAATATGCAATTCCTTCGCAGCTGCAAGACTTCGGTCGGCATCCGAACTGAGCGCGGCGGCCACCAATTCGTATCGGTCATCAAGACGCGCGGCGATTCGGTGCACACCGCCAATGAAAGCTCCAGGGCCGCCTCCGACCATACCAAGCCGCAAGCGCCGATTTAGCTTCTGGGTCGAGCCTTCAATCGGCATTTATGCGCCCCTTTCTGGCGAGGCCGAGCATTCGCCGATTGGCTTCGCTGTCGGCACCGGATTTTGCAAAGTCATCAAAGGCCCGTTCCGCTGTTTGAATAATGTAACGAGTAATAAAGGGCGCGCCTTCCTTTGCGCCTTGCTCACTGTTCTTTAGACAACACTCCCACTCGAGCACGGCCCATCCCGGGAAGTCGTATTGCGCAAGCTTGGAGAAGATCGCGGCGAAATCAACTTGACCATCACCCAGCGACCTAAAGCGGCCCGCCCGCGAAAGCCAGGGTTGATAGCCGCCGTAAACTCCCTGGCGGCCATTCGGCCGGAATTCTGCGTCCTTCACGTGAAACATTTTGATTCTTTCGTGATAAATGTCGATGTATTCCAGATAGTCGAGCTGTTGCAGCACGAAATGGCTGGGATCATAGAGAATGTTGCAACGCTTATGACCGCCGACCCTCTCGAGAAACATCTCAAACGTGATGCCATCGTGCAGATCTTCGCCGGGATGAATTTCAAAGCACAGATCGATACCGACTGAGTCGAAGACGTCGAGAATTGGCCGCCAGCGTTTGGCGAGCTCGTCGAAGGCCGTCTCCACAAGTCCGGGCGGACGTTGCGGCCACGGATAGAGATAAGGCCAAGCCAGTGCTCCTGAGAACGTCACGTGCGCGCCGACGCCAAGATTTGCTGAGGCCTTTGCGGCATATTTCAATTGTTCAACCGCCCACACCTGACGGGCAGAAGGATTACCCTGAACGGATTTAGCTGCGAATCCGTCGAAGGCTTCGTCATATGCAGGATGAACCGCAACGAGCTGGCCTTGAAGATGGGTTGAGAGCTCCGTCAACTCGACGTGGTTCGATTCGAGAATGCCGCGAATCTCATCGCAGTACGTCTTGCTCTTCGCCGCGCGCTTCAGGTCGAAAAGCCGGCCGTCCCAGCTGGGAATCTGCACGCCCTTGTAGCCGAGCGAGGCGGCCCATCGCGAAATATTTTTGAGACTATTGAATGGCGAGTTATCGCCCGCAAACTGCGCGAGAAAAATTGCCGGACCTTTGATCGTTTTCACAGGATTAAGGTTTTCCGTTGATTATACGGGGGCTTGGTGCAGCGTGTTTACGGCTTCCTCGGGTAGTCTTCCGGTCGTGTCTGGAGAAAGATTCAGCAGAAGATTGCTATGCCGCTTGCGGCAGTCGGCGTATTCGCCTGCGCTCTTGTCGGCACTCTGGGTCGTGAATCCGGGACGCCAGAACCAGGTATTCATCGGGGGCATGGGCTTGTAGGGCGGCCCGGTCGGCGGCCACGATTCCATCGTGCATGTAGTAAGTTTTGTCCTCGAACTTCACGTGCGGATCGTGGCCTTCAGGT
>WNGJ01005491.1_pt1 | contig 13324 bp, 11 predicted proteins | sample 5400611 | NCBI WGS metagenome assembly WNGJ01 (sample SAMN13153375, study PRJNA577476) | soil metagenome | isolation source: 40 cm soil or saprolite under Garry oak tree replicate 1 | place: USA:California | collected 2016-06-15
GGCCTCCTCGGCAAACTCTCGCTTCCACGTCTCAAAACCGCCCGCCCCGCTGCCGCACTGCGCGGCAACCGCCTGCTCGCCCAGGCACGCGAGCAGTGCCAATGTCGTGAACGCAATCGACACAATCTCCCTGCCCATCCTCATTTGGAACTCCCTTCGTGCCGTTTGGAAGAAGGTTAGCCCCGGATCGTAGGGGTTTGCTAGGCCGACTTGCGCTGCGACGGCCCAGGCGCGGCCACAGATTGCGACACCTCTCCTGATCCGCTACTGCGAACCGCGCCAGCCGAATCCAGCCCGTAGGACGGGTGGAGCGACTTGTCCGCCGTAGCTCGCAGAGCGAAGCGGAAGCGATAGCCATCATGCGTCGCCCGATGTTTATGATGGGTTTCGCGAAGAGCTCAACCCATCCTACAGGTCCTGTCGGGTTGACCAAACATCGAACCAGATCCGGTGCGACGTCGCGCGCTCCGCAGCGACGAACAATTCAAACAAGGCGATGCTGATGCAATCCGACATCATTCTTGTAACAGGCCCTCTGGTCGGAGCGTCTAGCTGGGCGCCCACCGCAGACCAGCTCCGCGCCGCCGGCGCGCGTGTTCACGTTCCGGACGTCTTGGCCAGGCTAGGCAGCGCGCCTTCGTGGAGTGCGTGGACTTCTCACCTTGCGGACCTGGCTTCCGTCGATGAAGAATCGATTCTGGTTGGCCATAGCTCGGCAAGCACCTTGGTCGCTGATCTGGCGACCAAAATCCCGGTACGTGGATTGATCATCGTGGATGGCGATATACCGCCCGCGTGCGGTTCGGCGCCCCCGGTCAGGGCGACTTTTCGCGACTTTATTGCCGGACTTGCCGATGAGGACGGTCTGCTGCCACCTTGGTCGCAGTGGTGGCTCAAAGACCGGCGTCGCGCTCAGCTTGTTGGCATCGACACCCTTGCTCTTGATCCTCAATCGTTCGAATCGTTTGAGAAGGATCTGCCACGCATGAGGCTAAGTTGGTTCGACGATGTGATCGATCTTGCGCCTTGGGACCACGTTCCCGCTGGCTATATTCAGGTTTCGGCGATCTATGATCACGCGGCCGAGGAAGCGTTGCGTCGTGCATGGCCGGTCAGGCGGATGCAAGGAACGCACCTTCATCCGACTCTAAAGCCGGATGAAACGGCGGCAGCGATTGAAGCGGTCTGCCGCGAACTGGCCTGCTAAAGCATTTTCCGGAACTAGTCGCTGGCTTCAGCTAAACTGAAGAGCTCGAAATCCTGTTAGGCGTCTAGGGTCTCGTGGAGCCGCCAGTACTGTGGAAGCTTCCGCTTTCAGGGCACGGCGCACACGGCTTGACCTGCCGTCGGCTCGACCCGGTCGCGAATGACCCATTCTGACACTGGCGACATCGATAGTCTGGTTCATCCGGGTCGATTGAAACGAACGGACGGACAAACCATCACCTTCAGCCGTAAGGTTGTAGCCAGCCAAAATGCCGCGCCGATGGGCTCGCCCCGAGCTCATGAATTGTGTATTTAGGTTTAACGGAACGCCGAGGATGATCGAGGCTTTATCGCGGTGTAATGCGATGATCGACGAAAAAAAGCTCGAAGAGCGCTTGGTCGCGCTCGAAGCGGCCAAATCCTGGAGTCCGCGCGTCGTCTCGCGGCTGGAGATGCTGCTGCGCTCGGGCACGGACGAGGCACTCTACCGCATCAATCCGATCCAGTTCGCCACAGAGAAATCGATTGCCGAAGCTGAAGGGATCGATCTTTTCCTCCATGCCTGCGTGGCTGGGCTATTCGACATGGACTGGCTGCTGGTTTGTCCGATGTGCTCCGACGTTGTCGAGAGCTTCCGAAGCCTGCGCAAACTGCACACGCATTTCCACTGCCACCTCTGTCAAAGCGATTACGACGCCGCGCTCGACGATTACATCACGGTGACGTTTACGGTTTCGCCCGCCGTGCGCAGCATCCGCTTCCATAAACCGGATGCGCTTTCGGCCTGGGATTACGTCTTCTGTTATAAGATGACGTCGGGCGGCGTAATGCCCGACGGCGTGCCATGGAGCGAGGCTACCAAAGGGCTGATGAGGGCGCTCACCCGCATAGAGCCAGGTTCTGCGGCCAATCTTGAGGTTGATGCCGCCGAAGGCGGGCTTCTGGGCCAGGATTTCGAAAGCGACGCCCAATTTTTTTTTCCCGGTCGCAAGGGAGGCGGGTGTAACGCCACCCCATGTGCCGGTCGTACTCGACCGCGACAAATGCGTGCCCGCCACAGCAAACATCGCACCCGGCAAGGTCGTGTTCGAAGTTCGCAACGCTGGCAAGCTGCCGGCGGTATTCGGCATCCTACAGCTTCCGATGGCGATGTTTCAGCGCCCGAAGCTTCGCTTCACGCCATCCTTATCCGGCAAGCGACTGCTGATGACACAAACTTTTCGCGACTTCTTCCGCTCAGAGGTGATCAGCGCGACGGAGGGCATTGCGGTTCTCGACGTTACCCTCGTATTCACCGATCTCAAGGGCTCGACGGCGCTCTACGAGCGGATCGGCGACCTTAACGCCTACATCCAGGTGCAGCGGCACTTCCAGCATCTTCTCGACGCCACTGTTCGGCACAATGGCGCCGTCACCAAGACGATCGGTGACGCCGTGATGGCGGCGTTTTTGACTGCGGCCGATGCGGTGCAGGCGGCGCTTGATATGCGCGAGGCCGTGGATCAGCTAAATCGGGACCGCCCGCAGCGTGATTTCATCCTAAAAATCGGCGTGCATCGGGGAGCCTCGATCGCGGTCACGCTCAACGAGCGGCTCGATTATTTTGGCCAGACGGTGAATATCGCAGCGCGGGTGCAAAACCTTGCCGATGGCGACGAGATTTGTATCACCGAAGAAGTTTACGGCGCGCCGGCTGTGGCGGAAATTATTGCGCCATACCCGGTGGCAAAGAGCGAGGCGGAACTCAAGGGCGTCAGCAAGGCCATGTCGGTCTATCATCTAGCCCGAATGGCATCCTAGTCGGCGCAACTGGCTATACGATCATACCCTCTTCGAAATCCCTTTCTGCCGCGACCGGTCTACCCGAATAGGGTCCCAATCACCGGGGCTTCACTTCTGGCAGAGCTGACGGCGCCGCTAAATTGTGAGTCAAGTGGACCTGTAGCGGTGGATTGTCGAGTATGTTTGCAATGGGCTAATTGCGTTAGAGAGGTGTCCAATGGCTGAGATCTTCAGCCCCGCGCACCTTTTGCGGGGCATACGTCGAAGCCAGCCATATGATAAGCCGGGTCGCGAGCATGAAGGGTACCATCCACCAAAGTGCCACCCATCGGGCGGCATACCATGTTGGCTTGCCATTGGTTCCCCATTGCATCGCGACGCGTTCGCGTTTGATAAGCGGTCCAAAGTAGAGATTGCAGCCGACAACGAGTGCTATAGCCGCGCCGAAAACGTAATCTGTAGCGATCATGGCTCTTCCTACTCTCGCCTTGAGTGACTGCCCGATTGCAGTTTTGGCAGGCCCGGTCTCTTCTTCAGATCAACGACTCTTCAGATCAACGACCCGTCTCGGCAAGCATAGCGATCCAAAGTTGCACTTCAGCAAAGGCATCATGCTGAGTTGCGAGGGGTCTTTTACGACAAATTAAGGATTAATTGCCTTCTGCCCGATTAGACGTGCCTGTTTTCAGGTTTGCTTTGGACGCCAAGCGCACATCGCGACATTTTTCTGCAAAGCAAAGCTCGGTCGCTATCGGGGCACGGCGGACATCGAGCAATCCGCACCAATCAAGCTCGATTTCAAAAGTACGCGCCCTGGTCCAAAGGGTTCCGACCCCTGTTGGGGGCCCAAACAGTAGGCGTCGAGCTTCAAAATGATCCCATTCAATTTGGCTGAAGCGACCGACTAGGCTCGCTTCGGCCCGGGTGCCATCATCGCCGCCGGATGATCCGCATCAGTGAACGCCACACTGCGCGCGCCATGTTCCGGCAGGCTTCGTCGCGGAGTGCTTTGGCTCTCGTCTTGTGGAACGCGATCAGTTCCGGCGTCAAAACTCGCGTTCCCAGGTCTCGCCGATCAGGCTTTGACCGAAACTGCGGTGTGGCTCGCTGGCCACGAGGACGAATCCGGCGTCCTGATAGATCCTACGCGCCGCGACCAGAACGCTCTGGGTCCATAGCGTGATCTTGCGATAGCCGCAGGCCTGCGCGAAGGCGAGGCATTCGGCGACCAGCCGCCGGCCGAGGCCCTGTCCGCGGCCGGCTGGATCGACCAGCAGCAAACGTAATTTGGCGACATCGTCGGTGTGTCTGACCAGAAATACCGAGCCGACCTGGGCGCCGTCGATGTCGGCGATCCAGCAGCGTTCCCGCGAAGCGTCGAACGAGGTCAGGAATCTTGCCGCGATCTCCGCGACCAGGGCTTCGAACGAGGTGTCGAAGCCGTACTCGCTCGCATAGAGCGCGCCGTGGCTTTGCACCACCCATCCCATATCGCCGGGGCGGGGATCGCGCAGGATCGCGGGCGGAGCTGAAACACCGGAATTGCCAAGCAACCGCTCGATATCGGCCATCGCCTCGACCAGGCGTTTGCCATCGCGGCGCGACAGCGTGGCGAGCATCGTCGCGATTTCGTCGTGCGAGGTGCGATTGATCTTCTCGAATGCCTGACGCCCCTTGGCCGTCAAGCTGAGCCGGTATTGCCGCCGGTCCGAGGACAGCGGCTTGCGGGTGATCAAGCCTTTTTCATCGAAATTCTGGATGATCCGGCTGAGGTAACCCGGATCAAGACCAAGTTCGATTCCGATCTCTTTCGCGGCCAGGTCCTCCTGGGTGGCGAGTTCGTACAGCACCCGCGCCTCGCTCAGCGAGAACGGGCTCTTCAACAAATGCTGGTCGAGAACGCCGAGCTTGCGGGTGTAGAAGCGGTTGAAGGCCCGCACCGCTGATATCTCGCCCTCGGAATCCTGCTGCGACATCGCTTACCCCGATAATTGCCATTGTCAAATAATTATTTGACGTTGGCAAGTATCTTTGGGAAATACCTCGCGAAGCGTCTCAGGCCACGATGATCCGGCTTCGCAGCAGGATGCGGGAGGAGCGGCCGAGCTGGCGGAGCAGCCTGGCTTCGGAGCGGCGGGCGTCCGGCGCGTAGCCGCCGAGCCGGTCGTAATGATCCCGCGCGATCAGCAGGCCCTGTTCGGCCGACGGTCCCGCGATCATCCGTGCCACGAATTTTAAGCCGTCGCGCAGCCCCGTATCGGCATAGGGCGAGCGGGCATAACGGAAGATACCGGCGCGGGGACGGCCGCTGTTGGAGACGCCCTGGATGAATTGCGTGGTCTCTTCGATCCAGCCTGAATCCAGCACCGCGCCGGCATGGAGAAACATCAGCCATGGCGAGCGGGCCTGACGGGCGCCGGCCGCCAGCGCCGCCGCACGCGAGCCCTCGAATCGCAGGAACCGGCAGCCTGCGACGTCGGCGACGCGCTCGATCACGCCGGTATCCGCCCGATCGACCAGCAGCACCTCGCGCACCACGCCGGCGGCAGCCCCCGGCACCAGCGCGGCAAGGGTCGCCACGGCGGGCTGTTCGACGCCTTCGGTCGGAATAATGATGCTCAGCATGGCTCGCTCTTCGGTGCCTCGACGGGAAAACCCCGCACTGTTATCACCTTGTCACAATCAAATCAGCCAACCGATTGCAGCTTTTTACGGCAATCGAGAGCGGCGAGGGGGCGCGCAGCGTCGATCTGCCGATCGTCGGCGGGCGATGCCGGGCTCTTCAGTCGGACAGTTTCGCCAGGCAATGACGGGCGATCGTCATCTCTTCGCTGGTGGGAATGATGCGGATGTCGACAGCGCTGTTCTCGGCGCTGACGCATTCGCTGCCATGATCATTTGCGGAATGGTCGATGCGCGCCCCCAGCCATTGCAATCGATCACAAACTCGCTGCCGGATCTCTTTGCCGTGCTCGCCGATGCCGCCGGTGAAGACCAGGCATTCAAGACCGCTCAGCGTGTTTGCCATCGCGGCGATTTCTCTGGCGACGCGAAATGTGAACAGGTCGATGGCTTCGACGGCGGATCGGTCGTCGCTTTCGAGCAACACGCGCATGTCGGCGGAAAGACCGGAGACGCCGAGCAATCCGGATTCCTGATACAGCATGCGTTCGACCTCGCCGGTCGACATGCCCTGTTCCTGCTGAAGATAGAGCACTACGCCGGGATCGATCAGGCCGCAGCGCGTGCCCATCATTAATCCATCGAGGGGCGTAAGCCCCATTGTGGTGTCGACGCTTCTGCCATGGCGCATCGCGCAAAGACTGGCGCCGTTGCCGAGATGCGCCGCCACTGTGCGCTTGGCCGCCAGCGCCGGCGAGATCTCGGCGAGGCGAGCGGCGATGAATTCGAAGGAAAGTCCGTGAAAGCCGTAGCGGCGGATGCCCATCTCTTCAAAGCGTCGCGGTATCGCAAAGCGGCTGACGGGTGGTGCAAGGCCATGATGGAAGGCGGTGTCGAAGCAGGCGATTTGCTTTAGACCAGGCCGAAGTGATTTGATGGTCCGGATCGGTGACAGGCAGCGCGGCTGGTGCAAGGGCGCAAGCGGTGTCAGCGCGTCCAAAGCCTCGAGCATCTTGTCGGTGACTTCGACCGGAGCGACGAAATCACGGCCACCGTGAACCACGCGGTGCCCGACGGCCAGGAGAGGGCCGCCGGCGAGATAATCGCTGATCCAGTCGAAAATATCGGTAAGCAGCGCGGCACCGTCATGATCGTCCCCGGGGCGACGCTTCTCGAACAGGGTCTTGCCGGACATGTCCGTGACGGCGAGGCGGGGCTCGGCGTCGTGTTCGTCGAGCAGACCCTTGCAGAGCAGGTGGGGTTCGGTTTCCGAGATATCGAACAGCCCGAACTTGATGCTGGAGGAACCCGCATTCAGCACCAGAACAGCGTCGGACATGGTCGAAATCCCTGACTTGAAGCGGGCATGCGAGGTGATCGTTGGTCGCTGGCTTCAGCCGGAAACATCCTTGCCGTACGGCCAGATCCAGTTGCGGATGTGCGGCATGTCTTCGCCGTGCTCCCGGATATAACGCGAATGCTCGATCAAGGCGTCGCGAAATTGCTGTTTGATGTGCGCCGCGGTGATGCTTAGTCCGGGCACGCGCTCGATGACCTCGATCGCCAGATGGAATCGATCGAGTTCGTTCAGGACGACCATATCGAACGGCGTCGTCGTCGTGCCTTCTTCCGAAAAGCCACGGACATGCATCCCGGCATGATTGGTGCGGTTATATGTCAGGCGATGGATGAGGTAGGGATAGCCATGATAGGCAAAGATCACCGGTCTGTCGCGGGTGAACATTCCGTCGAAATCCCGATCGCTGATGCCGTGAGGATGCTGTTCCTTTGGCTGCAGCGTCATCAGATCGACCACGTTGACGACTCTGATCTTCAGGTCGGGCAGAGCCTTTCGAAGCAAATCCACAGCGGCCAGTGTCTCGAGCGTCGGAACCTCGCCGGCGCAGGCCATCACCACGTCCGGTTCGGAGTTGGCCGTTTCAGTGCCGGCCCACGCCCAGATTCCGATGCCTGCGTCACAATGCGTAGCGGCCTCTCGCATGGTCAGCCATTGCGGCGAAGGCTGTTTGCCGGCGACGATCACGTTGATGCGGTTGTAAGTCCGCAGACAGTGATCGGCGATCCAGAGCAAGGTGTTGGCATCCGGCGGAAAGTACACGCGGACGATGTCGGCCTTTTTGTTGGCGACCAGATCGACGAAACCGGGATCCTGATGGCTGAAGCCATTATGATCTTGCCGCCAGACATGCGACGTCAGGAGATAGTTGAGAGACGCGATCGGGCGTCGCCAGGGGATTCCACGCGAGACCTTCAGCCATTTGGCGTGCTGGTTGAACATGGAATCCACGATATGGATGAAGGCCTCGTAGCAGGAGAACAAGCCGTGTCGTCCGGTGAGCAGATATCCCTCGAGCCAGCCCTGGCAGAGATGTTCGCTCAGGACCTCCATGACCCGGCCGTCCTGGGCCAGATGGACGTCGTAGAGTTCGATGCGCTCCATCCACACCCGTTCGGTGGCCTCGAGCACCGCATCGAGCCGGTTTGAGGCGGTCTCATCCGGTCCCATCAATCGGAAATTCCGCGTCTCGGCGTTCAGCCGCATGACGTCGCGCAGGAACTGCCCCATCAAGCGGGTCGCTTCGGCCTCGGTGCCGCCGGGTCGCGGGACATTGACGGCATAATCTTGAAAGTCCGGCAGCTTGAGTTCGCGCTTCAGTAATCCGCCATTGGCATGCGGATTGGCACCCATTCGCCGCTCGTCATCGGGGGCAAGGGCCTCAAGCTCCGGAACCAGACGACCGGTCTTGTCGAATAGGGTATCGGGCTCATAGCTGCGCATCCACTGCTCGAGCAGATTCAGATGGTTGGCATTTTCGCGGGGGTTGGCGATCGGCACCTGATGTGCGCGCCAGAAGCCTTCGACCTTCAAGCCATCGACTTCCTTTGGACCGGTCCAGCCCTTGGGGCTGCGAAGCACGATCATTGGCCATCTCGGACGATCACCGCTGGTTCGTCCGTCGCGTGCGGCGTTCTGAATGGTGCGGATGGCCTCCAGTGCAATCTCTAGCGCGTCGGCCATCAGCCGATGCATCAGCTTGGGGTCGCTGCCTTCCACAAACAACGGTTCATGGCCATAGCCGACAAAGAGACTGCGAATCTCATCGTCGCTCATTCGGCCGAGCACAGTCGGATTGGCAATCTTGTAGCCGTTCAGATGAAGGATCGGCAGCACCGCCCCGTCATGCGCGGGATTGAGGAATTTGTTGGAATGCCAGGAGGCCGCGAGCGGCCCGGTCTCGGCTTCGCCGTCGCCCACGACGCAAGCAACGATCAGGTCGGGATTGTCGAAAGCTGCTCCGTAGGCATGCACGAGCGCGTAGCCGAGTTCGCCGCCCTCGTGGATTGATCCCGGCGTTTCCGGAGCCGCGTGGCTCGGGATGCCGCCTGGAAAAGAGAACTGACGGAACAATTTGCGCAGGCCATCGCTGTCGCGGCTGATGTCGGGATAGATCTCGCTGTAGGTACCTTCGAGATAGGTGTTGGCGACCATTCCCGGCCCACCGTGGCCGGGTCCGCACACATAAATGACGTTGAGGCCGAATGCGCGAATCGCGCGGTTAAGATGGGCGTAGATAAAGTTGAGCCCCGGTGTGGTTCCCCAGTGGCCAAGCAGCCGCGGTTTGATGTGTTCCGGCTTCAATGGTTCGTGAAGGAGGGGATTGTCGAGCAGATAGATCTGACCGACCGACAGATAGTTCGCGGCGCGCCAGTACCGGTCGAGCAAATCCAGATCGCGGTCCCTGGCCGGGCTATCGTGGATGGCTATTGTTTTCATGCTGATGTTCCAAGATGGCTAGGCGCAACAAAATCGAGCCCCTTTTCGATCCCTGTGCATGTGAACAAAGATAAAGCGGGGGTGCTTGGATTCCGTCAGCGGGCTTCGGTGGCAGGTCCCACAATCAGATAATGCGATCTCGTACTGACCGGTTCGGTATTGATTCCCCCGCAACGAAGGGGCCGGCGGGTATGCCTGGCGATCCCCCGCGTTCGTCTCGAAGCGCAATTCTTTGTTCTTGATTTGTTCTCATGGCATGCTATGTTCTCGCCATGAGCAGAGCATCCTCTCATGCCCTCAAGCACCCGCCGGTCACGGCGCCCTCCGAGCCGGCGGGTGCTCCTTCTCCCTTTCCGGAACTGGCCGTCGCGATCGAACGCGAGCGGCGGCGCGGCCGCGGCGCGCAATCCAACGACAGCGGCCGCTTCGAGGCCGAAGCCCGGGTCGCCTTCGACGACGGCTGGCAGAGCCTCGATGAATTGCCGCCCTTCAAGACCACGGTGGCGGCCGATACCGCGCGCAAGGTCATCACCCGCAACGACTCGCCCGACATCGGCTTCGACCGTTCGATCAACCCTTACCGGGGCTGCGAGCATGGCTGCGTCTACTGTTTTGCGCGGCCGACCCATGCCTTTCTGGGCCTTTCGCCGGGGCTCGATTTCGAATCAAAACTGTTCGCCAAGCCCGATGCGCCGGCGCTGCTTGAAAAGGAGCTCGCGGCGCAGGATTACGAACCGCGCATGATCGCAATCGGCACCAACACCGATCCCTATCAGCCAATCGAGCGCGACCGGAAGATCATGCGCGGCATTCTCGAAGTGCTGGAGCGCGCCTCCCATCCCGTCGGCATCGTCACCAAGTCGGCGCTGGTGACGCGCGACATCGACATTCTGGCGCGGATGGCGAAACGCAACCTCGCCAAGGTGGCGCTGTCGGTCACCACGCTCGATCCCAAACTCGCCCGCACCATGGAGCCGCGGGCCTCGACGCCGGCGAGGCGGCTGGAGGCGTTGCGGCAATTGTCGGAGGCGGGAATTCCGGCCACGGTGATGGTGGCGCCGGTGATCCCGGCGCTGAACGATTCCGAGATCGAGCGCATTCTGGATGCGGCTGTTCATGCCGGCGCCAAGGAGGCGAGCTATGTGCTGCTGCGGCTGCCGCTCGAGGTGCGCGATCTGTTTCGCGAATGGCTGATGGCGAATTATCCCGACCGCTATCGCCACGTCTTCACGCTGATCCGCGATATGCGCGGTGGCCGTGACTATGATTCGCAATGGGGAACGCGGATGAAAGGCACCGGGCCGATGGCCTGGATGATCGGGCGCCGCTTCGAGATCGCCTGCGAGAAGCTCGGGCTCAACAAAAGGCGTTCGAAACTGACCACCGAACATTTCGCGCGGCCGAAACGCAGCGGGCAGCAGCTGAGTTTGTTCTAGCTTTTCGCTTCGATTGGACGAGGGTATGCGATGAGTAAAAAATTGCCGGGGCCGGTCGCGCGTTTCACCATGGTGACGCTCGGCGTCAGCAACATGCGCGCCAGTATCGCCTTCTACGAAGCACTGGGTTTCGAACGGAAGTTTCGCGCAACCGGCGAGGCCGTCGCGTTCTTCGAGACCGGCGGCACGGCGATCGGGCTGTTTCCGTGGGATCAGCTCGCGCAGGACGTCACGCTGCCCGAAAACCCGCGTCCGCAGACGTTTCGCGGGACGACGCTGGCCTGGAATTGCCGCACGACGGAGGAGGTCGATGCCGTGCTTGATTTCGCCGTAGCTCAGGGAGCCTCGTTGCTGAAGCCCGCACACGCGACCGACTACGGCGGCTATTCCGGATATTTTGCCGATCCGGACAACCATCCCTGGGAAGTCGTGGTCGCGCCTGGCATCGAGGTGGGCGACGACCGGCGCGTTCATTTGCCGGATTGAACCGGCGCAAGGCGTGCGCCGCTCTGCCGGCTGCCGCGAAGCCGTTACGACAACCTATTACGACAACATATTGTTACGACAGGATTCTATTGGTCATGTCTTCGCCGGTCTTGCAATCGAGGATTAAGAACGGCACCCGGCGCTCCTTCCAGGTCCGCAACTCGTCGAGACTGCAATAGCGCCCGATTTCCCCATCATACAGCCGCCGGTTCGGGTACAGCTTGATGATGATGGGTGCCGGTTCGAGAGGGCTCATTTGAACCTCCGGATGCGATCCTTTCTATCGTGAAATGCGAGCGCGCGCAGTCGGCCGCCTGTTGAGAGCGGTGAAATGCCCGAGGCCAGCACGAGTTCCCGGTTGCGCGCCGGGCTTTGTCTGCGCACCATCCCGGCATGATTCGGGAAAAATCCGGGAAAGATCCCGCCACACTGCCGAAGGGCGTGATCGCGGTCGCGCCGCCAAGCTTTCGCCGCGAGCGCGCCTTGATCAAGCGCGGGGTCTGGCCGGTGGCCGGCTGCGACGAGGCCGGGCGCGGTCCGCTGGCAGGGCCAGTGGTGGCCGCGGCGGTGGTGCTGGATCCGAAGCGGATCCCCAAGGGCATCGACGATTCCAAGCGGCTGACCGCGGAGCGCCGTGAGGAACTGTTCGAGGAAATTTGCTTAACCGCCTCGTTTGCCGTCGCCTTTGCCTCTCCGGCACGGATCGATCGCGATAATATATTGCGTGCGTCGCTGTGGGCGCTGGCCCGTGCGGTGCATGCACTGCCGGAAACGCCGAAGCACGTGTTCGTCGATGGCCGCGACCGGCTCGAGACGACCTGCGATTGCGACGCGGTGATCGGCGGCGATGGGCTGGTTCTCTCGATCGCGGCGGCGTCGATCATCGCCAAGGTCGCGCGCGATCGCCTGATGTGCAAGCTGGCGCAGGATTGCCCGGGCTACGGTTTCGAATCCCATAAGGGCTATGCCGTGCCCGAGCATCTAGAAGCGCTCGACCGGCTTGGGCCCACGGTGCATCATCGCCGTTTTTTCGCCCCGGTCGCAGCCGCGCGGCAGAAACACCAGGCGGGGACCATTGACGGCGAAGTCGTCGCCATGGAAACGCAGATCGAAGCCGAGGTTTCGGCTCCGATCTGACGGAGTTGCCTCAGCGGCTCACGCGCTTTATCACACATTCGAGATCGAACAGGGCCGGCCAACCGGTTCGACTCAAATCGGGTCGACTCGGGCATTTCGGACGTTTCATGCGTTTTACTTCCCTGGTCATCGAACTGATCCGCGCCCGGCCGCGGCTCGTGGTCTGGCTTGTGGTGCTGCTTCAGGCGGCGTTGTGGCTGTTCCTGCCGCTGCTCTTGTATCGAAGCCCTCCCGGCGATGTCGCGACGGTATTGGCTTATGGCCGGGAATATCAGGTCGGAACCGAGCTCGGCCCGCCGCTGGCGTTCTGGCTCGGCGATATCGCGTTTCGCGCCGTCGGCAATCATATGTTCGGCGTCTATCTGCTGGCGCAGCTTTGTTCGATCGCGACGTTCTGGACCCTGTACCTGCTGGCGCGCGCCATTGTCGGCGGACAACAGGCGGTGCTTGCGGTCCTGCTCACGATGACGGTCACGGCTTTCGGCTCGCCGGGCGTCGAGTTCGGTCCCCTGGTGCTGGCGCGTCCGCTCTGGGCGCTGCTGCTGCTACATTCCTGGCAACTGATAGGGCAGGGCCGGCGCAACGCATGGTTCGCATGGTCGATCGAAGCCGGGCTGTTGCTGCTGACGACTTCGGCCGCGATCGGCCTGTTGCTGCTGGTCATCGGATTTGCGCTCACCACCGAGCGCGGACGCCGCACCCTGATGTCGTTCGATCCGCTGTTCGCGCTCCTGGTGATTGGCGTGCTGGCGCTGCCTTACGTGATTTGGCTGATCCGCGCCGCCCCCCTGGTGTCGCCGTCATGGCCGGCCATCGCCGATCTCGGTGAAAGGGCGATGCACTGGGTCGGGCTGCTTGG
>WNGJ01005492.1_pt1 | contig 13322 bp, 13 predicted proteins | sample 5400611 | NCBI WGS metagenome assembly WNGJ01 (sample SAMN13153375, study PRJNA577476) | soil metagenome | isolation source: 40 cm soil or saprolite under Garry oak tree replicate 1 | place: USA:California | collected 2016-06-15
CGATCAGATGGTTCACGGTGTCGACCGCGACCTTTACATTGTAGCCGACGATGCCCGAGCCACGCCCACTCGTTGCCATCGAGCGGCTGTCGGGATCAGTGAGCGAGATTTGGCCGTCGGGCGAAGCCAACATTTGCTTCTCGTAGGCTGCGAGCTTGCCCATTTCCTCTTTCAGCAACAAATCGATCATCAAGTATCCGAGCATCGCCCGCTTCCCGGGCGGGGCCTCGGACGACTTGCGGCCGAATTTGCAGAACCCCGCGAACCCGGTGCCGGCGATGGACCCGCGTAAGCCCCCGCGTATCGGCGCCGAAGGCAGATAACCGCTCCGTCATGAGATTCGGGATGTAATGTGTCAAGCGGGCGACCCGAAAGGGTCGCCCGCTATCTCTTGTTAAAACTGCGCCAACCGTGAAATTTCTTTGCCGACAATGTCTGCGTTGGGTCAAACTGAGAAGAACTCCGTGTGCGCAGATGTCTTCCGGATTGCACCCCGAACTCGGACATTGCTTGACGCAGTCCGCATGTCTCAAACGTGCCAGAAGCTGACTCGTGCAATAACAGCAATGACCGGCTTCGCGGTAGGGACGCTCATTGCCGAGCGCCACCGCACGGAGCGCGCTGCGAACTTCAGCGCTTCATGGCCTCTGATCTAGATCAGGCCGCCGACTTACGATTGCGCAGATAAGCGAGACGATCTTCTCTCGGGGGACTGCCCTTCCTTTTTGCCGGTCCTGGTGTAGGCTCGGACGTGTCGGGAGGGTTGTCAGATGGATAGACGTGTCGCTGATATCCGCCGCAGTGCGTTTGAGTTCATTCAAGGCGTCGAGCGTCTTTCCAACACGGGAGAGATTATGGATGCGATGGGCGCGCTTCTGAAAAAACACGGATTCGAATACCATTGCGTCAGCTTCCTTGCCACTGCGACAGAGACTCTTGATGATGTCCTGCTATCCAACCAGCTACCGGAAGAGTGGCTTAAGCTCTACATCGAAAGAGAGTATGTGCACGATGATCCTGCTTTCCGCTACGCCAAGACGGTGGTTCGACCGTTCCGATGGTTCAAGGAATCTCCCTACGATCCCGAGCGAGAACCCCGCGCGGCTGAAGTGGTGCAGCGTGCGAGGGACTTTGGCATCTTGGATGGTTTCCTGATCCCGGTCGCTTCAACTGCGGGCAGGATGGGCCAAATATGGTTCGGAGGTCGGACACTCGATCTGCCGGAGCGCCAATTGCCAGCCCTGCACCTCATGGCGATCTATGCGTTTGACCGAATCCTCAAACTTCATGGCTCGCCTGCGCGGCACCAAGCAAGGCTGACGCCGCGTGAACGGGAAGTCTTGACATGGGTCGCCAACGGCAAGTCATCGTGGGAGATTGGCGAGCAGCTTCACATCAGCAGCCGAACAGTCAAAGAACACGTCAAGAATCTTTGTCGAAAGCTTGATGCAGTGACCCGCACCCAAGCTGTGATGATCGCTGTTCGCGACAAGATCATTCAACCATGAAGCCGCCACGCGGAGCTGAGCATATGCGTCCGCAATGGGGGCTCGGTCAAAAGCGACGTTTTGACTGTCAGCCGATGACTTCCGGTCTACCCCGATAAACAGACATTCTCGCTGTTCGTCGGCATATTCAAAGGTGCCTCAAGGCAACCTTCGTGCTCGGCTCAAAATGAAACAGGACGGAAGTGGGGTCAATTAAAGAGCTTGCGAAACTTTTTAAGGATTTCTCTTAGATCGTCGGCGTATTCCTCAACGATCCGCCACGCTTCTTCCGTGCGCGAAGGCTTGCTCGGCTTCTCAGGCCCTGAGGCCGGTTCGTCATCTTGCGGCTTCATGAAAGGAGCTCGAGGCCTCCCTTACATTGGCTCACCGCCAGCAATTTATGGAACGCCGCTGTTCTTGATTGATCTAGATCAAGGAATGTCCGTTCGGGGTCAAAATGCGAAGAACTCACTATGAGCACATGTTTTCCGCTTTGCCCCGAACTCGGACATTGCTCGACGCAGTACGCATGTCTCAAACGTCCCACTTTCGGGCTCACGCACCGTATGCAATTGCCAGCTTTAAGCGTCGGCGGATTGATCTCCGATGGCATTTTCGCTCTTGAGGTTTACCGGTGCTGAATAGGCAAATCATCCTGCTTCACTCCCGTAAAGATCAGGCCGTCCGCATCCACAGAACCTTCGAGGTTCATAGTGTGTCGGTAATCGCTTCTCGCCGCGATCCTTAGCGCAAATTGTGGTAGTCTCGAACAGAATGGAGGAGCATGGATGGATTCTCGGCTTTGCTGGATTGTATCACTGACGATCGTGGTTTGTTTTGTCTATCTGTTTGCAACAAAGCCGGCGTGCCGCGATGGTTTTACGCCAGTTGTTGGTGGCGGCACGGGATGGTACTGCGCACCCGGATATTTACCTTAGGAAATGCACCGCTACGGTCTGCATGCCGAACCCTTGGCCTATTCGCATCGTCATCGAATACGCGCGCTGCGTACTGTGAAAAAGATGTACAACAAATAGGCGTCTATCAAAATAGTGATCGCCATCACGCTGTAGGCCCACGGGCTTTCCATCAAATTCAGCTCGATCAACACCCGGGAGAGACCGAATCCGACGACCCATGCATCAAAGCTCATGCATATCCGACGAAACGTCTCGGCATCCAGCCGTTGGATGAAATAGGCGCCAAGCGGAATTCCAACCGCAACGGTGGGAATGAACACCAAGAAGAGGCTCTCGCTTTCGGCGATAAACAGGCCAAGCTGGTAATACACGATGGCGGTCACGCTCGACTCAGCCACGCGAACCAATGCGAGACCGGCCCGAAACTCATTTTTGACCAAGCCTTGATTGTTGAACAAAATCGCCAAGGGGGGTCCTGAGATGGTCGTTACCGAATACAGGACGCCCAGCGCCGTTCCAAACGGAAGACTGATCAGCCACGTCAACCGAATAGGCCTCCGCCAACCGGCTGCCTGGACCAGGATGAGGGGCAGAATAACCGTGTAGGTGGCGAATTTGATCCAGCCAGGTTGAAGCGAAGCAAGAACAAAGGCTCCAACCGCGATGCCGGGCAACAGCCCGATGATAATGGGAAACACCCTTTTCCATACAGCCGGAACGCCGTTCAGATTGATCAATAGAACGTATAAGTTAAGGATGACTTCGATCACAACGACGGCGGGATTCAGGATTCGATTTGTATAAAAAACAAGCGCGAGCGGCACGGTGAGCGACGAAAACCCATAGCCAAGGGCACCATTTACAAAGGCCGCAAACAAAGCGATTCCGGCAAGAACGATCGCAGCGGGGTCAAGGGAAGACATCTTTAGTTTCTCCCAAGCGCGGCAGTATAGCTCAACGGGTCGCCGTGTCGAAAAAAAGACAAGGGACCGTCCTCGCTAAGGGCCGTTCGCTACCCGGCCAATGTCCGATGGGGGTCTTGGTTGTGTAAAAACGTCCTAGCGGAAGCATAGACGCGTCGCGAGCTTGGCGACGTGGCGGGCGCAGTTGCCGAGTTTGGCGGCTTTTTCGATATGGCCGCGCTCCTGATGCGGATGTGGGCGGTCTTGGGCGGTTCTTCACCGGCAGACGAACGCATGCCTGCGACGACTATGCCCTCATCGCCGCCATGAGCGGTTGGATACCGATGATGTTCATGACGCGCGTGAGATTGTAAGCTAGCACATGAAGCGCCATCTCGGCGGCAACCCGTGGCAGCGTCTTCATCAAGAAGTGGGTTGCTCCCATCCGAGCCTTGATGGTGCCGAAGGGATGCTCGACCGTCTCGCGCCGCTGCCGCATCTTCTCCGGATGCTCGTCGAGTCGCCGCTGAACGGCTTCGAGGAGGTGTTCATGCTCCCATCGGGTGATCCTCCGCTCCTTGCCTGTGGTGCAGCTCTGCTTGATGGCGCCGCGCCGGCAGGCGTTGGTCGAGTAGCGGCGCAGGACCAATCCGTTTTCTTCGGCCGTGAAGGCGTAGGCGAGCCGCTCTCCCGCCGGACAACTGTAAACATCCTCCTCGACGACGTAGCGGAAATCCTGCTTGCCGAACCGCCCCTCCGTCTCTGAGTTCGAGGTCATCGGCTTTGGCAGCGTGACCGTGATGCCAGCTTCCTCGCATGCCAGGATTTGTTCGCTGCTGAAGTAGCCGCGATCGGCGACGACATCGAGGCTCGTGGCTTCCAGCGTCGTTTTCGTCTCCTTGGCCACGTTGGCGAGCTGCGACCGGTCGGTGCCGACGTTGGTCACCTCATGCGTGACGATCAGATGATGCTTGGTGTCCACGGCACCTGGACGTTGTAGCCTACGACGCCAGAGCCTCGGCCGCTCGTCGCCATCGAACGGGAATCAGGATCGGTCAGCGATATCTGCTGGTCAGGCGTGGCGATCATCCGCGCCTCGAGTGCATGAAGGCGCTCCATCTCCTCTTTCAGCCTCGCGATCTTCTCCGTCAGCCGGGTCGTCTTGGTTGTGCGCGCCAGCGACGGCTCCTGCCGATCCGCGCTGTCCAGTTGGTGCAGATAGCGAGCGACGCTCTCCTCGATCTGCGCCAGGCGCCGCTCCATCTTGGCGCGCGTGAAGTTCTTCTCGGTTGTTCACCGCTATGGTGCCGGCGATCGCGGCTACCTTGGCCTCGCCGCCGAGTTTCCTGATGATGGCTGTTGCCGGCTCCATACCATAACTTCTGGTATTCCGAAATGAAAGAAGATCGGTTTCGGAAAATCGGAATTGATTTCTTTTCTGAAATTCAGAAATATGATAACATGCTGGATATCAGGAGGATCGAGCGGGGACTAGAGAAGCCGGGCAAGACCAAGGGCGGTCTGGCGACGGCGATGGGCGTCCGCCCGGGTGCGGTTTCCGAGATACTGGCCGAAATCCGCCTGATCAAGGCGTCCGAAATCGCGCCCATCATCGAGTACCTGGAATTGAATTCGGTGCCGATCATGGGCCGTGTCGGCGCGGGCGCGGTCATCGAACCGGAACACGAGCAGGTGCCGCCGGAGGGTCTCGGCGAGGTCGAACTGCCGTTCCCGATCGCAGAGGAAACCATCGCCTTTGAAGTGGCCGGCGATTCCATGCTGCCGAAATATGAGAACGGCGACATCATTGTGGTATATAGGGAGCAGCGCCATCCGCTGGCGAGCTTCTACGGGGAAGAGGCAGCAGTCCGGCTGAGGACCGGCGAGCGTTACTTGAAAACGATCGAGCGCGGAAAGTCCGCCACGCTGGTCAACCTCACGAGCTTTAACGCCAAGCCGATCAACGGCGTGAAGCTGGAATGGATCGGAGAGATCTGCGTCACCCTGCCGAGGGGCCAGATCGAACGCCTGCGGGCCAAGGCCGCTGTCCGCTCGCGCAAGGGCGCCAGGACGCATATCGCTGCTCACCCCAAGGAGACCAAGGCGGCGAAATGAGGCGGCGCGATTCTCGCCAGCGGCCGGGCAGCGGCTGGAGGAAAGTGATCGTTTTCGCCTTTTCCGAATTTTATTGCTTGACTTATTTCTGATTATCCGAAATAATTGTTTCACCGTCAGCCCTCGCTTGGGAGCGGGGAGCGCCGCGATGCAGTATTTCGTTGTGATGATCGATTACGGACGGCGCGGACGGGAGGCCATCGTCGATCCTGAAATCACGCGGCGGGAGGTGATCTCGCGGGTGGCTTCCGGCGAGTACAAGAACATCAGCTTCATTCACGAGATCGCCGATTCCGCGGTCAATGACGTCACCGCCGAGATCATGGCGGAGACCACGCTTCCCGAAATCCCGACAACTGGCGCCGATCTTCAAGCCAGTGGCTTCGATCATGTCCGCGATCTGCGCAAGAGGCAGTGTAGATGGATATGCAACCCGGATCGGTTCGCAGCTCACATCGAGCGGCGCCTCAGGCACCCTCCCCCATCATCCTTCCCGCCGAGGCCATCGCCGTGACGCTTTCTGATTATCATGCTGGCGCTTGGCGTGATGATCCGGAGCAGCGCATAAGGCCCAGCTGTGCTCGCGCCAGCAGCGGAGAGCCAACCCGGCCAAGCATTCCATGGTCACTCATCGCCCTGTCATCCGAACCAATCGCGTTTGTGTGAATTGTTGGCGCCGGTGCGGCGTGGAATGGTGCAGCGATCGCCGCGGCAAAAGCGGCAAGCCGCGCGAACGCGCAAATGAACGAACCATGAAAAGTCACGCCAAACTAGCTGCAGCTTTGGTTCTGCTCGTCGGCGCGGTTGAACTCTCAAACATTGCGCCGGCCTTGGCGCGAGGCGGCGCAGCGAGCATCATGAATTCCCCCGGCTATCAGCGGCGGCTTCAGGAATCCAGGCAGCAGTACTCTCGATCCTCTGTGCAGGCCCAGGTGATGCATTCGAGAAAACATCGGCATTACCGCCACTGAAACGTTTTCGAAATCCTACCAGGCATCGACGCAGGGCCGCTTGCGGTGACGGCGGGGTTCGGGCTCCGGGACGGACCCAAGACCAGCCACGATCCAGCGGCGGGTTTCCGCGGGATCGATCACTTCATCGATCTCCAGAACGGAGGCGATCGAGGTTGCCTTGCCGTTGGCATAGAGTTCGGCGACCTTGGCCTTGTAGTATTTCTCCCGCTCCATGGGATCGGCGATCGCCTCCATTTCCTTGCGAAAGCCAAGCCGCACATAACCTTCCAGGCCCATGCCGCCGAACTCGCCGGTCGGCCAAGCCACCGTAAAGAAGGAGGCATGGAAGCCACCGCCGATCATGGATTGAACCCCGAGGCCGTAACCCTTGCGCAGCACAATGCCAAACAACGGCACGGTCAGACTGGCCCCCGTCACGAACATCCGGGCGACATGGCGCACGATCGCCGTCTTCTCAGTCTCCGGCTCCACCATGAAGCCGGGCGTATCGCACAGCGATACGATCGGAATATCAAAAGCATCGCAAAGCTGCATGAATCGCGCGGCCTTGTCCCCAGCCTCGGCATCGATCGCGCCACCGAGATGCCTTGGATTGTTGGCTATCAATCCGAACGGCTTGCCCTCGATGCGAATGAAGGCGGTGATCATTCCGACACCGAAATCCCGACGTATTTCGAGCACCGATCCCTGGTCAGCCAGAAGATCGATGACGTTACGGATATCGTAAACCCGTAACCGGTTTTCCGGGATGGGCGCGGCATGGCGAAGCGGATCACCTCGTGGCGATTCGATTTTCTGGACGGTCGCGCCGAAGTCCGAAAACAAACGGGCGCAGTAACTCGCCGCCGCGGCGCTTCCGATCTCGACGATTTTGAGCTGCGACAACGCCCCCATCACGCTTCCTCATTGCCGAACGACCAGCGCGAACCGCGTCCAGCTTCTTATTGCCGAACATGAGAACCCTGCTCAGCTTCCGATGCAAGCGGAATTTATTCCCTGCTACGGAATTGCAACTCAGTTCGATTCCATCAGGACTTCTCGCAGAATGCCGACGCACTCATCGCACAGCGCGGAGCACGCACAATGGTCCGACAAGAATTCGAGACAACGCAAACGTGCAGCTACAGCGCGAGATAACGCTGGCGAATAGTGTCGTTGGCTTTCAGATCCTCGATGCCTGCGGTGTAGACGATCTGGCCTTTGTCGATAACGGTGGCGTGGCTTGCCAGCCCGAGACAGAAATGCATGTTCTGTTCGGCGATCAGAACCGTGGCCCCGGTGCCACGCAACTGCCGTAGCAGTTCGCCGATCCGCTGCACGATGATCGGCGCAAGCCCTTCACTTGGCTCATCCAGCAACAGCAGCGTCGGATTGCCCATCAGCGTGCGCGCGATCGCAAGCATCTGCTGTTCGCCGCCGGACAGCCGGCCCGCGATCCGGTATCGCAGCGGCTCCAGCAGCGGAAACAACTGATAGACCCGCCGGATCGACCATTCGTCCTGACCTTGCGCGCCCTTCTTCTGGCCGATAACGAGATTGTCCTCGACGGTGTGATCCGGAAAAATCTGACGATCCTCCGGCACGAAGCCGAGGCCGGCGCGCGCAATGTGATGAGGCTTGAGGCCGGACACCACACGGCCGCCAAGCGTCACGCGCCCGTGCCGCGCCGGCGCAAGCCCCATGATGGCTTTCATGGTGGTCGACTTGCCGGCGCCATTGCGACCGAGCAGCGCCATGGTCTCGCCCTGCCGTACCGAGAGACCGACACCGAACAGGATCTGGCTGGTGCCGTAATAGACGTCGAGATCCTCGACCTGGACGACGGGCGCGCTCATACCGCGGCTCCGGCGTGTTGTTCGGTGCCGAGATAGGCTTCGATGACGGCGGGATTCCGACGGATCGCGTCAGGTGTGCCGGTCGCGAGAATTCGGCCATAGCACAGCACGACGATGGACGGCGCAATCTTGAACACAATGTCCATGTCATGCTCGATGAAGACGACGGTGATCTTCTGCCGTTCCCAGAGCTCATAGACCTTGTCGATCATCCGCCAACGCTCCTCGGTGCCCATGCCGGCGGTGGGCTCATCGAGTAGCAGCACCTTGGGATCGAGCACCAGGGCCAGCGCGATATCGAGCAGCTTCTGGTCGCCATGGGACAGCGTCGCCGCGGTGCGGTCGCGCTTGCCGGCGAGACCCAGCACTTCCATCGCCTGTTCGGCGCGGTCACGGCTCTCGGCGAGCGGAAACCGGCGGTGCAGCACGCTGGCGCGTCCCTGATCGGCGCACACCGCGGCCAGCATGGTTTCGTGAACCGTCAACGACGGAAAAATACTCGCAACCTGAAAAGCGCGCCCGACACCATGACGCACGATATCGGGCGGCGACCGGCCGGCCATATCGATTCCATCGAGCAGGATCTGGCCGGAGTCGGGCTTCAGTGCGCCGGTGATCAGATTGAAAAACGTGCTCTTGCCGGCGCCGTTGGGGCCGATGACGGCGGTGAGGGAGCCGTCGGCAAAGCTCAAAGAGATATCGTCGGCCGCCCTGACGCCACCAAACGACTTGGAAAGATGCTTTATTTCCAGCATGGCTAGGTACGCTCCTTGACGCCGTCACCACGCTGCTCGTACCACTCGACCGCAAAATCCAACAGACCCTTGCGCAGGCCAATCGCAAAAAACAGAATAACGATGCCGAGCACGATACCGTAATATTCAGTCAGGCGCGTGACGGTGTCATTGAGGATCAATAGCAGCACGGTTCCGACCATCGGGCCGAGGAAAGTGCTAACGCCGCCCAGCATATTGATGAAAATGCCCTCGCCCGAAATGGTCCAGTAGGCGAATTCGGGATAGGCGCCCGACACGAACAGGCTCATGACGATGCCGCCGGTAGAGGCAAACAGCGCCGCCAGCACGAAGATCGTCAGCTTGGCGCGCCAAACGTCGATGCCGATGAAGCTGGCACGGCTGGCATTGTCGCGGATCATGCGCAGGGTGTAGCCGAACGGCGATTGCGCGATCTGGCGCATCAGCAGGAGCCCGATCAACAGCAGCGCACAGCTCGTGATATACAGATGCATATGATTCGACAGATCGATGCCGAGGAACACCGGGCGCTGAATGCCGCCGCGCAGGCCCTGATCGCCACCCGTCAGCGAAGTCCAGGACAGGATCATGCTGTGGATCAGCATCTGAAACGCCAGCGTGACGAAGGCGAAATAGATTTCCTTCAGGCGCACACAGATGGCGCCTATCGCCGCCGACACAACGGCCGTAATCATCAAGGTGCAGACGAACGCAACCGGGATCGGCACGCCGGTGCGCTGCATGATAAGACCGAAGCCATAGGCGCCCAAACCGAAGAACATGCCGTGCCCAAACGAGATCATGCCGGTGTAGCCCACCAGCAGATTGAGCGAAGTCGCGAACAGGCCGAAGGCTGAGCAGCGGATTACGAAATCGAGCAGCGCCTTGCTGGCAAACAGGAACGGCAACGCCGCCAGCACGCCAAATGCTGCGATCGCAATCAGCACATCGAGATAGCGCAGACGCCTGGATTTGGCCTCGATGCCCGGAACGCTCAAGGGGTCACGGCTGCGTTCGGCCTGCAGCTCGCTCATGCCACTTCCTTGCCGAACAGGCCGGTCGGCCGGGCGACCAGCACGATTACCATGAACAGGTACATCAGGCCGTCGGTAAACAGCGGAAAGCCGAGCGATCCAAACGACCGGATCAGGCCAATCAAGAGCGCGCCGATCAGCGCGCCGAGAATAGAGCCCATGCCGCCGATCACGGTAACGATAAAGGATTCGATCAGCACCGAAAATCCCATTCCCGGCGTCAGCGAACGCACCGGTGCGGCGAGCGCACCGGCGAGCCCCGCCAGCATGCCGCCGAGCGCGAACACGCCGCCATAGATCAGCCCGGTATTGATGCCGAGCGCGGACACCATGCTCGGATTATACGCGGCGGCGCGGATCACCTTGCCGATTTTGGTGCGTGCGAGGCCGACACCGAGAATGGCCGCGACGGCAAGTGCGACGCCGATCAGCAGCAGGTAATATGGCGGCACAACGCCGCCGGCTACGAATAGTGGCGGCACCTGGAACGCGGTGGGCATTCCCATCGACTTGAATTCCGGTCCCCAAATCAGCCGCACGACATCGTCGAAAATCAGCACAAAGGCGTAGCAGACCAGAAGCTGCATCAGCACATCGCGACCATAGACGCGGCTCATGAAGACCCGCTCGAACACAAGGCCGAGGAACCCGGTCCCCGCCGCCCCGACCAGCATCGCCAGCGCAAAACTTCCGGTGACCTGATAGGCCGTCATCGCGAAATAGGCGCCGAACATATAGAATGCGCCGTGGCTGAAGTTCACGACCTTGAGCACGCCGAAAATCAGCGTCAGCCCGACGGCCACGAGAAACAGCAGCATTCCAATGATGAAGCCGCTGGTGGTTTGCGTCACCAGACAGGCGGAGCTGGCAAGGCAGCCGGTAAGCGCGTCAAGATCCAAGGAAGATGTCCGTTACGGCGTACCGGGTTGTGTCAGCGGAAAATCTGTCCCGCGGTAGGCGGAAGCCGTGACGCAGCTTCCGCGTTCGCGAAAGTGTCAGGTGTAGCCCTTGGTCTTCTTCCACTCGGCTTCAAGCGCCAAAATCTGTTTCCAGTCGCCGCTCTTGACCTCGGGGACATAGGGCTCGCTAGGAATCGTGGTGCCCCAGCCGATGGCGTAGCCGATCAGGGTCTGATCCTCGGCCCGCATCGTCACGGTGCCGTCAGCGCCGAACGGCGATTTGATGGTCAGGCCGCGCATCGCGTCGGCGATCTTCTTGCCATCGGCGGAATTGGCTTTCTTGGACGCGTCGGCGATCAGCATCATCGCAGTTGCATTCTCCCACGACCAGTTGGTGGGATACTCGTTGTACTTCGCCTTGTAAGCATCGCCCCACGCAGCGTTCTCCGCCGTCGCCGGATACGTCTTGATATAGCGATTCCCGGAATGGATCCCTTTCGGCAGATTCTTCACCACCGTCAACGCCGTGTAATCGGCCATGTTGACCGCAAACACCTCCATCTGGCTGAACATCGCGTAGATGTTGGCCTGATCGATGTAGGATGTCAGATCGCCGCCCCACAGCGCGGAGTACAGCGCCTGGGGTTTCGCCTGCAAAATCTTGGTCACGACCTCCGTATAGTCAGGCTGGAACAGTTTTGGCCAGGCGTCGCTGACGATCTCGACGTCGGGCGCGAACTGCTTGAGGTAGTAGACGAACTCTCCCGTCGTGTCTCGGCCATAGGCATAATCCGGCGAACAGGTTGCCCATCTCTTCAAGCCCTTGGCCTTGGCGATGGCCGCCGCATAGCCGCCGCCGACGATCGAATCGTGCACGCCTTGGCGCGCGGAGCGGAACGCATTGGGAATATGCTGCTTCGGATCGGCCGTGAGCGAAGAGGTTTCCGAATTGGAATGGACGCAGAACACGCCGAGATCACGCGCCACTTCATGCACCGCGAACGCACCGGACGAGGCCTCGGCATCGATCAGAAGTTCGCAGCCATCGGTGTTGACGAGTTCGCGCGCGACCCGGGCCGCTTCCTGCGGCTGGCCCTTGGAATCGCGGATCACCATTTCGATCTGCCGTCCCGCCAGCCCACCCGCGGCGTTGATCTTGTCGACCTCGATCATCACGCCGTTGCGCGACGAAGTTCCGAGCTGGGCGACACGGCCCGAAAGGATCGTAGGCATCCCAACTTTGATGGTCTTGGCCTGCGCGCGCGCCACCCACGGTGTCGCAAACGTCACCGCGCCGGCGCCCATCAGCGCCAGCGTCGAACGCCGGCTTACGCCCGGCTTGCTGGTCTTGGTCATCTCGCCTCCTCGACGTCAGTGCGTCCCTCAAATCCCTGCCGGAGATCGTGCCGTCTCCATGTCTCCTGAGAATTTCAGAGAAAGTGGGATGACGTCAAGGCAATTATGAATTACGAGTCAGAATTCATAATGCGTACTCGCTCGGCTAAAGCAGCGAGTTTGGACAGTTCAGGCGGTCGATGATCAATCTATCGAGTTTCATCGCATTTCATGCGCGCCAAACGCCGCAGCGCTGTGCGTTGAAATTCCGCGGCGAGGAAATCAGCTACGCCGCCTTCAACACGCGGGTCCAAATCGTCGGCGGATGGCTGGCCTCGCGCGGAATCGGCCCGGACGACGTCGTCGCCGTGCTGATGAAGAACAGCGCCGCGTTTTTCGACATCGCTTTCGCGATCAGCCACATCGGCGCGGTTTTCCTGCCGATCAATTACCGGCTGGCTTCAGACGAGATTGCCTACATCGTCGAAAACGCCGGCGCGCGCCTGCTCATCGCCGACGAAGAATTTGGCGCGGGCGCGGCGGGTCCGGCGCCCACGGTGCTGGTCGATGTAACAGCGCAATCCGACGCCACGTGCCTTGCGCCGGATGCCAAACCTGTGACGGCGCATCCAAGGCGTCCGTCCGACCTGATGCGGCTGATGTACACCTCCGGCACCACGGACCGGCCGAAGGGCGTGATGCTGACTTACGAGAACATCTACTGGAAATCGGCCGATCATGTGCTCGTGCTCGGCCTCAGCCGCGATACAAGGTTGCTGGTGGCCGGCCCGCTCTATCATGTCGGCGCGCTTGATCTGCCGGGCATTGCCGTGCTGTGGCAGGGCGGAATGCTTTCGATCCAGCGCGATTTCGACGCCGCACAATGCCTGGCCGCGATCGAGACCGACCGGCTTGACGCGGCCTGGCTCGCGCCGGTCATTACAACCTCCCTCCTCACCTGTCCGGGTCGTGAGCGCTATGACGTCTCCAGCCTGCGATGGGCGATCGGCGGCGGTGAAAAAACCCCGGAAGCGCGCATCCGCGCTTTCTCGCAATATTTCACCAA
>WNGJ01008058.1_pt1 | contig 13322 bp, 10 predicted proteins | sample 5400611 | NCBI WGS metagenome assembly WNGJ01 (sample SAMN13153375, study PRJNA577476) | soil metagenome | isolation source: 40 cm soil or saprolite under Garry oak tree replicate 1 | place: USA:California | collected 2016-06-15
AATCTTGTCGATCTTGCCTTCGACAACAACTCCGCTCTCGAATTTGAGTTTGGCTTTCTTGCCCTCAGCGATTTCCGTTTGCTTCCAGGTCCCGATAGGAGAACCGAATCCATCCTTGTGATAATCGCGTCCGTGTCCCGGAATTTCTTTGTCTTTGAACGCGATCGCGCACGGCCCGTTCGCGTGCAAATAAATCGGCGTCTTGTTTGTATCGACAATGACTTCATCAAAGACGCCGGTCACTTGCAGTCCGGATGAGTACTCGGAGGTCGCGACGTTGTTGCACTCAATCGCTTTATTGATGCCTTCGAGTCCGCCGACTTGATAGGCCATTTTGCTCGCGAATTCCTCGAGCACATCCGCGAGATGTTTGAAATCACGGCAAACAAAAAGCTGCGGCTGTTTCGTCGTGATGTCGAACGGCATGTTCGCCGCGTCGATGGAGTAGGGGATTTTCTTCACTTGCGGCTCGAGGCATGAGACCGATTCGCCAATCGATGAAAGCAAACCGGCGCCGTAAATTTTTGGATTCTCCAACGTGCCGATGAGCCCGTACTCAACTGTCCACCAAATCTCGAGTATTCGCGATCGACAATAATCGGCGCATGCCCGGCCGCTTCGTGAACGATGTCCGGCGCGGGCGTGTATTCGATGTGATGAATTTGCCGCATGTCGCACGCGATCACCAGCACCTTGTAAGCTTGAAATTCCATGAACGCCGCCGGCGGAATAAATCCGTCCACCGCCACGGCGCCCCAGTCGATCTTTGCCAGAATATCGTTCATCTCCTGAATGCGCGGGATTCGCTCGAACGAGATGCCGGTGTCGAGCAGCCCTTGGAAGTAAACCTTGTGCGCGTACTCGCGCAGGAAAAAAGTGTTTTGACGCATGATGAATCGCCACACGGCATGATCGACCGGCGTGTAATCGTCGTAACGCTGATCGACGGCGAATTGCAAAAGATGCTTCGGCGTGGCGGCGACGGCCGCGTTATCCAAGCTGATCCCGCTGGTAGCTTTCATCGACATCTCCTTGTCAAAAATATGACCGCTTTGCAAACCGAGCAAGAGTGATTCATCGGTAGGGACAGATCTCCGAGCTGTCCGTCGAAATTCGTCAGACGTTTCGGAGAAACGTCTACCTGCGCCGAGCCCGAGCTACGTGTTTCCCAATCCAAACGACCGCGACCAACGCAATCACCCACGGCGCGAGAAAGGCCAGCGCCACTCCTATCATCCGCAAACTCCACATGATCGCGGCCGCGCTCTGCGCCAGAGTCCGGCGCAATGTCGCGAATAACCCGCTCTCGTGCGAAACGATGTTGCCCTGGCTGTAAATCTGGATCGACAAGTCGGCCGGCGCGTTTGCTTCGTCGATCTGTGCGCCGGTGCGATCCTGCCGCTGCACGCTCACGTTCTCGACCCTCCCGAGCGAGTTTAGCGATTGCATCAGCGCGTTGTAATTTCTCATTGGCACACGCAGCGACATATTGGCGAACTCGCGGCCATCGGGATCGCAGCTGAACGATAAGCTACGAATGCGCCCGTCTTGTTTCCCGGTGAGGTTGCGAAGCTCTTTTGTCTTTTCATCAACTGTCGATGTGCGAATCCGCAAGCTGGTCTGCTGAAATGCCTCCTCCTGTTCTTCGCGAGAGAGCGTGATGTTTAATTCTACTTTGTCGCGCTTCGTCTTGGCGTTTTCGGACATGCCGGTGCCGCCTTGCGCCACGCGCTCGGTTTGCACCTGGAAATTCTCCACGCGTCCCATTGCCTTGACGCGAGTAATCACGCCCTCGCTTTCTTCCGGCGCGATCAACATGCTTACGCGCGCCGAGACGCGTCCGATGTTGTCGCGGTCAAGCTGCGCATTTGTGATCTGTGTCTTCGGTGAGGCGAGCGCTTTGATATCGTTATAGACTTTCTCAACCTCGGGCGCGTAAAGCGCGAGCTGTGCCCGTTCCCTCAGTAGAAACGCCGCCGGCTCTTCCAAATCTTTTTCCGCGAGCGAAATCGTGACGGTGGCGAATTGCACCATTGCGTCCATGTACTTTAGTGCACCTTGCATTTTCTCGATGTCTTCGCGGACACGACCGAGCTCTTTTTCGACTTGAAGAAGATCGGAAACTTTCCCGGTCTTCGTTTTCAATATGTCGATCAAACGCTGCTCCATCACGCGCGCGTTCTTCAACCGCGAATCGGTATCGAAATACGCTTTGGTCACGTCCTCGGTTCCGAGTGACTGGTTTTTCAATTTGCCAAGTCCGCGGACCTTTTGCAGGAAGCGATCGAGATTCTCGGGAATAACTTTGACAACGACTTCGCCTCTCAACTTTCCGTTCCCTTGTTTTCTGGAACTCGTCGTAGCAACATAACCACGTTCTTCGTTAACGAACGCTGCGATCTTTTGAACAGTCGTATCAAAGCTGTCAACCTCGAGTTCAATCTTCGCGTTCCGAACGAGCTTGCGATTTGCTACAGCGGAAGGAAGCGGTGAAGATTCGGCTCCTTCGTTAGGAGTGGCGGTTTGGTTTTCCGACGCGCCTGTAGTCTGCGGCGCTTTAATGGGGGCCATCTTTGCAGAGCGCGCCAGCGCCTCGTCACGAAATTTAGGCTGAACGTGTAGCTGATCTGACGCCGCACCAGACTCGGGTCGATTTAAATCTGTACTCTTGGATGCAAATGAGGCCACGTCCGGTTTGTCCTTCCCTTTTGTTTGCATCGGAGCGGACAATCCGCCGCCCACTGCGGGGCCAACCCCGTCTTCTTTCTTGAAATCTTGTCGTTCATTCATCTCGGCTGAGATTTCGTGACTTCTAGATACGGACGCGCCTTCGCCCGTAATCATTCGTCCGACTTGCACGAGCGCGAGCAGGAGTGCGGCGACGGCGGTGATTTGCGTCGCACGCAATCGCATAAGGTCGGCAATTAACTTGGCGATGCCTCCGGTTTTTTGCGGATTGCGATTGCGGAATCCGGCGAGCATTCGTTGTTCGAAAGCGGGATCCGGTTTTTCAGTAGTAAGGGTTTTTTCCAAAACGCTGTTCATAATTTTGTTTTCCTGATGTGTTTGGCGGCAGGCAGCACATTCAACGAGATGGGCGTGGAGAGCTTCTCGCTCCCTGTGGGAAAGCTCGTTGTGCAGGTCGGCCGCGAGGTAATTGTCGATGTTGTCGTGGATGGTCATGACTGTTCGAGTGAGGCGAGCGCGGGCCGGAGTTGTTTGCGCATGGAAGCGAGGGCGCGTCCGAGAATTCCACGCAGGGCGCCGTTGCTCAGCCCGAGAGTGTTTTCGATCGTGCGATAATCCATTTCTTCGAAATAACGCAGCACCAACGCGCTCCGATAAATTTCGGGAAGCGCGGCCAGCGCTGAATGCACATGTCGATCCAACTCTGAGCCGTTCGGCTCAGCAGCGGAACTTGGCCCAATTGCTTCGTCAATTGTTGTGGACAGGGGCACTGTGCGGCGTTTCCGAAAAATGTCGTGAGCGCGATGACGTGCGATGGTCGCGAGCCAGGCGGGAAATTTTTCCGGATCACGCGCGCGCCAACGCGACTTCCAGGCTTTGACAAGCGCATCTTGCACAACGTCCTCGGCTTCCTCGCGATTTTGCAGAATACCGTAAGCAATGGCGAAAAGTGTTCGGCTGTGCGTGCGGATAATCATTTCAAATGCTTCTCGATCGCCGTGAATGGCCGCCTGATACTGTTCGCGTTCACTGGCATCCATTGGTCGATCTAAAGCCTAGACGTTTGAGGGCGCGATTCCGCGCGAAATATTTTTCCACTTTGGCGGGGCACGCGCGGTCGCGTCCCGAAAATAATGGGTCATGACGGAGCATGACCCTCCAGTTCAGAAAATGATTACGGTGTTGCCGACGCTCACCAGATCTTTGACGCGTGCAGCATCCCAGTTCGCCAACCGGATGCAGCCATGGCTTGCAGCGCGGCCAATTGTTTCAGGATTATTCGTTCCGTGAATACCGATGCCGGGTTTGTTCAATCCCATCCAGAGAACGCCCACGAGATTATTCGGACCAGGCGGAAGATTGTAATAATTCTCGGTGCGCACACCATAATTGAGCATGCCTTCATCGTAACGGAACCACGGCCAGACGGTCGCACCGAGGATTTTCCATGTGCCAACCGGCGCGGGTAACGTTTTCGAGCCCGGCGTAATGGGAAAAACGCCGACGAGTTGATCATTGCCGAAGACCTCCAGTAGATGTTCCTTTGTGTCGACGAAAATTTTGCGCGCCACGAATGCCGGATTTTCGGGAATCTTACCCTCAGTGAACTTTTCAACCTCAAAGGGCAGAACATTCGGCACTTTGAGCACTTCGCCGGGCTGAAGATGCTCCCAATTTTTGCCCGGATTAAGTTTCTGAATGTAAGACTCCGCCGAATGATACCGTTCCGCGACGAATTCGAGTAGCGACGTGTAGGGGAGCCATTTCAATTTTGCCTGCTCGGCATGGCCGCTGGGAACATTGCCTATCGATTTCAGGTCTTCTTCTCTCACTGTATAGGTCGTGTAAGTCACCGGCACTTGATCGAGCAGCCAGGAATCGACCGCGCCAGTCTTTGGCATGGCGTGTGCGTGCTTGTAGGAAATGAGCGCCTTGCGAAAAAATTCGCCCATTCTTCCATCGATTTTGCCCGGGGTGAAATCGCTATTGTCCAGGAAAATCTGGAGCCGCGTCGCCGTCTCTTCGTCGTAGTTCGGCAGCGCCACTGGATAAACTCTTGGCGGCGGTGTTGTGCTCTCCTGCGCGAACGCGATGATCGAAATCGTGATGAACGGCAGCATGACAACAAAAGGCTTCATCGAATCAAAATGAACGGTGAGAGATTCCTCGACTTCGCTTTGGATAACAAACCACTTATCGCGCGTCGCCTTTGGGGAACATGACCTTTTCTGGGGCGGCATTAAGGGCCGCGAGTAATTTCGGGATCAGACGGCTTTTGGTCGAGCCGGCTTCGCGCGGGGCGACCAGATAACGAACGATTGCGTCGATCCAGGTCACCTCATCGACGCGAAAAATGACGCGCGGATGCTCGCGCACTTCCAGTTCGTCCACCGGTGTGCGGGCCAGGAGGTCGCGGTAAACGGCGATGCGTTCCATCATCTCTTCGCCGATTTCTTCCTGGACGATTTTTTGCATTGTTTTTGCAACGAACTCCAAATCGCTCTGATAAGCGATTTGAAATTTGATTTCGTTCCAGATGTAGGGAAACAGCGACCAGGAATAATTGTAAACGATAGAGTCGAGCACTTTCTCGTTCGGAAACCGGATGACGCGCCCGCTCGGATGATCGCCGGAGATATATTGACCTCCAAATTCCCACAGCGTCGTGTCGAGATAGCCGACATCGATCACATCGCCGGTAGCATCGTCGATCTTGATGCGGTCGCCAACTTGATAAGGACGTCGGACGAGAATGAAAATCCAGGCGATAAAGCTTTTCATCGGCGTTTGCACGGCTAAGCCGACAATGATCGAGCCTATGCCGAGTGCGGTGAGCGCCGCGTACCAATTCACAAAGATCACCGAGATGGCGATGACGGCGATCAGCACACCGACGACCAAATACTGAATGCGCTGGAGAGTAAACCGAGTGACTGCATCCTCGATTCGCCCAATCGCATAAACTCGCACGGCTTTCGCGGTCGCGAGAATGACGACGATTAAAGCGAATCCGCGGAGAATACGTTGGCTAAAATCGACTTCCGTTTGCAGGAGTGGAATAAACTTCGAGCCGATGAGATAATAAAGAATCGCACAGCCGATAAGCACAAGTCCGTGAGTAACGAACCAGAACTTATCCGTGGCGCGCGCCTTGATCTTCTCGCTGGGCTTTTTTTCGCCTGCGGTTCGAGCCAGCTCTTTGCGGACTTCCGGTTTTTCGGAAATTTGCTGTGCGGTCTCAGGCATCAATTATGAATCGCATTAGTGCGTAATGGTGAGCGCCACTTGCTGTATTGTAGAGCTCGCGGGCGAAACCCCCGCCGCTACACATTGCGCGCTAGGCTGTCTTTACCCAGCACCGCAGCACTTCAGCGACGCTCCACGCTTGCGCGATGCAACCGCCGGCCAAGTACGGTTCGTTCGCATCAAAAACTTCGCTGATTGTGCCAAGTCCATTATCACTCAGGTGGATCGGGAAAGTTTCGAGAAATTTACGGGCGCCTCGCTTGTCGTTCGGGTGAACTTTCAGCCAGGCGTCGACGAAGGGTCCGATCAGCCAGGCCCACACTGTTCCCTGATGATAAGCACCATCACGCGAGCGCAGATCGCCGGAGTAAATTGGTTTATATTCTGGATCATCGGGTGAAAGCGAACGCAATCCAAGCGGGGTGAGTAATTTATTTTGCACAACATCGACAACGGACTTCCAGCGTTCCTGATCCAGCACAGGGTGGTCGAGTGAGATGGCGAAAAGCTGGTTTGGACGGCAGGAAACATCGTGCGTTTCCTTGTCGCCGTTGCAATCGACAACGTCGTAAAGATATCCGCCGTCGGCGAACCAGAAACGTTGATTGAATGAAATGCGCGCGCGTTGCGCATGTTCTTCATAATGCTGCGCAACCGCCGCGCTGCCGGTTCGCTGCAACCACTCCGCCAATAATTCCAATGCGTTATACCAAAGCGCGTTAATCTCGACCGCTTTTCCCCGCCGGGGCGTTACGACCCAGTCGCCAATCTTCGCGTCCATCCAGGTTAGCTGATAACCTTCCTCGCCTTGGGCAAGGAGACCGTCGCTTGGATCGACATGAATATTAAACTTGGTCCCACGCAAATGTTCCTCGACGATTTCGATCAAAGCGGGCAGGAGAAGCTTGAGCGTCGCGCGATCACTCGTTATCTCGGTATAACGCGCGAGCGCATGAAAGAACCAGAGAGTCGCGTCGGCGGTGTGATAGAGACCTTGCTTCGCGCCATCGGGGAACATGTTCGGGATCAAACCGTCACGAATGTAATAAGCGAACGTTCGCAGAATGTAACCAGCCTCGAGCCAGCGACCGGTCGTTAAGGTTAAACCTTCGAGGCTAATCATGGTGTCGCGTCCCCAATCGGTGAACCAATGATAACCGGCGATGACGGTTCGCACTTCATCGCCAGCGGCGTGCGCGCGCGCCGCTTCCTCAAAGCGGCCGGCTGGCGTAATGATGAATTGGTCGGCTGCGAAACTCAATTCGGCCGCGAAACCTTCGCGCGCATCGGGCATCGCAGAGTTGAGCAAACGAGCGCGCCGTTCACGTTCGGAAGCGAGGGCCTGCCCCGGGCCAAGCACCTCGACGATTTCCCATTTTTCCGTCGAAGCAATCAGGGTGGGGGTCATCTCTGCAGCAAGGTCGACATGGAAAAATCCGGGACTCCACAATTCGCCTTCGTGGGCATAACCGCGGCTTTGTTCGATGCGATAAAGAACCTGCGGAATCTTCATACTCGAAATCGTGAATGCGGATTCGCAGCCACAAAGTTTCATGCGCAACGCGGGAAATCCGGGCCGGGCTGGCGCGATCTCGTAGCGTCCGTTTACCGCGCTGAGTTTGTATGGCCCAGCGGTGCCTTTGTTTACCGGAATCTCGTGATGTCGAAAGTGAAACGCTGGCCGCAACTCCAGTCGCGGACGGCTCATGCCTTCCAAAATGCGGTAGCTCACGTGCACCGTGTTCTGCAGGTGCGGAAGAATTACCCGCTTTTCCAAAACCAGATCGCGCGCGTGATACGTCCAAATCGGCAACCCATCTTCGAGTCGAAATTCGCGCAGATAACCCGCGCCTCGAAGATCGAGCTGACCGCCAGCACGTTCCTCCCCGCCTAACGAAATGACATCCTTGTCTTCGAAGCGGAGAGATTCGGAAACGTGGTTCCACATTACTACGCGCCCCAGTGGTGCTGCTAAGGCGGCAATGAGCAATCCATGGTATCGCCGCGTAATCGCACCTGAAACCGTGCCGGAGGCGTAACCGCCAAGCCCGTTAGTCACGATCCATTCGCGATTGAGCAAAACTTCGCGCGAAGTTTGCGCCGGATCCCAATTCATCGTGCGCACGACGGCTGGGCTATGCGTCATGTTGCTTAGTTGAATTGAAGTTAAGGACGGCGTCGTTTTGGTTTGCGACGCGGGGCCTTTTCAGCAACCAGACGCAACGCAACGGCTGCTTCGGCGGGCAACAGCCATTGCTCTTGCGTCACGAGCGGGACGGCGCCTGGGCCACCATAGCGTAGCGACTCACTCGTCCACAAGGTTTCCCATTCGAAACCGAGCGGCGGCGCCAGAAGCGGTTCGGGCGCAGGCGCGAGGACTTGACGTCTTCCGAAATTCACGATGAGCAAGCGCTCGTCGTTCTCACCTGCAAAAAACCGGAGCACAAAACTCGCCGGCCCGAGAACGGCGCCATCGACTTGGCCGGGCACTTGGTCGCGAAATCGCGAATCTTCACGACGCAATTTGATAAGATCGATATACAGATCATAAAGCTCGCTGTTGGTCGTGCGCTCAGAAAAATTGAGCTTGCAACTGGTAAACACGCGGGGATCAGATGGTGAGGGCAAATTCCTCTGTATCTCTTCATTGGCCAGCGATGGGAACTGTGCCAGAAACTGAAAACGACCTTTGCGGATAGCCTCGCGCATATCGCTGTCTCCCACATCTGTGAAAAATACGAAGGGACTGCTTGCGCCAAACTCCTGGCCTTGAAAAAGCATTGGCGTCCAAGGCCCGAGAAGGAGAAGTGCAGTCATGGCCCGATAGCGTCCGGGCGAAGTTTGAAAGCGCAATCGCTCGCCTCGCGGATTATTCGAAATCTGATCGTGGTTTTCGATGAAGGCGACAAACGCCTCTGGAGGTATGCCAAAAGTCGGTGTGCCACGCTGCGATTCCTGCCAGGAATACGGTTGGCCTTGGTAAAGATAACCGTACTTTGCTGCAGAAACGAACTCCTGCGGCAAACCGAGATAACCGGTGTAGTACGCTTCGTTCCTTCCGGTCAGAGCAACAAAGGCGCTGTGATGGAAGTCATCATTCAACAAACCGTCGAGATCGTCGCCGCCTTCGCTGCGCGGTCGCACCAGCTTGGCTTCCTGCGGCTCATTCTCGGCGATCAAAATCAGCATGCGCTTTCCAGCCGCAGCGCGAGCCGCTCGGCCGACTGCGCCGATGATATATTCTTCGGACTTATCATTCACTTCCTGCGTCGCGTCGAATCGGAAACCGTCAAAGTGAAACTCCTCGATCCAATAACGCCCGTTCGTAATGAAAAACTCCCGGACCGGATCTGAATTCAACCCGTCAAAGTTAATCGATTCACCCCAATCGTTTTCATATTGGGCGGTGAAATAATGATCGGAGAAAACGCGGACGTAATTTCCGTCGGGACCAAAGTGGTTGTAAACAACATCAAGAATGACACCAATTCCTAACGAATGGGCGTGATTGACGAAACTGCGCAAGTCCTCTGGAGTGCCATATAAACGGGTGGGCGCGAAAAGATCGACACCATCGTAACCCCAGCCGAAATTTCCGGGAAAATCTGCAATCGGCATCATTTCAATAACGGTGATGCCAATGCGGGCCAACTCCGGCAGTTGTTCCGCGGCAGCGCGCCAGGTCCCTTCCTCGGTGAATGTGCCCACGTGCATCTCATAAATGATCTGGCCCTTTAACTGCTTGCCGGGCCATTCCGCGTCCGACCAGCGAAACGTTGTGGGATCAACTACGCGCGAAGAACCGTGCGGACCGTCGGGCTGGAAGCGCGACGCTGGATCGGGATGAAAGTGTTCGGCGTTATCAACCCGAAACCGATAACAGTCACCGGCGCCGGCTTCGGCCGATCCGGAAAAATATCCGTCGTCTTCACGTTGGAGCGGATGAAAAGTGCGGCGCGCACTTTTTGCTGCGCTTTTTTCAAGGACAACATCGACATGAGTTGCTTTCGGCGCCCAAACGCAAAAATGCGTTTCGTTTGCGCCAATTAGTTCCGCGCCGATGGGATAGCGGCGACGTTCTCGCGGATCGGTCACGCAAGTTTTTCGTCCATCGGCCGTGTTACGACTGTGGGTTTCGATGATTTCTTTTCTCCTCTGCAACATCAATAATCAAAAGGGCCGTAGGCGAGGCCCGCTAGACGTCGGTGGTTGCCCAAAACTTGCGGAACGCGCTTGGCCAGCTGCGGTCCACCACACTTTTTCGGGCGCTGTCGCCCATTTTCTTCCGTAATCCGGGATCAACAACCAATGTTCGCACCGCGCGCGTGAAATCATCGACATCGTGCGATTTTGTTATGAGACCGTTCGCTTTGTCTTCGACTAACTCCTTTGGGCCGCCGGAATCTGAGACGACGACTGGAACGCCGGATGCTTGCGCTTCGATGATGACATTGCCGAAAGTGTCGGTCGTGCTCGGAAAAGCAAAGACATCAGCTGAAGCATAAGCGGTGGCTAGCTCGATACCGGTAAGGTATCCGGTGAACACTGCGTCCGGCAAAAGTTCGGAAAGCCCCTGAGAATAAGGCCCATGGCCAACCACAAAAAGCTGGACCGACAAACCTTCATCGCGCAATCGCCGATAAGAGTTTGCCAGGACATCCAGATCTTTCTCTCGCGATATCCGTCCGACGTAAAGCAGGCGCACCTGGCCGTTGCTCGGCCCAAATTTCTCCCAAAACGCGGGCTCGCGTCGCGCGGGTGTGAACAGTTCGGTATCGAGACCACGCGGGAGAATTTTCAATTTTCCCGGCTCGAAGCCGCGAGCGATCCAGTTCTGGCGATATTCTTCGGAATTGACGAAAACGGTATCGAGTTGGCCGTAGAACCAATGCATGTAGTGCCAGGTCGCGCTCTCGAGAAAACTGTCCTCAGTGAGAATGCGAATGTATTGAGGAAAATCGGTGTGATAGATGCCGCTGGTTTGCAGATTAAGCATCTTGCCCGCAAGCAACCCAGACAGGCCGATCGGTCCGGGCGTGCTGATAATAATCTCGGTAAATTTTTCCTGCTGGATATAATCGAGGATCTGAAGAATCGGCGGGAAGCTTAATTTCTGAAGCTCGTACTCGGGCAGCTCAAACTCGCCAATTGGCTGAAAGTTTTTGATCGGGATATCGTCTATCTGTAGTTCGCTCCGGGACGTTACGACGATCAATTCCTTTTCAGCTGCTGCCCCGGCCGCCGTCATCTTGCGAATCGTAGTAGCGACGCCGTTGACGTCTTCGAGCGTATCGGTAAACCAAGCGCGTTTACGATTCTGCAGCGCAACGGGAATTTGCCCGGTTAATTCGCTAAAAATTTGCCGCAACCACGAGCGAGAGGGCGCCTGGCTGTGAAAGCCGTACAGGTATGGCGTTAGTATCACCAAGATCGGCGCGATCGCACTGAGCGCTTGCATGCTCTCGACGACGTTTCCCCCGCTGATTTGCTGGACGAATTTTTTGAAGAGACGGAAAGTCATTGGCCGGCTTGGCAAGGTCGAAGATTTTTCCCGATAAAACGCCCTGTGCGATAAAGCCGACTTTTTCCTTGAGTGTGAACTCAGTCGGATCGCGCCCTTCCATGAACCGCGAAAACATTTGTTCGAGGAGTGTGGCGCTCGGTCCGAGTTTTTCGTGGAAACGGTCCTGGATATAACACGCGACCGTGTTGTAGAAACTGTGCGAGATGGCGAGTGGAGTTCCGCCCCCTCCGCGTGCCGTGCATGCTCCCGAACGTATATTAGCCAGAAATTTCTCCGCTGAATGCGCTGGCGGCGTTTCGGTGTATGCGGAAGCGATAAATTGTCCGCCGTGATCATCCGAGCCGCCGGTGAAAATCTTTATCCAGGGATCGGCGTGCGTTGGCGCAAGGTTATGCCGGTTAGCAAACATGTCGATCTTCTCCGGCGTCAAAGAGCCCAAAAGATTCTGAGCAAGTTCGCTCAGAAGAGTATCCCGTAAGCCGTTGATGGCTTCGAAGTGCTTAAAGAGCAAAATGAGGCGTTCGAGGTGGACTGCAGTGAGCTTGCCGTTGATACTGTAAAGCGGGTGGGCCACAGCGTGAGCGATCTGAGCCGTTTGGAGATAGCGCTGCAGGTCAAAAATATTGTCGCGGACGCCCTCAATATCGCGGTGTTGCTCTTCTGAAATTCCCCAGACCAGGATGTCGATCTTGCACGGATCCTGTGGAAAATAAGTCGTTACCTGCTCACTGATAAATGAGTGAGGCGAATCCATGATTTGCAGACAGCCTTCGATCGTATCGTGGTCGGTAATGGTGACGTAATCCATCCCGCGCTCCAGCAACTGCCGGTACAACTCCCCGGGAGCGGAATAGCTGTCTGGAAAATCAAAACGGCGGAACAACCATTCCTCAGAGCGCGCGCTATAGCGCGAGTGAATATGTAAATCGCACTTGCTCATTCTTCACCCTTTTCGGTTCGCCATTAACCTTTGTTCGGCGATCCAGTCGCGATACGTCGTTGGCCTTCTCGTTTCGTCCATCATATCTATAAATCGCAGGATCTGTCTCCAAACGGCGGGGTGAGAATAATCGGGCGGATGAATGCTCAGGCGCAAGAGAGGATTGTTCTTCAAAAATTGGAGCAGAGCGGCATTCCAGACGCGGCTCACAGTCCGCCGCCAATTACTCCGGACGCTGTAAACAATCGATCTTGCGGCAAACTCTTGGTTCGAGCGAAGATCGCGTACGGTACGCAATCGGGTCGTGTATTCCAATTCGGCGTCGCGCGCAGCACGCTCGGCTTCCGCACTGAGTAACCAGGCCGGCGCGACAAAACCTCGGGGAGTCAGGCCGCCGCCGCGAAATTCATCGCGCGCATTCGTGATCCGCCGCAGGGCTTCCTCGTAATCAAGGTCGTAGAATTCGCCTTCGTAATGGGTATAAAACCTGGTCAGGAATTTTTCCCGTAAGTTTTCATTCGGACGGCGAGTACGTTCATGAAAATAGCCGTGGATGACGATTTCGTGTCCGTCCGATTCCAAATCGCGCAACCAGGCAACGAATTGCGGATCTTTTGTGACCAAACCTTGATGGTGATAGTCCGGGACAACGAGCAGAGAACAGACGCGCACACTGTGCCGGGATAATTCTGAAATAATCTCATTGGCGACATCTCGGTTGGAAGGAGCGATATCGTGCAGAGAGACGACCATAAAGTCTTTCGTAGCGGCTGCCGTCGCGACGAGGGGTACGAATTGAGTGGCGACCACCGAAGTCATTTTTAAATTTTCAACAGCGCCCGTCCCAGCGACAAGCGCAAAAGAGCAGCGCGAGAGCACGCTAGCTTCCCATCGCAATAATCGCACGAAACTCTCCAGCCGTCA
>WNGJ01005495.1_pt1 | contig 13318 bp, 11 predicted proteins | sample 5400611 | NCBI WGS metagenome assembly WNGJ01 (sample SAMN13153375, study PRJNA577476) | soil metagenome | isolation source: 40 cm soil or saprolite under Garry oak tree replicate 1 | place: USA:California | collected 2016-06-15
GGCGTCGAGGCGCAGGACCGGAAAGCTGCCGTCGTCGAGGATCCCCGCCAGCTCGTGCTGCAGGCGCTCAGTGCCCGCGCCGTGGCGGGCGACCGAGTTGGAGGAGCACTCGCCGCAGCGGGCCGGAACGGGCTCGCGGTGGCCGCAGTGGTGGCAGGCCAGGTAACCGCCAGCCCGGTGCATGACGAGCGACACGTCACAGTGCGGGCAGCTCCACACGCGCCCGCAGGAGCGGCAGGAGAGGAAGTTCGACCAGCCCCTGCGGTTGAGCAGCACGATCGCCTTCCCGCGAGTGCCCTTCACCTCGGCCAGCGCGTGCGCCGTGAGCGGGTGCAGGGCGTGATCCTCGCCGCGCATGTCCAGCACGCTCACCTCCGGCAGCGGCCACCCGTCCACGCGCCGGGAAAGGCGTGAGCGGGCCAGTCGACGCACGCTCTCCGGGCGGGGCGTCGCGCTGCCGAGCAGCAGCAGGGCGTCGCAGCGGCGGGCGCGCTCGCCCGCCACCTCACGCGCGTCATAGCGCGGATCGCCCTCGTGCTTGTAGGAGGAGTCGTGCTCCTCGTCCACCACGATCAGACCGAGGTCCTCGACCGGCGCGAACACCGCCGAGCGCGGTCCCACGCACACCCGCGCCTCGCCCGCCCGCAGTCGCCGCCACTCCGCGTAGCGCTCGGCCGGACGCAGCTGGGAGTGCAGCACCGCAACCGTGTCGCCGAAGCGCTCGACGAAGCGGCCCACGATCTGTGGCGTCAGCGCGATCTCCGGGACGAGCACGATCACCCCGCGCCCCTGCGCCAGCGCGAGCCCGGCCGCGCGCATGTACACCTCGGTCTTGCCCGAGCCGGTCACGCCGTGCAGCAGTCGCCGCTCCGCCCGGCGCCCGTCGAGCGCGTCCCGGAGCACGTCGAGGATGGCCCGCTGGTCCGCGGTCAGCTGCGGCGGCGACGACGTCGGAGCGCCTTCGGGGAGGTGGCGCGGGGCCGCCACGGGGCGGCGTTTACGGCCGCTCAGGCGCCGCGTCGCCCCGGGCGGCAGCACCAGCGCGAGCGCACGGGCGGGCGTCGAGCAGTACTCCCTCGCGACCCACCCGGCCACCGCCACCAGGTCCGCCGGCACGCCCAGCTCCAGGGCGCGCCGCGGAGCCAGCAGCCTGTGCGCCTCCACCTCGCTGCTGTCGGCCAGCCCCACCACCACCCCGAGCACGTCCCTGCGGCCGAAGGGCACGACCAGCATCGAGCCCACGCCCACGGCGCCGTCGCGCAGCTGCTCGGGCAGGCGGTAGTCGAACGGCCCGCGCACGGCGCGCGCTGTCGTCATCGGCTCGACCAGGGCGATCTCCGACATCGCCCGGACGTTAGGTCTCCGACCGGCGGAGCTCAGCTCGAGCGCGCGACGCTCAGGCGCCGCGACGCGACGCTCACAGGCCGGCGGCCGCGCGCAGTGCCTGCGCCTTGTCCAGGCGCTCCCAGGTGAAGTCGTGGTCTTCGCGGCCGAAATGGCCGTAGGCGGCGGTCTTCTGGTAGATCGGCCGGTGCAGTTTGAGCTCCTCGCGGAAGGACCCGGGCCGCAGGTCGAAGTGTTCGTCGATCAGCTGCGCGATCTGGCTGCGGGTGACGCTGTGGTGCTCGGTCCCGAAGGTCTCCACCATCACGGACACCGGGTGCGCCACGCCGATCGCGTAGGCCACCTGCACCTCCGCGCGGTCGGCGAGGCCCGCGGCGACGATGTTCTTGGCGACCCAGCGCGCCGCGTAGGCGGCGGAGCGGTCGACCTTGGAGGGGTCCTTGCCCGAGAACGCGCCGCCGCCGTGTCGGGCCATGCCGCCGTAGGTGTCCACGATGATCTTGCGGCCCGTCAGCCCGCAGTCGCCCATCGGGCCGCCGATCACGAAGCGGCCGGTGGGATTGACGAGGAAGTTGCGCATCAGCTTCTTCTGGTCGTACAACTCGCCTGGCAGCACCGGATGCAGCACGTGCTCGAAAAGGTCCGGCTTGATCAGCGCCTCCACGTCGATGCCGTCGGTGTGCTGGGTGGAGATCAGGATCTTCTCGATCTCCACTGGTCGCCCATCCTGATAGCGCACCGTCACCTGCGTCTTGCCGTCCGGGCGCAGGTACGGCAGCACGTCTCCCTTGCGGACCTCCGCCAGTCGGCGGGCGAGCTTGTGCGCCAGCGAGATCGGCAGCGGCATCAGCTCCTCCGTCTCGTTGGTGGCGTAGCCGAACATCATTCCCTGGTCGCCCGCGCCGGCTACGTCGAGCTCGTCCTCGTCGGAGGGGTCGTGGCGGGTCTCATACGCCGCATCCACCCCCTGCGCGATGTCCGGGGACTGCTTGTCGATCGCGTTGATCACCGCGCACGTGTGGCAATCGAAGCCGTACAGGGCATCGTCGTAGCCGATCCTGCGCACCGTCTCGCGCGCTATCTCCGGGATGTCGACGTAGGTGTTGGTGGAGATCTCCCCCGAGACAATGATCAGGCCCGTGTTGACGAGCGTCTCGCACGCCACCCGTCCATAGGGGTCGTCGGTGAGGACGGCGTCGAGGACGCCGTCGGAGATCTGATCGGCGATCTTGTCCGGGTGCCCCTCGGTGACGGACTCCGAGGTGAACAGGTATTCGTTGTCGGAAAGCTGGCTCATCTGATGGCGGTGCCTCGCTGCAGGGTCGTCGGTGGGAGGCCCGAAGCCGGGAAAGTCTAGGTCACGCTGGCAGCTTTGCCGCTTCGCGCAAGCTCGTCGTCCTCGCCAGCCCCCTCGCTCCTGGCCGCGGCGCGGCGCGAGCGGCGGTCGTCGGTGGCCCGCTGGCCGCGCTCGACGAAGTCGATCACCAGCGGCACCCCTTCCATGCCAAGTCGCGCGCGCAGGCGGTTCTCCAGGAAGTACGCGTACTCGCGCGTGAGGCGGGCGCGCGAGTTGACCTGGATCGCAAAGCGCGGCGGGCGCGTGCCGATCTGGGTCATGTAGCGGAGCTTCAGCCGCTGCCCGCCGCGGCCGGTGCGTGAACCCATCGGCGGCTGGCGCTCCTGCAGGACCTCCGACAGAAAGCGGTTCAGCTCCGGGGTGGGCACGCGCGCCGCCATCCGGTCGCCGAGCGCGATCGCCTCGGTGATCAGCCGCGACAGGTGCCTGCCGGTCCTCGCGCTGACCGTCAGCACGCGCGGACGCTGGCGCAGCTTGCGGCCCACCCGCGTGCGCAGCAGCTCGAGCTCCTCGCCACCGGCGCCGTCCGCGCCGGCGTGCTCGTGCAGATCCCACTTGTTCAGCACGATCGCGGTCGCGCACGCCGACTTCATCGCCAGCTGCGCGATGCGCAGGTCCTGCGCGGTCACCCCCTCCACGGCGTCGCAGACGACCAGGGCCACGTCCGCGCGTTCGGCCGCGCGCTGCGATCGCAGCGCGGTGTAGTACTCCAGCGAATCGTTCACCTTGCCCTGGCGGCGCAAGCCGGCGGTATCGATCAGGATCAGCCTGCGCTCGCCCACCAGCAGCGGCATGTCGATCGCATCGCGCGTGGTCCCCGGCGCCTCCGAGACGATCACGCGCTGCTCGCCCACGATGCGGTTCAGCAGCGAGGACTTGCCCACGTTCGGGCGGCCAATCAACGCCAGGCGCACCGCGTCGCCGTCGGGCTCCGATTCGCCGGCGGGCAGCAGGCCCACGATCCTGTCGAGCAGGTCGCCCGAACCGAGCCCCTGCGCAGCCGACACCGCCAGCGGCTCGCCCAGCCCGAGGCGGTGGAACTCGGCCGCCAGCGGCACGTCGGCGAGGCTGTCGCACTTGTTGGCCGCCACGATCGCCGGCAGCGGCGAGCGGCGCAGCTCGGCCGCCAGCTCCTCGTCGCCCGGACGCAGCCCGGCGCGCGCGTCGACGACCAGCAGCGCGAGCTGCGCGTCCGCCACGCCCGCCCGCGCCTGCTCGCGAACCTGGCGCGCCAGCGGCTGGGCGTCGCTGAGGTCCACCCCGCCGGTGTCGATCAGCGTGAAGCGGCGCCCGTTCCACTCGCACTCGAGCTCCTTGCGGTCGCGAGTCACGCCGGGGCGCTCGTGCACGACGGCGTCGCGCCTGCCCGTAAGGCGGTTGATGAGCGAGGACTTGCCCACGTTTGGATACCCGACCACGGCGACCTTCATGGGGCCAGTATGCCCCGCGCGAGCTGAAGCACCCGTTGCACGACCTGCTCCACGTCCAGCTCGCTCGTGTCGAGCTCCACCGCGTCCGCCGCGGCCTGCAGGGGGCTGTGCGCGCGCGTGCGGTCGCGCGTGTCCCGCAGCGTCAGCTCCGCGCGGACCGTCGCCAGGTCCGCGCCCAGCTCCGCCGCGCGCCTGCGCGCCCGCTCCTGCGGGCTCGCGGTCAGGAACACCTTCAGCGCCGCCTCGGGAGCGACCACGGTGGCGATGTCTCGCCCCTCCGCCACCCAGTCCCCGCTGGCGATCAGCTCGCGCTGCTTGGCCACCAGCTGCTCGCGCACGCCGGGGTCGGCGGCCAGCATCGAGGCCGCCTCGGAGACCTCGGGCGAGCGGATCTCCGCGCTCACGTCGCGCCCGTCGAGCAGCACGCGCTCGCCCAGCTCGATCCGCGCCTCGCGGGCCAGCGCGGCGGGCTCGCGCGTGGGCGAGGCGAGCCACAGCAGGGCCACGCTGCGATACATCGCGCCGCTGTCCAGATAGGTGAAGCCGAGCTCCTGGGCCACCCTGCGGGCGACCGTGGACTTCCCCGACGCGGCGGGGCCGTCGATCGCGATCAGCATCTTGCGCGCGCGGGCATCAGCGCACCAGCCCCGCCAGATCCTCGACGAAGCCCGGATAGGACACGGCCGCGCTGTCCATGCCGATCACCTCCACCCCCTCCGCCGAGGCGAGCCCGGCGACCGCACCCATCATCGCCAGGCGGTGGTCACCGTGGGCCTCGAGCTGTCCGCCGCGCAGCCCGCCCGTGCCGCGCACGGCAAAGCCATCCTCGGTGGCCTCGATGTGCGCTCCCAGGGCGCGCAGGCCGGCCACCACGCCGGCGATCCGGTCGGACTCCTTCACGCGCAGCTCCTGCGCGCCGCGCACCACCGTCTCGCCCTCGGCAAAGCACCCGAGCAGCGCCACCAGCGGCAGCTCGTCGATCGCGAGCGGCACCTCGTCGGCCTCCACCACCGTGCCCTCCAGCGCGCCGTGCGCGACGTCCAGGTCGCTGACCGGCTCATCCGCCACCAGCTCGCCCGTCTCATCCTCGAGGTCGCCGAGAACGATTCCCCGCATGCGGCGCAGGATGCGCAGGAAGCCCGTGCGCGTCCAGTTCACGCCCACGTCGGCGATCAGCAGCCGCGAGCCCGGCACCAGCACACCGGCCACGACCATGAACGCCGCCGAGCTCGCGTCGCCGGGAACGCTCACGCTGTCCAGCAACAGCTCGTCCGCGTTGACGACCGTCACGTGGCGCCCGTTGCGGTGCACGCCCACGCCCGCGCGCATGAGCATGCGCTCGGTGTGATCGCGACTGCGCGCGGGCTCCCCGACGGTCGTCGCGCCGTCCGCGGCCAGCGCCGCGAGCAGCACACAGGACTTGACCTGGGCGCTGGCCACTGCCAGCTCGCAAGAGATCGCCCGCAGTCGCCCGCCCCGCACCTGCAGCGGGGGGAAGCGACCGTTTCGGGCCCCCACCTCGGCGCCCATCTGGCGCAGCGGCTCGGCGATCCGGTCCACGGGCCGCCTCCGGATGGAGTCATCGCCATCGAGCGTGAAGGAGCGCCCCTCCTGCGCTGCCAGCCAGCCCGGGAGCAGGCGCAGCAGCGTGCCCGCGTTGCCCACGTCGATCGGCCGCTGCGGCTCGAGCGCCTCGCGCAGGCCGGTGCCGCGCACCACGACCTCACCCTCGCGCACCTCCACGAGCGCCCCCAGCTCGCGCACGGCCTGCAGCGTGCTGGCGGTGTCCGCCGCCTGCAGGTATCGCTCGATTCGCACGGGCTCGGAGGCCATCGCGCCGAGCAGCGCCGCGCGGTGGGAGATCGACTTGTCCGGCGGCGCGCGCAGCTCCCCCGACAGGCTCGCGGCGGGCTCGAAGCGCATGCTCACCCCGGCGCGCTCACGCCCGCGACACCGGGAAGCCGAGCTGCGCGATCAGCTCCAGCGCCCGCGCGGCCTCTTGATCCCCGCCGATCCACAGCGAGACGACCCCCTGACGGTTGTCCTCCGACGGGGACAGCGCCATGTCGGAAATGTTCACGCCCGCGCGACCGAGCGCCAGCGCGATGTCGGCGATCACGCCCGGGCGGTTCGGCACCGATGCGCGCAGCTCATACACCGCGCCGCCCTGCAGCCCGCCGCCAAGGACCGCCTCGCGGCTTGCGCGCGCGGCCTCGTTCCAGGCGGTCACCGCGTCGCGGTCGCCGGCCTGCAGCGTCGCCCGCACGTCGGCCAGGCGCCGCGAGAAGTCATCGATGCTCTGCGTGATGGCCTCGCGGTTGGAGATGTAGATGTCGGTCCAGATCGCGCTGTTGGCGCCGGCCACGCGCGCCCAGTCGCGGAAGCTGGGCCCCATCGCGGGAAGCCGGCCGTGCTCGCCGCCGCCGATCATGCTCTCGGCCTGCGCCGCGAGCAGGTTGGCGAGCACGTGCGGCAGGTGCGAGACGCACGCCAGCAAGCGGTCGTGCACGTCCGCGTCGATCGCCCTCGGCTGCGCGCCGAGGCGCCTCAAGAGCCCATGCAGGCGCTCATACAGCACGCCCGCCGTGCCCCGCGCGGGCGTCAGATACCAGGTGGCGCCGTCGAACAGGTCCTCCCGCGCATGCCGCACCCCCGCCGTCTCGGCGCCCGCCAGGGGATGTCCGCCGATGAAGCGCTCATCGGCGCCGGAGTCGGCCACCACGCGCTTGGTCGAGCCCACGTCGCTGACGACGCAGTCGGGCCCCGCGCTCTGCAGCGCCAGGCGCACGGTCTCCGGGAGCGCTCCCACGGGGGTCGCGACGAACGCTACCTGCGCGCCCGCCACCGCGCTCGGCACGTCCGCCGCGCGCATGTCGATCGCCCCCAGCTCGAGCGCCGTCTCCCCCACGCGCTCGTCCGGGTCATAGCCGCACACCTGGGCCCCCGCACGGCGCCGGGCCGCCAAGCCGATCGAGCCACCTATCAGACCGACGCCCAGGATCGCGATCTTCAACGGCCGCGCCCGCCACAGGGAGCCCGCCGCGCACCATCTCCATGCGTCGGCGGGCTCCCCATCAGACGACGCTGAGCGCCTTTCCGGCGAGCCCCGCGGCGCGCTCGACCAGCGCGAGGTACTCGGCGAAGGCGTCGGCACGCAACGCCTGCGGCCCGTCGCAGATCGCCTCGTCGGGGTTGGGGTGCGTCTCGACGATGATCCCGTCGGCGCCGGCCGCGGCGGCCGCGAGCGACAGCGGCAGCACGAGCTCGCGCCGGCCCGCGGCGTGGCTCGGATCGACGATCACGGGCAGGTGCGTGAGTTCCTTCAGGATCGGCACCGCCATCAGGTCGAGCGTGACGCGGCGGTGGTCGGTCTCGAACGTGCGGATCCCCCGCTCGCACAGCATCACCGCGCGGTTGCCTTCCTTGAGGATGTACTCGGCCGCCATCAGCAGCTCATCCAGCGGCGCCGACAGGCCGCGCTTGAGCAGCGCCGGGCGCCCGGCGCGGCCGATCTCGGCGAGCAGCGGGTAGTTCTGCATGTTGCGCGCGCCGATCTGGATCACGTCGGCGACCTCCAGCACCGTGTCGAGGTCGCGGATGTCCATCAGCTCGGTGACGATCGGCAGGCCCGTCTCGGCCTTGGCCTCGGCGAGCAGGCGCAGCCCCTCCTGGCCCAGGCCCTGGAAGGCGTAGGGCGAGGTGCGCGGCTTGTACGCGCCGCCGCGGAACAGCGTCGCGCCCGCGTCGCGCACGATGCGCGCGGTCTGCAGCGTCAGCTCGCGCGATTCCACCGTGCACGGCCCCGCGATGAGCGCGAAGTTCTCGCCGCCCACCTTGCGCCCGTCGATCTCGAGCACCGTGCGCTCGCCGTGGGTGATCTGCGCCGAGGCCAGCTTGTACGGCTTGAGGATCGGCACCACCCGGTCCACGCCCGGCTGGCCCTCCAGCCCCAGGCTCGAGACGCTAGCGTCCTGCTCCACGTCGCCGATCGCGCCGATCACGGTCACGCGCGCGCCGCGGCTGCGGTGCGCGAGCGCGCCGGCGCGTTCGATCTTCTCGACGACCGCGTCCACCTCCGCTTCGGTCGCGGTCTCCTTCATCACGATCATCATCAACTCATCCTTTCAACGCCTGGGATCTTAGTCTCGGCCACCGGCTGGGCAGCCGCCCTTCCGCTTCCGTGAGGCTCGCGATGCGGTCGCGCGAGAGCCGCGAGTGAGGGCGCGCAGGCCCTCCTTGGAAGGCGCTCGGTCCCGTGGCGGGGACCCGGTGCGAGGAGAGGGCCCGCTCACGGCCGGGCCTGCCTCGAAGCGCCTAGCTAAATCGCCAGGCGTAGGCGTAGAACGACCACGCGCTGTGCGCGTACCGGACCGAAGCGGATGCGCTGGCCAGGGAAGGCATGGTCGACTGGAGAGTTTGTAGCAGTTTCACAGCACCTCGGCAAGCGCCTCCAGGAAGCGTTCATTCTCCTCGGAGGATCCGTACGTCACGCGCAGCGCGCCGGGGTCGCCCAACGCCGTGCCGCCGCGCACGAGCACGCCGCGCGCGGCCAGGCCGCGCATGACGTCATCCTCCTCGCGCTCCTCGCCGAGGTGAAACCAGCAGAAGTTTGCCTGCGAGTCCGCCGGCTCGAGACCCAGCGCGCGCAGGCGCTCGTCCATCGAGATGCGCTCCGCGATCGTGCGCGTCACGCGCTCTGAGACCGCATCCTGGTGCGACAGCGCCTCCACCGCGGCCGCCTGGGCGAGCGCGTTGCAGAAGAACGGCTGTCTGACCTGGTCAAGCGCCCGCGGCAGGACCTCCGAGCCGCACAGGGCGAAGCCCACGCGCAGCCCGCACAGCCCGTGCACCTTGGAGAAGGTGCGCAGCAGCACGAGGTTGGGGTGCGCGGCGAGCAGGTCGATCGACGCGTCCGGGTCCTCGAGCAGGTTGAACTCGCAGTAGGCCTCATCGACGATCACGCAAACGTGCGCGGGCACCTCCGCGAGGAAGGCCGCGATGCTCGACAGGGGGATCGCGGTGCTGGTGGGATTGTTCGGGTTGCACACCAGCACCAGCCTGGTGGCCACCGTGATCTCGGTGCGCATAGCCTCCAGGTCGTGGCGCTCCCCGGCGTCGAGCGCCACCGTCACCGCGCGCGCCCCCGAGGCGGCGGCCAGGTGCGGGTAGACCGAGAACGACGGCCACGCGTACACGAGCTCCGCGCCGGGCTCGAGCAGCGCCTCGCCGGCCGCGAGCAGGATGTCGCACGAGCCGTTGCCGATCGCGATGCGCGACCGGGCCACCCCGTAGCGATCGCTCAGCCTTTCCCTCAGCAGCGAGTTGGCGGGGTCCGGGTAGCGGTTGAGCGTGGGCAGCGCGCGCTCGATCGCCTCCCTCACCGCCGCCAGCGGCGGATACGGTGACTCGTTGCTGGCCAGGCGCACGGGCGGGACGTCCGCGGCGTAGCCCCCCGCCACGGGGTATGAGGGGATGCGCCGGATGCGCTCTGAGAACTCCAGGGCCACCGGCCTATTGTGCCGCCTTCAGGTCGCCGCGCAGCGCGCTGGCCTCGCGCAGGTACACGTGCTTGGCGCGATGCCCCTCGCCGGCGTGGTAGTGGATCAGCACCCTGATCACCCGCGGCATCGCGTCGGGCACGGCCATCTCGCGGGCGCACAGCAGCGGCACCCCGTCGAAGCCCAGCGCCCGCGCGGCGGCCGCCGGGAACTCGGCGTCGAGGTCATTGGTGGCCGTGAAGATGCAGCTGACCACATCCTCCGGGCGCAGCGCGTTGCGCTGCATGATCTCCCGCATCAGCGTGGCCGTCGCCTCGTGGATCTCCTGGGCGTCGTTGCGATCGACGCTGATCGCGCCCCGCAGGGCGAACACTCGCATGGGCCGCGATTGTGTCAGAGGGCTCTCAGCCTCCGAAGCTCGTCCGCCGTGAGCCGCCTGTGGCCTCCCGGCGCCAGCCGCGCCAGGCGCAGCGGGCCAAAGCCGACCCGCCGCAGCGCCGTCACGGGGTGGCCGACTGCGGCGCACATGCGCCGCACCTGGCGGTTTCTGCCCTCGTGGATCGTGAGCTCGATCTCGTGCGCGCCCACGCGGCGCGCGCGCGCCGGGGGCGTGCGGCCGTCCTCGAGCTCCACGCCCGCGCGCAAGGCGCCCAGCGCGGCCGCGCCGATCGGCCCGCCGGCGAGCTTGGCGCGGTAGGTCTTGGCGACCTGGAAGCTGGGGTGCGTGAGGCGGTTGGCGAGCGCGCCGTCGTTGGTGAGCAGGATCAGCCCGCTGCTGTCGGCGTCGAGCCGGCCGACCGGGTACAGGCGCAGCCCGCACGCCGGCACGAGCTCCAGCACCGTCGGGCGCCCATGCGTGTCGCGCGCCGTGGACAGCACGCCGACCGGCTTGTTGACCGCGAAGCACACGCGCGGCTCCGGGCCCTCGAGCAGCCGGCCGTCGAGCGTCACGCGGCTGTGCTCGGCCACCGCGCTGGCGGGATCGGTCACCGTGCGTCCGTCCACGCACACGCGCCCGGCCGCGATCAGCCCCTCCGCCCCGCGGCGCGAGGCGACGCCGGCATGCGCCAGGTACTTCACCAGCCGCATCGGCTCGGCCATGGGCTGCAACGATAGGAGCGCAGCTCGCGCGCGCCGCGCCCGCGCTGCCCCCAAAACGACGTAGCGATGGACCTCCAGCTGCTCAACAGGACGCTCGCCGACCACGGCCAGCCGCCCTTTCGCGCGCGCCAGGTGTGGGCGTGGACCGCCCACGGCGCGGGCTCCTACGCCGAGATGACCGACCTTCCCGAGGCGCTGCGCGAGACGCTGCTGCGCGAGCTGCCGTTCTCGAGCCTCGCGCTGCAGCGCGAGGCGCGTGCGCGCGACGGCACGGTCAAGGCGCTGTTCGCCACCGCCGACGGGCATCCGCTGGAGGCGGTCATGATGCGCTACGCGCCGCCGCGCCCGAGCGGGCGGCGCCCCGGGGGGCCGGGCGGGAGGGCGCGGGTGCCCGCACGGAGCGCGGGAGGTTCGCCGCGCGCGTCGATGTGCCTGTCCTCACAGTCCGGCTGCCCGCTCACGTGCACGTTCTGCGCCACCGGCAGCATGCGCTTCGCGCGCAACCTGACCGCCTCTGAGATCCTCGATCAGGCGCTGCACTTCCGCCGTCGCGACCCGCTCGCGGATCCGCGGCTGACCCACTGCGTGTTCATGGGCATGGGCGAGCCGATGCTCAACCTCGACAACGTGCTCGCCGCCTGCGAGCGCCTGCCGGACCTCGGCATCAGCCACAGGCGCACCGCGATCTCGACCGTCGGCTGGATCCCCGGCATCGAACGGCTGGCCGAACAGGAGATGCCGCTCCGCCTGGCGGTCTCGCTGCACGCGGCCGAGGACGAGCTGCGCTCGCAGTTGATGCCGGTCAACGAGCGCTTCCCGCTGGCCGATGTGATCGATGCCTGCCGCTCCTTCTATGCGCGCAAGCGCCGGCGCGTGTTCGTGGAGTACGTGATGCTCGCTCACGTCAACGACCGCTACGAGCAGGCCGCGGCGCTCGCCAGCGCGCTCTCGGGCGCACACGAGCGGGGGCGCTCCATCTTCAAGGTCAACCTGATCCCCTACAACCCCGCCGGCACGGCCACGCCTTATCGCAGCTCGAGCGAGCAGGCGATCGCGGCCTTCCGCGCGGTGCTGCAGGCGCGTGGCATCCCCACCACCGTGCGCCTCACGCGCGGGCGTGAGATCGCGGCCGCGTGCGGCCAGCTCGCGGCCCGCGGTTAGCCCGCGCCCGGCCCGCTCCCGGCGCGAGCCTCGCCGGCGCGCAGCAGGCGTTCGCGCAGCTCGGCCTGCTCCTGGGGGGTGGGGTCCCAGCGGCCGACGTCGGGCAGCTCATCCAGCGTGCGCAGCCCGAACAGCTTCAGAAACTGCGTGCTCGTGCGGTACAGCACGGCGCCGAACTGGGAGTGCCCCGCCGGCTCGATCAGGCCGCGGTCGAGCAGCGTGGCCGCGGCCGAGTCCGCGTTCACGCCGCGGATGCGCGTGATCTCCGGGCGCGACACCGGCTGCAGGTAGGCGACGATCGCCAGCGTCTCGGCCTGAGCCGGCGTGAGCGTGGCCAGCCGGCGCCGGCTGAACAGCCGCCGCGCCGCCTCCTCGGCCGCGGGGTCGCTCGTGCACGTCCAGCCGCCGGCCAGTTCGCGCAGGCGGATGCCGGACCTGCCCTGCGCGTGGCGCTCGGCCAGCGCGGCCAGGGCGCCCACCACGTCGCGCTCGTCGGCCTGGGTGGCATCGGCGAGCTCGGCCGAGCTCAGCGGATCGCCCGACAGGAACAACAGCGCCTCCACGGTGCGCGTGAGCGCGCCGGCCTCGTGGCTCATCCCGCGATAGCCCTGGCCGGCTGCGCCGCGGGCGCGCACTCCCGCTCGGCGCCGGCTGCGGAGCGGGCGCGAATCGAGATCTCGCCGAAGTTCTGCTCCTGGCGCCACTCGGCCTCACCGCGTTTGTAGAGCTCGAGCAGCGCGAACAGCGTGACCGCGACGGTCATCCTGTCGGCTCCGCGAACCGCCTCGTCGAAGGTGAAGCTGCCGCGCCGCAACAGCGCGCGCAGGTGCGCCAGGCGCTCGGCCACGGGAACGCGCGGCACGGCCACGTGGTCGAGGCTGAGCGTGGGCGGCATCAGCAGCAGGCCGCCGATCGCGCGGCCCAGCAGGGTCGGATCCTCCGAGCCGTCGGGCGGGGGCTGGATCGTGCGCCGCAGCCCGGCGGGCAGCGGCGCCGAGCGGAAGCGCACGCCATGCTCGCGCTCCAGGCACCGGCCGAGGTGATCCGCGGCGCGGCGGTAGCGGTGGGCCTCGAACATGCGTGCCAGCAGCTCCCCGGCCGCCTGCTCGGGCTCCATTTCCAGCAGCTCCTCCTCCTCGCCCGTGAGCATCATGCGCGACTTGAGCTCGAGCAGCGCCGCCACGAGCACGATGAACTCCGTGGTCGTCTCCAGATCCAGCTCGCCGCGGGTCTGCAGATGGTCCAGGTAGGCGAGCACGATCTCGGCCAGCGGAAGCTCGAGCAGGTCGACCTCTTCTCGCAGCACGAGCGCGAGCAGCAGGTCGAACGGCCCGGTGAAGACCTCGAGGTCGAGCTCGAGCGTCGCGAGGCTCATACGCGCGTCACGGTAGCGTCCGCTCCCGACGGGGGGCGCCGACGCCCATGCG
>WNGJ01006273.1_pt1 | contig 13318 bp, 10 predicted proteins | sample 5400611 | NCBI WGS metagenome assembly WNGJ01 (sample SAMN13153375, study PRJNA577476) | soil metagenome | isolation source: 40 cm soil or saprolite under Garry oak tree replicate 1 | place: USA:California | collected 2016-06-15
TCCACCAGGTCGGCGACTTCGTTGCCGAAGTCCTTGCGCAGCAGCTCGAGCGTGACGTCGGAATCCTCCACCACGTCGTGCAGCAGCGCGGCGGCGATCGTCGTCGTATCCATCTGCTGCTCGGCGAGAATCGTGGCCACGGCGACGCTGTGCGACACGAAGTCGTCGCCCGACAGCCGCTTCTGGCCCTGATGCGCCTGCGCGCTGATGCGGTAGGCGCGCGACAACACGTCGAGGTCGAGCCGGTCGCGTTGCGCCGCGACCGCCTTCGCCAGCTCGGGTGCGAGGATGGGCACCGTACTCGTCACAACAGCCCTGCCTCCGCGAAACTCACGTACCGCTCTCCTCCGATCACGACATGGTCGTACACCGGCACGTCCAGCACGCGCCCTGCATCGACCAGCTGGCGCGTCACCGCGCGGTCGTCAGCCGAGGGTGTGGGATCGCCGCTCGGATGATTGTGCACCACGATGATTCCCGCCGCCGCTTCTGCGATCGCCGCGCGGAACACCTCGCGCGGGTGCACCAATGAGCTGTTCAGAATGCCCCGCGTGATGAGCAAATCGGCCAGGATCTGACTCTGGCTACCGAGCGCGAGGACATGGAACTCTTCCACCGCGAGATCGCGCAGCCGCAGCACGTAATAACGCTGGACGTCGCCCGGCCCCCGGATCCGTTCGGGCGGCGGCTCCGCCTCAGCCCCCACGCGCCGCCCCAGCTCGATCGCCGCCGCGACCCGCGCTGCCTTGGCCCGCCCCACACCGGGTATCCGCGCCAACTCCGCCCAGGGCCGGGTGGCCAGCCGCCGGAGCGAGCCATCTCCCCGGGTCAGGATCTCGGCGGCCACGGCAAGGGCATCCTGCCCACGGGTCCCTGTTCCTAAGGAGAATGGCCAAGAGCTCCTGCCCCGTCAACGCGGCGGGGCCGACCGCCCAGAAACGCTCGCGGGGACGGTCGCGTTCGAGGTGCTCGGAAAGACGCAACGGCATGGGCCGAGCGTAAGTGAGGAGGGCGCGGCCACATACCCTTTTCTACGCGGGGCGGCTCCTTACCGCGACATCCATTCCGTGCGATAATGGTTCCGCCACCCCGTGCCTTGCTTTTTAATCCACGAGGCGACGCTGTCCCCCCCCTACCTCGACTTCGTGGAGGAATCATGCGTGTTACATCCGCTCGCATAGCGGCTCTCCTATCCGTTCTCGTTGTCCTGTCGGCGTGCAGCGAACGCACGCCCGGCCCAACGGGGATTACAGCATCACGCACTGGCCTGCCGTTCGCATCGGGTCTCGCCAGCCCGACGTGGCAGGCGATGGCGGCGAACCGGGCGATAGGGCTCACGCCCCCCGTGGGCTCGTTGAACCCGCTTCAAGCCACGCACGCCTATGCGCTGGTCGGTGTTGCCCAGTACCTCGCCGTGCAACAAGCGGATGCCGCAGCCGGTAGCGACGGGCGGAGCCAGTTCGAAGCGGAACGGGGCGCCGTCGCGGGAGCGTCCGCCGTCGTTTTGACCTACTTGTTCCCCGGTGGTGCGCCAGCGTACGAGGCTCTGGTCATGGAGCAATCGAGCGCGGGCCCAGGACAACCGAATCCCTGGTTCGCCCGCGGTGAGGCGATCGGCCGTGAGGTCGGCGCAGCTATTGTCACGCGGGCGCAGGGCGATGGATACAGTAGGGTGGTGAATCCGGCGCCGCCGATCGGCCCCGGGTATTGGACGACGAACGCGCCAGGGTTGGCAGTCGCAGGGGGACAGTTTCCCGGAATCACGCCTTGGTTCCTCACGTCCGCGAGTCAGTTCCGGCCGGACCCGCCCCCGGCGTTTGGGTCTGCCACGTTCAACGCGGCGCTCGCGGAAATCCGCAACCTCTCCGATAATCGCACGGCCGAGCAACGGCGGATCGCCGCCGCCTGGGCGTACAATACCGGCACGATTACCCCGCCGGGATTCTGGCTGCAAGTCGCGACGGACGGGATCAATGCGCACGGGCTGTCGGAGCGCGAAACGACGCACCTGTATGCGCTACTCAGTGCCACGATGCTCGACGCCGCGATTGGTTGCTGGGACGCGAAGCTTACGTACTGGTTGGTGCGGCCTTGGATCGCCGATCCCGGCATCGTCGTCGTGATCCCGGAGGTCGGCAAGCCCAACCATCCGTCCTACCCTTCAGGCCACAGCTGCGTTTCCGCCTCGGCCGCGGAAGTCATCAGCACATTCTTCCCCGATGAGCGGGCGCAGCTAGATGCGATGGTCATCGAGGCGGGGTTGTCGCGGATGTACGGCGGCATCCATTACGGCTTTGACATCACAGCGGGACAGGACCTGGGGCGCAATGTTGCACGCTTCACGATCGCGGCTGACGCATCGGGCAATTCGCTGCTGACGCCACACTAGAACGACCACGAAAAAGGTGTAGGGGCGCAGCATGCTGCGCCCCTACTTTTCACCACACCGCCCGCGTTAGGCGGCGGCTCCGTGGCACTTCTTGAACTTCTTGCCACTGCCGCAGGGGCAGGGATCGTTGCGGCCAACGCCCGCGTATGGATTGGCGGCGAAGGCATGTTCTGCAGGGCCGAGCTTCGGCGGCGGAGGCGGATTGCCGCTCGTTACGAGACCATCCGCCGCCGGCTTCGAAGCCACCATTGGCGCCTGTTTCTTCGGATGCCCGCCGATCGGACCCGTGACCGACTGGGCTGGGCCGCCGCGCGGCGGACCAATCTCGATCTGCAGCTTGAGCCACCGCTCGGCGAACGTCGTTTGCAGATCGTGCATCAGCCCGACGAACATCTCGTACGCTTCCTGTTTGTACTCGACGAGCGGGTCCTTCTGTCCCCATGCCCGGTAATAGATGCCTTCCCGCAGCTGATCCAGATCGTAGAGATGATCTTTCCACTTCTCGTCGATCACGCCGAGCGTGACGTGTGACAGCGCCTGCTCGGCAAGCCTGGATGCGCCGACCTTCGCCTCTACGTCGCGCAGGTACGCGAGCTTCTCCTGGAACGCCGTGCGGCCGGCCTCCTGCGCGGCCCGCACCAGCTCCTCGCGAGTCCTGACCTTCGCAGGATCGGTCACGCCGGGAATCGACACCATGAATTTCTGCAGCAGCTCCGTCTCGATCAGCGCGCGGTCCCACTGCCCCGGATCGTCGTAGTCCGCAATCAGGCCGTCGGCGAGCTGCTCCATCGCGCTGTCGATCATCCGCTGCGCCTCGGCCTTCAGCTCCTCCCCGCCTTCGAGCGCGTACAAGCGCTGCGAGTAGATCACTTCCCGTTGCTTGTTCATCACGTCGTCGAACTGCAGCAGCTTCTTGCGCGCCTGAAAATTCTGGAGCTCGACGCGCTTCTGGGCCTGGCCGATCGCCGCCGTCACCCAGGGGTGCGTGATGACCTCGCCCTCCTCGGCCCCGGTGCGATCCATGATGCGCGCGATACGGTCGGAGCCGAAGAGACGCATCAGGTCGTCTTCGAGCGACATATAAAACACGCTCTGCCCCGGATCGCCCTGACGCCCGGACCGGCCCCGCAGCTGACGGTCGATGCGGCGCGCCTCGTGGCGCTCCGTGCCGATGATGACGAGGCCGCAGGGCGGATCCTCGTTGCACTTGAGCTCCTTGATCTGCTGGGGAGTCAGGTCGGGCTGCTCCAGCAGCTGGCCGAACGGCGCCTCGCGCGACTTGATCCCGCACACCTGACACTTTTTGACCCCGGGCCCGAGTTTGATGTCGGTGCCGCGGCCGGCCATGTTCGTCGCGATCGTGATCGAGCCGGGCTGTCCCGCCTGCGCGACAATCTCGGCTTCGCGCTGGTGGTACTTCGCGTTCAGGACTTCGTGCTTGAGCCCGCGCCGCTTCAGCAAACGGGCCAGTGTCTCCGAGACCTCGACGTTGGTCGTCCCGACCAGCACCGGCAGGCCGCGCTGATGCTGGCGGTCGACCTCTTCCATGATCGCGTCGTACTTCTCTTTGCGCGTCTTGTAGACGAGGTCGTGCTTGTCCACGCGGCGGACCGGCCGGTTCGTGGGAATGACCACGACGTTGAGTTTGTAGATGTCGTGAAACTCCGTCTCTTCCGTCTCTGCGGTGCCCGTCATGCCCGAGAGCTTCTCGTACATGCGGAAGTAGTTCTGGATCGTGATCGTCGCGAGGGTCTGGGACTCCTCGCGCACCGCCACGCCTTCTTTTGCCTCGACCGCCTGATGCAAGCCGTCCGACCAGCGGCGGCCCGCCATCAGCCGTCCGGTGAACTCGTCGACGATGAAGACCTGCCCATCCTGCACCACGTACTCGACGTCTTTTTCGTACAGCGCGTGGGCCTGGAGCAGCTTGTGGATGATGTGCAGCGTCTCGCTCTTGGTCGCGTACTCCGCCTCGACCGCGCGGCGCCGCTCGATCTTCTCGGCGGGTGAGAGCTCCGTGTCGTGCTCCAGCTCATGCACCGCGTGCGAGATGTCGGGGACGACGAACAGCGTCGGATCCTGCGGCGACATCGTCTCCACGCCCTTGTCCGTCAGGTGCACCGAGCGGCCGCGCTCGTCCATGACGAAATACAGGTCGTCCTCGACGTCCCGCATCTTCTGGTCGCGCGCGGGCAGCTTGCGGTCTGCCAGCCGGTCCAGCTCGACGCGTTGCACCTGCTGCTTCACACCCTGCTCGTTGAGCAGCTTGAGCAGCTTCTTGTTCTTGGGCATGCCGAGCTGCGCCTTGTAGAGCAGCTTGGCACCCTCGTAATTGGTGTCTTCATTTGCCAGCAGCGGCTCGCCGCGCGCAATGAGATCGTTCGCGATCGCCGTTTGCTTGCGGACGAGCTGTACGACCTGCGTGTTGAACTGGGCGTATTTTTCGTCCGACTCGCTGCCCACGGCGCCGGAGATGATGAGCGGCGTGCGGGCTTCGTCGATGAGGATCGAATCGACCTCGTCGATGATCGCGTAGACATGGCCGCGCTGCACTCGCTGCTCGAGGGCGCCCACCATGTTGTCGCGCAGGTAGTCGAAGCCGAATTCGTTATTCGTGCCGTACGTGATGTCGCAGAAGTAGGCCGCACGGCGCTCGGGACTGCCGGGCTGCGTGTCATCGATGCATCCTACCGTCAGACCGAGCCAGGTGAACAAATGGCCCATCCACTGCGAGTCACGCCGGGCGAGGTAGTTGTTGACCGTGACGAGGTGCGCGCCGCGGCCGGCGAGCGCGTTGAGATAGAGCGGCAACGTCGCGACGAGCGTCTTGCCCTCGCCCGTCGCCATCTCGGCGATCTTGCCCTGATGCAAGACGATCCCGCCGATCAGCTGCACATCGTAGGGGACCATGTCCCACTTCATCGCGTGGCCGGTGACCATGACCTCGCTGCCGAGCAGGCGGCGCGATGCTTCACGCACCGTCGCGAACGCCTCGGGGAGCAGATCGTCGAGCGTGTGCTGCAGCTCCGTAGCGAAGTTCTGCTCCGCCGTGCGCAGCTGGTCGTTCAGATTGGCGCGTTCGACGGGATCGGGACAGTCGTGCTTCGCCTGCTTCAGGCGCTCGACTGCGCTGTGCCGCTCACCCGTGCGCTGCGCGATCACCTCGCGGAACCTGGCGGTCTGTGCCTGCAGCTCGCTGTTCCCGATGCCCTTGAGGCGCACTTCGTGCTCGAGAATCGCATCCACGATCGGTTGGATACGCTTCAGCTCGCGGTTGAACCGCGTCCCGAAGATCTTGGTGAACCACCGATTGGCCATTACACCCTACCGATAAAGCCCGTGGGCGGCGATGTATTCGCGCACCGCGTCGGGCACTAAATATCGAATGGAACGCCCCTGTTTGACGCGCTCACGCACCTGCGTGGCGGAGAGGTCGATCGAGGGCACAGGGATAACGCGCTTGATCAGCGGATGAGGCACCACACTGACGCCGGGCCTGGCGAAGACGACGATGTCGGCAAGTTCCGGAAGCGCTTCGACTTCCCACCACTCCGCAAGATCGCGGGCGGCATCCGCCCCCAGCAGTAACGTCAACCGGTTCCCCCGCTCCCGCTCACGCAACGCCCGCAACGTCCGGACGGTATACGAGGGCGTCGGCAGGCCCAGCTCGACCCGCTCCACCCCGAACCGGGAGTTCCCAGCGACCGCCAGATCCAGCATTTCGGCCCGCTGCTCCGGCGTCGCCCCATGGCCGGCGCGAGCCCCGTGCTTCAGGGGTTGCTCGCGGGCCGGTAGAAAGCGCACGGCGCAGCTCAAAGCATCCGCCGCCGCCTCCGCCACGATCAAATGTGCCACATGCACGGGGTCAAACGAGCCCCCGAACAGCGCCCCCGCCCCGCTCCCCCCGCCGCCGCCCCCACCCCCCCCGGGCACGCCGCTCAGGACGGGGTGGAAGGCGTCGAGGACGCACCGCTGGAATCAGCCGCCGCGGGACAGATGCGGTCCAGACGCGTCGCGTTCGGATAGAACCGACGCAGGTGCTCGCAGGTCTCCTGCACCTCCTGCTTGTAGCCGATCGCGCGATAACTGTCCACCAGCCGCAGCAACGCGTCGGGCGCGCGTTGCGCATTGGGATAGTTCGCGATCACGTCCTTGAAGTAGATGATCGCGGAGTCAAATGCCTTGCGACGCAGATAGAACATTCCCGTCTTGTACGTCTTCTCCGCGAACTGATTCTCCAAGCGCTTGACGTGCGGGCGGGCGCGGGCCGCGGCATCGCTGTCGGGATAGCGGCCCGTGAGCTCCTGATAGATCGCCAGCGCCGTCTCACCGAACGTGGGATCGAGCTCCGGCCGGCGCCACAGCCGCAGGTTGGCGTCCCCGGCTCGCAGCAACGCCAGCGGCGCGTACTCCGTCGTGGGAAACTCGTCGGCGACCTTGCGGAAATCCGCCGCAGCCTGGACCTGATCGCCCAGCTGGAAGTAGCATTCGGCGAGGTAGTAGCGCACCTGCGCCAACTCGGGTGCGCCGGGGCCGAATTCGAAGGTCGTGCGCTGGAGCAGGACCTGGGCATGGCGGAAATCGCCGCGGCGGAACAGCCGCATGGCGCGCTCGAGATCGACGTCAGGCGCCACGGCCGCCGCCGCGGCGCGCGGCCGGCCGTGATGGCAAGCGGCCGACCCCCCCAGCACCAGGCAGAGCGTCAGCGCGTCGAGCGTTCGTCCCCTCCTCATTCCGGTTCGGCCTTTCCTAATCGGTTCAGCTTTTCCTGCGCGCGTTGAGAAATCGTGTCGCCCGGCGTCCCGCCGGCGAGGGCCTGCTGATAGCTCTCCATGGCTCCGGGTACGTCGCCTTGCGCCAGCCGGACATCGCCCAGGCCGAGGAACGCGCCCCGCACCACGTCCAGTGATGCACCCGGAGCCGTCGCCCGCCGGAACCACGCCTCGGCGTCCGCGGGGCGCCCTTGCTCCAGCGCGATCTGCCCCTCGACCAGCGCACAGAGCCCAAGCCCTTCGCGCGCCGATTCGACCACGGCGGCCGCCCGCTGCCGCCGGATCACTCCCTCAAATACGGCCACGGCCGTACTACACTCTCGGACCCGCACCAGCGTCATGCCGTAGACGAACAGTAGCGAGTCGGCGCGGGCGGCGTCGACCGCCGACGCCGCGGCGACCGGCAACAGGGCGCGCGCCTCCGCGGTATCGCCGCGGTCGACTGCGTCGAGAGCGGCCAGCACGACGTAGCGGCCCAGGGGCCGCCGCGGCGCAACCTCGCGCAGTCCCGTCAACGCGCTGGCCAGGGCCGTGCGGTCGTTCGCGGCGAGCGCCGCCCGCGCCACTCGATCGAGGCCGTCGGCGGCTTCATCCGCGCGCGAGCGGTCGCGGCGCGCCAGGGCGCGGTAGGATTCGGCCGCCAGCTCGTAGTCTTCCGCATGCATGGCGGCAGCGCCGACCTTGGCGAGCAGCGTCGCGTTCCCCGAGTTCGATTGGCGCCCCAGCTGGTACTCGGCCAGCGCGTCGGCGTACGAGCCCGCTGCGTACGCGCGGTCGCCAAGCTCTTCATGATTGGCAGCGGAACCGGTACAGGCCAGCGGGATGAGCGACAGCAGCAGCGTCAGCCGTCTCACTTCTTTTTCTTCTTTCGCGGCGCCGGCTCATCCGCCGCGCCGGCAGCCACCGGATGCGGAGCGGGGGGAACGTCGGAGCGGGACAGGAGCGCGAGGTAGGCTTCCACCCGCGGATCTTCGGGCCGCCGCGCGCGCAACTCCTCCCAGACCGCGCGCGCCGCCAGTCCGTCGCCGGCAAGATAGCAGGCCAATCCCAGCATCGCGGCGGCATCGAGGAACGAGGGGCGCTCGCGCACGATTGTCTGGAAATGCTCGTGGGCATCGAGCGCGCGTCCCGCCTCGAGCAACAACCGGCCCAACTTGTAGCGCAGGTCGTGGAACGCCGGCCCGAGTGCCAGCGCGGCCTCGTACTGGGCGATCGCCTCGTTCAGCCCGCCCGCTTCGAGGTACGCCTCGCCGAGCAATGCGTGCTGATTCGCGAGCTTCGCCGCGATGTGGCCGTGGAACCCGGCACGCCGCTCCGCGCCGACCTGGCGGGCGCGACGCAACACTGCGTTCGCTTCTTCTTCGCGGCCCAGCTCGTTCAGCACGAGCGCGCGATGAATCAATGCCTCGATGTAGTTGGGGTTGAGGGCGAGCGCCCGATCGAGCTGCTGCAGCGCCTTGTCGGGCTGCCCCGCGAGGGAGTACGACAGTCCCAGCAGGTGATGGGCGTCCGCAAATGCGCGGCCCGTCGCGACCACCTCCTCCAGGAGATGAATCGCGCCGTAATAGTCCTGCAGCTGGAAGCGTTCGTTAGCCTGCTCGACGAGACGCTCGGGACTGACGTCCATGCACCTCCTCGTACCAGTCGACGAATTTCCGGATGCCTTCCTCGATGCCGACGCGCGGCCGGAAGCCCAGCACAGCGCCGGCGTGCGCGAGATCGGCGTCCGTCAACTGCACGTCCCCCGGTTGATCGGGATGGCGCTCGATGCGCGCGGCCCGGCCCAGCGCCGTGGCGATGAGCGCGATCAGCCGGTCGAGCCGGACGCGCTCACCACCGCCCAGATTGACCGTCTCGATCGTCCCCGTGGCGGCACGGGCGGTCCAGTCCAGCGCGGTCAGGATGCCGTCCACGCAGTCGGTAATATAGGTGTAGTCGCGCTCGCTCGACCCATCCCCATGCATTCGCACCGGCCGGTCCCGGGCGATCAGATCGGTGAACTTGTGGATCGCCAGATCGGGACGTTGCCGCGGGCCATACACGGTAAAAAACCGCAGGCAGATGATCTTGAGCGGGTACAGATGCGCGAAGGCATGCGCGACTAATTCTCCCGCGCGTTTGCTGGCGGCGTACGGCGAAATGGGCGAGACCGCCGGCGCATGCTCCGCAAACGGGGCCGGCGTGACATTGCCGTACACGGACGATGAGGAGCCGAAAACGATGCGGTTCAACCCGACGCGCCGCGCCGCGTCGATGAGGCGCGCGGTCGCGGTCACGTTCGCCTCCATATACGCGCCGGGATCTTCGAGCGAGGGGCGTACGCCGGGTTTGGCGGCGAGATGGATGACCGCCTCGACGCCGTCCAGCGGCACGGGATCGCGCGCGACGTCGGCCTCGACGAAGCGGAAGCCGGGACGATTGCGTAAGCCCGCCAGGTTGCGCTCCTTCACCTCACGCCCGTAGAACGGATCGAAGTTGTCGACGCCGGTGACTTCGTGGCCGAGCGCGATGAGCGCCTCGCTGACGTGCGACCCGATGAATCCGGCGGCACCCGTGACGAGGAAGCTGTGCGTCACGCTCCTCGCCCTCCTGCGCGCGCAACCACGCCACGGAAATACTCGATCGTCCGCCGCAGCCCTTCGTCCAGACTCACCTTTGGCTCCCACCCGAGCGTCGTGCGGGCGAGCGCAATGTCGGGCTGGCGAACCTGCGGATCGTCCACCGGCAGGGGTCGTTCGACGATGTCGCTCTTGCTCCCCGTCAGCGCGAGCACCCGCTCGGCGAGCTGGCGCACGGTGAACTCGTGCGGGTTGCCAATGTTGGTCGGATCGGCGCTGCCGTGCTCGAACAGGCAAATGATGCCCTCGATGAGATCGTCCACATAGCAGAAGGAACGCGTCTGCGAGCCGTCACCGTAAACGGTGAGCGGCTCGCCGCGCAACGCCTGCACGATGAAGTTCGATACGACGCGCCCGTCGTGCGGACGCATGCGGGGGCCATACGTATTGAAGATGCGGACGATGCGCGTGTCGAGGCTGTGATAGCGATGATAGGCCATCGTCAGCGCTTCCGCGAAGCGCTTGGCCTCGTCGTACACGCCCCGCGGTCCCACCGGGTTCACGTTGCCCCAGTACGTCTCGGGCTGGGGATGGACCAGGGGGTCGCCGTAGACCTCGGACGTCGAGGCGAGCAGAAACCGCGCGTTCTTCGTCTTCGCGAGCCCCAGTGCGTTGTGCGTGCCGAGCGCGCCCACTTTGAGCGTCGGGATCGGGTACTCCAGGTAATCGATCGGGCTCGCGGGACTGGCGAAGTGGAGGATGCCGTCCACGGGACCCGGGACATCGATGAAGGTGCTGACGTCGTGGCGGACGAACTGAAAGCGCCGGTGATGCTCGAGGTGGGCCAGGTTCGCCGGCGCCCCGGTGAGGAGGTTGTCCATCCCCATCACCGCGTGATCGAGCGCGAGCAGCCGGTCACACAGGTGCGAGCCGAGGAACCCGGCCGCGCCCGTTACGAGGAGGCGCATGCCAGGCGGCGGCCGATGCTGTCGTAGGTGAACCCGAGTTTGGCGAGGCGGTCGGGGTCGTAGAGGTTGCGGCCGTCGACGATGAGGGGCCGCCGCATCAGCTGCCGCATCCTGGAAAAGTCGGGATTGCGGTACTCGAGCCATTCCGTGACGATGGCCAAGGCGTCGGCGCCCGCGAGCACATCGACGGCCTGCCGCGCATAGGTCACGCGGTCGCCGAGGTGCCGTCGCGCGGTTTCGAGCGCGGCGGGGTCGTGCACGCGCACCGTGGCGCCCGCGGCCAGCAGCGCCTCGACCAGCACGAGCGCGGGGCTCTCGCGCACGTCGTCCGTCTCGGCTTTGAACGCGAGACCCCACACGCCGACGACCCGGCCGTTCAGCTTGCCCTCGAAATGCCGCCCGAGCTTCTCGAACAACAGCCGTTTTTGCCGCTCGTTCGCCGCCTCGACCGCCGTGATGATGTCGAGCGGCACGTGATGTGCTTGTCCCATCCGCAGCAGCGCCTGCACGTCCTTGGGGAAGCACGAGCCACCGTAACCGGGCCCGGGAAACAGAAACGCCGACCCGATGCGGCGGTCGGTGCCGATGCCCTTGCGCACGAGGGTGACGTCGGCGCCGATGGCCTCGCACAGCCGGGCCACCTGGTTCATGAACGAAATGCGCGTCGCCAGCATCGCGTTGGCGGCGTACTTGGTCATTTCCGCCGAAGGCAGGTCCATGAAGATGAGCGGATTGCCGGTGCGAACGAACGGCGCGTACAGCTCTTCCAGAGCCTGCGCCGACTCAGCCGAGTCGACGCCGAGGATCACGCGGTCCGGTTTCATGAAGTCCTCGACCGCCGCGCCTTCCTTCAGGAATTCGGGATTCGAGCAGACGTGGAACGGGGTCGTGGTATGCTTGGCGACCTCGGCGCGAACCTTCTCGGCCGTGCCCACGGGGACGGTGCTCTTCGTGATGATCGTCTTCGGCCTGTTCATGTGCTGGCCGATCGTGCGGGCCACCGCCAGGACGTGCTGCAGGTCGGCGGAGCCGTCCTCATCGGGAGGCGTGCCGACCGCGATGATCACGATGTCGGAGCGCTCCACCGCGGCCCCGACCTCCGTGGTGAACTCGAGACGCCCCCCGCGCTGATTCCGGGTGACCAGCGGCTCGAGCCCGGGCTCGTAAATCGGCAGCTTGTTGCTCTTGAGGCCGGTGATCTTGGCGGCATCGAGATCGGCACACACGACCTCGTTTCCCGTCTCCGCGAGACAGGCGCCGACAACCAGACCAACGTATCCCGTGCCGACGACGGCGACCTTCACGCGCGGGAGCCCGCCTTGGGCAACACGTGCCGCGTGTCGACGGTCGAGCGGGCGTGCCGTGCGACCAGCTTGTAATCCACCGCCACGTGATCGGTCACGATGACGGCGCAGTCGGCCTGCCGGAGCGTCTCCGCGGTCAGCGGCACGGAGCTGAGCGTGATGCCGTCTTCCTTCAGGACCGGGACGTGCGGATCATGATAGGAGACGTCGGCTCCGCGCTGCAGCAGCAGCCGGATGACGTCGAGGGCCGGACTCTCGCGGATGTCGTCGATGTTTCGCTTGTACGCGACCCCCAGCAGCAGGACGTGGCTGCCGCGGACCGCCTTGCCCTGCTCGTTCAGCGCGTCGACGACTTTCCCGACCCAGAACTCGGGCATCTCGGCGTTGAGCTCGCCGGCCAGCTCGATAAAGCGGGTCTTGTAGTTGAGCGTCCGCATCTTCCAGGCGAGGTAGTGCGGATCCAGGGGAATGCAGTGCCCGCCGACGCCCGGCCCCGGCGTGAATTTCATGAAGCCGAAGGGCTTGGTGGACGCGGCCTCGATGACTTCCCACACGTCGACGCCCAGTTTGTCGCAGACGATCGCCATCTCATTCACGAGCCCGATGTTGACGCTGCGGAACGTGTTCTCGAGGATCTTCACCAGCTCGGCGGCTTCCGGCGACGACACCGGCACCAGCGTGTCGATCGCCGGTTCGTACAGTGCCGTCGCCACCTTCAGGCAGGCCGGCGTAATCCCGCCGATGACCTTCGGGGTGTTGCGCGTGGTGAACCGCTCGTTGCCCGGATCGACGCGCTCCGGAGAAAACGCCAGGAAGAAATCCGCGCCGACCTTGAGACCGGTCGATTCGAGCGCGGGCAGCATGAGCTCGCGCGTGGTGCCGGGATACGTGGTGGACTCGAGCACGACCAGCTGACCCTTGCGCAGCGCGCGCTTCACCGACTCGGTCGCCGCGATCACGTAGCTCACGTCGGGATCTTTGGTCTTGGACAGCGGCGTCGGCACGCTGATGGAGATGACGTCGGGCTCGCTGAGACGCGACACATCGGCGGTGGCGGAGAACTTCTTGGCATGGATCGCGTCCGCCACCGTCGCGGCCGCAACGTCCTGAATGTGGGATCGCCCCGCGTTCAACGAGTCGACGACACGCGGGTTGACGTCGATGCCCAGGACGCGATATCCCGCGCGGACCAGCTCCATCGCGAGCGGCAGTCCGACGTAGCCGAGGCCGACCACGCCGAAGATGGCCGTACGGTCCTTCGCTTTCGCGAGGAGCGTGTCGACCGCGGTAGGAACAGCGGCAGTCGCCGTCATGGAGCCTCCGGGGC
>WNGJ01005498.1_pt1 | contig 13313 bp, 12 predicted proteins | sample 5400611 | NCBI WGS metagenome assembly WNGJ01 (sample SAMN13153375, study PRJNA577476) | soil metagenome | isolation source: 40 cm soil or saprolite under Garry oak tree replicate 1 | place: USA:California | collected 2016-06-15
GGGGGCGCCGAGATAGGTCATGGTGGCGACCATGTCCTCGCGGAGGATGAGGTCGGCGGTGGCCTGTACCGGCTGCCGGTACAGCGGACTGACCGCGTGGGCGTGGCCCGCGACCCATCGACACGCGGCGCAGACGCCGCCGAGATAGCGCGACTGCGGCTCGCCGCGGAAGAGTTCCTCCGCCCGAGTCCACAGCGCCTCGAACTCGGACAACGGGACCCGGACGTTCTCCTCCGGGACGGGGACGCGCATCAGACAAGTCAGCGGCCGAGGAGCACCAGGCCGTGATAGGCGACGAAGTCCTCGTAGTCCTTGAAATTCCGCGTCGCCAGCGGGAACCCGTGGACGATGCTCACCGCGGCGATCCACATGTCGTTGACCGGCCTGGGCCGACCGCGCAGCTGAGCCGCGGCGGCCAGCTGTCCCCAGGTGTCGGACACCCGTATGTCGTACGGCAAGATCACGACATTGCGCAGCCACTCAGCGATCTCCGTACGCCGACGCAGATCCCACTGAGCCATCGACGCGCCCTTGACTAGCTCACCGACGGTCACGAAGGTGACGCACCACGTGCGACCAAGCAGGAAAGCGTCGGCGGGTCCCAGGCGCCCCTTGATCGCCAGGGACGCGACGTCGGTGTCGAGGATGACCGGGTCGTCGACCTCAGCCAAGGTCGGCCTGGCGGGAGGCCCGCACGTCGGCGAGGAACGCCTCGAACTCCTCGTCGGTGTCCCACAGGTTCGCGCGTACGTCCTCGAAGGAGCGCACCGGCCGCACCCCCTGCTGCCGGGCCAGCTCCTCGATCGAGACCGGTGGTGGCCCGGGCAGGTGCCAGGTGAAGTCCCGGTCGCTCATCGGCCGCCACCCTTCTCCGTCCTCGTAGCCATTGTCCCTCTCCATTGATCGATGTCCATGTCGATCGCGGCCGTCCGGGCCCGAGGGCATGTCGACCCCGGACCCGGCCGCGGCGTCTACCTGGCCGATTCCCCACCGGCGATGGGGATCTCGTCGTCCGGATCCCGGCCGAGCAGCGTGAGGTACAGAGCCGGGCCGTACTGCTCCGTCGCGACTGCCTCCAGGAGGTCGCTGGCTATGAAGTCCTTGCCGTTGTCCAGCCACCACGCCGCGGCGTCGACGATCGACACGACCTTGCTGTGGCTGAAGCCAGGCCGCAGCCGCTGCAGCAGCGACATGGTCTTCATCCGCGCAGCGGCGTCGATCATGGACGCCGGCGGTGCCGCTGCTTCCCGGCCAGTCGCCAGCGCCGAAGCGTCCGCCAAGGCCCGGGCCAGGCTCTCTTCCGTACTGCTCACCTGCGTTGCGTCAACGACCAGCGCGGTCATCTGGCTGTAGGCGGCCAAGACCCGGCTCAGGTCGTACGCCTCCACGGTGGAAGCCGCAGTTCGACGTTCCGCTCATCCGACGCAGGATCGCCGGTCGGAGGAAGCAGCCGCACCTCCAGCCCGTCGCCCTCGTCGAGGATGAGCCTCCACGGCCCTCCGTCCTTCCGCGCGCGTTCAGTAGGGTTCGTCACGGGTCCTCGCCCTCCTAGCGGGGTGGGGATCTCAGGCCCGGGCCGGTGCGTCCACACCGGTTCGGGCCGCCTGCTTGGCCTGGTCGACCACCGGAAACCGTCCTCCCGCGTAGGACAAGACGTCAACCCTCACTAGACAATTCGGTGGATCTGTGCTAGACGCAGGGATGCTACCGGCGACGGTCAAGGAGGCCCGTGGAGAGCCGGCACGAGTTGGCCGAGCTGATCCTCGCTCGGAAGGGCAGTCGCTCCTACGACGATCTGGCCAAGCGCAGCGGCCTTGGCCGAGCCGCTATCCACCGGATGGTGGCCAACCCGATTCGGGCGCTGCCAGAGCCGGACACCCTCGTGAAGCTCGCGGTCGGCCCTCGAGGTCTCCATCGACCGCGTCGCCGTCGCCGCTCTGCGTTCCGCCGGCGTGCCGGTCACCAACCGCTTCGCGGCCGGAGACGTCCTCGATGGTCTCGATCAGCTCACGCCGAGCCAACGCTTCGCTGGTCGAGCGTCTCATCCGGGTAATGATCGACCCGCTTGCCGAGTAGCGCGCACGGGACGAGCGGCAAGGGGCACCAGCCGGCCGGCGCCGCACGAACATGCCTGATATGCGGGTGATCCTCCGGGACATTCCGCCAGTCACGGCCGGTGGTCTGTGGCGAGGGAGGGACCCAGGTCCGGTACGCGGTCCCGCATCAGGGATGGACCTGTGAGCCGAAGCCGAGGTCCAGGCGGATCGACTCGAGGATGATGAACGCGGTGCTGGCGGTGAAGACGTCGGCGCCGGCGAGGACGCCGGTGTACTTCGCGATGACCGGCGCCGCGGCGTAGTCGGCGACCGCGTCGAGGTAGGTCTTGGCCGCTGCCCAGGAGTTGTTGCCGTACCGGGTGAAGTATGGAGTCGGGTCGACGGTTGCCAGGGCGGTCCGCACGTTGTCGGCGATGTCCGTGACGTATTGCTGGTGGACGACGACGTCGTCGCGGGTGCCGAGCCGACCCATGTGGCCGCCGATGTAGTGCTTCCACGGGTAGGACAGGGCTGCGGCGGGTGCGGCGATGGATGTCGGGACGTCCTCGTTCAGGTTGAAATCGTAGAACGGCACCCAGCCGGGCAGCACGATGTCGACGAGCATGAGCGCGTCGTGGTCGGGCAGGTGTATGTAGATGTTGTCCGGAGTGTGGTTGGTGCCCTGCCAGGCCAAGCGGATGCGTTCCCCGCCGACGAGCAGCGTGTGGTGCTTGTCGAAGGTAAGGTCGGGTACCGGCCGGGCCGGGTCGTTGTCGCGCGCCAGCAACCGCTTGTTCTCCGTAGAGCCGACCCGCACCACGTCGCGGCCGAACAGCGACGAGGCGCCGATGTGGTCGGCGTGGTGGTGCGAGTAGACGAGGTGGGTCACCCTGTTGGAGACGCCGTTAGGACCAGCGATTTCGTCGATGGCGCGCTGCAGGTTGTGCCCGATGGTCGGGGGCGCGTCGAACAACACGACGCCCTCGCGGGTGGTGAGGAACGCCGCCTGGTAGGTGCCGTCGGTGACCCAGTACAGGTTCTTCTCCACCCGCCCGACGAAGTAGCCCTGCTCGTTGAGAGCAGGGCCCAGCGCCGACGGGGGAATCGGCGCGTAGTCGGGCAGGGTGTCGGCGGACGCCGGGTCGGCGAGGACGCCGCCGGTCAGCGAGGCGACCGCCGGGATGGCAGCGAGGACGGCGCCGCGGGCGAGGAACGAACGGCGGCTCGTGACTGGGTTCGAGGGCATGGTCGTTCCCTTCGTGGCGGGTGATCTCGATCGGGATGGCGGATGGTCTATGCGCCGTACGCTGGCAGCAGCGCCCCGCTGACCGGTGCCGCGGCGTCGCTGACGAGGAAGGCGATGACCTCCGCGATCGCCTCCGGTCGAACCGCGTGCGCCAACAGATCTGCGGGAAACGCCGCCCGGTTCCTGGGTGTGTCGAGGAGTAGCGGCGCGACGGCGTTCACCCGGATCCCGTGCGGGCGCAGTTCGAGGTCGAGAACGCGGGTGAGATGGGCAAGAGCCGCCTTGCTGACGCTGTATGCCGCCATGCCGGCGGTCGGCTCGATCCCTGGGCGGGCCGACACGTGCACGATGGCGCCGGAGCCGCGTTCCCGCATGTACGGCGCCACCGCCTGACTTAGCCACAGCGCGGGGCCTACGTTGACGTCGATCATGACCCGGAGGTCCTCGGGCGTCGCGGTGAGCGCATCTCCTACCCGGAACGCGCCGATCGTGTTCACCAGCACCTCAGGCGCCCCGACCTCGGCGGCGATCCGATCGACCAGGCTCCTGGCCGCGGCCGGATCGGTCGAGTCGCCCACCTCGCGACGGATACCGTCGGCCAACTCGGCCAACCCCTGCTCACTGCGGTCGACCCCCACCACCGTGAAACCGGCCCCGGCCAGCGACACCGCGGTCGCCCGACCCAACGGACCGCCCGCCCCGACCACCAGAGCCACACGCTCACCCATGACCCACCTCCGCAACTGAGGTTGGCCACCGGGCAGGTGAGACGTCGTCACCGGATTCCGGTGATCTGCCTGGTTACGCTGACCGAATGCAGCCGAGGCCATCGAAGGTGGCTCCAGCAACTCCCCGGCTGATCGACCGGGGTGATCTTGTCGCTGCCTTGGATCGCGCGGCGGCGCGGAAGGTAACTGTCATCTCGGCTCCGGCTGGTAGCGGGAAGACGTCCCTGCTGCGCGCCTGGGCCGACCGTCCGGGGCAGCCGCACCGGCTCGCCGTTCTGCAGGTGCAACGCGACCAGCACGACGCCCAGCAGTTCTGGCTTGCCCTGCTCGACGCGATTCGTCACGCTTCGGCCACTGCCGGCCGTGCGGAACCGCCTGCAGCGACACCCGACTTCAATGCACCGGCGATGGTCGACCGGGTGCTATCGGAGCTCGCCGGCGCTCCTAGCGGCTTCACGCTGGTTATTGATGATCTCCACGAGCTGACCTGGCCAGAAGCGCTCCCTCAGCTCACCAGGCTGCTGACGAACCTTCCCCCGCGGGTGCACGCGATACTGACCACGCGTCGCGATGTGCGGCTGCGGCTGCAGCAGCTGCGCCTGGTAGGCGAGCTGGCCGAGATCCGCGCCGCCGACCTGCGCTTCACCGAGCGGGAAACCCGCGAGCTGCTCGACGCCTCGGGCATCGCGCTGTCCGAGGCCGGCGCGGCGCTGCTGCACCAGCGTACCGAGGGGTGGGCCGCGGGCCTGCGGCTCGCGGTCCTCTCCCTGGCCGGTCACCCCGATCCGGAGCGCTTCGTCGCCGAGTTCTCCGGCAGCCACCGCACGGTCGCCGAGTACCTGCTCGCCGAGATGCTCGACCGCCAGGCACCCGATGTCCAGGACATGCTGCTGCGTACCTCCCTGCTCGATCGCGTCAACGGCGAGCTGGCGGACCTCCTGACCGGCCGCCCGGGCTCGGACCGGATCCTGCTGCGTCTCGAGGACGCGAACGCGTTCGTCGAATCGCTCGATCCGGAGCGTTCCTGGTTCCGCTACCACCACCTGTTCGTGGATTTCCTGCGGCTGGAGCTGCGCCGGACGCTGCCCGACCAAGTACCGGGGCTGCACCGGCGCGCCGCCGGCTGGTTCACCTTGCACGGCCAGGTCGTCAACGCGATCCGGCACACCCAGGCGGCGGGCGACTGGCCCGGCGCGGCCCGGCTGCTGGCCGACCACTCGTTCAGCCTGACCCTGGACGGGCACGCGCAGACCATGCAGGCGCTGTTGCGGGCCTTCCCACGCGGCGAGGATCACCCCGAACTGGCCCTGGTGCGCGCAACCGTTGACCTGGTCCGGGGACGCCTGGACGAGGCGGCCGCCCAATTGGCGGTCGCCGAGGCGTACGCCGAGACGACGCCGCCGGATCGCCAGCCGCGTCTCCGGGTGGCGGTCGCGTCGCTGAAGCTGTCGCTGGCCCGGCGGCGCGGTCACCTGGCCGGCGTCGTCGAACAGGTCAAGTTCCTGGCCTCCCCGGTATCCGGGCAGTCCGAGGAGGACATCGCGCTCGACAGCGATCTGCGCGCGGTGGCGCTGATGAACCTGGGGACCGCGGAGGCGTGGTCGCTGGGGCTGCCAGATGCCGAAGGCCACCTCCGGGAGGGCGCCGCCCTCGCCCGGCAGATCGGCCGGCCCTACCTCGAAGTCGCCTGCCTGGCCCAGCTCGGGTTCGCGTCGAGGATCCGCTCGTTCACCGCCGCCCGGCAGCGCTGCCGTGAGGCGATCGCGCTCGCCGAGCGACACGGGTGGGGCGCGGAGCCGGTGATTGCGCCCGCGCTGGTAACGCTGGCCGGCAACCTGGTCTGGACCGGTGAGTTCGACGAGGGCGAGCGATGGCTGCAACGAACCAGACAGGCCGTGCAAACAGACACCGGGCCGGACGTCAGACAGCTGCTGCTCCTGGCGACCGGGAGGCTCTTTGCCGGCCGCGGCCGCCACCACGAGGCGCTGCAGGAAATCACTGCGGCCGAACGCCTGCGATCCCAGATGGAGGGGTCGCACGCGCTGGCGAGCCAGGTGACCGGGTGGCTGCTGGCCACGCAGGCCCGCGCCGGGCTGCCCGGCGAAGCCCGCGCCGGTATCGCGGCACTCGATGAGCAAGAGGCGAGATCAGGCGAAGTGCGTAACGCCGACGCGGTGATCTGCCTGGAGGAACGCGAACCGGCCGCGGCCCTGAGGGCGCTGGCCAGTGTTCTGGACGGCACGGCCCCGGTCGTGGGTTACCCAACGGTCATGGAGGCTCACCTGCTTGCCGGGCTCGCCCATCGCCAGCTCGGAGACCAGCGCGCGGCGAACCAGGCCGCCGAACATGCACTCGCTCTCGCCGAGCAAGACAGGGTGGTGCTCCCGTTCGCGATAACGGGCTCGGCGGAGCTGCTGGAGGCGCTGCCGCGGCATCAGACCGCGCACGCCGCCCTGCTCGCCGACATCCTCGACCTTGTGCACGGCTCATCCCTGGCGGCCAAAGACCAGCATGCATCGCCGCTGATAGAAGAGCTCAGCCCCGGCGAGCTCAGGGTACTGAGGTACCTCCCCACGAACCTGTCCCGGCCCGAGATCGCCAGCGAGCTGTCCGTCTCGCCGAACACGGTCAGCACACATATCCGCAGCATCTACGCCAAGCTCGGTGTCGCAGATCGCTCCGCGGCGGTTCGACGTGCCCGCGAGCTGCGGCTCCTCGCAGCCGTCCGCAGCTAGCGCCGCGTTCGCCGTCTGGCGGGTTCTGCTCACCTCATGACGCGGACTCGTGATGTCTGCAGGGCCGTTGCGCCGTCGTCGGCCTGGGCGCCGGAGTCGTCCCTACGCTCATCTCCCACGTGGTGATGACGCGTCGGCTAGCAGAACCGGCAAGGACGGACTGCCGCGGCGAGGGCGGCTCGGTCCTCGTGCTGCTGCACAGTCGCGGCCTGCGGTGCCGCCTCTTGCGGCGCGGGCACGGCACCGGTCAGGTCCTGGCGGCGGACCCGGATGGTGGCGACCGCGACGAGCAGGGCGAGCAGCGCGATCCCCGCGGAAACAAGGAACCCACGGGAGAAGCCGACCGCCAGGGCGTGATCGTAAATAGACGCAGGTAGGGGGGTGCCCAGCTTCGGCACTGGCTGACCTGCCTTGGCGGCGGCCGCCGCCGCATGCGAGACCTGAGTCCTGATGCTGTCGGCGACGGCCGTCCAGGCGACGGTCCCGAGCAATGCGAGCCCGATCGCGCCGCCGACCTGCTGGCCGACGTTGAGCATGCTGGAGGCGACACCGGAGTCCTGTTCGGCCACGTTGTGCAGGGCGACCAGGGACAGCGGGACGAACACCAGGCCGAGCCCGAAGGAGGTCACCAGGATGGGGCCGAGCAGCTGGCCGGCGTAGCCAGCGTGCTCGGTGAGCCTAGAGAACCAGAACGTCCCGGCCGCGACCGCGGCGGTGCCGGCCAGGATCGTCGGCCGGGCGCCGACCTGCGCGACCAGTTGCGAGGCCAGCGCGGAGGAGATCACGATCCCGACGGCGAACGGCAGGTAGGCGATGCCCGTCTGGATGGCGCTGTAGCCGAGCACGGTCTGCATGAAGAGGGTGATGAAGAAGAACATGCCGAAAACCGCGGTGCCGATGCACAGCATGACCAGGTAGGCACCCGACCTGTCACGGTCGGCGAGTACCCGCATCGGGAGCAGCGGGTGCGAGCTGCGCATTTCGATCAGCACGAACGACACGAGAAGCACCACGGATGCGGTCAGCGACGCCACCACCTGCGCGTCACCCCAATGCGATACCCCGTCGGACCCGGTGGCCGCCTTGGACAGGCCGTAGACGAGCAGCGCGACACCGCCTGTGCCGGTTACCGCGCCGGCCACGTCGATCCGCCCCGGCCGGCGGGGCGATTCGGCCAGCACCCGGAGCGCCGCGGCCGCCACCAGGATCCCGATCGGGACGTTGACGAACAGCACCCACCGCCATGACGCGTAGGTGGTCAGCACCCCGCCCAGCAGCAGGCCGACCGCGGCGCCGCCGCCCGCCATCGCCGCGTAGACGCCAAACGCCCTGTTCCGCGGCCCACCTTCGGGAAAGTTGGTGGTGATCAGCGCCAGCGCGGTCGGCGCGATCACCGCGCCGCCAGCTCCCTGTACCGCCCTCGCGGTCAGCAGCCACCACTGGCTGGTGGCGAACCCGCCGAGCAGCGAAGCCACGGAAAACAGCAGCAGCCCGAAGACGAACACCCGCCGCCGACCAAGAATGTCACCAGCGCGGCCGCCGAGCAGGAGCAGGCCGCCGAAGGTGACCGCGTAGGCGTTCACCACCCACTCCAGGCCGGTTCCGGAGAAGCCGAGCTCACGCTGCACCTGCGGCAACGCCACATTCACGATGGTGCCGTCGAGCACGACCATGAGCTGCGCGGTGGCAATGACCAGCAGAGCCAGGCCGAGGCGGCCGCCGCCGGCCGTCGCGTCGGGTGAGGCCGCACGCCGAGTCTCGGATTGCGCCGACCGAGTGGTGGGCGCGTAGTCGGGCAGGTCGGGGGCGCTGCCCGCGCCGGAGGCTGGCGAGGTCATGGTATCTCCCGCGGATCTCGGAGCACGTCCCTGGCGGCCGTGCGAGCTTTCGCGATGGGGCCGAGGCTCGCCGCCAGCCAGGTGAGTGGCCGTCACCGGATCAGGGTGATTGCGAGGCTGCGTCGGCGTGACGATCCACGGGCAGGCGCAGGCCATCCGGGAACTGGCCACCGTCCTGCCGGCGCGTGTACGCCGGGTCCTGGTTGGGCGCCGGCCGCTAGCAGGATCGCCCCGCTCACCGGCGCTGCGACGTCGCTGACCAGGAAGGCGATCAGGCCGGCGATCGCCTCCGGAGGTCCGTGACCGCTCCTCGCCGGTGCAGCGCGGCAACTGCGGTTGCTGGGCGGCCGGCCGCACGCGCGAGCCCGGCGGTCACCTGATCCCGGTGAGGCGGGGTCATCTGCCAGCCCGTGACCATGGCGCCATGGACCCGGCACCCACCCCGTACATGATCCGGATCAATGGGCACCTCGGCGCCAGCGTGCTGGCCCATTTTACTGTCGACCACCCGCTACGCAACGCGCTCCGCCAGCTCGGCATGGGTCGCCTGTGCAAGCAGCGCGACTGGTGACGGCCGATCCCGGAATCGCCGGAATCCGGTGACGACGTATTACCCACGCGCTGGCGACGATTCGCCGTAGCCGAACTGGACGCGATCTCAGTTCTGAAAACCACAGGAGGACATGAACATGAAGGTTCATCGCTGGAAGAGGATCGCCGCCTTGGCCGCGGCCGCGAGCCTGGCTCTTGCTGTCGGCGCTGCGCCGTCGCAGGCTGCGACTCTCGCCGAGAGCACGAAGGTCAGCGCGGGCTTGAGCGCGAGCGACCTGTCCGAACTGCCGCTCACCGACCGCCACCTGACCGAGCGTGAGAAGGCCAACCTCGCGGTCGTCCTGCGCGCGTACCACCTGGGGGAGGGTGATGTCCTGGACGCCCAGGGTTTCATGGATCTGTTCGCTGAGGACGGTGTGCTCAACGGCATCGGCGGTGTGGAGGGCCAGACGAGCTTGCGGGGTCAGCAACTGGGCGATTTGATCGTCTGGCTGGGCAAGTTCCTTCCCGACATTCACCGGGAGCTGAAGCAGATCACCGTGAACGGCGACGTGGTCAGCATCGAGCTGTCGATCCAGGGCACCTTCCTCGGGCCGTTCCAGACGCCCGCCGGCCCGATCCAGCCGACGGGGGTCAAGATCGACTTCCCGACCGCCGACTTCTGGTACCTGCGCGACGGCAAGGTCGAGGTGTTCGACTGCCACATCGCTTTTGCCACCTTGTACGCGCAGCTGGGCGTACTGCCGGACTACGCGTCCGCAGTCGGTAACTAACGCGAGCTTCCAGTTGCTCCGGCGGTCGCTGCGCGGCGCTCGCGGACCAGCGGGAGCAAGAAACCGCAGGTCAGGACCGTAGCGGAGCGGTTCGTATGCTGTAACCTCCGGTCCACCGGGTTCGACTACGGCGTCAGCTTGCGGATCAGCACGCTGACCGAGGTCACCAATGTGATCAGGACAGCGACCAGCGCGGATATCCGCAGGGCAAGCCTGGTCGCCAGGGTGATCAGCCTCTAGGCCGAGTCGCTACTGGAAAGTCATTCCGGGGAACCGCCCCAGACGGACATCACCGGGGCCCGCACGCTCCTGGTGGTCGTTCCGCCCAATACCGTGACCGGGCCAGGGTCTGGAGGCAGGCCGGTGAATCACCTGGGTCAGGTGACGATTGCTCACCTGCCTGGTCATAAGTCTGCAAAAGGCGATCTGGGCGTCAAGCACCGGCGCGGAATCCAAGTAACCAGATCCCGTGAACACCGCTGTGTCCCCCCGGCCACCAGGAGCTGTCTATGCCGGCGTTTCGTCAGGCCCGCCGCACCCGTCCGAGCCCGAGTGCCGGCACGATGTCAACCTTCGCCCTGGGCCCCATGCAGGTCCGGCGGTCGGGATACGGCGCGATGCAACTGGCCGGCCCGTACGCCTTTGGGCCGCCATCTGACCGGGCATCGGCTATCGGCGTGCTCCAGGCCGCGGTAGCCGCCGGAGTCGATCACATCGACACGGCCCAGTACTACGGCCCCGGCGTGATCAACGGCCTGATCCGCGAGGCCCTCTACCCCTACCCCGACGGGCTGGCGATCGTCAGCAAGGTCGCGGTCCGGCCAGACGACGGCGGCGCCGTCCTCCCGTCGGGCGCTCCGCACCAGCTGCGCAAAGGCATCGAAGACAACCTCCGCAGCTTGCGGGTCGCCCAGCTGGCAGCGGTTAACCTCCGCCTGCCCGGTGGCGGGCGCGTGGACGCGCGCTTCGACGACCAGCTGGCCGCGATGGTAGCGGCCCGCGACGAGGGCCTCATCGCCGGGGTAGGGCTGAGCAATGTCAGCCTCGACCAGTTCCGGCACGCCATAGCGGGCACCGACATCGTCTGCGTGCAGAACCTGTTCCACCTCGCCTTCCGCTGCGGGGCCCCGTTCTTCAGGAGTGCCTCAGCCGTGGAATCGCGTTCGTGCCGTTCTGCCCGCTCAGCTGGCCCCGCGGCCAGCACAACCCCGTGCTCACCAGCCCGGTGGTCATCCAGACAGCCGCCCGGCTCGGCATCACGTCGGCGCAGGCCGCGCTCCAGTGGCTGCTGCTCATCCCCGGGACCGGCTCTGTCGCTCACCTGCAGGAGAACCTGGCCGCCAAAGGCGTGAGGCTCGATGACGAGGCGCTGCGCCAACTGGACGCCGTCTGCGCCTGACACAGGCAGCAGCAATGACCGCGACAAATTCGATCCCACATGGCTCACGTGCTTTCGACCCTGCCGCGGAGTAGCGACGAACGCGAGAGTGCCGTCTTCCAGGCCGTCGGTGCCATCGTCGGGTCGAGCCGCCCCGCCTCGGCGAGCTGCAAGAGGTCACCCCTGAGATCCTGCCGAGCAGCGACTCGGCCACCAGGTGTCCCGGATACGCGGCCCGTCAGCCGCTGGAGCATTGACCCCGCCCAGAGTCAGATCTGCCTCAGTAATGCCCAGGTAGTCATCCGGGCCGGTGCGGTCGGCGCTGGTGAAGCTCATCGTGATCCGCCGTGGGCGGACGCGGCCGCGCAGTCTGGTCCTTAGGGCCATGGCCCGGTGCCGCCGATCGGTACCAACACACCACCGGCGGAAGAATGATCCCGTGCCCCGTATCTTCATCACCGGCTCCACCGACGGACTCGGCCGCGCCGCCGCCGGTGTCCTCATCGGCGAAGGCCATGACGTTGTCCTGCACGCCCGCACCCGCGCGCGGGCGGCGGCGCTCAGCGACCTCGCCCCGGACGCCGCGGGAGTCGTCATCGGCGACCTCAGCAGCGCAGCCGAGACCCGAGAACTCGCCGATCAGGTGAACCAGATCGGCCGGATGGACGCGGTCATCCACAATGCCGGTGTCTTCCTCGAGCCTTCACGCTCCACGACCGCCGAAGGCCACGCGAAGACCCTCGCGGTGAACACCCTCGCCCCCTACCTGCTCACTGCGTTGATCGAGCGCCCGGATCGGCTCATCTACCTCAGCAGCGGACTGCACCACGCCGCTGCCGGGTCGCTGCGGGACATCGACTGGACCGGGCGGCCCTGGAACGCCGCACGGGCATACGCCGAGAGCAAGCTCCACGTCACCGCGCTCGCGCTCACCCTCGCGCGGGCTCGGCCGGACGTACTCAGCAACGCCGTCGATCCGGGCTGGGTCCCGACCAAGATGGGCGGCGCTGGTGCAACCGACGACCTGGAGATGGGCTACCTCACGCAGACATGGCTCGCCGTCAGTAACGACGTGGCCGCAACCGTGAGCGGCGGCTACTGGTACCACCGGCAGCGGCAGGCGCCCGCACCAGAGGCTGGCGACCCGGCTTTCCAGGACCAGCTGATGGACCGGCTGGCCGCGCTCACCGGTGTCCCGCTCTTTTAGGCTCGCGGTGGCGCCCAGCCAGATCCGAGGACGGCCCCCGGCCCGGGGCTCATGCTCAAGCAGGTCTTCCCCGACGGCGTACTTGTAGAACCCGGCGATGGGTGCATAGCCGGCGGGTGATGGTGGCCCGGGCCCGACCGCGGGTTTCCAGGTCACGGGCGAAGCACTTGACGTCGGCGCGGCGGGCCTGGAACAGGCGCAGGTGGTTCTGCTGGCACCAGCTGGCATACTGGCGCAGGTCCAGGGCGTATGCCTCCCGGGTCAGTCCGGTGTAACCGGCCAGGAACCCAGCCAGGGCGAGTCGCGCGGGCTCGGTGAATACTGGCTCTACGGCGGCGACGGCGGTAGATGTGGACGTGGTGGCCATGGGGCACCTCCCCGGTCGGGCTGAGGCCCCGGTGAGGCTGGGCCCGCGGCGGCCCCAGCGACGATGCTTCACCTCACCGGTAAGCCGACCCGGATGATTACGCAAGGTCACCACGGCGATCCTGACCGTCGACCCCGGCCGATTCGGCACGGTCGGCAAGAGCGTCGGTGAGACGCCTGGCCGCGTGCAGATCGCCCGGTTCTGGTGCGGTCGGCTTGCCCGTCTGTTGCGGGACTCTCCACGGGTGACGTGATGAGGATCGTCAGGTAGCGGAACGCGGCTTAGCTCATCCGCCGGTAGCGCCATACCGACAGCGGTATGAACACGGCCAGCAGGCCGCCGGTCCATGCGGCGGCCGCTCCCAGCGACGCCGGGGTGCCGTAGAGCGCGAACGAGCGGGCGGCGTCGGCGGTGACCGTGACGGGGCTGATCTTCGCGAACGCCTGCAGCCAG
>WNGJ01012126.1_pt1 | contig 13313 bp, 9 predicted proteins | sample 5400611 | NCBI WGS metagenome assembly WNGJ01 (sample SAMN13153375, study PRJNA577476) | soil metagenome | isolation source: 40 cm soil or saprolite under Garry oak tree replicate 1 | place: USA:California | collected 2016-06-15
CTGGCCTTCGGCGTGATTGAAACCGGTCGAGGTCTGCACCAGCGAATCGAAGCCGCGGCGCTCCGCCCACGGCCCGGCATGGCCGTAGGCCGACAGCGAGACTGAGATGATGCCGGGGTTGATCCTCGCAGCGTCCTCCGGCGAGAAGCCAAGGGCGGCGAGCGCTCGCGGGCGGTAGCCTTGCGAGAAGATATCGGCCTGCGCCAACAGACCGCGCAAGCCATTCCGCCCTTGCTCGCTCTTGAGTTCGACAAAGCTCGTCAGCTTGCCGCGGCCGGTATCGATGGTGAGCCAGGGGATCGCCGGCAGATCGGGACCGGAAATCAGCAGCACGTCGGCGCCGTGCGCCGCGAGCGTGCGGCCGGCGACGGGACCGGCGATCACCCGCGACAGATCCAGCACGCGCACGCCCGCAAGCGGGCGGTCGCCCCAGGGCCACGGCTTCGGCGCGGCCTCGCCGATTTTTTCGATCGAAACCAGCGGCAATCCGGCCAGCGCCTTGGCATGTGGAAGTTCAGCCCATTCCTGCTGCGAGCGCATCATCGCAACCACGCAGCCGCCGGCATAGGCTGTGGTCTCGAACGCCTCGGCATCCCACTGCATCAGCGCGGCCTGAACTTCATCGCGGTCCGGCTTGCAGTTCAGCACCTTGCAGACGGCATCGCGGTGATGCCTGAAATTGGTGTGCAGCCGGACGAACCTGGCATCGCGGGTTTTGTAGATCCCGGCGATGGCGTCCCAGGCCATCGGCGACCCCTTGCCGTCGACCCGCAGATAGCGCTCGCTGCGGCATTCGACGACGGCGTGGCGCATATCGACGGCGACGCTTTGGCTTTGCCCGCTGCGCAATTGCCAAACTTGCGCGGCGGCAAGGCCAGTCGCGGCAATGCTGGCTTGCGCCGCGGCTGCGACGCGGAACGACGACGGCAGTTGCGGTTCTTCGCCTGATAGCGTGACGGCATCGAGCGCGGACGGATCGCCGCCGGCCTTGGTCCAGATATCGGCCAGAATTTCGCGAGGGGTTTGCATGACCGTCACTCTCTCTTACGCTCACTAATTCAAAGCTCTGCCTTACCATGGAAGGAGTTGCAATGGCCGCCATCGATCCCTTGACTGCCGGGGGCGTTTTGCTTGCGACGGCCGCAACCGATGCGGTCTATGTCATGTTCACCTCGGCCGTGGTGGCGCGCCGGCGCGTGCCCGCGGCGACGTGGAGCAGCGTCTGGTATCTGCTCTCTTCCTACGCCGTGATCAGTTATACGGAAAACTGGGTCTATGTCGCCTTTGCGGCTATCGGCTCCTGGCTTGGCGCGTTTGTATCGATCACGTTCCTGCACCGGCCTCCCGGCGGTCCGCCGATCGGCGCCGCGCCTGAGTAGTTTCGCAAACGGAGGATGGCCACGTTGTTGATCCGTCATCCCCGGGATGAACGCAATTGCGTTCACCCGTGAGCTGAGAGCTGCCTTGCGGTGCATTGCACCGCTGGGCGAGCCTCGAAGGATGGAGCCCCGCATTGAAACCACGGATACGCATCCAGCGAGCCAGATGGTTCGAGACGCGCGGCGTTGCCGTGCTCCTCACCATGAGGGTCTCCCAACCTCATCCTGAGAGTGTGAGAATCTTTCGGGCAACAAGCATTTGCCACGGCCGCTGTGCTGTGATTCGCTGGCATTGAGCGCGAAGCAGGGGCTGGCGATGGCTGACGAGCAATTGTTCGAGGATTTACCCGAGCAGGAGAGAGCGCAGGCTGAGGTGCGCGGTGCGCTGCGGGTGCGGGTGCCGGAACGAAGTCAGATCGGTATGCAGGTGGCGGCATTGGACGATCTGATTTCGGAGGATCATCCGGTACGCTCGGTTTGGGCGTTTGTCGGGGGGCTGGATCTGTCGGCGTTGCATGACGTCATCAAGGCGCGCGAGGGGCAGCCCGGACATCCGCCAGCAGCGCCGGAGCTGATGGTGGCGCTTTGGCTATGGGCCACGGTCGATGGGGTCGGCAGCGCCCGCCAATTGGACCGGCTGTGCCGCGATCATCTGGTCTATCGCTGGTTATGCGGCGGGGTGTCGATGAACTATCACAGCCTGTCGACCTTCCGGACCGCCCACATGGCGGTTCTGGAGCGGCTTCTGGCGCAGGGCGTCGCGTCGATGGTGCAGGCAAGGTTGGTGTCACTCGACACTTTGGCGCAGGATGGCTTGCGGGTACGCGCAAGTGCCGGGGCGAGTTCGTTCCGCCGGCACGCGCGGCTTGATGATCTGCTCGCCGCGGCGCAGACGCGGGTGGAGCGCCTGCGTGCTGAAGTCGAGACAGATCCGGCGGCTGGCGATCGTCGCCAACGCGCGGCAAAGCAGCGTGGCGCCCGCGAGCGCGAGGCGCGGATCGCGGCGGCGCAGCAGCGCATGAAGGAACTGGAGGCTGAGCGGAAACGGCGAGAGAAGACCAACAAGAAGGAGGTGGCCAAGCAGAAGGAGCCGCGCGCTTCGACCACCGATACCGACGCGCGGGTGATGAAGATGGCGGATGGTGGCTGGCGCCCCGCTTACAACATGCAGATCATATCGACGCCGGAACACCAGGTGATCGTTGCGGTCGGCATCGACACCAGCGGTTCGGATCGCGGCCTGGCACGACCGGGGATCGAGACCGTGCATGCTGAAGGCTACGAGCCCTCCAACTATCTGGTCGATGGCGGCTTCACTAAAAACGACGACATCGAATGGGCCCATGCCAAGGATATAAAGATGTGGTGCCCGCCGGGGCAGACCAGGCATGGCACTGATCCCTATGCGCCGAAGAAAGATGACGGTGTCGGCGTCGCGGATTGGCGTGAACGCATGAAGGGCGAGGAAGACAAGAAAGGCGAGGCGCTCTACCGACTGCGCGCCGAGCACGAATGCATCAATGCCCATGCCCGCCGCATGGGCCTGCGCCAGCTATCGCTGCGGGGCAAGATTAAGGCCCGCATCCATCTGCTGTGGTTTGCGGTCGCTCACAACATGATGCGCTTCTTCGCGTTGGGCGCTAAGGCGCTGGCAGCGGCATAGCAGGAAGCCCACGCTGACAGCGCCTACAAAGCGCCCCGCCTCCGGGTCGCGTCAGCCAGGCATCGGGGTAGCCCGGCTTCCGCAATTTGCGGAATCGGGCTTGCTCGCCGCCATTCGGTCGCCGACTCGGCCGAAAACTCCGCCGAGGGGCTCCTCCAGACCAGCAGCCGTAAAACTTGCGGGCGAGAGCGAAACATTCTCACGCTCTGAGGATTCGCCGATACCGCCGATCCTCACGGCAGCCAGCGCGGACGAAGCAGCCTTTCGTACTGGGCCTTGACCGTCGCGTAGCATTCGCAGGAGGTCTTGCTCAGGCCATCCAGATCGGTGATCTCGATATGCCCCCGGCTGTAGCGGATGAAATTGGCCTGCTGCAGCGTGTTGGCCACCAGCGATACGCTGTTGCGGCGTGCGCCGATCATCTGCGCCATCGATTCCTGCGTCAGTACGAGCTTGTCGCTGCCGGAGAGATCGCGAATCAGCAGCAGACATCGCGCCAGCCGCGACTCCACCGTGTGCGAGGCGCTGCACGCCGCGGTTTGCTGGGTCTGCGCATAAACCGCCAGACTATGCCGCACGAGTGTCGCCCGCAGCGTCATGCTTTGCTCGGTCGCCGCCCGCAGGCGATCGAGGTCGATTGTCGAGGCCGTGCCGGGCACCAGCACCACCGCGCTGTTCAGCGCGGTTGATTCGGTCAAGGCGAGCGAGCCGAAGATGCTGTCGCGGCCGATCAGCGCAACCTGAACGTGCTCGCCCTTCGCAAGTTTTACCACCAGGGAGATCACGCCCTTGTGCGGCAGGTAGGCGCGCTTGAGCGGTTCGTCGACCTCGACCAGCGTGGTTTCCTGGACCAGATCGACGGTTCGCAGATGCGGGCGGACCAATTCGAAATCGTCCGCGGCCAGCGACGACAAAAATCCATTGGGTGAACGAGGAACCGAGTCCACAGAAGTCTCCTGCAAACGGGGAGCACAACCGGTCTCTGCGGCCGCCAGTTTAATGCACGCTATTCAACGTAGAAGATTAGCGTTGCACGCCTTGTTGGCAAGGAGAATTGGCAAATACCAGAATCGCCCTGCGGTTCATATGGGTGGTAGCGTGCAGATAATGCACTCGACACGTTCGAGGTGAGGAGGCGGTGCGGGAAATCTTGCCGGGCAGCGAAATGCAATGGATGGTTGGTCGAACGGAGGACCAAGGCAATGGGCCTCTCCAATCGAAAAGGTTCGGAGCGGCCTCCGTCTCGAACGTCCGCCGAACAGCCGACGCAACACGATACCCATCGGTTCAATTGCGCAAACCGATTAGTTGCAAGTCGGTTCCTATACACCGTTAAGGGCAGACAGTCGCCCACAATGAGGCTGAAATAAGAATCACGCATTGATTCGTGTTCGGCAAAAATCTCAGCGCGATCAATAAGTGGAGTCAGGCCAACCCGTGGTACACGGTCGGAGCCCGCAATGCGCCGCATATTGGTTGTGGATGACGATCCGCATATTTGCCTCGCCATTCGGGCGTGGCTGAAGCGGTACGGTTCTAGGGTATCGGTCGGCGATGGCCTGGCTGCTCTCAACAACTCGGCGTTCGACCTGATGATCGTCGATATCTTCATGCTCAATATGCGCGGTTTCGAATCAAACCGGCTATTTCACGATCACGCGCCCACGATACCCTTGATAGCGATCTCCGGATACGCATTCTCCGGTCCGGAGGTCTCCAGTCCCGACTTCCTGGGAATGGCGCTCAAGCTCAGCGCGACGCGTTGTTTGCGCAAGCCCTTCAGGCCAACCACGTTGCTCGGGGCTATCGACGAATGCCTGTCGGAGGCCGAGCCTCACCGCAGATACGTCGCCACTCTGACGGCCGTAGCGGGCGCGTTGTCAGAACCACCGGACAAAATGAGGTCGTCGACTGGCTAAGGAAGGACGTTTCCACAAACTGAGACAGGCCCTCAGGCATCCACCGTCTGATGGGGTCCGGAAGAAAAACGCAGCTCAAGGCTGGTCAATATTCGTCGGCGTTTTGCGATGCTGACGCGGCCGAAAGTTTTGACTCAATCAGAAAATCGGGAGGCTCGCTTGAAATACGATCCAGCAGTTTCGGATATGTCGAAACCACACATCCTTCGGGGGGCTAAAATGCCACGCGTTCTCGTTGTCGACGATGATCCGATGGTCTGCATGGCCATTGAGGTCTATCTCGAACGGCACAGCTTTGATGTCACCACCGCCGATGGTGGCGAAGCCGGACTTCGCGCTCTGGAGAGCGCGGCGGCGTTCGACCTGATGATCGTCGATATTTTCATGCCGCATATGCGCGGCTTCGAGTCGATCCGGATTTTTCACGAACGCGCGCCGACAATTCCGCTGATCGCGATGTCCGGCTACGCCTTTGCGAATCTTGACGCGCCCGCTCCCGACTTCCTGAGGATGGCCCTCGAACTCGGTGCCGCGCGCTGCCTTCGCAAGCCGTTCACGCCGGTGGCGCTGCTGACCGTGATCAACGAATGTCTGGCGGAGGCTCGGTCCCGTTTTCCCAACGCCGCTCAGTCGAGATAGCGATCCGGGCCGCTGCGGCCGGCGGACGCTTTTGCTTCGACGCTTCAAAGGCGGCCGGTCGATTGCGTAATCGCGATCGGCGTATTCGGTGCCGCCTCTTGTTCCTGATCCGCGATCAGGCCCGACGCATGCTTAAGGCCGGCGCGGACCGATTCGGGCATATCAGCGGAGGTTTCAATGTGGGCCTTTCTTGAACGCCTGCTAGACTCGTCGATGTTTTCTCCCCACGGCATTTGCCTGCTGTGGGAGCCGGAGTTGATTTGGCTGCATGTCGCTTCCGATGCGGTAATCGCGGTCGCTTACTTCTCGATCCCCTTTGCCCTGGCGTATTTTGTCTCGAAACGGCGCGATATCGAATTCAATTGGATTTTCTGGGCGTTTGCTATCTTCATCCTGGCGTGCGGTTTCACCCACGTGTTCGCGATTTATACGCTCTGGGTGCCGGTTTACGGAATTGAAGGCCTGGTCAAGGCGTTGACCGCCTTTGCATCGATCATCACCGCCGTGTTGCTCTGGCGATTGCTGCCGAAGGTTATGGCCATTCCCTCGCCGGTCCAGCTGCGGCAAGCACAGGCAGCCCTTGAAGAGGAAGGCAGGCAACGCCGCGGCGCCGAGGAGAAACTTCAGACCTTCCGGCAAGTGGAAGCCACGGAAGCGCAAATTCGCCAGGCCCAGAAGATGGAGGCGGTCGGTCAGTTGACTGGGGGCATTGCCCATGACTTCAACAACATTCTCACGGTGATTACCGGCAGCAGCCAGATTCTCGGCGAGGAGGTTGCAGACCGTCCGGATCTCGCAGCAATTGCCAGGCTGATCGAAGAGGCCTCCGCCCGTGGCGCCGACCTGACGGCGCACCTGCTTGCCTTCGCGCGCCGGCAGCCGTTGCAGCCGCGCGAAGTCGACATCAATTCGCTGCTGATCGATTCCGCCCGGCTGCTGCGCCCGACGCTGGGCGGACACATCGAAATCGCCTCGATACTGGCGGATGACACTGCGCACGCTCTCGTCGATCCCAGTCAGCTCTCGACCGCGATCCTCAACCTCGCGCTGAACGCCCGTGACGCGATGCCGAGCGGCGGCAGGGTCACGCTGCAGAGCCAAAATGTCGTGCTCGACGAGAATTACCCGGGCTGGAGCAGCGAGGTCGCCGCCGGCAACTATGTCATGATCGCGGTCGCCGACTCCGGCTGCGGGATCGCCGCCAACCATCTGGATCGGGTTTTCGAACCATTCTTCACCACCAAGGAGGTCGGACAGGGAACCGGCCTTGGCCTCAGCATGGTCTATGGCTTCATCAAACAGTCGAATGGCCACATCAGAATCTACAGCGAAGCCGGCCACGGCACGACAGTGAAGATTTATCTGCCCCAGGCAGCCGGCGTCGCTCAACCGCTCGGCGAAGCTTCAAGCGTGGCGCATATCGAAGGAGGCGAGGAAGCCGTCCTGGTCGTCGAGGATGATGCTCTGGTACGCAAATACGTCGTTACCCAGGTTCAGAGCCTCGGATACCGGACGTTTGCGGCGGGCGACGCCAGCGAGGCTTTGACGATCATCGACGAAGGCAAACAAATCGATCTTCTGTTCACCGACGTAATCATGCCCGGTTCACTGAACGGACGGCAGCTCGCCGTCGAAGCATTGAATCGCAGGCCGTCGCTCAAGGTATTGTACACCTCCGGCTATACCCAGGACACGATGGTTCATGACGGTCGTCTCGACGTCGGCGTTCTGCTGCTCGCGAAGCCGTATCGCAAGATCGATCTGGCGAAAATGATCCGCGCGGCGCTTGCGGCCTGACGCCGGCAAAATCTTCTTCAACGCAGCGAAGTGAATCGATTTGTGAGCCGTTGAAGAATGTGCGGCATCGCATTGTGCTGGCGGCTGCGTCGTTGCGATCACGGTCCGATTTTTCTCCGATCGATGTTGCATTGATCCTGGTCACTCCGTTTTGTCGGTAGTTGTACGGAGAAATTGCACGGAATAGCGGTCGTTGTCGGTATTTGTACCGAGCCCCAGTTTAACGAACAGGTAGCGCTGAGAGAACAGTGTGACACGGTCGCGCACTGAAACGTGTGGCGTCGCGTCAATTGTGTTCCATCCAGAAGGGTAACCAAAATGTCCGGCATTGTTCTCTCCGCCTCGGTTCGCCAGAACCTGCTTTCGCTGCAGTCGACCGCTGATCTGCTTGCAACCACGCAGAATCGCCTTTCGACCGGCAAGAAGGTCAACACCGCGCTCGATAATCCGACCAACTACTTCACCGCAGCGTCTCTCGATAGCCGCGCCAGCGACATCAGCAACCTGTTGGACGGTATCGGCAACGGCGTGCAGGTATTGCAGGCTGCCAACACCGGCATCACCTCGCTGCAGAAGCTGGTCGATACCGCGAAGTCGCTCGCCAACCAGGCGCTGCAGACCACTGTCGGCTATTCCACCAAGTCCAACGTTTCGGCGACGATCGCCGGCGCAATCGCAACCGATCTGCGCGGCACCACGACCTTCACCAACGCCACCGCCATCAGCAACGCGCTGTACTCCGGCGCCGCCGGCGGCGCTACCGCGGCGACATCCAGCGCCACCCTTGGCGCCACCGCCGGTTCATTGGTTGCTTCGGCTGCAGTGACCGACAACGCCAGCACGCCGGTGAATATCACGACCGCTACCGCGCTCTACGGTCCTTCCGGCGGCGGTGCCGGTACCGGCGGTCTGACCACCCAGGCTGCGTCGCCGTTCCAGGACGGCGACACCTTCATCGTGAACGGCAAGACCATCACGATCAAGGCAGCCGCTCTTCCGGCCGTCGGCGTGCTTGCCGCCGGGGCCAGCGAAGCCGGCAACGTCGTAACCGACGGAAACGGCAATTCCACCGTTTACCTCGGCACCGGTACACAGTCGACCGCGACGGTCGGCGATCTCTTGACCGCTTTCGACCTTGCCAGCGGCACGCAATATGTGGCGTCGGTCGCTTCCGGTGTTGCCACTCTGGGCGGTACTGCCAGCTCCATCGCCGGCGGTATCACGACGCTGAAGAGCTCGACCGGTGCCGATCTCTCGATCACCGGCAAGGCAGACAGCCTCAAGGCGCTGAAACTGACGACTGCCGTCGGTGCCGGTAACACGACGCTCACAGCGGCTCGTGCGACCAGCGCCGCCAGCCTCGGCAATCTCATCACCGACGGTTCGACGCTGAACGTCAATGGCCATACGATCTCCTTCAAGAACGCAAACGCGGCGGCACTTGGCGCGGTCCCAACCGGCTCGGGCGTCAGCAACACCAACCTGGTCAACGATGGTGCGGGTAACTCAACCATCTTCCTGCAGGGCGGCACGATCGCCGATGTCCTCACCGCCATCGATCTGGCGACGGGCACCAAAACCGCGAGCAACGCTGCTGGTGTGGCCACCATCACGACCGCAACTGGTGCAACTGCTTCATCGATCGCCGCCAACGGCACGCTGAAGCTCTCCACCGGCACCGCATCCGACCTGAACATCACCAGCACCGGCAATGCCCTGGCTGTCCTCGGTCTCAACGGCCCGACCGGCAACAGCACCAGCTTTCTCGCTGCTCGTACCGCCGGAGCCGGCGGCATCAACGGCAAGACCTTGACCTTCTCTTCCTTGACGGTACCGGCGGCACGGTCAAGACGCTGGATCAGTTGAACGTCGCTCTGTTGGCCAACAACCTGGCCGCGACGCTCGACTCCACCGGCAAGCTGTCGATCTCGTCGACCAATGACTACGCTTCGTCGACTCTCGGATCCGTGGCGGCGGGCGGCACGATCGGTGGCTCAGTCACCAGCGCGCTCGCCTTCTCGACCGCGTCTGCTCCGGTCATCGACCCCTCAGCGCAGGCCGTTCGCAGCAATCTGGTGAGCCAGTACAACAACATCCTGGCCCAGATCACCACCACTGCCCAGGATGCGTCGTTCAACGGCGTCAACCTGCTCAACGGCGACCAGCTCAAGCTGACGTTCAACGAGACCGGCAAGTCGACGTTGAGCATCACCGGCGTCACCTTCAATGCGGCAGGTCTTGGTCTCGCGAACCTCGTGAGCGGCACCGACTTCATTGACAACGCAGCCACCAACAAGGTCGTCACCAGCCTGAGCAGCGCAAGCACGGCGCTGCGCTCCCAGGCGTCGGCCTTGGGTTCGAACTTGTCGATCGTGCAGATCCGTCAGGACTTCTCGAAGAACCTGATCAACGTGCTGCAGACCGGCTCGTCCAACCTGACGCTGGCCGATACCAACGAGGAAGCGGCGAACAGCCAGGCGCTGTCGACCCGCCAGTCGATCGCGGTGTCCGCGCTGGCTCTGGCCAACACCTCGCAGCAGAGCGTGCTTCAGCTTCTGCGCTGAGCCCGGCTACGAGACAAACGATCAAGGCGGCGGGGGAAACCCCGCCGCTTCTGTCGATCTGACGTTCCCGACAATCGGATGGCGGCTTTTTGGCCGCGCATTTGTACCAGCAGCAACATTTCGAACAGGCCGAAGGCGGCCACGCCCACGCCGTACCCTAGAAAAGGAGACGACCATGCCATTGAGAGTCGAGCTGAAGCCGTTTGAGCGGATCATTATCGGCGAAACCGTCATCATCAATTCAGGCACCCGCACTTGTTTCCTGATCGACGGCGAGGCGCCCATCCTCCGCGAGAAGGATACCGTGACCGCCGAGACCGCCAATACGCCGATCAAGCGGCTCTATTACTGCGTTCAGATGATGTATCTAAAGAACGACATTCCAAGGTATCGGGCTTCATATCTCGGTTGCACCAAGGATCTTCGGGAGACAATTCCCGGCTCGAGCGATTTGATCGACACCGTCAACAACCACATTTCGAGCGGCTCACTCTACAAGGCGCTGAAGGAAATCAGGAAGTTGATGAAACAGGAAGCAGAGCTGCTGCCGGCGAACGCCTGACGCGAAACCAACCAACCAGCGTGCGGCGAGGGGGAGAGTTCCCGGAAGGACATTCGTCTTCTGATCAGCGACGTGCTGATCGACCGCTACGGCATCTACGTTCAGCCGATCAACTATCCGACCGTGGCCGCGCGGCGCCGAAAGGTTGCGCATCACGCCATCGCCGCATCACACCGACGCCGATATCGAGCACCTGGTGCAGGCGCTGGCGGAAATCTGGGCGGAGGTCGGTCTCGCCAAGGCCGCATAGCATATGCCACCAGCCATTCGGTCCGTCAGATGCAGTTTCCTGATGTTGTTTGCCTCGTAGCCGGTGACCGCGGAGCGAATCCTCGTTGATTGTTGCCGATCGGGTCGTTGCCGAATTTCGATATCGAACTTACGCGGCAGGCTTGTTGCCCAGTAGATTCCCGGTGTCCAACATTAACCTTAGCGCAAACTTGCCGAAATAGGTTCACCACCGGTCATACGAGGTGAACTGGAAACCATCGGAATTGTCGGCGTCTCACCATCGAGATCATTCACCGCGTCGTGCGCTGTCGCTCGACCTGGTCATCCTCGCACCAAAACAATGAAAGCTTGATCATGTTCCAGCGCAGCGCTCGCAATAAAGATGCCGTAACACTGATGGCTGCCGACGTCGTGACCGCCAACCTGATGGTCGCAGACGAAAACCTCAACATCCTATACATGAACAGCGCCGTCATTTCATTGCTCAAGGAGGCTGAAGCGGATATCAGGACCGACCTGCCTCGATTTAGCGTCGCCAGCCTGATCGGCAGCAACATCGACGTGTTTCATAAAAACCCGAGCTATCAGCGCAAGATGCTCGAAGGCCTGTCGGCGACCCATCCTGCCACGATCCGCGTTGGGGGCCGCACATTCGATCTGGTTGCTACTCCACTGCGGGGAAAAGACGGAAAGCGCGCAGGTACTGTCGTCGAATGGGCGGACGCGACGCTGCGGCTGCAAAATCTGGCGTTCGCGTCGCAGGCCGATGCGATCAGCCGAGCGCAGGCGGTGATCGAGTTCAACATGGACGGCACCATCATCACCGCCAATGAAAATTTCCTGAAGGCGTTGGGCTACTTGCTGGGGGAAATCCAGGGCAAGCATCACAGCATGTTCGTCGAGCCGTCGTTCCGCGACAGCGCCGCCTACCGTGAATTCTGGGCCACTCTCAATCAGGGCCAGTATCAGGCAGCGGAGTACAAGCGGATCGGCAAGGGCGGCAAGGAGGTCTGGATTCTGGCTTCCTACAATCCCGTGTTTGACGAGAAGGGCAAGCCGTTCAAGGTCGTCAAGTTCGCGACCGATGTCACCGAACAGAAGCTGAAGACCGCGGATCTTGCCGGCCAGATTGCGGCCATCGGCAAGTCGCAGGCGGTGATCGAATTCAAGATGGATGGCACCATCAGCGGCGCCAACGAAAATTTCCTCAGCACGCTGGGTTACTCGCTGGGCGAGATTCAGGGCAAGCATCACAGCATGTTTGTCGACGCGGCGGAGCGCGACGGTGGCGGCTATCGCGAGTTCTGGGCAAACCTCAATCGGGGTGTTTACCAGGCCGGAGAATTCAAGCGCATCGGCAGAGGCGGCAAGGAGGTGTGGATCCAGGCCTCCTACAACCCAATTCTCGATCTCAACGGCAAGCCGTTCAAGGTCGTGAAGTACGCCGCCGACACGACCAAGCAGGTGCTGAACCGCATGGCCAACGAAAAGGTGCGCGGCATGATGGAATCGGTCGCCGCGGGAGCCGAGGAATTGAACGCATCGGTCCGGGAAATCTCCGAGGCCATGGTGAAATCAAAGGAAACGGCGATGTCAACGGTGGGGCAGGTCGAGACTGCCGATAGTCAGGCCCAGCGCCTCAGCGAGGCGGCCAAGTCGATGGGAAGTATTGTCGAGTTGATCAACAATATTACCGGGCAGATCAATCTGCTGGCGCTCAACGCCACCATCGAATCTGCTCGTGCCGGCGAAGCCGGCCGAGGCTTCGCGGTCGTGGCCGCCGAAGTCAAGAACCTCGCCAATCAGGCCAAGCAAGCCACTGACAAGATCGGCCAGGAAATCGACAATCTGAACTCTGTTTCCGGCGACGTGGTCGGAGCGCTCGGTGTGATCAGGCAATCTATCCAGAATGTCAGCGAATATGTCACGTCGACCGCGGCTGCAATCGAAGAGCAAAGCACAGTCACGTCAGAGATGTCTTCAAGCATGCAGCGGGCTGCAGCAGAAGCGGCCGCCATTGCCGGATAACCTCAATTGCGATGCCATGGCTGTGCCGACGTCAGCCCTCGTGGTGAGGATCGTCGGCGAACGCGATCAGACTATCCGTAGTAGCACGGAGACCAAAATTAACGCGGTTGTGAAGCCATAAAGGATAACGAATACAGAGAAGATATCCGTCGAAGTCTCGCCAGCGACGACATCGATTGCGCGCCGTTGATAGTGAAGGTCGGCCCGAGGGGCCGGTTGTCTGTCGTGAAGAATGGTCGTTACCCGACCGCAACACTGGCTTGGAAGGCGTATTCTGATGGATGATCTTTTGCGGGAATTCCTGACGGAAACCAGCGAGAGCCTGGATACGGTGGATAATCAGCTGGTGCGGTTCGAGCAGGATCCGAACAACGCCAGGATCCTGGATAATATTTTCCGCCTGGTGCACACCATCAAGGGGACTTGCGGCTTTCTGGGACTGCCGCGGCTGGAAGCGCTGGCCCATGCCGGCGAGACCCTGATGGGCAAGTTCCGCGACGGCATGCCGGTGACCGCCGAGGCGGTGTCGCT
>WNGJ01005500.1_pt1 | contig 13312 bp, 15 predicted proteins | sample 5400611 | NCBI WGS metagenome assembly WNGJ01 (sample SAMN13153375, study PRJNA577476) | soil metagenome | isolation source: 40 cm soil or saprolite under Garry oak tree replicate 1 | place: USA:California | collected 2016-06-15
GTCACTCGCGGAATCGCTTCCGCAAGCTTAGCGCCAGCGTCGGGGCGCCAGGACCACACGACTTCGCCGTCCGCGTCAGCATCATTCGTCCGCGCGCCATTTGACCTGCGCGCCTGACGCCACCGCGTCCATCGCATCCCGTACCCAACGTCCGTGACGATCGCGATACGCCCCTCATGTGGGAACGGGACGGCGAGAGTTGTAAGTTTGATTTGGGGTAAGCGCGAAGCGGAATATTTTTGCGCGCAGGGCTGGACAGGTTTTCGTGCGCGACGCCCGATTTGCCCGTCAGGCAGTCACACAATGGTTTCGTGTCTGGAAGAGTTGACGCGCGCGGTGCCACAAGGCACCTCATTGCGAGGAGCCAACGGGTCGCGCGAATGCGCTCCCGATGACAGGCTCCGCGACGAAGATTCCAGAACTTTTTCCGTGGCCCTGGAATCTTCGCTAGCGCTCGCAATGACGCGGACGTTGGGTCATACCCCGCGCATGCGGGGTATCCAGTACGCCGAGGCCTCTCGTTCTACGAAGAATGCGGTCCCTTCTCGGCGCTTGTCAGATGCCGGTAGAAGGTAAGAGCGTTGCGATCCAAATCATAGAGGGCGAACTCGCGCGTCCCCCACGGAGTATCGCGAACGCTATTGGGAGTGCACTCGACGCCACGCTGCCGGTATTCATTGAAAAGCGCATCTGGGTCCTCTACCAGAAACCGCAGGCGGATGATCCCCATTTCGTGCTCGAACTGAAACTGCATGTGGAGCTCGACTGCGTCACGGCGAAATCCGACGTAGTTCGGAGGATCGGCTTTGTCTCCAAAGGCCAGCTTGAAGCCAAGCCGCCGGGTGTAGAACTCCATCGCCCGATGGATATCCCGTGTGCCGAGAATCGGGTGGGTTTCTTTGAACATTGCAGACACCGAAACACAGTGATCGCCGACGATGTGCACACACGATGCGGTTCACGTCTTGATCCACGCTGCCTTACGTGAGCCGCGGCCCCCGGGGGATCGGACAAGCTCCGTCCTCGCCCGATCCTCCTATGGGTCAAGAGCGGGTATTGCCGGGCGCGAATTCACACGCCCCATTGGCCCATCCGGGACTAGCCGACAGAACCGGCGCTAGGGCACGGGCATCGGCGGCCGCAGCACCGATGACAGTTGTGGTTGGTCCTGCGGCTGTGGTTGGTCCTGCGGCTCGGCTTGCGGTGGCGGTTCGAGTTGACGCGGGGCGGAAGCTACCGTGGCTCGCGGCGATATCGGAGCGGCGGCGCCTTGCGTGGGCCTCAATGGTGACGCCGGCTTGCGCGCCGGCGCGGCGGCCGGCCGGGGCGGCGGCATGGATATCCTGGGCCGCAGGTTCTGCTCGGAAACCCTGTTCGGCGCGGAAGCGGCCTTGTCGGAAGAAACCCTGGCAACGTCGCGGGACATTTGGTCCTGGTTGGCCTTGAGCTGCGTGATGCTGATCTTGAGCTGCTCGATCTCCTGTCGCGCGTCTGCAAGATCGCGCGCCATCGACTGGAGCAACTGCGCCGACTCGGGAGCTGCAGCGGCCGGTGCGGCGCCGTCCGCAGCGGTCAGAGCGGGAGCTGCCGGTTGCTGGGTTGCCGCCGTTGCCTCCGATGCTTGAACGGCAGGCGGGCTCGGTTGCGCGGCGGCCCCAGGGTCTTCCGGCGGCGACGAAATCAACGAGGCGAGCTGCGGCGCCCATTTCGCGACAAGCGCTCTCGCCTCTTCCTTGGCTGCGTCGCCATAGGACGACTGCCAAAGGCTGGCCGCGATACCGATGCACACCGCCAACAGGAAGCCGATGACGCCGCGCATCACCCGCACGCCGATCGACGGCCGGCGGCCCCGGGCCCGGACATTGTTGACGTCCGCCGCGCGAAACGCCGTATCGACCGGTGGAACCGCTGGATCGGCGGAGAAGTCCGGTTCCGCACGGGCCTGCGTCGCCGAAGGACGGCCCGTGCCACCGGGCGCTAAATTGGGAAACTCGGCATCCCCGTGCACGACGGGAACGGCATCGGGCGGGACCACAGGCACATCGTGCGGATCGGCCCGTCTCGGGTTCAGCGTGAATTCCATTGGCGCTCCGTACTCAGTCCAATATCACCCGCCAAAGTCACCCGCATGCGCGGGCGGCGGACGGACCTCCACTAGGTCGACAACGTTCTGCTCCCGCTCCAGACTTCAGCCCGGTTTGACGAAAGCAAGGCGACACGGTGGAGAGTATGGGGCCGCCAATGACGACAGCCTTTCGGGAACTCGCCCTTCCGCCGCCTCTCCGCGTGCCGGCGCGGGCGTATTGCGCCATCGATGTCCCAGCGACTGCACATTAGGCTATTCCGCGATAGCCGCAACAAGGCGGTCGGCCGTGAGGCAATGCGTGACGCGTTTCGACCGGAGAGAACGGCCGCGCCACGCGGAAACTCCATCGATCAGGCAGCGGTTCGCTAGTGAGAGGACAGACGCGATGTCGAAGGAAACGCGGGCGACGCTCGAACTCAGCCGGCTCGGCATTGCGTTTTCGCTGCATGCTTACGACTACGATCCCGAGGCCGCGAGCATCGGCATGCAAGCCGCCGAGGCCATGGGCGTCGCGCCGCATCGCGTGCTCAAGACGCTGATGGCGGATGTCGACGGCAAGCCGGTTTGCGTCATCGTTGCCGCCGACGCCGAGGTCAGCATGAAGAAGCTTGCGGCTGCCTTCGGCGGCAAGGCCGCGAAGATGATGCGGCCCACTGACGCCGAACGCCTGACGGGATACCGCGTCGGCGGCATCAGTCCCTTCGGCCAAAAGAAGAAGGTGCCGACGGCGATCGAGGAAACGGCGCTTGCCCTGCCGAAGGTCTTCGTCAACGGCGGGCAGCGCGGCCTGCAGATCGAGCTCGATCCCAACGACGCCTGCCGGACGCTCGGCGCGATCGCACGACATCTCACCGCGTGAGCCGGCGCGCCGCGCTGAGCGCGTCTTATTGGCCGTGCCCGCCGTGACGCCGTGCCATCGAGGAGACGAGGACTCTGGAGGACTCTAATTGTGGGAGATCGCCGCGATCCGATACCGACGGACCGCTTTGTCAAGTGTGCGGTTTCCCTTGAGAATTGCGGCGCGCGCGCCCGGCCCATCGTCAGATGGCGCTAGCGATTTGTTTTTGTCTATTCCTGCTTGTCTATTCTTGTCTATTTCTTCTTGCCGGAAGCGAAGGTCGGCTGCCATCCAGCGGTCTTTTGACTCGGCGCCGCGGCAATGACCTTGATCTTCTCTTTTTTGGGTTTCTTGACTTCCCGATTGCCTTTTTGTTGACCTTTGGCCATTTCGGTCTCCTTGGGTTTGCTGACGACACTGGAAAGGAACGCAGACTTGGTCAGAGCGCGATGACTTCGGGATGGCGCGGCCAAGATCGATGCGACCGACTCGATTGTTCCCACCGATCAGGTATTTGCAGTTACGCTGTCCTATCCGTGCACGATGGCCACCGCGAGCACCAACAGCAGAAGAAACAGCGGGACGATCACCGGTGGCACGATCCAGTCGGCCAGGCGAAACTGAGACAATCCACTCTCCTCCTTTTTGGCGGGAGCGCCCATTGCCCTCAGTCACCGATAGCTGCCGTGAAGGACGCGGTGATGGGGAACCCTACGCTCAGGTCCTGGGAATAGCGAGCGCTATTGCGCCGCGGGACGAGCTCGGCAGCGGCCCGATCCAGGACGTTACGACGAGTTCTCGCTGCCGCTTCATTCCCCGAGAAAGAGGCCGCTTCATTCCCCGAGAAAGAGATGGCCAATCGAGCCGAAACAGCGCATGGTCTGTTCATGCATGAATCCGGCGCGGGTCAGCGGACATGACAATTCGCTCGCGGCGAGAGGTCGTTACCTTCAAACATCCATTCCAGATCAGAGGCATCGATCGCCCGCTGCCTGCCGGGGCGTACGAGGTCATCACGGACGAGGAGATGATCGAAGGACTGTCGTTCGCGTCGTATCGCCGCGTTGCCACCTTCATCATCGTGCCAGCGGCAGCGTCGCGCGGCTCAACGATGGAGATGATATCCATCGGCTCGGTCGATCTGGCGGATGCCCAACGGATCCACGCAAGCACGCCTCATGAATCGAGCGCCCTTCATGAATCGAGCGCGTCGCATGAATGACGAACCGCTCGATCTCGACCAGCACCGCGGCATGGCCGCCCAGAAGGCGACCGACCTCCGTCGTGCGCTGGCGGAGGTCGAGAACAACGCAAAGGATCTGCGCGATCGGCAGACCATTCTCGAAAACCAACTTCTGTCGCTTCCCGCCGCATCATGGCCGGAGGCCGCCGCCAAGGCGCGCTACGTCTTGAACTTGTACGCCGCGGAACTATCGCCGGACGACACCCGCCATCGGGATCTCGTCGCGGCCATATTCGAGGACTTTGCCCGATTGGCCCAGGAGGGTTGAAGGACAGGGCTGGAAGGCACGCCTCCCGGTATCATCTTGGCGCGGCATCGGCTTCCGAGAAGAGTTCGGAAATGGCGAGGCTGGTGCAGTGCGGTCGCGTGTCGTTGGCCGGAGAGAAACGCTACGGTCGAACGGTTCCCGGTCTCAACCCCGACAGGGGCGACCCACTATTATTCCGTGTAACGCTTGTATTCTCTTGCAAAAGTGTATAGGTTGTGCGCGTTCGATTTAGCCGCTGTGCCTTGTTGAATGCGCCCGCGGGCTCTTTCCAATGTCATCGTGAAAATTGAATTAAGCCGCGTGGTGGTCACGCGGGTTTGCGCTTACGCGCTTTGGAGAAGAGAGATATGCCGACAGGTACAGTGAAATGGTTTAACGGCCAGAAGGGTTTTGGTTTCATTCAGCCGCATGACGGTGGCAACGATGTGTTTGTGCACATCAGTGCTGTCGAGCGCGCCGGGCTTTCGGGCCTGGCCGAGGGACAAAAGGTCTCTTTCGAAATCAAGGCCGACAAGATGCGGGGCAAGAGCAGCGCGGAAAACCTGTCGCTGGCTTAAGGCCTTCGCCGTTCCACGGATGTACTGGAACGGCTTTGCCGCCCGCTCGATCCGTAAAGGATTGGGCGGGTTTCTCTGCGTGAAAATGGGGGAGACCGATGGTTGGCAAGAAATCAGATCCTTCGCCGGAAAGCATTGCGAGGGCCAATCGGCAACGGACCGCCTTCGAGGAGGGTGTCAAAGCGATGGCCGATGTGGAACGGGAGGCCGCCGCGGTTCGCAAGAACATGGAACGCTTGCGCGCCTTGCGGGAGGCCAAAGAGGCGGAAGCGGTGAAGACCGAGGCCGCTACCGAAAAGGCCGGGGCAAAGACGAAACGCAAAAAGCGAGTTTCGAAATAGCATCGCCGCGGCGGCGCGGCTGATAGATTCCCACGCCAGCCCTCGGCGCATTTGATCGTTCGGGATTTCCGCGAGGCAGACGACCTTGAGCGCGACGGTCCGCGAATTTATCGATTTCTGGATCGAAAACAGTATCCATGCCGCGGAGCAGGATGGCGATACCGGCGCCACGCAGAACGTGGATGAACTGGTCCGTCGCTGCGTGGACATGGCCAAAGGTCAGGGCATCACGGAAGCCGAGATGCAGGCGGAAGTCGGCGACATAGCCGCCCACATCCGTGAGCACCTGAAGGCCGCCAACAGGGCCGAGATTGACGGACGAGAATGACGGGCATGGCTGACCTCGTCGCGGACGCCTGATTTCGCGCCGCGAGAGCATGGTCCCTATACGGGCGGCGCTCGTCGTGCCTCAATGCAACCGACGAGGCGAGGGATCTGATTGTGGGAAATGGCCGCGATGCGGTATCGGCGATCCACTCTCACAAGCGTGTAGAGCCCTTGAAAATCGTAGAGCGCGCGGCCGGCCCGATCGAAAAATTCATAGCGCAGCACCATCCCCGCCATCCGCGGAGACAGTTCGACCACATCGAGATCGAGAATGCGTCCGGAATGAACGCCAAGCTCGCGATGCAGCGCAAGAACCCGCTCGACACCCGCGCGACCTTCGCTCGCCTTCGCCAACGGCATCAGCGACACGTCTTCCGCGTCGCTCACAATGTGGCACGGGAACAGAAAATGAGCCACAATTGCTTCGGTATCGAACGCTTCGAACGCGCTGCGATAGGAATCCAGAAATTCCAGCACGTCCGATTTTGCATCACGCGAGGCCATGTCGATTTGTTTCTGTTTTGCTTTTGTTCAAAGTACTGAGACGAACATATTGTTTTTCATGTCCTCCTCTATTCGACAAGTGATCGAAGTGGGGATGGACGTGGCCCATCGATGAGCCGGCGAGAGCGTCATGGAGCGCCCGTGGGCCGCACGCCAAGCGCTCCGGACGATCACGCTAGAGCGTGATGACTTTTCTTCGGCGGCGGTAAAATTCTTTCCGCAACCTAATACCGCCCGCTTGACGGACGTCGCCTTTCGTGATGTTCTTCTTTTGTTCTTTCAATGATGCTGCGTTCAAGGGTCTTTCATGCACGACGTTTTCACCGACGCCGAGCCGATCCGGCTCGTTTTCCATAATGACGATGAGACGCCCGTGGAGTTCGTAGCAGAGATGCTGCGGACGGTGTTCGGCATACCGGAACGGGATGCAATCGCCTTCACCTCGCTGATCGATGCGCAAGGCAAAGCTGCCTGCGGCCCCTATCCTCCGTCCGTGGCCAACGCGCTGCTTAAGGCCGCGCGGCAGCGTATCTCCGCCGCCGGACATCGGCTGCAGATTACGCGCGACACCGCAAGCGCGGACAGGACGAAAGGCGCGTGTGATCTCTGCGGCGCGCCGGCGCCCAAGACACAAGTCCTGCTCAGCGGCAAGATTCCTCGTGAAGGCCGAACGGCCTGTCTCTGCGGTGCCTGCGTGCTCGCCGTCATGCGTGCGTCCGAGGAATCGGACGAAATGTTCAGATACGCCTGCGTGGCCCTCGATTGGCATTTCGCGGGCACGCCACGGAACCAGCTCGTGACAACGTCGCGGGTGTTTCCCGGCCATATGCGTGCGGACGTTCAAGTCGCGATCGAGAAATTGTTCGCCTCGCCTGTTCGCTTCTTCGGCCTTCACGAAGAATACCGCTATGAGACGATGACGTTTGCCGGGCTGATGAAGGAAGGCCGGAATCCTCTCACCATTGCGCCGCCGCAGTACCACGACGTCGATGTCGGCGAGATTGCGCCGGTGAAGTGCCTCCATAACGGATTGTGGCTGTGCCGAACCGAAGAGCTTCACTACGCGGTGCTGCTCTGCTTTCATCGCGAGTACAACCACGAGGCCGCGAATCGCATCGAAATCGCCGTCCCCGCCGGCGCGGCCGGCGAGGCCTTCGTGCAGCGCTGTTTTATGGAGCTGGAAAAGGCCGTGCATGCGGCGCGTTCCTATCGCGGCAAGATCCTCTCGCTCGATGGCGGGGCCGACTATCGCGGACGGTCGCGGGGAGTCATGGTACACAGGCTAGCGCCGGTCGACCGCGCCGACGTGATCCTGCCCGAACGAACCTTGAGATTGCTCGATCGCAACGTCCTCGGTTTTGTCCGCAGCCGCCCGAGCTTACGCCGGCTCGGTCAGTCGACGCGCAAGGGCATCCTGCTCTACGGGCCGCCGGGCACCGGCAAGACGCACACGATTCGCTATCTCGCGACCAATCTGCCGGAGCATACGACGCTGATCATCACGGCCGAGCAGGTCGCATTGCTCGGCGCCTATATGAACCTTGCGCGACTTTTGCAGCCGACGATGGTTGTGATCGAGGACGTCGATCTCATCGCCCGCGACCGCGACGAGATGGGACCTTGCGAGGAGTCGCTGCTCAACAATCTGCTCAACGAAATGGACGGACTAAGAGAGGACTCCGACATCCTGTTTGTCCTCACCACCAACCGGCCGGAGCAGCTCGAGAGCGCGCTGGCCGGCCGCCCCGGCCGCATCGATCAGGCCATCGAGGTGCCGCTGCCCGACGAGATCGGCCGTGGCAAGCTTGTCCGGCTCTACGGCAAGGATCTGCCAATCGAGAAGGCCGTCATTGACGAGGCTGTGCGGCGCACGGAAGGTGTCAGCGCAGCCTTCATCAAGGAGCTGATGCGGCGCCTCGCGCAAGGCGGCATCGCGCGAGGCGACGGCAACCCGATCGCCTCGACCGATATCGACGAAGCGCTGAATGACATGCTGTTCGAAGGCGGCAAGCTCAATGTGAGGCTGCTTGGCGGCGCGCGGGAGATGGCCGGGGGATGACACGGAACGGCGTGTGACAACGCCCTCGACGTCGCTTCGTTCACCGGGCCTGCACCGGTCCTGCGCTTGCTTTTGGGTTGCTCGCGCGCTGCGGCTATTTTTTGAATTCTTCGCTTTTGTCGCAAGGGAGAACCGGCACCCACCCGCCGGCCGTAGCCCGATGGTGTTTTTTCCGGAACATGCTTGCGCAACAGTACTGCCGCGAAATTGTCATGCTGCGGACGAATTGAGGTCAACGCACCCGCTCACCCTGACCGCTTGCCGAGTTCAGGGGAGATGGTGCGTTTGGCGTACACGATGGTTGCGGAGCGGGACAATCAAAGGGTCACGAAAGAACGGACCAGCGCACTGATTTCGCTGGCAAACGCCCGGATATGGGCGAGCGAGGGATGGCAGGTCTCGATCACCGACGGCGATGGCAAGGAATTTGACCCCGCCAGCTTCGAGAACTGGCTGACGCCGGCGGAATCATCCCCGCTTCAACCGGCAAATTCATCCTCGATTCAGGAAGAGAGGGATGTCTCGGCAGAAGCGGAACATGCCGCTGAAGAGTCTTCTGTAAATGAAGAGTCTTACGAGGACGAAGAGTCTTATGAGGACGACGAGCCATATGAGGACGAGTCATATGAGGACGCGGACTCGTCTGAAAGTCCGCACAGCGATCATGACTTCAGCGAAGCCAACGGCAACTTGCGCTGAGCGATCGGCCTGAGCGATCGGCCCTGGATGCGCCAGCTTGGCCGCCCCTTCGACGGACCTTCCAGTCCATCGGCGACGCGCACCAGCACTGCTGCGCGGATCGCTCACCTTGAGCTGATCACAGCCGCATCCTCGCTTTTTTATCCGTTCGAAGAGATCACGGCTTCGCCGGTGAACGCGTTCAAATCCCGTTTTTGCAGGAGACGCTTCCGCTCACGGGCCGTTGGGTCGGCGCGTGGTTTTTGGCGCCTCGTCCTTCAGTTTCTCCAATGCATCGGGCATCATCCGGCCGAACATCGAGCTGAGCATGGCGGTCGGGATCAGGCCTGCGCTGTTGTTCTCCTGGCCTTGCGCGCCGGACATCAGGAACTGCGGCACCAGCGGCTGATTTATCTTGGTCAGGGCTTCCGCGAACTTCGCGAAATTCTGCTCGGCCAATCGGAATTCGGGACCGCCGTAAGCATCGACAGAAAGCTTGGTGGCCTGGGCGTTTGCGGCGCCAACCGCCAACACCCGATCGGCCTCGCCCTGTCCTTCCAATCGTGACTGCTCGCCGACCGCGGCCGCGGTCACTTTTCGGGTCTCGGCATCCTTCTGCGCGCGGGCAAGTGCCGCGGCGCCCTCGTTCTCGTTGACTTTGACCTGAATCAGCGACTGCGTCAGCGCGGACTGCGCGGCGGCCGTCGCCTTGGCCTCGTTGAGCGTGCGCTCCTGGATCGCGGCCTTTTCCTGCTCCTGATAGGTCTCGACCTGCTCGCGAGCGATCTGGCGCGAACGCAGCTGGATCAGGATGTTCTCGATGGTCTGATCGCCCGCGGCCGCCCGTGGCGTGCCAATCAACACTTCCTGGAGTTCAAGCGAATACGCCTCGAATTTCGCTTTCATCTCCGCCGCCGATTCTTCCTGGACGGCAGCCCTGTTTTGCAAGAGTTCGATCAACGTCATTTTCTGCGCGATGTTCTTGAAAAATGCACTGACCATCGGATCGAGCGTCTGCTCGACGAGCTTCTTCACGTCGCCGAAGCGCTGGATGATCATGGGCGCTTTCTTGTAGTCGATATGCATCACGACCGAGAGCGGCAGGGTCGGCTCGAACGCGTCCTTCGTGATCAAGGAAATCTCCGACAGGTTCTCGTCGAGCCTCATCGCACCGACTTCGCCACGCACCCATTTGAGGATGAAATTGACCGTCGGGATGATCTCGATTTTTCCCGCATAGGTGTTGAAAGCGTATTTTCCGGGCAAAAGCGGGTCTTTCCAGACACCGCGGCTGCCGTTCAAGACCAGCTCGCCGTGACGATATTGCTCGCCGGACACATCGGCGGTTTTTGGCCCGGTATAGAAGATGACGACCCCGACGTTGCCGACGGGAATCACCGACTTCGGCACGGCTTCGACCGTGGCGAACAGCCGGTTGATGTACCAGGTGCCTTCGACGACGATCTGCAACTGCCGTCCGCGATAACCGCCGGCCGCGAGAAATTTTTCGGGCTCCTGAAAATTGTTGTGAAAGGTCTCGTCGGCGCGCAGATCGGTGCCGACCTCAGGCGCGATGATCTCGCCGGGAGGCAGCGATGGACCATCGTGAACCGTCACGATCCCGACCAGGTCGTGGTCGGCCGCAAGGATCACTGGCGCAAATCCCCATCGCTCGGAAATCGTCAGCTGCATGCTGTCGAGAACGGTGCGTTCCTGCGGGCTCAGCGCATGCCCATAGACGCGTTCGTCGGTGATGATGGCAAACTGGGTGGTGTTGATCGCGTAAGTGCCCTCGCGGAGAAGTTTTCGCTGCGGGCCTTTCTGGCCGCCGCCCAGAAGGAATTTTCGTGCGTCCTGGAAATCCGACTTGTCCTCGGTATCGTTGGCGCCGAGCACCTGCGACGCCCCAAGCGGCGCGCCGTCGCGCGCGAACACATACGCGATCTTGCCCTGTCCGACCGTGACGAGATCCGACCGGTGGATGCGATACATGAAGGGGAAAAACAGATGCAGACCGCCACGCAGGACCTCGGGCTCGAAGCCCGCTTCGCCGCGCAGCGCGATGAATCCCGCCTTGATCGAGCCGCGCGTCGTCCATAGCTTTTCGACGATGCCGACCTGGTTGTTCGGGATGTAGATGAAGATGTTGGCAAGACGCAGCGCGGCGAGACTTGCGATGACGACCGCGGCCCAAATGGCCGGCTGGACAAAATTATTGTAGTCCATGCTTCATCTCCAATGCTGGCAAGCGATCTCGCAAATATGCGACTCTTGGTTGCAAAATGACGCAACACTGCTTTTGCAGTCTTGAGGAGAATCTAAGCACGTCAAGACCTTTGCGTGATGACCGATCCGGGTTTCTTTTTTCGGATATCCCTCTTGCGCTTGCAGCGGAGCCTCTTCTCGGGTCTGGCCGTGGCCAATCCGACACAGTCCCGCTGAGATCGCTCCCTCGGCGCCATATTTTCGGATCGCCTCATCCTGCCGGTGGAGGCGGGGTTGCGATTTACCCTCTATCGGATCGAGTCATCCGGGACATGCCGGAATAGGCCAAGCGATCCAGCCGACTGGCGGGTTCAATAGCTATTCATAGGGGAAGATAATGCGCTGTTTGCAGTTCGCTGTTCTCGCCGCTACCGTTTTTGGCGTCGCGTCAACCGCGACGGCCGCTGACATTGCGGTCAAGGCTCCGGTCTCGGCACCGGCATCGGTCAACAACTGGACCGGCTGGTACGCGGGCCTGAATGCCGGCGGCGATTGGGGGACGTCGAATTCGAGCATGTCCGCCGACCCTGACGTCGGCGGTTTCTTCGGCGGCTGCCAGCTGTTTAGTTGCGATGTCAACATTGAGGACGTTGCGCGGGCCGGCCAGCAACGCTTCCGCACCAGCGGTTTCAGCGGCGGCGTGCAGGGCGGCTACAACTGGCAGTCCGGCAATCTGCTGCTCGGCATCGAGACCGATTTCGACTACTTCCGGAGCACTGGCTCAGGCACCAATTCGGTGCCGCTCGTGTCGGGCTCTCCGTCTAGATCGATCGCGAATATCTCGACGTCCACAGACTGGCTGTTTACCCTGCGGCCCCGTATCGGCCTGGTTCAAAACAACTGGCTGTTCTATGCGACCGGCGGTCTGGCTGTGACCGAGTTGCGAGCAAACTGGAACTGGACAGAAACAGCTTTCGGCTCCACGGAAAGCGCATCCGCCGCCAGCACCAAGGCCGGCTGGACCGTCGGCGGTGGTGTGGAAACCATGCTGCCGCAAAACTGGATCGTCGGTGTGGAGTACCTCTACATCAAAATTCCAAGCGTCTCCGTCCATACCAGCCCGATTCTTGGCGAAGGCCCGGCGGAGAGCTTCAACCACAGCGCCGATTTGCAGACGAACCTCGTTCGTGTTCGTGTCAGCAGGAAGTTCTGATCGAAAGACGAACAAATCCAGTCGACACCGAAATCCCGGGCCGCACGCCCGGGATTTTCGTTTGGTCCAACAGCCGGCTGCGGACCTAGAGCGTGATGACTTTTCTTTGAATCGTCATCTTGCTCTATCTTTTTGTTTGAGCATGATCTCCGCGCAAGCGCTTTGCGTTTGTCGCGAGGGAAAACCGGTACCCACTTTTCCGGATCATGCCTTAGGGTTAGGGGATGGTTGCAAGCGACAGCTTTGCTGAGTTCCTGCGCGAGCAGCTTGCTCCGCTCGGCCGCGTCACGTTGCGGCGCATGTTCGGCAAGACCGGTGTGTTCTGCGACGGGGTGATGCTTGGGATGGTGACGGAGAACACGCTCTATTTCCGAGTTGACGACCACAACCGGGTGACGTTCAAGGAAGCCGCGTCCTTTCCGCCTCTCAACTACGGGAAGAAGGGCTCCACCATAGACCTCTCCTTTTGGCGCGTGCCGGAGCGGCTGTTCGACGAACCCGATGAGTTCGTCACCTGGGCGCGAGCAGCGCTGGCGGCGGCACGCCGCGTTGCGACGAAGAGAGAACGGACGACGCCAAAACGAAAATTAACAAGACGAAAATCAAAGCCTGAACCAACGTGAAGGTTCGCGCGCCCAGCACATCGAAGTCGACACGAAAGAAGTTCGCTTCATCGAGTCTTTCGCCATATGTCCCTCTTGCGCTTGCGCGGCAGAGGCTTTTTAGTTTTAGTTCTGGCCTTGCAACACCTATTGCCGCTTCCAGCGGAGCAAAGCAATGAGGCTCGCCTTATCTCCCAGCCTTTGCCAATCTCCCAGCCTTGCCAATCTCGAAGCCTTGCCAATCTCGAAGCGTTGCCAATCTCGAAGGCGTCGAACCGTCGACGCCGCTCGCCAGCCATCGCCGGAAGGACGTTGCCCCATGACTGAAATCGCCTGGAATCGACTATCCGCGGAGGCGCTGCGCCGGCTGGCCGCACGGGATGCCGTGGTG
>WNGJ01018216.1_pt1 | contig 13310 bp, 11 predicted proteins | sample 5400611 | NCBI WGS metagenome assembly WNGJ01 (sample SAMN13153375, study PRJNA577476) | soil metagenome | isolation source: 40 cm soil or saprolite under Garry oak tree replicate 1 | place: USA:California | collected 2016-06-15
GGGCGCGCACGCCGATGACGCGTTACACGGGCGCGTTCAAAGACGTTTCCGCGATTGATCTCTGCGCCCGCGCCGCAAAAGAAGCGATCCGGCGTTCCGGCGCGGACCCTGCGGAATTCGATCACGTCATCATCGGCAACGTAATGCAAACAAGCGCTGACGCAATCTATGGGGCGCGGCACGTTGGACTCAAGGCGGGCCTGAAGACGGAAACTCCTGCCGTCACGGTGAACCGCCTGTGTGGTTCAGGAATCGAAGCCATCGCGCAGGCTGCGCAGCGGCTGCTGCTGGGCGAGTGCAGTCTGATTCTAGCCGGCGGCATGGAAAACATGACACAGGCGCCGCACGTAATCCGCGGGGCGCGGACGGGCTTCCGGCTCGGTGAAGGTGCGCTGGAAGATTCGTTGATGGCGGGGCTGACGGATTCCTACTGCGGCCTGCCCATGGCTCTCACGGCGGAAAAGCTCGCAGAGCAGTATGGCATCACGCGGCGCAACGCGGATGCCTATGCATTGCGGAGCCAGCAGGCGGCCGAGGCGGCGTACAAATCCTGTCGAATGAAGGAAGAAATCGTTCCCGTGGAAGTGAAGCACGGTAAGAAGAGCATTCTCGTGAGCGAAGACGACCACAGGCGTCCCGACACCACGATGGAAATTCTGGAAAAGCTGCCGCCGTCGTTCAAGAAAGACGGTATCGTCACGGCGGGGAACGCAAGCGGGATCGTGGATGGCGCTGCCGCAGTGGTCGTCACGCGCGAAAAGACGGCGAAGGAGCGCGGGCTGAAGCCGATGGGACGCATTGTGTCCTGGGCCGCGACGGGCGTGGATCCGAGCATCATGGGCATCGGGCCGGTGCCCGCTTCGCAACAGGCGCTGAAAGCCGCAGGTCTGGCGCTGGACCGGATGGACCGCGTGGAAGTGAATGAAGCGTTCGCGGCTCAGTATCTGGCAGTGGAGAAGGCGCTGGGCCTCAACCGCGACAAAACTAACGTCAATGGCGGCGCCATTGCACTCGGCCATCCGCTGGGCGCGACGGGCACGCGGCTCGTCATTACGCTACTCAATGAGTTGCGCCGCAACAACCTGCGCTATGGCCTCGCCACTGCCTGTATCGGTGGCGGCCAGGGCATCGCCATGATCCTCGAAGCGCTGTGCAGCTAACCCCAAAACACCAGCTCGAGTGCGTTTCTGCTACACTTTTCGGCTTGCGGCCGGTCCTCTCCGGCTGCTGACGCACGGGAGATACCATGCCGATTCAGAAAGTTGGAGTGGTTGGGTGTGGCCTCATGGGCTCGGGCATTGCGCAGGTGTGCGCGCAGGCAGGGTTTCCGACCGTCGTGCGGGAAGTGAGCATGGAGCTGGTGGAAAAGGGGCTGAAGGGAATTGAGAAAAATCTGACGCGGATGGTCGAGAAGGGCGCGATCACCGAAGCGGCCAAGTCCGAGCTCCGCGGGCGGCTGAAGGGCACGACGAGCCTCGGTGACTTGAAGGATTGCGACGTCATCATCGAAGCCATCATTGAGCAGTTAGGGGCGAAGCGCGAGCTCTTCACCGCGCTCGATTCCCTCTGCCCAAAGGCGACGATCTTTGCCAGCAACACCTCCTCGCTCACCATCACGGAAATGGCTACAGCGACGAAGCGGCCCGACCGCTTCGTGGGGCTGCACTTTTTCAACCCTGTGCCGGTGATGAAGCTCGTCGAGGTGGCGAAGACGATCGCGACCGATCCGGCCGTGTATGAGGAGATGGTTGCGTTCGGGGCGAAACTGGGCAAGACGCCGGTTCGCGCGAGCGACAAGCCAGGGTTCATCGTCAACCGGCTGCTTGTGCCGTACCTGCTCGACGCTATCCGGGCGCTCGAGGAGGGTGTGGGCTCGACCGAAGACATCGACAACTCGATGAAGCTCGGCTGCGGTTACCCGATGGGGCCGTTCACGCTGCTGGATTTCGTCGGGCTCGATACGACGTATTACATTGCGAACATTATGTTCGACGAGTTCCGGGAGAAGCGGTTCGCGCCGCCGGCGCTCTTGAAGCGCATGGTGCTCGCAGGCTGGAACGGCCGAAAAGCGGGCCGCGGCTTCTACGATTATTCCGATCCGCAGAAGCCGAAGCCGGTAATTTTCTAGTTTGCTGTGCAGGGGCGCAGCATGCTGCGCCCTTATGACAGGCGTCGGCCCGTGAGAACTTGTCAGAGGAAATGAATGGCTTACGAGAATCTGCTCTACGAGAAAAAAGACGGAGTCGCGTGGATCACATTCAACCGGCCGAAGGTGCTCAATGCCCTCAACCGGAAGACGATGGAAGAGCTGCAGGCCGTTTTGCTGAATGTGCGCGACGACGATGCTGTGCGCGTGCTCATCCTCACGGGCGCAGGGGAAAAGGCCTTCGTCGCCGGCGCCGACATCAACGAGCTCGCGCGCAATAATCCGGTCGAAGGGAAAGAGACTTCGATTTTCGGGCAGGGAGTCCTGCGGCTGCTCGAGACGATGGGGAAGCCTTCGATCTGCGCGATCAATGGCTTCGCGCTCGGCGGCGGTTGCGAACTTGCGCTGTCCTGCTCGATTCGCCTAGCCAGCAAGAATGCAAAGCTCGGCCAACCCGAGGTGAAGCTGGGAATCATCCCCGGCTACGGCGGCTCACAGAGGCTGGCGCGGCTCTGCGGCAAAGGCGTTGCGCACGAGCTGTGCCTTACGGGCGAGATGATTCCGGCAGAGGAGGCGCAGCGGATCGGGCTTGTGAATCACCTGTACGAGCCGGAAGAGCTTCTGCCGGCCGCCGAAGCCATGGCCAAAAAAATCATCGAGAAGGCCCCGCTCGCCGTGAAGTATTGCCTGGAGGCGATCGAGCGCGGGGTAGAGATGCCGCAGGAGGAAGGCCTGTTCCTCGAAGCCACGCTTTTCGGCCTCTGCTGCGCGACCGAAGACATGCGCGAAGGCACACGCGCGTTTTTGGAGAAGCGGCCCGGGCAATTCAAGGGCCGCTAGTGTCCTGTAACAGTGGTTCGTGACGTAGAAGGGGACGCGCTAAAGCGCGCCCCTACAACGGCTTGTGGCGCCGAATTTTGTCGACGAACTTGAGAGACAGGCCGCTAGCGCCGTTCCAGCTATTTGGAACCAACCTGAGCTCCGCATTCGGTCCGAGCTGGGAGGGAATTTTGTCGCGCCGCCCCGTACGAAGTCCGGGGGAAGCCATAGGAAACGGCGCAACAAAACCTTCGTACGGGGCCTGAAAAAGTTGGAACGGCACTAGCCGCAGCAAGCTATGACGGAAAAACTCCAACCAAGGACGATGCGCGGCGAGTTGACTGCCACGGGCCTGCGCTTCGGCATCGTCGCGAGCCGATTCAACAGCTTCATCACGGATCGGCTGCTGCGGGCGGCGCTCGAAGCGCTCGAGCAGGCGGGGGCGTCTTCGGAGGCGGTCGAAGTTGTGCGCGTGCCCGGCTCTTTCGAGTTGCCGCTTGCTTCAAAGAAGCTCGCCGCCACGGGCCGCTACGATTCGCTCATTGCCATCGGCTGCATTTTGCGCGGAGAGACCGCTCACTATGATTATGTTTGTTCGGAGACGGCACGAGGCTTGCAACTCGCGCAAATGGATTCTGGCGTGCCGATTGTTTTCTGTGTGTTGACGTGCGACACACTCGAGCAGGCCATCGAACGCGCGGGCTTGAAGGGTGGGAACAAAGGCTTTGACGCCGGGCTTGCTGCCGTCGAGATGGCGCGTCTTTCCCGCAAACTGACTGACTCCCCGGCCAAGACCGCCCCTGCTGGAAAGCCCCGGCGACGTTAGCATGTCGCTCCGCCACAAGGCGCGTGAGTTTGCGTTGCAGATGCTTTTTCAGTGGGACCTGAGCCCGCAGGAACCGGCCAAGCTCGAAGATAAGTTCTGGCGCGGGGCACGCGCCGCGTTGAATACGCGGCAATTCGCCAGCAGGTTATTCGCCGGTGCAGCCGCCGAGGCTGCCGTTCTTGATGAATTGATCGCCCGGCACTCGGAGAACTGGCGGATTGAACGCCTTTCCTCCATTGATCGTGCCATTCTACGGCTGGGTGTCTACGAGATGCGGGACGGGGAAACCCCCCCCAAGGTGGTGCTGAACGAAGCGTGTTTTTCCAGCCAGAATCCGCTCAGGTCACGGAAAAACATTCTTCAGGAGAGTGGACTTATGTACCTCGAAAAGCCTGTTCGACGAAGCCTGTTGGGGCTTGCCTTCATCGGTCTGATGACCGCCGGGGCGGCCGCGCAGAGCCAGGACCCGTCCCCGAGGTCGCAGGACATCAAGCAGGACAAGAAAGACACCCGGCAGGATCGGCGCGATCTGCGCCAGGATCGCAAGGACCGCAACCAGGATCAGCGCGACATCAACAAGGACAAACGTGATATCCGCAGCGACCGCCGCGACGTTCGCAAGGACAATCGAGACATCCGCAAGGACAAGACCGATCTGCGGAAGGACAACAAAGACCTTGCGCAAGATAAGCGCGAACTCCGGCAGGACGTGAAAGAAGGCGATAAAGCGGACGCAGCGAAAGAGAGAGCCGATATCCGCAAAGACCGCAAGGACGCCACGCGGGACAGGCGGGACCTGAATGCCGATCGCCGCGACCGCAATCAGGACGTGCGCGACGTGCATAAAGACAAGAAGGACGTGCGCCATGACCGCAAAGACCGCAATCAGGATCAGCGGGACATCAACAAGGACAAGCGCGACTTGCGCCACGACCGCAAAGACCTGCGGCGCGACAAGAAGGGTCATTAATCCCGTCGCCTACACTTGAAATGGGAAGGGTCGTTCCGGTATACGGAGCGGCCCTTTCTTTTGCGGATCCATCTTGCAGACAACGGCGCGATCTCGCCCCAGTCAGGTGCGGATGGTTCCCTCGAAGACTTTTACTGCCGCGCCGCTCACGCGCGGAACAATCTTCTTCCCGCTTTGCGCCACTTCCACTTCGATCTGACTTGGCCGGCCCATTTCCACGCCCTGTAGAATCCGCAGCGTGCGTCCGGCGGCCAGTCTTCCATGGCGCATGAGATAGGCGCCGCAGGAACCGGCTGCGGAACCCGTCGCGGCATCTTCGTAGAGTTCCCAGGGCAGCATACCTCGCGCAAAGACTTTGTCACTCGGGGCCAGCGCGAAGCAGTACGCCATGGTGCCATGATTGCCGAGGACGCGCCGCAGCTCGATCATATTCATTTCGATCTTCGCCAGTGTCGCGCGATTGCGGAGGGGAACCATCAAATTGAAAATGCCCGTAGAAACGAATTCCGGCTCTAGCTTCGGGTCGAGATCCTTCAGCGAAATACCGAGCGCGGCCGCGAGCGCTCGCTTCTTGACCCGAGCGGGACGAAACGCCGCGTCTTTCTGCGTCATGGTCACCTGCTGGGGGCGGCCGTCGTGGAAGCGGATCTCAACGGGCAGGATACCCGCGCCGGTTTGCTGGAGAATGCGCACGTGACCCTCCTGCGCCGGCACGACACCCAGCTCTGCGAGAAGAAACCACGTGCCGACCACGGGGTGGCCGGCGAGTTTCAGCTCTTCTTGCGTCGTGAAGATGCGCAGACGCGCCAGCGCGCGGTCCTCCGTCGGTTTTTGGACAAACACGGTCGTCTGTGACCACGGCTAGCGGATTGCCTTCAAATCGCGTGGTAGTGAACACGTCGAGAGTATAGAAGCGCCGTTCCATGTGCGTGCGCGCCGCCCGGTAGTTACTAGATTCTCTCGAGTTCGGCGACGGTCCTTTCGTTAGTGATGTTTCCCGTGTTGAGCGTGGATTTCGGTTCGAGGAGCAGGACGTGTGTCTCCTCGTCAGCGACGGGCAGATGGTCCACGCCGCGCGGCACAATGATGCAGCGACGGGCAGATGGTCCACGCCGCGCGGCACAATGATGAACTCGCCCTCACGCACGACTGCTTCTCGATCGCGGAATTTCATGCGCAACGCGCCTTTTACGACCAGAAAGAGCTCGTCCTCCAGGTCGTGATGATGCCAAATGAATTCGCCCTTGAGCTTGACGGCTTTGACGTAGCTCTCGTTCAGTTCGCCGATGATCTTCGGTTTCCAGCATTCCTGAAATTGGGAAAACTTTTCCTGCACATTGACTGGATTCATTTTCGCATCCCTACAGACGGTGAACGATTGCTGTCACTTCTTCGAGAACGCGCTTTGTCGCTTCTGGCCGCGACGTCTCCGAATACACGCGCAGGAGACGTTCCGTGCCCGATGCGCGCACCATCATCCAGCCGATTTCGTCGAGATAGCACTTGATTCCGTCCATGTCCTCGCGACGGACGATGGGCCAATCGAGTAGGCGCTTCACATGGCCGTTTGCGAAATGCGCGATTGCTTTTTCCTTTTGCCCAGGCCCTAATTCCAGATCGACGCGGCCGTAATGGTGCTCGCCAAATTCCGCATGCAGCGTTCCGACCAACTCGGTGAGCGACATGCGGTGCCAGGCCATCAGTTCGGCCAGAAGCAGCGCCGAAACCGTGGCGTCGCGCTCCGGCAGATAGAGGCTTGTGCCGATCCCGCCGCTCTCTTCGCCGCCGATCAGGATGTTTTGCTCCAGCATGAGTTCGCAGACATGTTTGAAGCCGATGGGGACCTCGTGCAGCTTGCGGCCGAATTTCGCAGCGAGCTTATCGATGAGCTTCGTGACAGAGAATGTTTTGGCCACGTCGCCGGGAAGCTGCCGCGTGCCCGCCAGGTGCCAGAAAAGCAGCGCGAAGATCTGGTGCGGCGTGATGAACACGCCATCGCGGTCGATCGCGCCGATACGGTCGCCGTCGCCATCGGCGCAGAAGCCCGCATCATAGCGTCCAGCGCGAATCGCCCGCCGCAACGGCTCAATGTGAGGCTCAATGGGTTCGGGGTGCGCGCCGCCGAAGAGCGGATCGCGGGCGCCGCGAATTTCGTCACAGGTCACGCCGTTGCGCGTGAAAAGTTCGCGTAGCAGACCTGCGGAGGCGCCATGCATCGGGTCCACAAGGAAGCGGAATTTGGCGTCGCGCAGCCGCTGCCAGTCCACGAGCTTTTCGATGGTATCGAGATACGGCGCACGCGGATCGACGGGCTGGATCAATTCCTTGCGGGGCGGAAGAGGTCGCACAACTTCCCGCAGAAGGCGTTCCAACTCGGTCTCGATTTGGGCGACGATCGAAGGCAGCGGCGAGCTGCCGTACTTTGCTTTGTACTTGATGCCGTTCCAGCGGTAAGGATTGTGGCTCGCCGTGACGACGATGCCGCCGGCCGCGCCGCGCTGCCGGACGAGCAGGGAAATCGCAGGCGTCGGGCAAGGCTTGTCCGCAAGCCAGACTGGCGTGCCGGTTGTGCTGACGACTTCCGCAATCACTTCCGCCCCGCGATCTGAGGCAAAGCGGTGGTCGTAGCCGATGATGATGCCCTTGCGCGCGTCCTCGCAGCGGACGACATATCGGGCAATCGCGTGGGCAACTCTCTTGACGTTATCGAACGTGAAGTCGTCGGCGATAATGCCCCGCCAGCCATCAGTGCCAAAACGAATCTCTTGCATGGCTCAGAAGTATAAGCGAAGTGTCGCAAGGAAAAAGAGCCGAATTGGCGGAGGCTAGAGCAACTCTTTGCGCCTCTGTTCTTCGAGCCATTTCACGACTTTGCCCACATCCTGAGCGCGGTCGCGCGGGCAGACGAGAAGGGCATCGGAAGTTTCGACGATGATGAGATCGCGAGCGCCGACAATTGTGGTGAACTTTCCGGGGCAGGAAATGAGATTGCCGGAAGCATCGAGGGCGCAACCGGGGCTCACGAAAACATTTTGATCGGCGGAGTTCGAATTGACCAAGAGGCCGTGCACCGCGGCCCAAGAGCCGATATCGCTCCAGCCGATTTCCGCCGGGATGACGAAAACATGTGGCGGGCCGGGCTGGCGCGAAGCGGGCTCGAGGATGGCGTAATCCACAGAGATATTGTCGAGCCCTGGGTAAAGCGCGCGAAGCTTGCGTTCGTATTGGCGCGTGCCGATCGCTGCGGCGAGCGTCTCGAAGGCTTCGCGCGTTGTCGGAAGGAATCGTTTCAGATTGTCGAGAAATGTTGAAATGCGCCAGAAGAACATTCCCGCATTCCAGTGGTAGTCGCCGGACTCGATGTATTGCCTGGCGACTTGCGGCTCGGGCTTTTCCGTGAAGCGCCGCACGGCGAAGACCGGGAGGCCGCCCACGCGCAACGCATCACCCATACGCTCGATGTAGCCAAAACCCGTTTCGGGGCGAGCAGGAGGAATTCCGAGGACAACCATGCGGCCGGGTTCGCGCGCTGTTTCAAGCGCCGCTCGAGCAATCTTGCGGTACTTGGCTGCGTCTGCGATGTAATGGTCCGCGGGCAGGACGGCAAGCAAAGCGTCGCCGCCTTCGGCGCGACGAATATGCACCGCAGCGAGCGCGATCGCCGTCGCCGTGTTGCGGCCGATGGGCTCGGTCAGAATGTGCCTACGAAATTTTGGCGGCATCTGCCGGCGAACTTCCGCGGCTTGCTCGGCATTCGTCACTGTCCAGATATGGTCTGTTGGAATTAGTGGAGTCAGGCGAGCGACGGTTTGCTCGAGCATCGTCTTTTTGCCAACGATGTTCAAGAGTTGCTTGGGCGTACGCGCGCGGCTGCGCGGCCAGAAGCGCGTCCCGCGCCCTCCGGCCAGGATCACCGCGTGCGTTACAAGTCTTTCTTTCGCCATTTCTGCCCAGGATCTATGCGAAGACAACCTGCGAAAGCGCTGCGGCGTCCGCGCCTTCGCCCAGCAACTGTTTTCTCAAACGATCAAGTTCCGGAACGTACGTGCGCAGAAGAGTCGTTGGTGCGTTCGGTGTGATGCGCAGCCTCCCCAAAGCCGCGGGAATGAGCCATGTTTCACTACATTGATATCCAGCGGCACCGTGATCCCACGCGAATGTACCGCGCCCGCTCAAGACGACAAATACGTTGAAATGCTCGGGATCCGTGTGTGTTCCGGCTGGCGAAGCAAGCTCCCACCGCTCGCTGGCAAAATAGCGGCAAGCCGACAGCAGGAATCTTTTCATTCCCTCCGCGCGGAGCGGCAGCGCCGAAACCCTCCCGCCGGCCGATCGCCCGAAGTTGATCACTGCGAGCGCCTTATCAATGTGCAGTTCCCGCGGCCTACCGTGCGCGTCCACGCGGCCATAATCGTACACGCGGTAGGTGATGTCCGAGTATTGCTGGACTTCGCAGAGTATCATCCCGCCGCCGATCGTGTGCGGAGTCCGCGCCGGTACGAAAAACGTATCGCCGGCGCGCAAGGGCCAGCTTTGCAAAAGCTCTTCCAGCGTGCCCGCCGCGAGCGCCTCCGCGAAAGCTTCTTTGCTGACGCCGGGCTTTGTGCCAAGCAAGAGTTGCGCGCCGGGCTCGGCGGAAATCACATGCCACATTTCGGTCTTGCCGCGACCACCCGCAGCTGTTTCGTGCCGTTGCGCGAAGGCATCGTCCGGATGCACCTGGATGGAAAGCTTTTCCTTCGGGAAGATGAACTTTGCGAGGATGGGAAATTCGCTGACGGCGGCAAGCCGCGTCCCGCGCCATTCCGGCGGCATCGTTTCCCAGGCGGCCCGCAGATCGCGTCCCGCAAACGGCCCCGTAGCCAATTTACAACCGAGGCCAGTGAGCCAGGCTTCGCCGATGGGCTCCGTCAGATTCGTTTTTTCAGGATAAAGCGGAGCGAGCGACCGCGCTCCCCAGATTCGCGGCGCGAACTCCGGTTCGATCCGGGCTGGCTCCAACTTCACGATGCGGCTTCGGCGCGGCTCAGGAAACGCGCGATGCGGCGCAGGCCTTCTTCAATCCGCTCGAGCGAAGTTGCGTAGGAGATGCGCACATAACCCGGCGCTCCAAACCCTTCACCGGGCACGAGCGCCACGTGTGCCTGCTCGAGCAGGAGTCGCGCAAGCTCCATCGAGTCCTTTGCGCGCGCGTGGGATACCGCCGAGCCGTTCGCCAGATGCGCAGCGACATTTGGGAAGGCGTAGAAGGCGCCACCCGGTTCAGCACAGGTCACGCCGGGAATGGCGCGCAGGCCGTCAACCATACGCCTCCGCCGCCGCGCGTATTCCGCCAGCATCACGGGAACGGAATCCATCGGCCCGGTCATGGCTTCGAGCGCCGCATATTGTGAGATCGACGTCGGATTCGACGTGGACTGGCTTTGCAGCTTCGTCATGGCCTGCACAAGCGCTTCCGGCGCGAGCGCATAGCCAATGCGCCAGCCGGTCATCGCAAAGGTCTTGGAAGCCGAGCCGATAATGATGACGTTTTCCTTCGAGGCCGTCACGCTGGCGATCGAAAACGGCCTGTGCGGCTCGTACACGAAATGCGAATAGCATTCGTCGCCCATGAGCCAGATCTTGTGTTTCCTGCAGAGCGCCAGGATTTTCTCGAACTCGTCGGGCGGCACGATACCGCCGGTGGGATTCGAGGGGGAGTTGATGATGATCAGCCGCGTTTTCGGCGTTACGGCGTTTTCAAGCGCCGCCGCGCGGATCATGAAGCCATCTTCCGCGTGGGTTTCCACGTGCACGGGTTTCGCCCCGGCATATTTCACGATGTCCGGAAAGCTCACCCAATAGGGCGCGGGGATAATCACTTCATCGCCGGCCTGCACAAGCACGCTCACGGCGTTGAAGATAGCGTGCTTGCCGCCGACGTTGACGATGCATTCCTTCGCGGTGTAGTTCGAGCCAAGCTCGCGCTTGTGCCAAGCGCAAATCGCCTCGCGCAGCGGCAGGATTCCCCCCGTTGCCGTGTACTTCGTGTTGTTCTGCTCGATGGCGCGAATCGCGGCCTTCTTGATGTGGTCCGGCGTGGGAAAATCCGGTTCGCCGGGCCCGAAGTCCACCAGGTCCACGCCGCGCGATTTATACCGATCGGCTTCGGCAATTACCGTCGAAGTCGGCGAAATCTGTATGCGATTGATGCGATCCGTTAGTTGCACTGATGCTCCTCCGCCACATTCGGTCTTCCTACGAACCTAACCGGCGCCTGAGCGCCGCACTCGCTTGTTCATCCCCGGTCACCAATCCGGAGCGGCAACTCACGAGACCTTCGCCCGCAGCCGCCGTTCCACGACCGTCGGCACCAGCCCTTCCAGCGGCCCGCCATGCTGCGCGATTTCGCGCACCAGCCGCGCGCTGAGATAAGAATACTTCAGCGCGGGCATCATGAAAACCGTTTCCAGGCCGGGCTCCAGTTTGCGATTCATCAGCGCCATCTGGAGTTCATACTCGTAGTCCGAAACGGCGCGGATTCCGCGAAGAATTACGCCGGCATGCCTGCGGCGCGCGTAGTCCACGAGCAACCCTTCAAATATGTCGACTTCTACGTTCGGCCAATCGCGCGTCACCTCGCGCAGCATCTCCACGCGCTCCGGAACGGTGAAGAGCGGCTGTTTTTCGGCATTACGCAAAACCGCAACGATGAGCTGGCCGAAAATGTTCCGGCCGCGCTCGATCAGGTCCAGATGGCCGTTCGTGACCGGATCGAACGAGCCGGGATAGATGGCAATCGGCGGTTTCATCGAGCTGCGTGTCGCACCTGCATTTTAACTCAGGCGGGCCGCCCGCCGCGCTAGCTTTCCTCAACGCCCGGGCGCTGCCAGCGCCGCTCTCCCGCCCTCCAAACACTTGAAACTCCTTGAATCTGGAGTGCGTATCTCTATCCTGTCTCGGTTTCGGGGCATCTCGGTTTTGGCGTAAACTCAGAGCAGTCCAAAGCAACCGGGGCCTCTTGGGCGTGCATTCCGCGGCGCAAAGATCCGCGATGACTCGCTGGAAGGCGAGACCTCATTTTGGCTTTGGCGAGAGAGACGGTGTCGTGGTGCGCGTCCCAATGCGGCGAATCTTTTCGGGGTTGTGGAGCGAGATCATCCGCCAACTGTCGCTCTGGGCATTTCCCGCCTTTGCGTTCCTGGCGCTTTCCGCTCCATCCCTGCGCGCGCAGGCGCCGCAGAAGCTCACGCTCCATGAGGTCCTGGAACGCGCCAATCGGCAGAATCTGGACCTCGCCTCTGCCCGCCTGCGCCGCGCGGTGAGCGAAGCCGGCATCCGGATTGCTCGCCAGCGGCCCAATCCGACCGTCACCTTTGGGGCTTTGCGCGATCTACCACATGAGGACTTGCTACTCGACCAGCCTCTCGAGCTGGGCGGACAGCGCGGCCGCCGCATCGAGCTTGCCCGGCGCCAGGTTTCCCTCACCGATGCCGAGTACTCCGCTCTCGAGCGCCAGGTTCGCCGCAGCGTGCGCGTCGCCTACTATGCGGTTGCCCTGGCTCGCGGAGTCACAGCGTATCAGACGCGTCAACTCGATCTTGCCAAGCGGCTCCAGGAAATTGCCCAGGCGCGTTTCGAGGCTGGGGACGTGCCTCAATTGGAAGTATTGCAAGCCAACCTGGTCCTGGCTCGCGCGGAAACCGATCTGAATATATCGCGCCAGCAGGAACTGGTTGCTCTAAGCCAACTCAATGCGCTCTTGAACGAGCGGGCGGAGACAGAATGGGAGCTCGCGACTCCGATCGAAGAGCCTCCAGGGGTTTTCACCATGGACGAGCTGATCGCGCGCGCCGAGCAGTCCAACGCGGAATTGCAGCGGCTGGGACAGGAGCTGCGGGTCGAGGAGGCCCACCGGCTGCTGCTTCAGGCAGAACGCTTCCCAAAGGTCACGGCGGAAGCCGGCACCGACTTGAATGCCAGGACCCAAGGCGACCCAGGAAAGGGGTTCAGCGTCGGTCTCCGTGGTCAGCTCGCAGTAGAGGTTCCGATTTTTTCCCGTAATCAAGGCGAGATTGCGCAATCGCGGGCCGCGACCCGGCTGCTGGAAAGCGAAGCGGCGGCCACGCGGCGCGCTGTGGCCGGACGATCACAGAGCGCCTATCTGAATTTCGCCGCGCGCCGGCGGCAAGTCGAGCAGTATCGCGATAAGCTGCTGCCGGCGGGGCGCCAGCTCGCCGACCTCGCCGAGGAGAGTTACCGCTCGGGGAAAGCGGGAATTTTGACCGTTCTGGATGCACGGCGAAATGCCCAGCAGCTCGAACGCGAGTATCTTGAAAATCTATTCACCTTGCACGAGGCCTTTGCCGAGTTGGAGGAAAGCGTAGGAGCGCCTCTCGACTGATGCCCATCTTGACCCAAAGATTTTCCGGCATTGCTTTCGGCCTGCCACTCCTGGCGGCGCTCGCGCTGCCAGCCTGCTCGCACAAGTCTTCGGCCGACACTGACGAGGATGTGAAGTCCTCTGCCGATGCGGTAGCAAACGTGACAGTGACGCGCGTAGCGAAGGC
>WNGJ01005503.1_pt2 | contig 13308 bp, 10 predicted proteins | sample 5400611 | NCBI WGS metagenome assembly WNGJ01 (sample SAMN13153375, study PRJNA577476) | soil metagenome | isolation source: 40 cm soil or saprolite under Garry oak tree replicate 1 | place: USA:California | collected 2016-06-15
GACTCCCGCTGGCTCCACTACGGCCTAACCAGCACCGACGTAGTCGACACCGCGCAATCCCTGCAACTCAAAGAAGCCTCCGCCATCATCCGCGCCGGCATCGTCACCCTCGCCGAAACCCTGAAAAAGCGCGCCATCGAATTCAAGCACACCCCCATCATCGGCCGCACCCACGGCATCCACGCCGAACCCAGCACCTTCGGCCTCAAGCTCCTCCTCTGGTACTCCGAGATGCAGCGCAACCTCACCCGCTTCGACTTGGCCGCCGAAGACCTCCGCGTCGGCAAGCTCTCCGGAGCCGTCGGCACCTTCGGCCACCTCAAACCCGAACACGAAGAGGCCATCTGCGCCGAACTGGGCCTGCGCCCCGTCGAAGTCGCAACGCAGGTAGTTCAACGCGACCGTCACGCCGCCTACGTCTCCACCCTCGCCGTCCTCGCGTCGACTTTAGACAAGATCGCCACCGAAATCCGCCACCTCCAGCGCACCGAGGTCCGCGAGGCCGAAGAGTTCTTCAGCGAAAAACAAAAGGGTTCAAGCGCCATGCCCCACAAGCGCAACCCCATCACCAGCGAACAAATCTCCGGCCTCGCCCGAGTCATCCGCGCCAACGCCCAGGTCGCCTTTGAGAACATAGCCCTCTGGCACGAACGCGACATCTCTCACTCCTCCGCCGAGCGCGTCATCCTCCCCGACTCCACCATCCTCATCGACTACTTGCTCGCGAAGACGGAGAACCTCATCGACAAGCTCCTCGTCTATCCCGCTCGCATGTTGAAGAATCTCGAATCCACCGGCGGCCTCATCTTCTCCGGCCAGCTCCTCCTCGACCTCGCCGAATCCGGCATGTCCCGCGAAGACGCCTACCGCCTCGTCCAGTCCCACGCCATGACCTCCTGGAAGAACGACCTCATCTTCCGCGACGAGATCGCCAAAGTCCCCGAAATCACCGCCCGCCTCACCCCCGAAAAACTAGCCCGCGCCTTCGACTACAACCGCCAGCTAGCCAACGTAGACGCCATCTTCGCCCGCGTCCTCAACCAGTAGGAGTGATTACCAATCAGATCAGGAGAAGTCAGTTCCCGCTTTTCGGCATCGGTGGAGGCGGTGGAGAGTCCTTTGAAATCGTCCCCTGCCACAGCGTAAACATCCACTTTTCGTCCTGCTTCACGAAGACAGCCGTGTATAAAAACTCCACGATATAAGTGCCGTTCATGTAAGCCCGCGCTCTTCCCGTGATGATCCCCACATTCCCGTAGGCACGTACCTGTTTATCGAAGAGCTTGTAGGTAGCCGCAGCCATCATCTTCTGCTTGCTGCTGTCCTTCTCTGCCATCAGTTGAGCCTTGTCCGCAGTCCCCCCATCGGCGTTAATCGAGAAGTAGTCCGTTGCGACGAGGTCCTTCATATAGGCCGGGTCTTGTTGAGTGATCTTTGCAAACATCTGAGTCTCGGCCGCCACAAGTTCATCCGTCACACCCTGGGAAGGCTTCCCCTGTCCAAAACTGCTCTGCGAAACCGTTACGACCAAGAGCGCGAGAACTGCGAGCTTCTTGTTATTCATGCATCCCCTTTCAAAGCGCTTACCAGGCGCAAGTGCGGTTGAGAGTGCGAGATAATTAGCGTATCCATGCGATGGCTCTAGCCTGCATGGAGCGGAGAAGCAGCGAGGGTTTCGCAGTCTGTGGCATGTGTGAGAGTAGAGGCGGGCCCCAAAATATTGCGGCCGAATGGACTGAGTCTGGCCGAGACCGAAGCAACAGAAAGACAATAGGCGCAAGTCACACACCTGTTCCTTATGCAGCACTAGCAATGAGCAGCCAATCCTAGCACACAAACATAATGCTTAAACTCGACAGTCAAGACAACCGAACTGTTCCCATGTCCGACCTCATCCAAATCGTAGACAACGCTGTCGCCGATGCCTACCACCGAGGCGGCCATCACCTCGTCTGCAAACCAGGCTGCTCCCAATGCTGCATCGGAGTCTTCCCCATCGCCCAACAGGACGCAGCCCGTCTCCGCGAAGGCCTCGCCGCCCTCGACCAAACAGACCCAGCGAAAGCCGCCCGCATCCGCACCCGCGTAGCCGCGTCCCTCACCCGCCTCGACCCCTGGTTCCCCGGCGACCGCACCACCGGCATCCTCAGCGAAGACTATGAAGCCGCCATCCTCTTCGAAGAGTTCGCCAACGACGAGCCCTGCCCCGTCCTCGACCTAGACCACGGCACCTGCGACCTTTACGGACACCGCCCTATCCTCTGCCGCACCTTCGGCCCACCCATGCGCACCGCCGAAAACAACCTCGCCACCTGCGAGCTCTGCTTCATCCACGCCTCCACCGAAGAGATCGCCGCCTGCGAACTCGACCCCACCATCCCCGCCCAGGAAGAAGCCAGCAACGAAGCCTTCAACACCACTCACAACGTGCACGGCCAAACGCTGATCGCCTACGCCCTCCGCCCATAGCAGTCTTGAATAGAGCAGCAGCAGTCCGAACACAGCAACGTACGATCCGCTCTTATCAGCCTTTCATCCCTCGAATCACCGTTACGCCTTCCATCCCCATCGGCGATAATCATCCCTGTGCTACAACCCACCCACTCCGCAGCCCCCAGCACCATCACGCTAGCCGTAACCGGAGCCAGCGGCAGCATCTACGCCGCCGAGTTCCTCCGCGCCGCCGTGCAGGACGATCGCATCGCCAAAATCAATCTCGTCGTCAGCGAAAACGCCCTCCGCGTCCTCGCCGAAGAGCTCCACCTCAGCGGCCGCAACGACCTCGCAGAAAAACTCCTCGGCGCCCCATCTCCCAAGATCAAGCAACACGCCGAAACCGACATAGGCGCCAACATCGCCAGCGGCAGCTACCCCACCGACGCGATGATCATCCTTCCCTGCTCCATGGGCACCCTCGCCGCCATCGCCAACGGCCTCGCCGCGAACCTGATCCAGCGTGCTGCCGACGTCTGCCTCAAAGAAAATCGCCCCCTGATCCTCTGCGTCCGCGAGACCCCCTTCAACCGCATCCATCTCCGCAACATGCAGCTCGCCTCCGACGCCGGCGCCACCATCTTTCCCGCAATCCCCACCCTCTACAACCACCCCCAGACCACACAGGACATGGCCCGCCAATTCGTCCACCGCGTCCTCGCCCACATCGGCCTGCCCCAACCCGGAGCCTACCAATGGCAACCCGACTAGCACCAGCGCTCTTAAATCCGTGTCATCCGTGAAAATCCGTGTTAAGCCTTTCCCTCAACGAGCCGCAAAGGTCTTCACTCCGCCCCGCAAAGGCGGCTCAGCCTTAAGAAACTCCACCGTCCCCTCGATCACCGGCCGCGGACACTCCGCCGGAGCCAGGTGCCCGCAACCCTCCACAATATTCAGCACCGACTGGGGCACGCTCTTATGAATCGCCTCGCCGGCAGACAATGGAATCAGCTCATCCTGCGCACCCCACACAATCAGCATCGGCTGAGAAATCTGATAAAGCCGAAAGTCCAACAGGTCGCGCCCGTTCGTCATCGCCGTCATACTCCGGCGGATCACCCACGCATTCCGCTCCAGTTTTCGCAGCGCAGCCTCAGCTGCAAAGTTCGGCAGCGGACGCGGCTTCGGCGTCAGCATCGCGATCAGCTTCTTTACCCCGACAACATCGGCCGGCGTAAATAGCTCCGGCTCCCACGTCGCAGGAAAATAAACCCCGGCGCTGTCGTAGATCACCAGCCGGTCCACCATCTCCGGATGATCCAGCGCCAGCTTCATCACAACCCACCCACCCATCGACCACCCGCCAACGTCGGCCCGCGGCACATGCATCGCCTGCATGAATTGAGCGACAGTCTGCTCCTCGAGCGAGATCGAGTAATCCACATCCGGCTTCGGCGACCGGCCATACCCCAACAGATCAGGCGCATAAACATGAAAACCCTGCGCCGCCAGAGCCGGAATCATCGCGGCCCAATCCTCGCCCCGCGCTCCCAACCCATGCACCAGAACCAGCGGCGTCCCTCCGCCCCCGTGCCCGGGCAACGCTTCAAAGTAATGCAGCCTGTACCCACCTGCATCGACATACTCGCTCTTGACGCCTTCGCGCCACAGATGAAATCGAATCTGCTGATCCGCCACCCAAAGCGGATACCGGTAAAAAATCAATCCAGCCGCAACCACCACCAGCAGCAGAAGAGCCACAACGCGCAGTGCAAACTTCATAGCCCAGTCGTCTCCGTCCAGCCGTCTCCGTCGCCGCTACTTCAGTGCTTTGCCAAACTCTTCGCCGAACACAGTATGCCCCATATCGAAGCGCCCACCATAAAACTTGTCCTGCCCCTTTAAATGTCCAACCGCCAGCAGCGCCACCACCCAGTAGCTCAACGGAAGCCGCAACACCTCATGCACCTTGTCCTGCTCAAACCCCTCCATCGGCGCGGTATCGTACCCCATCACCTCCGCCATCAGCATCATATGGGTAAACGCCAACATTACCTGCTTGTTCAGCCACGCCTGCATCTGCCCGCTGCTAAAGCTCGACATGTAGTTCGGAACACTGCTCCGTGCCTGCGCCGCGTAACTCTCCGGCATCCCGCCCTTCCGTCCCAGCTCCAGCATCACATCCAGATCCCTGCGCCACCCATCCGCATCCCCGCAAGCCACAATCACCGCCGACGCCTCTTCCACCTTCCCCTGGTTGTAACTCGCCGCGCGCAATCTCTTTTTTTGTTCCGGCGACTGCACCACCACAAACCGCCACGGCTGCATGTTATATCCGCTCGGAGCATGCAGGCCCGCATCGAGAATCTGTCTCAAGTCTTCGGCAGGAATTGGCGTTCCATCAAAGCTCGGCGTCGCTCTCCGTTCCTGGATCGCCTGGCTCAGTGTCTTCTTCAATTTATTCATCGTTCTCTTTCTTCTCTTGCCAATAGAATGCCAGTCTGTCCTGGGAAACAGTTACCCGCTCGTTGCTGGTCTTACAGTCGTGCAGAAATGATTCTCAAGATAGCACTACCCCGTAAAATTGCCAGTCGTCAGATCAGTGAATCTCGCTCATCGCCTGCTCTGTCGCAAAAGGATTCTGGCCTGGCACATCGGCGATGATCCACACGCCATGGAACGGCTTCCGCATCTCCGGATACGCAGTCAGCAGCGCCAGCATCGCATCGGAGTTTCGTTTACGAGCAGCCACCGGATCGCCGATCTGGTCGACCTTCAAGTGCGCCGTGATATCGATCTTTTCCTTCGCCAGGGAGTCATCCACACCCAGCGCGGTAAAGTGATACTCCACCCCATTCGGCCCCTTCACCACCAATGGCGCCTCCGGAGTCACTCCCTCGGACAAGACAGGCGGCGCCGCCGCATTTGCCTCCGTCTTCAACTTCTCCAGATGCGTACTCTGAACAAAAATCGCCGGTTGCAGCAGACTCTCAGCCTGCTGGTAGTAAAGCCACGCATTCCAACGCTCCTTCTGTGCCGTCATCGTCCGTGCCTGCGTCCAGTACCACAGGCCATCGTGACCAGCCGCCGTCAGTGGCTTGGGATAGAAGCCCGCCATCGTCCACTGTCCCTGATCCTGCCGCAGCAGGAACGATAATCGCCACGGCGAACTCACATCGGCAACATCCACCATGACAAATCCGTAACGTCCGGGGTCAAGCCCCGAGATCGTAAAATCCGCCTCGGCCTTCGACTTGTTCAGCGAACAAAAAAACTGCGCATCCGGCACCGACCCATCCGCCGCACGCTTCAACTGCGTTCCATCCAGCAGATAGACCTGCTCGACGGTCAGCGTGCCGCCCTTCACCTTCGCCGCCGTACTGCCCACCACCGGTCCGATGCCGCTGAAATCCTTGGCATATTCCGTCGCCGTTGCCGCCTGCAACCCGCTCACGTCGTTTGCCTGAACCTTCGCCGCCAGACTACGCGCCGCCCCCGCCAAAGCATCCCTGTCCGCCGCCGTCATCTGCGACTGCGTCGTGCACACCTCGGCCGAGGCAACACCAGCCACCAGCATTCCCGCCACCAGCAACCCAATCCTGAGTCTCATCATCGCGCCCGCCATCAGTCCGTTACGATGCCTCGTCTGCTGCATACGAGCCTCCTCGATGGACCTCTGCCAGTCTAGTACAAACAGCGTTGCATGGCAGCCGGCCGTTCTTTTCGCCCCAAGGAAGAACCGTCATTTCGACCGAAGCTGCTCACGAACTGTGTGAGCAGCGGAGCGGAGAAATCCGCTTCTCTACCTCTACCTTCCATAGCCGATACAGCGTCTTTGCTGTTGCTTGTTCTCTCCTACCCGCTTCACAAAAACCATCATTTCGACCGAAGGCCACTCACGCTTTTGTGAGCAGCGGAGCGGAGAAATCCGCTTCTCTACCTCTACCTTCCATAGCCGATACAGCGTCTTTGCTGTTGCTTGTTCTATCCTTCCCGCTTCACAAAAACCGTCATTTCGACCGAAGCTGCTCACGCTTTTGTGAGCAGCGGAGCGGAGAAATCCGCTTTTCTACTCAAATCTCTTCCTGGACACAACCACGCCTTTGCCTTTGACGTTTGCCTGTTCCCTCTATCATCCTGAGCGCAGCGAGGGATCCCGAGGACCTGGAACCTGCCACACCCTCCGGCCCCTTCCAACAGGCTCTCGACTCACCCACGGAATCACCCTCAATCAAATCCGAAGCCCCTCTGTATCCCCATGAGACAACGGCACCCATCAAACTTCGGCGAATCGCACCCGTTCGCGATTCGCGGTAGACTGTTCGCAACAACACGTCATTACGACGGGTTACCTCAGCCGTCGCGGCGCGTCCTACAAGCCACATGCATCGCTTCGCGCCAATCCGATTCGCTGCAGTCGCGGGCCTGGCCTTGTCGGCATCGCTCCCTGCGCAATCGCCACGCCCACCGCAAGCAAAGCCTCCTGCGTCAACTCCGGCCTCATCCACCCTGCCTGCGACGCCAAATACAACGCCCGAGCCCCCGTCAGTCCCCCTCACCCCATCGCAACGTCCTCCGCAACGCGCGCAGGTCACCTATGCCGACGGCACGCTTTCGGTCGCCGCTGACAACGCCAGCCTCAACCAGATCCTTCGTCAAATCGCCAGCGATACCGGGATCAAGATCACAGGCGGCGTCACCGAGGAGCGTGTCTTCGGCCAATACGGACCGGCTGACCCAACCCAGGTTCTGGCCGCGTTACTGGACGGCACCGGCAGCAACATGATCTTCGTCCACCACGACGGCGCCGCAGCTTCAGAGCTTATTCTCACTCCACGCCAGGGTGGCCCAACTCCTCCCAATCCACACGCCGCCGCCTACAACGACAGATCTGAGCCCGACGAAGGGCCCAGCCAGTCCATGCAACCGCGGCCGTCCGCGCCACCGCAGGTCAATCCCGTCATCCCTCCCGTCAATCCAGGCACAGCTCCCGGAGCATCCCCCACCAACTCCTCCCAGCCGGACAACCCCAACGGAGTCAAAACCCCCCAGCAAATCTACGAACAGCTGCAGCGCATGCGCCAGCAGCAGCAACAGTCAAACCCGCCTCAATAGCTTCGTCAACCCTCGTCTGCACGAAAAAAAGGGGCCGCCGAAAGGCATGCCCCAATAAAAACTTAAGCAAAAAATCTGAACAAAATCCTAGCTTTTGACCACCTGGGCCGGTGCCACCACACGCCTGGACCCAGCCGCCACCTGCCGGACATGCATCCGGAACACCCCAAACATCGCCATACAAATACCGTAAGCCACCAACACCCCTACAGCCAACGAAGCCAACACTGCACACACCAGCACAATCGACGAAGTCACGACCGCTCCTCAAAAAGTCACATTAGCCGCCAGACGCACATTCCTGGCAAAAAATCTCGGTAAAGCAGTCGCTATTGTTACAAATCCGTCAGCATTTACAATGACCCGAACGTGTATCCCTATTACTCTATCGGATACATCTTTCCCGACATTAGGTTGTCCCGCCAGAAATCTCAGCCTCCACCCGCCCATACCTCTATTCCCTCCAAATGCCGTATTCTAGAGACTTGGCCGAACACCGCCATACAACTTACATGGGTATCACACACATCACCGTCCGCGGCGCGCGCCAGCATAACCTGCGCAACCTGGACGTCAGCATCCCGCGCAACACCCTCACCGTGGTCACCGGACTCTCCGGCTCCGGCAAATCCTCGCTCGCCTTCGACACTATCTACGCCGAAGGCCAGCGCCGCTACGTCGAAACCCTCTCCGCCTACGCAAGACAGTTTCTAGACCAGATGGAGCGCCCCGACGTCGACGCCATCGACGGCCTCTCCCCCGCCATCTCCATCGAGCAGAAAACCACCTCCCGCAGCCCCCGCTCCACCGTCGGCACCATCACCGAAATCTACGACTATCTCCGCCTCCTCTATGCGAGCGTAGGCCAACCCCACTGCCCCAACTGCGGCCGCCCGATCACCCGCCAGTCCGCCGAACAGATCGTCGAGCGCATCGCCTCGCTCTCCCCCGGCGAGCGCATCACCGTCTACGCCCCCATCGTCCGCGGCCGCAAGGGCGAGTTCCGCGAAGAACTCGAAGCCCTCGACCAGCAGGGTTTCCGAGCCCGCATCGACGGCGAGATGGTCGAGCTCACCGAGGGCATGCGCCTCGAAAAGCGCAAGAACCACACCATCGAAGCCGTAGTCGACCGCATCATCCTCAAACCCCTCGCCTCAAATGAAAACAGTAGCGGCAACAATCCGGGTGCCCCATCTTCGACGACGGTCTCATCGTCGGCTAAGGTGGGGTCTCTCAAGTACGACACCCGCCGCCTCGAAACCAGCGTCCTGAAGGCCCTCCAAATGGCCAACGGCCTAGTCCTCATCGCCATCCACGGCATGGACGAAACCCTCTACTCAAGCTCCATGGCCTGCCCCGACTGCGGCATCAACGTCCCCCGCCTCGAGCCTCGCAGCTTCTCCTTCAACTCCAACTACGGCGCCTGCCCCAACTGCCACGGCCTCGGCAGCATCTACGACTTCGACCCCGCCAAGACCATCACCGACTGGTCCAAGCCCCTTCTCGACGGAGCCATGGGCCCCGGCAGCGGCTCCGCCTACCTCCTCCGCCTCATCAAGCTCGCGGCGGAAAAATACAAGATCAACATCAAGCAGCCATTCGAAGACCTAACCACCGAGCAGCAGAACCTCTTCCTCTACGGCCCACCCCGCAACGAAGCCGGCCGCACCGGCTTCCACGGCATCTTCAACTACCTCCGCGCCAATCTCGAAGACACCAAATCCGAGGGCTACCGCGAGTACATGATGCAGTACATGTCCGCGACCCTCTGCCCCGTCTGCAAGGGTCGCCGCCTCCGCCCCGAATCCCTCGCCGTCACCATCCCCATCCCAAACACGAATCCCGAGAAGGGCAAAAATTCGGGTGCCCCACATCTCGATCCTGAGACGCGGGATGGAGCGGCAAAAAAATCCAACGGAAGCACGAATCCGGGTGCGAGTGCCCCAGGCATCGACTCTGATGCCTGGGTTGGAGCGCCACCAAGGTCAAACGGAAGCCACAGTTTCTCCATAGCCGACTTCACCGCCCTCCCACTAGAGCGAGCCCTCACCTCCGCCCGCAACATGAACTTCACCGGCCGCGACCGCATCATCGCCGACCGCCTCCAGCGCGAGATCATCGAGCGCCTAGAATTCCTCAACGCCGTAGGCCTCGGCTACCTCGCCCTCGACCGCTCTGCCGCCACCCTCTCCGGCGGCGAAGGCCAGCGCATCCGCCTCGCCACGCAAATCGGCTCCCGCCTACGCGGCGTCCTCTACGTCCTCGACGAGCCCAGCATCGGCCTCCACCAGCGCGACAACCAGCGCCTCATCAACGCCCTCGAAAACCTCCGCGACCTCGGCAACACCGTCCTCGTCGTCGAGCACGACGAAGACACCATCCGCAAAGCCGACTACGTGCTCGACCTCGGCCCCGGCGCAGGAAAAAACGGCGGCCTCCTCATCGCCGATGGCACCCCGCAGCAGGTCATGGACAACCCCGCGTCCTTAACCGGCCAATATCTCGCCGGAAAAATCGAGATCCTCGCCCGCAAAACCCCGCGCGAACTCACCGGCAACTGGGTCACCGTCGAAGACGCCCACTCCCACAACCTCCAAAACATCACCGCCCACTTCCCTCTCGGCGTCATGACCGTCATCACCGGAGTCAGCGGCAGCGGAAAGTCCACCCTAGTCAACGACATCCTCTACCGCTCGTTAGCAAAAGAACTCTACGGCTCCCGCGAAGAGCCCGGCCAGCACGGACGAGTTATCGGCATCGACCAACTCGATAAAGTAATCCAAATAGACCAGTCCGCCATAGGCCGCACCCCACGCAGCAATCCCGCGACCTACACCGGTGTCTTCACCGCCATCCGCGACCTCTTCGCCATGCTCCCCGAGTCGCGCGAGCGCGGCTACAAACCCGGCCGCTTCTCCTTCAACGTGCAAGGCGGAAGATGCGAGGCCTGCCAGGGCGAAGGCCAGCGCCGCATCGAGATGAACTTCCTCCCCGACGTCTATGTCCTCTGCGAAGTGTGTAACGGCCGCCGTTACAATCAGGAGACGCTCTCCGTCAAGTTCAACGGCTACTCCATTGCCGACCTCCTCGACCTCCCCATCGCCGACGCCGTCCCCATCTTGAAAGACATCCCCACGGTAAACATCAAACTCCAAACCCTCGTCGACGTAGGCCTCGGCTACATTCACCTCGGCCAGTCCGCCACTACGCTCTCCGGCGGCGAAGCCCAGCGCATGAAGCTAGCCCGCGAACTCTCCAAGCGCCAGACCGGCCGCACCCTCTATCTCCTCGACGAACCCACCACCGGCCTCCACTTCGACGACGTCCGCAAGCTCCTCGAGGTCCTCCACCGGTTAACCGACCTCGGCAACACCGTAGTCATCATCGAGCACAACCTCGACATCATCCGCAACGCCGACTACGTCCTCGACATGGGCCCCGAAGGCGGCGAAGGCGGCGGCCGCATCATCGCCCACGGCACCCCCGAGCAGGTCGCCACCGTCGCCAGCTCCCACACCGGCAGCTTCCTCGCCCGCTACTACACCTCTCACGCGCTCAACTTCACCAGCCGCAACGGAGCCAGCCACGCCGGCCCCCAGCTCCACACCGTCGCCGCCCCGGACGAAGTGAAAAAACCAAAACCCAAATTCATCGCCCCCGAAAAGAAGACCGGTCTCGCCAAAGCCAGCAACACAAAGCCCGAAGAAAGAACCAAGCCAAAAGCGAAAAAGAAGTCCACAATAGGCAAGACAGCAAATAAAACCACCACGAAGAGAGCTCCGAAGCTGTAACCTCATCCCGCACGAAAAAGCATGAGCGACCTCACTCCCAACACGTCCTCCTCCGTCCGCCCTTTCTCGTCAGAAGAACCCGCCGTCACCGTACCCGTCTTCCGTCCGCCCGCCAGCCCCGAAGACCAGACCCTCTTCTTCCCCAACGCCGAAGGCACACCACCCCCCCAGCCGCCGGTCCGTATCCCTCACCTCGGCCACGCCGTTCTCTTCCTCGCCATGGCCGGCCTCTTCCTTTTGCTCATCCAACTCGTACTTCTGGGCGTCAGCCATCCCCCTGCCGTCGGAGGCAAAGCCACCGACGGCATGTCCACAAAATTTCTGGTCGGCTCCGAAGCTCTCAGTTACCTTGCCACCCTCGCCGCCTCCTGGCTCATCTTCCCCCTCTTCTGGAAGCGTCCCTTCGCCGAAGGCCTCCAGGCCAACCTCGACGCCGCACGCCGCAACACCCTCCGTCTTATCCCCATCGGCCTCATCCTCTCCGTCACCGTCCAGGCGATATCCTCCCTCATCTCCTTGCCCAAAAACATCCCCATGGACAAATTCTTCCGCACCCCATCCGACATCTGGTTCGTCGCCGCCTTTGGGACCCTGCTCGCACCCCTCTTTGAAGAGATCCTCTTCCGCGGCTTCCTCCTCCCCGCCTTCGCCATCACCTACGACTGGATCTCGCTTCCTCGCACCCCGGCGGCCCGCGAGCAGTGGCGCTCCAACAATAAGCTCACCCGCCCCTCGCTCGTCTTCTCCGCCGTCCTCACCAGTATCCTATTCGCGGCCCTCCACGGCCAACAGATCGCATTCGCCTGGCCCGTTCTCCTCCTTCTTTTCTCTGTCTCGCTCGTCCTCAGCTACGTCCGCCTCCGTCTCCGCTCCGTCATGGCCTCTACCCTCATCCACGTCAGCTACAACGCAACCATCTTCGTCTTCGCCTTCATCGTCACCGGCGGCTTCCGCCACCTGGACAAGATCGCCCACTAGCCCCTCTCCCACCTCAAGCGCTGTCATTCTGAGCGCAGCGAAGAACCCCCGCATTTTGTCGTTGCCGTTGTTGTTGCATTTGCACGTGCGATTGTCTGCCTCCTTCGTCCCACCCAAAGAATCGTCATTTCGACCGAAGCCGTTCGCGCCTTCTGCGAACGGCGCAGCGGAGAAATCCGCTTCTCCACCTCAACCTCCAGCCGCCACCCTACTTCAGCGGATAAAGCTTGATATCGCGGAAATAAACCTCCGCCCCCTCAGACTGGAACAAAATCTTCCCGCTCGCCGGCGAAGGATCGGTCCCCTCATTGGCAAGCTTCCCATTCACATACTGTTTGACGTCGTTCCCCTGGGTCACCAGCTCCAACACATTCCACTCTCCATGAGGCTTCTCCACCTCTCCCACAGGATCGCGAAAACCAACCACATTCTCTGAAGGCCCCTTGCCAAAGCGATCGATCTTCATCGCCTTCCCCGGCGGCCCCGTCACTCTCGTGCCATCCTTACCCGTAAGCGCCGCTCCATCGGTCATCCAGAAATCGCCCGTCCCGCCCTCCAGAATCTGGAACTCGATCGACTGCGGCCACACCTTCTGCTCCCCCTGCACGTTGTACAGAATCCCACTGTCCCGAGCCTTCCCCTCCCGGGCTCCATACGTCCCCTCTCCCCACTTGAACTCCGCGCGCAGATAAAAATTCTGATACGTCTTCTTCGTGATGATGTAGCCGAACTCCTTACCCGAGATATGGATCACCCCATCCTCTACCTGAAACACATGCTCAGGATCGGAGTTCAGCCCTTTGCTTGTAAGAAACGTATCGAAGTTCTTCAGATCCGAGCCATCAAACAAAACGATCGCAGCCTTGTGCGCCGGTATCTTAGGCGATGCCGCCTGTCCCAGCGCATGGGCGCCGGCCGCCACTGCGAGCATCGTCACGAGGGTAGAGATAACTCTTCCGCTATATTGCATCGATTCTCCAAAACTAAGCCG
>WNGJ01005504.1_pt1 | contig 13307 bp, 11 predicted proteins | sample 5400611 | NCBI WGS metagenome assembly WNGJ01 (sample SAMN13153375, study PRJNA577476) | soil metagenome | isolation source: 40 cm soil or saprolite under Garry oak tree replicate 1 | place: USA:California | collected 2016-06-15
AGGAGGTCGCCCGGCGCGCCGGCACCTCGCATTCGTTCATCTCCAAGATCGAAAGCGGCGGGCACATCCCGACCATCCCGGTGCTCAAGCGCATCCTCGCGGTGCTCGACGAGGAGCTTCTGATCGGTATCGAGCGCACGACTACTGACGAAGGGCTCGAGCGCGAGATCGCACCGGCGCCGGAAGTCCTGAGCGCCTGACATACGCCTGGGCCAGGACTGTCGGCGCGTGTGGACTCGAACCACAACTGGTGGCTTCGATGACATACTTCCCGGTCTTCACTTCGTCCAGGAACGCGCGCCACGTCTCTCGTGTAACCACGAGCTTCGGCCCACTCCGGTCCTTGGAGTCACGGACAGCGATGTGCTCGCCCAGGTCGGCGACCTCGACGCAGCTGCCGTTGCCGCCGGAGTAGCTGCGCGGAAGGACGGCTTGCCGCTGTAGCAGCATCCCCGAACCTTCAGCCTGCCCCTCCGACCAGTGCCCACACGACTTTGCCGCGTCCCTGGCGGGAGATGTCCCAGCCCCACCGCTGGGAGAGGGCAGCTACCAGAATGAGGCCGCGGCCGGACTCGTCATCGGCGGTGGTCTGAGTCGGCGTCGGCAGGCCCGCGGTTTCGTCCCATACCTCGACGAGGGTCATCAAGTGGTCGGACGATAGTCGCACGTGAACACAGGCCAACCCGCCGTCACCGGAGTACCGGGGCCGTCCGCTCCGGTCCATCGAGGCCTGAACGGCGTTGGTGACGAGTTCAGACACGACCAGCTCCACGGTGTCGGCCTGGTCGTGGAGGCCCCAGTCACACAGGACGTTGCGGGCATGAAGTCGGGAGCACGGGGTAGCGGTCGGCAATGCTCCGATCGCCAAGACATTCTGAAGTGGCCATTCGGTCATGGGAGCAACGGCCCGCTCAGCGGTCGTGAACAACCCAACCTCCTGCAACCCTGCCAACAGTGCCGAGCCGACCGCTCACGACGCCTTACCCGACTCGGCACAGGCGCGTGCACATCGGGTACTTATCGTCACCGAGCCGTGCGAGTCGATGGTTGGTAAGAATTCGCGGGTAATCACACCCCGATCGTATTGGATCGGGCGACCTAGATTTAAGCAAATTCCAGTAATTGAATTATTTCCGTCATGGAATAAGAGAAGTCATAAAACAACTGCCCGGAACGCTTCGGCATATGAACCCAGCAGCAAGCGGACGTCGTCACCGAAAGCTGCATACTGCTCGAAGAATGAAAATAGCTGAAGATGATACGTGACGTCCCGAGGATCACGCATCATAATGACACCTCCGAATGTCTCGGCCGTGGCCAGCCGCTCATCGTAAACCGTGAACGTGTTGAGTGCCCCGTCCGGCACATACGTGTCGAGCGTAATGATGCCCAGGCGGATATTCGGCAGCGCAGAGAGCGAGGCGAGCCGGTCCATCTGGACGGCCATGACCTGCGGCGCGCACAGCTGCCATCGCACCGCAGCCTCGGTGAGCACGAAGGTGAAGCGCTTGCCCACGTCGTACAGCTGGGCCTGCCGGTCGAGCCGCTTGGCTATCGCATGGGGATGATCTCCGGGGAAATTGGCCAGGCTCGCGCGGGCGTACTCGGGCGTCTGGAGCAAGCCGGTAATCATGAGCGGCAAGAAGAACCGGATGTGATGTGAATCCGCTTCCAGCGCCGCCAGCTCGCGCTGCTTCTGGTGCAATCCGCGCCTGAGGGACGCCCGTACGCTCTGAAAGTCGGTGTTCGCAAGCCGGGCGAGGGATACCAGAGAGTGCTGGCGCTCTCCGCTCACGCCGAGCGCCGACAAGATCCGCTCGACGTCGGTGGCCGACGGTAGGACCTTGCCGTTTTCAAGCTTGGAGATCTTGCTCTGGGAGATGCCGCAGCGGGCTGCGAGCCGGTCACCGGTCAGACCGGCTCGCTTACGTGCCTCGCGCAGAGCAAGGGCCAGCTCGTCTTTGCGCTGGCCGAGATCCTCCGGCTCAAACACGCGGAGCTAGCCCTGCCCGGTAGTCCCGAAACGGAACTGCCTCCTGCCAGGCAGCATCACGCCAGCTCAGATAGGCGTCCGTGTCCGGGTCTGCAACCAGCTCCCGCCCGATCTGAGTGCCGTCAGACCGGTAGAGCAGCTTGACCAAAGTCGACTCGTCGAACAGCCAGAAGTCGTGATCCGGCAGCACTGGTCCGGGTCCATCGGTCAGGTCGAGGACCCGGATGTCCTCACCGGCCGCGACATTGTAGACGAAGCCCCACTCGAACTCGTAGCGGATGTAGTCGGTCAGCGGGCGCCTTACCACCCGGACCCGGCGCACTGTCTTACCGGCCGCTCGTGCCGCCGCCATGGTGTCGAGCCAGCCGTAGTGGTAGTCGGCAGGCGGCTTCTCGCCGGCCCTGAACCGCCTCAGCTCATCCGCTTCGCCGGGCATCGTATAGACCTGGCGAAGCTCCAGCCGGAAGGCGGATCGTTGGAAGTCGCGGAAGTACCGTGACCAGGCTTCACCCTCCAAGCGCACGAACAGCCTCCGCCAGCAGCTCGGCGGGGATCTCCACGACCGCCTCACCTGCCGGAGTTTTGTGAGCCACCAGGTAACCCTGTACTGCCACACTTCCGCGGTCGGTGGTGTACACAGCCGGACAGTCGCCGTCCTTGCGGTTGTCGTCCGCGATCTTGGTTAGCTCCACCGGTTCGTCCCTTCGGTCGAGGCGTTTGACCAGGACGGTAAGGGACGATTCCAATCAGGTCAATGGTTTGCAAAATATTCCAGTTCAAGAATTTCGACGCGTCGTACTCGGGTCATGCATGCGCCGAGCGAATCAGGCAACGGGAGTGGTCCGTCCGGCAGGGAGCAGTCGTGCTGCTCCCTGCCGGCGAGTTGATCGGAACGGATGGTTTCCGACTTAGTTCCGCACCTGGCGAGCGACTGGAACTAGCTCCGGTGGTGGACCGGGCCGTGCGCCCTCCGGGCCGGCTTCCGGGTAGAGCCGCTACTACCTGGGCGTCGTGGAGTACCACGGCGAGGAGTATCCCGGAAGGCATGCGGCGCTCGTAACCGCGGATCTGTTCGACCGCGTGCAGCGGGCGCTCGCGCTCCAAGGCGGGGGCGGGGCAACGGCGGGATCTACTTCTACTTCATCTGCCGGGGTCGCCAAGGCGGCGGCTGCACCCAGCCCTACCTGCGGGTTGAAGCCATGGAGGCGGCAGTAACGCGGCACTACGCCACTGTGCGACTCAGCGACGAGCTCCAGGCCCGTATCCGTGCAGAGCCAGACGACACGTTGCTTGGCGAACTGGGCAGCGTCAGCGCGCTCAAGAAGCGGCTGACCGCTCGCCTGGCCGAGCTGGACACCAAGGAGGACCAGTACCTGAACCTGGTGGGTTCACCCGGCTGGCCAAAGCAGAAGCTCCAGCGCAAGCTCGGCGCCATCCGAGCCGAGAGGGTCGAGATCTCCGGGCAACTGGCGGACTCCACGACCCGCCTAGCCACCGGCCGCCAGTTCTTCCTGGCCGCGCTGGAGCTACTACGCGAGCCGAAGGCGTTCTATGAGCAAGGCGGCACCAGCCTCAAGGAGATCTCCGGCCATGATCTGGCCGAGGCCGTGCGCGACGTGGCCGAAGCTGAGCGAGCGGCTTACCGCCGGAGCGGCACGCTGGTGTCGACGAGCGGCCCTCACAACACCGACAACCCCGACCTTTCGGACGGGGCTGCATGGCCTGATCTCGCAGGAGCAGACCTGCTTGCCGCGAGCCTTGGGGGTCGCGGTTCAAGTAAGACTGCTTTGGTGGAGGTGGCGGGAATCGAACCCGCGTCCTTCAGTACCTCACCAGGGCTTCTCCGGGCGCAGCCTGCTCTGCTTTTCTCAGCCCCGGCGGTCACACAGGCAAGCCACCGACAGGCTCAGTCGCTGTTCGATGTCCCGACTAGTCCCGCGACCGGACTAAGCGGTGAATCCTCCTAGCTGACGCCAGGCACCGGGTCGGAGGAACTCCCGGACTGACGGTCTCTTGGCTCGCTTAGGCAGCGAGAGCGAGACTAGTGCGCGATGTGTTGGCACTTATTCGTTTGCGGCAACAGGATTTGCGAGGTCATCACCGCAACCCTCGGCCCGCTTCCCCTGGATCAACTACCGAAGTCGAAACCAGTCACCCCCTATGCAGTTGTCACCCGATGATACAGCCGAACCACGGCCCGGCGACCAACCCGGTGACCCGGCGCATCTCACCGTGCCCGTGACAACGCAGGCGAACTCCCGGACATTCCGCCCGACACGCAGGGCATGAAGAGACCCCTGCGGGCGCTGGCGGTGGCCGAAGACGCGCCCGCAGGGGTTCGACCGGCAGGGTCGGGGCCGGTCCCAATGGCGCCGGGCCTCCCCCGAGATGAGGCCCGGTTCTCATCACGACGGCTGGGCCGCAACCCCCCAAGCGGCAGACCAGCCTCATTAGTTATGACGCCGGAGCGTTATCGGATGGTTGCTCGCCGTGAAGAATTCCTTCAAGAATCTCGGCTCGGCTGTGCCGAGGGCAGCGCTTGCTTCACCGGCAGAGGTTCAGGATCCCGTCGGCAGTCCCTTGGCGAAGTCGTGGGCGACCTGGAGCGCGGGACCGTAACTGGAGGATCGTGAGAACGCCACGACAGCGAACGCCACCCCGCCGCGGAACCCGACGAACCAGACAGCCTTCGTCTTCGGATGCCCGGGCAGCGGAGCCGAGCCGACCTGACCGTAGAGGGAGTTGCCCGAGAGCCTGGCCGCCCTCGCGACACCTGAGCTGACGGTGCCCGCCATCAGCTGCTGCAGCTGGCTGATGATGTGGGTCGTCAGCTTGAGCGGGACCTTCTCTCCCGACGTCAGGGTCGGGCCGCTCGGACCGGTCGGGCGGGTCACAATCGACGGCCGGTGCCACACCCCTGAGTCAACGACCCCCGCTGCCAGCGCCATGTCGAGCGGGCTGACCAGGACCGATCCGCCGCCGACCGCGTCGGCGGCCGTCTCACCCACGGTGCTTGGCTTCTCGATGCTGCCTACGAATGCGGCGGGTTGCAGCGGCAGCTGCCAGGACACGCCGAGACCGAACTGCTCGGCCGCCGCCTGGAGTTCGGTCGGCGTCAGCAGCTGCGACATCTGGGCGAAGGTGGTGCTGCAGGCATGCGCGAAATCGATGGCGAATCGCCACTTGAACCGTGGCAACGGCGGGTTGTTGCGGAAGTGGCGCCCGCCTGTCTGCGTCTCCTTGAAGCACGGGACCTGTTTGGTGGGCGCGAGCAGTCCGCTGACTTTGGACAGCAGGGCCGCGGTCGGCACGATCGTGAACGCCTGCCCTGGCTGATACCGGCCCGCGAGGGGGTCGACGTCTGGCAACCCGCCAGCCTGGCGTTCGGCCACGGCCAGGATCCGGCCGGTGTTCGCCTGAACCGCGACGACGGCGGCGGAGAAACCGAGACCGCTCAGCGCTCGCCGAGCTGCGCGCTGATCTCCCAGGTTGATGGTGGTCCTGACGGACGTCCCGCGCTGGCCCGGCCAGCTCTTCAGCACCTTGACCAGGTGGCCGTTGCCGTTCTGGACTACGACCTTCGTGGTGGGAGTGCCAGCCAGCGTTGCCTGGTAGGTCTGCTGCAAGCCAGACAGCCCCACGGTCGTGCCAGGCCGGTAGGGTGAGCCGTCCTGGATGAGCTGCTTCGTTGCCTCCGTGCCGACCTGGCCGGTGATGTCAGGCACCGCGCTCCGGAATAGCCTCTTGGTGACCGAGATGTGCGTCAGGTGCGGCACCCGCCCCAGCGCCCTGCTCAGGTGCGCGAACTTGCGCGGCGACAACTGAATCAGCTCAAGGAAGGCGTTCGGCGGCGCGGCGAGAATCTGCCCGGCCATCTGCGCGGCCTCGGAAGACCCCAGCCCGGTGACCCTCGCCAGCTTGGTCGCCGTGCCGATCGGATCGGCGACCCGGCCTGGCCTGACGCCGACCTCGACCGCGCGGGAGCGCAGGATGAGCGGCCTGCCCGACGCGTCAAGCAGGCCAGCGCGTCCTGGCACCGTCGTCAAGACCGCGAGCCGGTCACCGACGCCAAGCCCAGGAACGATCACGGACGGCGACCACGCGACGAGCCAGCCGCTGCCGTGCCGGTGCAACGTGACGTGACCCTGGTACTTCCACGGGCGGCCGCCCCGGCCGAGATCGACTTCGGCGTCGAAGTAGGCCACTGCCGTGTCGCCGTGCACGCGGATCGGACCCATGCCAAGCGACAGATCAGCGGCTCCGAGCTGGCTGTAGGCGTTCCGCAGCGTACTGGCGACGACGGGACGCTGCCCCGTGGTGAGCGCCGCGGCCGCTGCGTAGTCGCGGTTCTCCCAGGCCAGCAGGAACGCCTTCACGCTGGCGGCGACCGACGGGTCAGACTGCCCGACGCCCGTCACGCCGGCGATGATCACGACGAGCGCGGCCGTTGCCAGGGAGCCGAGCATGATCATCGTGCTTCGCGACTTGATGAGGCGCTTGCGCGGCCGGCTTGCCGGTCCTTGCTGGCCGGGTCGCGCTGGTCGCGCGGGCCGCGGCACGCGCAGTGCTGCTGGCCGGATGGCCTCGCGGAAACGAGTCAGGTTCGCGGGCGGGCGGATGCGCGGAAGTCCGGCCGACCTTGCCCGCGGCGCTTGCGGCGCTGTCGGCGGGGTAGCTCCGGCCTGACCTGGGCCGTTGACCGGTCGAGGTCGAAGGCGCACGGGCCCGTGCGGTCTGGGCCCGATGCGAGCGGCCCCGACCTGCATCGATCCGGCCGACCCTGGTGCAGGCGGCCCTGGTGCAGGCGAACCTGGCACAGGCGACCCTGGCACAGGCGCTCCAGGTGGAGGCGCTCCTGGTGCGGCAGACCTGAACTGGGCGGCCTCAGACGGTCGCGATTCGGAGGGAGGCGGACCGTACCGCGCCCGGTCAAAGCGCGCCGGTCCCTGTGGCGGCCCAGCTTGAGGCTCGAACTGGCGTGGCGGCGGTTGCGGTGGGGCGACCCGCGGCGGTTCGGACCCCGCGTCTCCGTAGTGACCAGGCTCATACGGCGCCGGCTCCGGCTCCAGGTCCTCCGGCAGCAACGGGAGTGGCTGGGGCTGAGTCTGCTCGAGGGACCGCTCGAACCGGCTCTGCTCGACAGACCGCTCGAACCGGCCGTGCTCGACCGGGAACCGGCCCTCCTCAAACGGGCCTTGCTCGAACGGGCCTTGCTCGAACGGGGACTGCTCGAACGGGGGCTGCTCCGACGGTGGCTGCTGGAAATGGCCGGACTCGAACTGGCCGTCATCGGCGGCCTGCATGTCAGCCGTCGCATCGGGCTGGGGTCGACCCGCCCGATGCCTGGCTGAATGGGCACCCCGAGGGCCCCGCCTAGCCATGCCGGCCATCAGTCGCCATTGTGCTACCTTCGGCGTCGCATGGCACGTTCGACCTCCCGCGTGGCGTCTCTTCGTGCCAGTTCCTGCCGCTTGTCATAACTGCGCCGGCCTCGGCCCAGAGCGAGTTCGATCTTGGCTTTTCCATCGGAGAAGTACAGCGACAACGGGACGAGCGTCAGCCCGCCTTCGGCGGTCGACCGGGCGAGCCGGTCGATCTCCTTGCGGTGCAGGAGCAGCTTGCGGACACGCCGCGGCTCGTGGTTGGTCCAGGTGCCCTCGGTGTACTGGGGGATGTGAACGCCATGCAGCCATACCTCACCGTCGGTGATCAGGCCATACCCATCGGTCAGAGTTGCCCTACCCGCTCGCAGGGATTTGACCTCAGTTCCGGTCAGCATGATTCCGGCCTCGACCACATCCTCGATGGTGTAGTCGTGCCTGGCGCGCCTGTTGCTGGCGACGAGCTTCCGGCCCTGCTGAGACTTGCCCGGCCGCTGCGCTGACTTCCCCTGGGACTTACCCTGCGTTGCCGCCACGGTATAAGTGTGACCCCTCAGACCCGCAGGTAGCGCCTGAGCGTGAGGAACGAGGTCGTCCCGCAGAGCAGCAGGCCGATGCACATGGTCACGACAACGACCTCAATGAGGTCGCCCAGCGAGAGCTGGGCGTGGAACGGGAAGTAGTTCTGCAGCCCGTCGAGGCCGGCCTTGGCGCCGGCCAGCAGCCCGACCGCAACCAGCCAGCCGAACAGCCCGGCGATCATGCCCTCGACCAGGAACGGCAGCTGGACATAGAAGTTGGACGCGCCGACGAGCCGCATAATGGCCGTCTCCCTGCGCCGGTTGAACGCCGACAGCCTGATGGTGTTGGCGACCAGCAGGATCGCCGCGATGATCAGGATGATCGCCACCACGATGACCGCGTTCCTGGCGCCGTCGAGCAGCTTGTAGAAGTTCTGCAGGATCGAGGAGTCGTCGCCGACCGAGTCCACGCCGGGCATCCCGGTTACGGCCGCCGTCACCGGTCCGGCGTCGATCTGCGCGTTCTTGAGCTTGACCTGGAAGGACGCAGGAATGTCGCCAGGCAGCACCGAGTCGATGAAGACCGGGTCGTAGGCGAACTCCTTCCTGAACTGGCTGAGGTTCGCTTCCTGGCTCTGGTACGTGACGTCGACCACCTGCGGGAGCCTGCGCAGCGTGGACTGAATCTGATGGGTCTGCGCCGTCGTCGCCGGGCCGTTCCTTGTGCACTGCGGGCTCAGCGGGTTGTTGTCGCACAGGTAGATCGAGAGCTCGACCTTGCTCTGCCAGAGCGCCCTGGTGTGATTGACCTGCTTCACGAACAGCAGGCCGGTGCCGAGCAGCGACAAGCTGATCGCGACGACCACGATCAGCGCCACCGTCATGGTCAGGTTCCGCCTGAGGCCGGTCCACACCTCACCGAATACGAACTGCGCACGCATGTAACTGATCCCTTGTTGTCCTCGCCAAGCTGCCTGAATGCCAGCCGACCGGTATGCCTACCGACTAGTAGGCCTGGCCGTACACGCCGCGTGACTGGTCGCGAATGACCTTGCCGTACTCAAGTTCAATGACGCGCTTACGCATGGAGTCCACGATCGCGGCGTCGTGCGTGGCCATCACGACCGTGGTGCCGGTCCTGTTGATCCGGTCAAGGACCTTCATGATGCCGATCGAGGTCGCGGGATCGATGTTGCCGGTGGGCTCGTCGGCCAGCAGGATCATCGGCCGGTTAACGAACGCCCTGGCCATGGCGACCCGCTGCTGCTCGCCGCCGGACAACTCGTCCGGCATCCGCTCGCCCTTACCTTCGAGCCCGACCAGGTCGATGACTTCGGGCACGACCTTGCGGATGAATCGCCGCGGCTTGCCGATGACCTCCAGCGCGAAGGCGATGTTCTGGTAGACGGTCTTGCCAGGCAGCAGCCTGAAGTCCTGGAACACGCAGCCGATCCGGCGCCGCAGCTGCGGTACCTTCCAGTTGGTGAGCCTCGCGAGATCACGTCCAGCCACGTAGATCCGCCCGTCGGTCGGGCGCTCTTCGCGGAGGACCAGCCGCAGAAAGGTCGACTTGCCCGACCCCGACGGCCCGACGAGGAAGACGAACTCGCCCTTCTCCAGGTCGAGATCGACGCTCTCGAGGGCGGGACGACTCTGATTCGGGTACGTCTTGGTGACGCTCTCGAAGTGAATCACAGGCCCATCACAACGCTCGATAGTGAAGATGTACCGAACCGCTTCGGCGTCCCGGTTTGATCACGGGACAGTCTAGGGGGGAAACTGGGCTGGAACGTCCAACATTGTCGAAGTGAGCGGACGGCACGTCCCTGGAGGGACCACATGAGCTGCGAGCACCTGATCTGCGCACAGTGCTCCGGGCCCGTCGCTGAGGCCCGGTGCCCGGTGTGCCGCGCAGCCAAGTCTGACCTGCATCATCACGGTCACGGCGTCAGCGTTCCTTACACGGTCTTGCTGCTCCTGCTGGCCGTTGCGGTCGCCCTGGCCGTGCAGCACCTTGGCCATTAACAGGGAGCGTAACTTAACCTCCGACGCCACTGTGGCGCCTCAGGCAGACGACGCTGCCCGTCGGACCAGCGCGCCGCGCTACAGCCCCTGGGTGCGCAGCCAGCGGATCTCGGCCTCGATGAAGTCGTCGATCTCACCGTCCATGACGGCCGCGGTGTTCCCGGTCTCGTAGCCGGTCCGATGGTCCTTGATGTTCTGGTACGGGTGCAGCACATAGCTGCGGATCTGGGTTCCCCAGCTGCGCCCGCCCTCCCCGCGCAGCTCGTTCATCTTGGCCGCCTGCTCCTCGCGCTTGCGCTCGAGCAGCTTCGCCTGGAGCACCGCCATCGCGCTCGCCCGGTTCTGGATCTGGCTCCGCTCGTTCTGGCAGGACACCACGATCCCCGTCGGCAGGTGGGTGATCCGGACCGCGGAGTCGGTGGTGTTCACTCCCTGGCCGCCGGGCCCGCTTGACCGGTAGACGTCAACCCGCAGCTCGTCGTCGGAGACGTCGATGTGGTCGGCCTGCTGCACCACCGGGATGACATCGACCCCGGCGAACGACGTCTGCCTGCGGCCCTGGTTGTCGTACTTGGAGATCCTGACCATCCGGTGCGTCCCGTGCTCGCCCCGCAGCGTCCCGTACGCGTACGGGGCTTTGATCGCGAACGTGGTGGACTTGATCCCGGCTTCTTCGGCGTAGGACGTGTCGTAGATCTCGGCCGGGTAGCCATGCCGCTCGGCCCAGCGCAGGTAGATGCGCTGCAGGCCCTCGGCCCAGTCGGCGGCGTCTGCCCCGCCGGCCTGGGCATTGATCGTGATCAGCGCCTCACGCGCGTCGTACTCGCCGGACAACAGGGTCCTGATCTCCAGCTGGTCGATATGGCCCCGGACCGCGGCCAGCTCGCGCAGCGCCTCCTGCAGGGTCGGCTCGTCGTTCTCGCTCTCGGCCAGCTCGAACATCACCGACAGGTCTTCCAGCCTGGTATGCAGGGCTTCGAGCCTGGCCAGTTCGGCGTCCAGATAGGACAGCCGGCGGTGCACAGCCTGTGCGTTCTCCTGGTCCTCCCACAACCCGGGGTCGGCCGATCGCTCGCGCAGGTCGTCGGCCTCCTTCCGCATCCCGTCCGGGTTGAGGACAGCCTCGATACTGGCGAGCTTCGACGTCAGCTCCGAAATCTCGCTCGCGTAGTCGATTGCCATGGCGGAAGCCTACGCGAAACAGGCAGGACGCTGGATGCCGTGTGACGGCTCAGCCGGGCAGCGTACTGGAGGAGACCAGCGTGCGGATGGCACGCACGGCCACCGACAGTGTCGCCACGGTGAACGCGTCGCTCTCCCAGATCTCGACCAGCGTCTGTGCGGCCCTCGCGACGGCGGATTTGTTCCTCGCCACCCACGCGGCCTGCCGCTGCTCCGGTGTGCCGGAGTCGGTGACGGTCAGCACATCCCTGGTCAGGGCCGCGTGCGCGGTATAGAGGTCATCCCTCAGCGCGTTCCTGGCCATGGTGTTCCACCGGTCATCGCGCGGCAGCGCGGTGATGCGGTCTCGCAGCCTGGCGATCTGAAGCCGGTCGGCGAGGTCGAAGTAGACCTCGGCGGTCTGCTCCACCGGGCGCCTCGTGGAGGAGGCGATGTCGACGATGTCGAACGCGGAGTAGGCCGGCACCATCGCGGCGACGCGTTCGGCCAGATCGTCGGGGAAGCCGGGGCTGGCGAAGACGTCGCGGCGTTCCTCGAAGCTGGACATGTCGAGCCCGACGAGCAGCTTCGGCAGCCCGCCGGCCACCGTCAGCACGCCGCCCGCGAAGAAGTCGATGGTCGCCTGGATGTCGAACGGAGGCCGCCTGAAGTGCAGCAGCCACCTGGTGGCGCGCTCCGTGAGCTTGCGGGCCTCGAGCAGCGCGAGCACCTGGGCCGAGATGTCCACCGCACCATCCAGCGCCCTGAGCTGGAGCCAGAAACCAGGCATGTCGAAGACCTCGCGGGCCACCAGCCATGCCTCGGTGATGTGCGGCACCGACGCGCCTGTCTCCTCGTTCAGGCGGAAGGCGAACGTGATCCCGGACTTGTCGACCATCTCGTTGATCACTGCGGTGGTGATGATCTCACGGTGCAGCCGGTGCGACGGCATCCGGTCGGTGAACCGCTCGCGCAGCGGGATCGGGAAATACCTGCTCAGCGCCCGCCTGAGGTACGGGTCGTCGGGCACGTCGGACCCCAGGACCTCCTGGCCAACCGCGATCTTGGTGTGGGCGAGGAGCGCGGAGAACTCGGGCAGCGTCAAGCCTGAGCCGGTCGACCGGCGCTCGGCGATGTCCTTTTCGGCGGGCAGCACGTCGAGGCGGCGCCTGATCCTTCCTTCGCGCTCCAGCTTCCTGATGTACCTGGCGTGCACGTGCAGCATCTGCGCGGACTGCGCGCGGGCGGCGGCCAGCGCGCGGTTCTGGTGATAGTTGTCCGCCAGCACCAACCTGGCCACCTCGTCGGTCATCGACTGGAGCAGCTCGTCCCGGTCGGCCGTGGTCATCACGCCGTCCCTGACGACCTCGTCGAGCAGGATCTTGATGTTCACCTCGTGGTCGGAGGTGTCGACGCCGGCCGAGTTGTCGATGAAGTCGGTGTTGATCAGGCCGCCGGCCAGCGCGTACTCGATCCTGGCCTCCTGGGTCAGGCCGAGGTTGCCGCCCTCGCCGACCGCACGCGACCGCAGCTGCGAGGCGTCGATCCGCACCGCGTCGTTGGACCGATCGCCGACGTCGGCGTTCGACTGGTTCGAGGCCTTCACGTAGGTGCCGACGCCGCCGTTCCAGAGCAGGTCGACCGGCGCGGCGAGTATCGCGGAGATCAGCTGGTCAGGCGAGAAGCCCGTGATGCCGTCCTCAAGCCCGAGCACGGCCCTGACCTGCGGCGAGATCGGAATGGACTTGGCCGATCGCGGCCAGACTCCGCCGCCCGCCGAGATCAGCGCGACGTCATAGTCCGCCCAGGAGGACCTGGGCAGATCGAACAGTCGCCGCCGCTCGGCGAAACTCGCGGCGGGGTCGGGATCGGGATCGAGGAAGATGTGCCGGTGGTCGAACGCCGCTACCAGCCTGATGTGTTCCGACAGCAGCATCCCGTTGCCGAACACGTCTCCCGACATATCGCCGACCCCGGCGACCGTGAAGTCGGTCTGGCTGATGTCGACGCCGAGCGTCTGGAAGTGGAACTTGACGGACTCCCAGGCACCGCGGGCCGTGATGCCCATTTTCTTGTGGTCGTAGCCAGCCGAGCCGCCTGACGCGAACGCGTCGCCCAGCCAGAAGCCGCGGCTCAGCGCGATCTCGTTCGCCGTGTCGGAGAACGTCGCCGTCCCCTTGTCGGCGGCGACGACCAGATACGGGTCGTCGCCGTCGTGCCGGACCA
>WNGJ01009933.1_pt1 | contig 13306 bp, 16 predicted proteins | sample 5400611 | NCBI WGS metagenome assembly WNGJ01 (sample SAMN13153375, study PRJNA577476) | soil metagenome | isolation source: 40 cm soil or saprolite under Garry oak tree replicate 1 | place: USA:California | collected 2016-06-15
ACAGGTTTGGCTCCGCCGTCAACGGGCGCATTGGCCGCCGGACCACATGCGAAGCACAGGACAACCAGCGCGACCCACCGCATCAGCGCGGCAGCTCGATGACGACGTTGGTCGACTTGATGGAAGCGACGGCGACAACCCCCGGCTTGAGGCCGAGCGCGTCAGCCGACTCACGCGATATCAGTGAGACGACTCGGTGCGGACCCGCCTGCATCTCCACCTGGGCCATCACGGTGTCCCTGACCACGCGCGTGACGATGCCGGGGAACCGGTTGCGCGCGGACTCGCGGATCATCTCCGGCGGTTCTGTCTCCGCCTGGGCTGCCATGTAGCGCGCTAATGCGGCGCTGTCGATCAGGCGCTGCCCGCCCGCCGAGCGCACCGTCTTGAGCTCTCCTGCGTCGACGAGCCTGCGCACGGTGTCGGGACTGACGCGCAGGAGCTCGGCCGCCTGGCCGATGCGTAGACGAGCCATCTCGACAGAACTTTAGCAAATGCACGAATCTCCAGCGAATTGCTGGCAGGTGCGGGCTTTTACGTGCTCCGGTAGGGGCCGATCAGCTTGGCAAGGTCGCCGAGCTGCATCAAGGCCGGCGCCCGGCCGTCCGGCGAGACGTAGAAGATGCACCGCTCCACGCCCGCCGCCGCCGCCCTCTCGATATCGTCGGCGTTGGGGCGCGGATAGAACGTGACCTCGACGTGGCCGCGTCCCGCCTCGGCCTCCATCTGCCGGAGCTCGCTGACGCGCTGCAGTGCTGTGCCTCGGTTCGGCATCCAGCCGTCGCAATAGGCGATAACCCGCTTCAGCGTGTTGGGGCCGTTGCCACCCAGGATGATCGGAGGGTGCGGCTTCTGCACCGGCTTCGGCCAGAACCAGCTCTTCTCGATGTTGACCATGTCTCCGTGGTACTCGGCCTCATCCTGCGTCCACAGCGCCTTGATCGCCTCCACCCGCTCCCGCAACAGCGTCCAGCGGGTCTCGAAGGCGGTGCCGTGGTCGCCCATCTCCTCGCGGTTCCAGCCGCCGCCGATGCCAAACAGAAAGCGCCCGTTGGAGAGGCGATCGAGGCTTGCGGCCTCCTTGGCCGTGTGGATGGGATCGCGCTCGATGAGAAGGCAGATGCCCGTGCCGATCAGAAGCGTCTTTGAGGCGAGCGCCGCCGCGGTCAGCGCGATGAACGGATCCATCGTGTGCATGTACATCCGGGGCAGCTCGCCCCCGGCCGGATAGGGCGTCAGCCTGCTGACCGGGATGTGCGAGTGCTCGGCCACCCACAGCGATTCGAAACCCGCCTGCTCGACCGCCGGCGCGAGCTCCGTCATCGAGATCGCGTAGTCGGTTGGAAAGATCGCGATGCCGAACTTCACTTCAACAATCGTGACGCTTTCAGAAAAAGAAGAAGGGCCGGTGCGTGCCGGCCCTTCTGAAAGTCGAGCGAGTGCTACGCGCTCGGCGACGCCGCCGGCGAGCCGCCGCCGTTTCCGCTCGGATTAGGAGCGGGCGACTGGACGGTCTGCTGGGGTGGAGCGGTGGGCGTCGGCACGGCGCCGAACCAGTTCCATCGCGTGAACCCGAGGAACAGCAGGATCAGCACAACCAGCGCGATGAGCGCCGCGCCAATGCCTGCGCCTGCGCCAGTCGTGTCACCGCCGGTCTCGACGACCTCGGAGCCGGCCGGGCTCCAGTACCGCCGGACGCTGTATCCCCCGGCGCCGAGCAGCGCCGCGAGGACGATCACGACCAGGATGATGAACAGGAATGTGCCCAAAACCGCGAAAACCTCCTCCTGATGAGAATTCCCCGTATTGGTGCGCGAACTGATCCGCGCCCCAATTGGTAAACGCGCATCGAGGCGGTGTGTACGCGGACTTGAATACGCCCTAGCGGGCGATGCGCTCGGCGGCGGACCTGATGGTTGAAAGCGGTCGTTCCAGCCGATCGCCGACCGATGTCGTCGCGTCCTGGAGGCGCATGACCAGAGTCCTCCGCCTGCGCCTGCGGACGATCATGACCGCGGCGCCGACGCCGACCAGGACCGCAATCCCGGCCGCAAGGATGGTGACGCCGTTCCGCTCGACAAACGGTCGCGCGCGCTCGTCGATCAGCTCCACACCGCTCTCCACGCTGTCGAGAATCGCCTTCGCCTGACGCTCGATCTCGGCCGTGGAACTCCTCATGTCAATGCACAACGCCTGGAGCCGGTGCTTTACCGATCCCGCGGCGTTTAGCTCTTGTGGAAGCGGCTGCCAACCCCGTACGCCCCGCCCCTACCACTCTCGACCGCGACCTGTTCCAGGCCATTCACGGCCTGCCGCACTCGCCGCCGACGGACAGGTGGGGCGGCGCGATCTCGGACGCGGGAGAGGGACTCGGCTGGGTCATCGCCGGCATCGGCCTTGCGTGGCTGGGCGGTCCAAGGGGCCGGCGCGCGGGAATCGCCACCGCGCTCGCCAGCCTCTCCGCGACGTATCTCGTTCAGCGCGTGATGAAGCCGGTCTTTCGCCGGCGCAGGCCGTTCGTCGACCGCGAGGTGCTGGTGGTCGGCATCAAGCCCGCCGACGCGTCATTCCCTTCGGGTCACACGGCCGCGTCGTTCGCAGCGGCCACCGCGCTGGCCACCTTCTACCCAGGCGCCGCGCCCATGGCCTTCACGCTGGCGACCGGCGTCGGCCTGTCCAGGGTCTATCTCGGCCATCACTTCCCAAGCGACGTCGCTGTTGGCGCGATGGTCGGTGGGGGCATCGGCACAGGCATCGCCTGGGCGCTCCGGCTCGCCGATCGGCTATAGCGCATCGGGGATGATGAACTTGAGCCGGCTCAGCTCCGCAGACACCGTCAGCGGCGTGTAGCCGGCGGGCACGTGGTCCGCGTAGGCGCGAACACGCGGCTTTGTGACGACCCGGACCTTGCGAAACTTGAACACCTGGTCCGCGCCCTCCTCGCGGTGCTTGGCCAGCAGCGCCGAAGCGAGCGCGCGGCCGGCGATGTCGAGATGCGTGCTGCCCGTGTGCGCTGAGAAATCGAGGTAGCGATCCGCTGGCGTCGAATCACCGACGGGCAGCTGGATGCCTGTCGAGTAGGTGTTGCTGAAGACGAGCGACATGGCAGTGCCGCTGGCCACCAGGTCCTTCGACAGCTCGTAGTGAAATGGTCGAGCGGTGAGCACCCGGCGGATCTTGGCGGTGATGCCGCGCAGCCTTCCGTCCTTTGCGTACTCGCCTAGCCGGATCGTCGCTCCGAACAGGCCCACACCGCACGCCTCAAGGAAGACGACGCCGTTGACGCGCCCCAGCGTGATGGACCGAGCCCGCCCGCGCTGCGCGACATCGATCGCTTTGTCGAGGTCTGCAGGTATGCGCAGCGACATCGCGAAGTTGTTGAAGGTGCCCAGTGGGATGACGCCGATCCGGCAGCTCGTGCCGGCGAGCCGGCGCACCACGGCACCGACTGTGCCGTCTCCGCCCGCCACCACCACCTTGGCGGTGGGCGTGACGAGGGTCTGGATCCGCTTCACGGCACCGAAGCGCAGCACCGTGTGATCGGCGAATGCCTGCCGTATACGACTCTCGATCTCGGCATTGAGGCCGCCCGCCCGAGAGCTCAGGACCAGGAGTCGCGCAGCACGCATCGTCTCCTCACCCGCCTAAGTAACCCGGGAGGCTCATCGGTTACCGATTTGAAGCGATTCGGCGGCCCCCGGCGGAACGGGCGGCCCGCAAAAGGAGGTTACGAAGTGCTTATTGCGCTGATTGTGCTGATCTTGCTGTTGATCCTCTTTGGAGGCGGCGGGATGCTCGCTGCATCTCTGAACTTCCTCTGGTGGATCCTGATCATCGGACTCGTGCTGTGGGTCCTCGGCTTCTTCTTCCGCGCGGCGGAGGGCGGCGGACGCTGGTACTACTGGTAGAAACCGCGTAGCGCGTCCAGCGTGGCGCGGGCCTGACCTACGCCTTGCGCCACGCAATCGTCCGGCCGAGTCGGCGTTCGAAGGCGGCCGTCACCTCGCCGGGATTCGGGTGCCTCTTCAGCTGCGCTTTGCTGAACACCAGCTCGCCGTCAAGGGTGACCTCGAACCGTCCTGTGTTACCGCTGCGCAGCTCCACTGTGCGCAGGATGGGCGCCCAGCCGGCCAGCAGCTCGTTGGCCAGGCTCACGGCCTGGTCGAGATAGTCTCAAGGGACGCAGAACTCGATCGATGCTTCGTGCTTGGGGTCGATCACGTCAACGGATGCTACCCGGTGAGGCTGCGCGGTATTCCGAACTGATTGCCCATCGCCTTGCCACGGAGCAGCAGGATGACGGCGACGGGCAGCACGGTGTTGACCAGCAGAGACACGGGACCCCTGTTGGCTCCGATCGGCAACGCAAGCATCACCAGCGAGCCGGCCAGACAGATCCATTCGAGCACGAGCACCGCGCGCCGCGCCCATCGGCGCCGCCACACGACCTCCATGCCGCTCCAAACGGTGAAACCCGCGAGCGCAAAAGAAAACGCCGCAAGCAAGAGCATGTACACCTCGCCGCCCAGCACGAAGGGCAGCGCGGAGATGCCGGCGAGGAGCCAGAACGTCGCTTGCATGAGGAGCAAGACGAACGCGGCTTCGGGTCGGCTGCTGGCGTTCACTTCCTTCATGTCCTCATGTCCTGTCGATTGCGGCCACGACCGCGGGGTCGATGTCGACCGCGAACGGTCCGCCTTTCGGGTTGTCGACAATCCACACGTGCAGCATCGCCGGCGCGGTCACGTCGATCGCGCCCAGCGGACACGTCGAGTAAGGCGTCATCAGGCTGAACTCGAGACCGATCAGGGTGAAGCAGATGTTTTCGTGCTGATGCCACGCGGTCAGCGGACCGCCGGGGTCAGGTCCGAATGCACCGATTCGCTGCATCTGAAACATCGCTCCGAGCAGCACCGGCCCGTGATGCGTGTTGGCGTACACGAGTCCCTGCGGATGCTGTGGATCCAGGACCGGTCCCTTCTCGAACGCCTTGTTGAACCAGTGCGTGGACGGCATCTCGGTCGAGCCGGCGGGCCGGTACCCGGCGGCCCAGGCCTGATGCCAGTCCTGGAAAGGGGCGATCGCCGCCGCGGTCTGCTCGTAGAGCTTCGTGGCTGCGTCCTGCTGGCCGGAGGTCGGCACCTCGTTGGTGGACTGCAGAGTCGCGCCGGCGTGCACGTGGCGCGGATCAGGATGCGCAAGCGCGTCGATCCATATGCCCGTGCCGCTGACCAGCATCAGCGCGGGCAGGCCTGAAGCAAGCAGCGCCCAGTACCACGGCCTGTCGCGCACGCGCTTCTCGTTGCGCACCGGCACGAGCACCATCCCGAGCGCTGCGAACTCGATGACCTTGGTGGCCAGCCCGACCTGGTCAGGGCCCTCGAGCCGGAAGCCCACATAGAAGAGGTAGCCGAGGATCGTCGCGACGAGCAGGGCTGCCGAGCTCACACGCCACCAGCGCCACCCGACTGCGACGGCAAGAGCGAGAAAGGCGACGCCATTGAAAAGGAAGAGGACAGATGTCAGGGGATCGCCGGCGAGGTGATCAGGGATGAGCGCCAGGTGGACCGCGCCGGTCATCGCCATCAGCACACATGCGATCTGCACCGTGCCCGGCTGGCTCCGGTGCTTGCGACTTCGGCGCACGGCGAGGAGCGCCAGCGGCAGCGCGACCAGGCCGGCGAAGAGACCGATCAAGTGTGCCGGCGCGACGTCGTACATGCGCCCATCGTGGGCACGCGTTCTAAGAGCGCGATAAGAGAGGCAGGTCGACGAAAAAACCCGCGCCGCCGTCGGGACCGTCGGCGGCGACGATGCGCCCGTTGTGCTGGTCCGCGATCCAACGCGCGATGGCGAGGCCGAGACCAGCGCCCCCGTGGCGCCGCGAAGGGTCAGCTTTGTAGAACCGCTCGAAGACGCGCTCGCGCTCGTCGGGCGGCACCCCGGGGCCGTCGTCGGCCACGATCAGACGAGCCCACCCGTCCTCCGCGCGGACGCCGACGGAGATCTTGGAGCGGGCGTGGCGGCCGGCGTTGTCGAGCAGGATCCACAGCAGCTGCCGCAGCGCGTCCTCGTCGCCATACACCGCGAGGTCGGACAGCTCAGTCGTCAGGTTCAGGTCCGCGTGCACCGTGGCGGCCTGCCTGACCACCTCCTCCGCGAGGGGTGCCAGCTGCACCGGTGCGAGCTGCAGGTCGAGGCCCGAGTCGGCGCGCGCGAGCGTAAGCAGGCGGTCTGTGAGCCTTGCCATGCGCTCGCTCTCCCCGACGATGTCGGCGGCGGCGGCGCGGCGGACATTCTCGTCGACGTTCGGCCCGATCGCGAGCAGGCCGGCGTTGCCCTGGATGGTGGCCAGCGGCGTGCGCAGCTCGTGCGACGCGTCGGCCACGAAACGACGCTGCGCTTCGAGCGCGCCCTCGAGCGCCGCGAGCATGCGGTTGAAGCCGGCCGACAGAAGCGCCACCTCGTCCCCGCGCCGGCCGACAGTAAGGCGCCGGCTGAAGTCCTTGGTGCTTGCGATGTCGCCAGCCGTGCTCGCGACGATGCGCAGCGGACGCAGCGCCCGGCCCGCCACGAGCCACGACGCGATGAGCGCAGCGAGAAGCGCGGGCACAGCAGAGATGATCAGAAACACGACCACCCCAGATAGGTTCGAGGCGGGCACGCGCGTCGACTGCCCGGCGATGACGTATCCGCCGGCGAACGGCTGCGCGTACAGGCGGAGCTCCGTTCCCCTGCCGGCATCGCCTTCGGTCGCGAAGGCTCCGTTGTGGGCGGTCGCCTGCGGGAGGAGGCCGTCAGGCACTGGCGGCGGTGCGCCGTCAAGCATCGCGGTGGCGTACAGGACAAAGCCGGATGGATCGAGGACCTCGACGTAAACGTCGGTGCTGTTCTTCAGGTCGGCCGCGGCGATCAACGGATGAGGCGACAGGTCGGCGATGTTCGTCGCGGAGGCCGCCTGCCGCGCGCGTGCGCGCAGCTGCGTGTCCTGGTTGTTCGTCACGCTCCGCGCCAGCAATGTGTAGACGAGCACCCCGAACAGCACGAGCGCAAGCGCCACCACCGCGGCGCCGAACAAGGCGAGCCGAAGGCGCAGCGACATGGCTAGTCGCCCTCGCGGAGCGCGTAGCCGGCTCCGCGCACGGTGTGCACCAGGCGCTTCTCGCCTTCCTCCTCGAGCTTCTGCCGCACGTAGCCGATGTACACCGCGACCACGTTGTCGTTGTCGGGCTCGTCGCGCCACACCGACGCGAGCAGCTGCTCGCGCGAAAGGACCTGCCGTGGATGGCGCAGCAGGTACTCGAGAAGGTCGAACTCGGTGGCCGTGAGGCTGAGCTGTCGCGAGCCGCGCCACGCCACGCGCGCCGCCGGCTCGAGCTCGACATCCGCGAACCGCAGCCGGTCGGCAGGACGCGAGCGTCGCAGGAGCGCGCGCACGCGGGCGAGCAGCTCCTGGTAGGCGAACGGTTTCACCAGGTAGTCGTCGGCGCCGCTGTCGAGGCCGCGCACGCGATGCTCGGTGCCGCTGAGCGCGGTGAGCATCAGGATCGGAAACTGCGCCGTCTCGCGCATCCGGCGGCACACCGTGACGCCGTCCGCGCCAGGAAGCATCAGGTCGAGCACCACCAGGTCGGGCACTCGAGCGCGGGCGCGGCGCACCGCGTCCAGCCCGTCGCCGGTCACCTCGACCTCATGGCCTTCCGCCACGAGCACTCGCTCCAGCGTGGCGGCCAGTGGCGCGTCGTCCTCGACCACCAGCACCCTCGAGCCTGTCATCGACAGGAGTTATAAGCCCGAGTGTGAGATTTCGATAAGAGCCAGCGAAGCTCTTAAGCCGAGCTCTGGGCTTCCTCTTGCTCCTGCTCCGCCGCGGCGGGCGCGAGCTCTGGTCGCGTGGCGCCGATGGCGCGCTTCAGGAGCTCGAGCGCTCCCAGCGCGTCGCCCCGCGCCTCGAGCACCTGCGCGTAGATCGCGAGACAGGCGACCAGGTGCTCTGTGAGGTGTCTGCTCCGCTCCAGGACCGAGATGGCAGCCTGGAACTCGGTGTCAGCCAGCTTGAAGTTGCCGCTCATCTCCGCGGCCTGGCCCATGATCTCGTGCGCCTTGCCGACGACGCCGGGCTCGTTGTGGCGATGGGCGACATCGCTGGCCATCGTCGAGAACCTGCGTGCACCGTCGGGGTCGCGGCCGTTCAGCTCCAGCTCGGCGAGGCTCAGCAACAGGTGGCCCTTGCCCACCTCGACCCCCGCCTCGTCGTAAAGCCGAAGGGCGCGGTCGAGGTGCTCGCGCGCCTGGTCCAGCTCGCCCTGCCGCATCAGCACGAGCCCGAGGTTGTTCTCCGCCCGGGCGACCGAGATCTGGTCGTTCAGCAGCTCGTGGATGGCGATCGACTTCTGGGAGTAGGCGCGAGCGCGAGCCAGGTCGCCCAGGTGCTCGTACGCGCCGCCGAGGTTGCCGTACATCTTGCCGAGCCGGCTGAGATCCTTCAGCTCGCCTGCAACGTCGACCGCCTCCGAGTAGTACTCGACGGCCTTCGACCAGTTGTGCAGGACCAGGTGAATCGAGCCGAGCCTTCCGATCACGCGCGCCTCGAGCGCGCGGTTCGCGGGCCGCAGGCGGCGGCACGCCTCGAGGTTCGACTCGGCGATGCCCAGCGCGGCCCTGTCTTCCAGGAGGCTGAGCGCTCCGGCGATCAGGTCTGTGCAGTCGACGACCATCCACTGGTCGCCCGAGCGCTGGAACGTGTCGCGCGCCTCGCGCAGCTCATCGAGCGCGGGGTGCGGGTTGGCGAGCCGGAAGTAGGCCTGGCCGAGGAAGAATGCAGTCCACGCGCGGTCGAGTGGATCGACCGCCTCGGCCTTGGCGGCGGACGCAGCCGCCTGCAGGTCCGCGAACTTCTCGGCCGCGGCAAGGCCGCGCAGCTTGTCGAGGTCGGGCCGCTTGATGTGCACGACCTCGCTGTCCTCGAGGAAGTACTCCACCGGCTTGCCGGTGCGGGCGGCGATGAGCTGGATGGTGGGCAGTGTCGGCCGCGTTTTACCCGTCTCGGCGAGGAACACCGCGGTGCGGCTGACCTCGCCGGACGCCACCTGCGCGAGAGACATGCCTGCCTCGGCGCGTGCCTGCTTGATGGCCCCCGGACGCACGGCCAGCCCAGGGAGCCGGCGGCGCTTGCTGCCGGGCTGCTGACGGACTACCACACCGGGTGCCAGCCTAACAGCCGGTCCACATAACAGCAAGACCGCCGACCCAACAGGACCAACTTTCTACGTTCTCCTTAACTGCAGTGACAGATGGTGTCCGCGCCGACCGACGCTGCGGTAACAACGATTGACGAGACGGCGAGGATCAACGAGATAAGAAAACGGCGCATCGAACTCCTCCTTGCGCACATTCGCCCCGGGCGGGGTGAGTGCGGCCAGTGAAACGCGAATCGGAGGAGTTGTCAAGCAATGCATAACAGCACTATCCGAGGCCTTCTTATACTTGACAGGCAGCGGTTCACTTCACGGCCAGGAGAGTGGGATTCTGGTGACTGACGCGCCTTCCCCGGAGGCACCGGGCGGCGAAAAGGCCGTCCCCGGTGAGCCGAATCACGTCCTCGCCGACCTGAACGACAGAATCGCCGACGCCCGCCTGGGCCCCGAAGCAGTCCTGAACGCCGTCACGAGCGCGCTCAGCCGGATCCGGCGCGGGACATGGGTCGCGTACCTGATCGGGAAGGATCCGCGAACCGTCAAGGTGGTCGCGGCCAACGAGAAGAACCCGCAGATGGCTCGCTACCTGGAGGACATGCACCGCTCGGGCGAAGCCAGCGGCCTGGCCTTTGCCGACCGGGTGATCGAGACAGGCGAGGCTTTGCTGATGCCTCGCCTTACCCGGGAGGATTTCCTCAACACGCTCCGCGCGGACGTGCATTCCTACTTCGTCCAGAGGACGCCGCCGGTGATGGCGCCCTGGGTGGACGTCGCCTTGATGGTCGCGCCGATGCGTGCGCGAGGCGCCACGGTGGGCGGCCTCGCGCTCTTCGAGGCTCGACCCTCAGCCCCGCTCACACAGGAGGACCTGGACTGGCTTCAGCCCATCGCCGATCGCACGGGCCTGGCCGCCGACAACGCGCAGCTGTATGCCGACGCGAACTCCCTGGACCACGTGCTCGCCGGCCTCGGCGTGGACGCCGCGGACGTGATGGTCATCGACCACTCCGACGGCAGCCTGGTGAGCTCGGCGCATGCCGGATTCCGCTCCACGTCCGTGCCCGAATACCGGCTGGAGCCCGGCGCCATCCCCCACAACCGGCTGCAGGACCGGCCGCGGGTCGAGATGCTCACAGGCGGCGCGCTTTCACACTTCCGGCGAAGGACCCTTTTCGCGCGGGAAGGCTTCCGCGCCTACTGCGCGGCGGGGCTCAACGCGCGCGGCCGCCCGGTGGGCGTGCTCGAGCTCTTTCACCGATCGGCGCTCGAGCCGGACGACGAGTGGCTTAGCTTCCTCGACGCCATCGCCGGGTTCACCGGGGTGGCTGTCGACAACGCAGCCATGTCCGAGGCTCTCCGCCATACGATCCCGTCCACCCCGCTTGCCGGCGCGCCCAAGCTGAGCAACCTCGAGCGCCAGATCCTTGGCCTGGTGGTGGAGGGCACCACGAACGCGGCCATCGCGAAGGCGCTGCACCTGAGCCAGAGCACAGTCAAGTTCCACGTCCGGCAAATCCTCCAGAAGGTTGGCGCCGGCAACCGCACCGAGCTCGCCCGCCTGGCCACGCGTGAGGGGTGGATGTAAAGCGGCCGCTTAGCCGTTAGGTCACTGTTAACTGTCCACTTGACAGGAATTTGCACCTTTCGAGAGGGGCCGGGTCTCCAGGTTCGGCCCTAGCTTGAGATCGCCCGAAGGGGCGATCCAGAGATGCCCCAGCAGACCGCGACCATGGCGGCGTACGCCCGACCCGCTCAGGCCCGGGTCGAGTGGACCGAGCACTGCCTGGAGCCCGTTGAATCCGCCCCTACCCTTTCCGGATGGCGGGCGGGGCTCGCGGTGGCGATCGTCGCCACAGTGCTGGCCCTGCTCGCCCTACCGGTGCTGGCTGTCCTCGACCCGCCCCTTGCGGGCCGGGCCGCCGGCTGGCTCGGCCGCCTCGCGGCCCTCGTCCCGGCGATGACGGCGGTGCGAGCGTTGGTAGTCGTGGTTGCCGTCGTCGTGGTCTCGAAATCGGATGGCCGGCAGTGACAGCGCCCACCACGCCGCTGGCGCAAGCACATCCGCTAATCCGGCTGAACCTGCGCCCCTCCTGATTAACATCCACTTGAAAGGGACGCGCGCGGCTCGCGGGGAGCCGGCCGAATGACGGTGGTGCAGCAACGACAGACATCGCATGGAGCGCCGCTCGTGCTCGTCGTCGACGACGGCGAGATCAACCGGGCGCTCGTCGAGGCCTTCCTTTCGGATCTTGACTGCAGGCTGCGGTCGGCCGAGGACGGCCCGTCCGCGCTTGCCGCCATAGACAGGGAGACGCCCGACCTGGTCCTGCTCGACGTGCAGATGCCGGGCATGGACGGCTACGAGGTCTGCCGGCGCATCAAGGCCGGGCCCCGAGGAAGGCTTCTGCCGGTCGTGATGCTGACCGCGCTCGACAACTCGAACGACAGGGTCCTGGCGCTGGAGGCCGGCGCCGACGACTTCATGAGCAAGCCGGTCGACAGGGTCGAGCTGGTCGCGCGCGTGCGCTCGGCTCTGCGGCTGAAGGCCGTGTACGACACGCTCGACAGCGCCGAGCAGGTGATCTTCTCGCTGGCGGCGGCGGTCGAGGCGAAGGACAAATACACAGAGAAGCACACGCATCGCGTGGCCGAGACTGCGCGCCATGTCGGCATGAAGCTGGGGCTGCCAGAGCGCGCGCTCGACGCCCTCTACCGCGGCGGGATCATCCATGACATCGGCAAGATCGGCGTCCCCGACGCGATCCTGCTGAAGCCGGGCCCGCTGGCAGGCGACGAGGTGCGGATCATGCGCGCGCACACGACCATCGGCGAGAGCATCGTGCGTCCCCTGCGCTCGGGCGCCAACCTGCTGCCAATCATCCGCAACCACCACGAGCGCTTCGACGGCAACGGCTATCCCGACGAGCTGGCTGGGCGTGCCATTCCCCGCCTCGCCCGGATCGTCGCGGTCTGTGACTCGTACGACGCGCTGGTGACGGACCGTCCATACCGCAAGGCACGCAGTGTCGACGAGGCGATCGCGACGCTTGCGGACGGCGCCGGCAAACAGTGGGACCCCGAGGTGGTCGAGGTGCTGGTCGGCGAGCTTTCGGCGATCAGCGCGCTGGGTGTCGCCTGAACGTCATGAGAGACCTCGTCACTTTCGTCCAGAACATCGAAGCCGTCGCCTTCCTCGCGCTCGGCGTCGCGACCGCGGCCCTCTGGCTGCGCAACCGCGACCGCTCGAGCGCCTACCTGGCGCTTGCCATCGTGCTGCTCTCGCTGGTCGTAGCCTTCGGCCGGCTGGTGACCCTGCTGCACATCAGCTCGCCCGCGGTGAGTTTCCTCACGCTCCTCGCGTTCGTCGGCTCGGGCTACGCCCTGCTCAGTTACCGCCACGCCCTCATCCCGCTCTCGAGGACATGGCGCGTCGGCGCCGCGGCAGCGCTGGTCGCGACGGTGGTCGCCTACCTGGTGGCGATGGCGCTGTCGGCACCGACCACGGTGCTTCTGTGGATCGCCGTCGCCCTGATCGTCGCGTGGGCGGGCACAGTGATCGAGCCGATCGTCCGTTTCTGGCTCGTCGCGCGGGGCCTGCCCAAGGTCCAGGCATGGCGCCTGCGATCGCTGAGTCTCGGTTTCGCCGGCCTGGTCGGGATCCTTCTTTTCGTCTTGATCCTGGCGGGCGCGCGTATCACGACGACAAACGCGTCGATCCAGCTGGCGCTGCAGCTCGTCGTGCTTGCCATCGTACCGCTCCTCTACGTCAGCTTTGCGCCGCCGGCCTGGCTGCGCCGCGAGTGGCGCGTTTCAGAGGAAGAAGGCCTCCGCGCATTCATGGAAAGCCTCCTCGTGAGCGACGAGACCGCCGCTACCGATCGCGGAGCCCTTGAATGGGCGATGCGCCTGACGGGCGGGGGCGGCGCTATATCGTTCGACAGCCGTGGCGACACGCGCGCCTCTTCCGGCGTCGACCCGGACTTCGCCGAGGAGCTGCAGGAGCTGCTGCCCAACCTGGCCAACGGCATCCGCAGATATGAGCGTCGCAGCGGCCAGACGGTCACATTGATCGCGCTTCCGATCCACAGCATCGAGGGCATCGGGCGCCT
>WNGJ01014109.1_pt1 | contig 13304 bp, 5 predicted proteins | sample 5400611 | NCBI WGS metagenome assembly WNGJ01 (sample SAMN13153375, study PRJNA577476) | soil metagenome | isolation source: 40 cm soil or saprolite under Garry oak tree replicate 1 | place: USA:California | collected 2016-06-15
TCAAAACATTGATTTGCGTTGTGGCGCGCCCGAACTCGGCCGGAAAGATTCCGGTCTGAACCTTGAACTCCTGCAGCGCATCGATGGATGGCAGGAAGACATAGGTGTTGAAGTTCACGTCGGTATTCTCCACGCCGTCGAGGGTGAAGTGGTTGAACTCGCTCCGCTGGCCCGCGACTGAAATGTTCTGCTGAGCGCGCTGTCCCCCCTGGCGAGTAATGGCTTGAGTGGAATCCGAGAATCCGTAGCTCACGTTGGGGCTCATTGCCACAAGCTGCAAGAAGTTGCGTCCGTTCAGCGGCATTTCCACGATCTGCTTGTTTTCGATCACTGTCCCGACCGTCGCATTCTCCGTGGCGATCAGGGCCGCCGTGCCCTCGACCTCGACCGTCTGGCTCACATCTCCAACCTGGAGCGTGAAGTCAATACGCGCGGCGAACTGGACCTGCAGTTCGACGTCGTTCTGCGTAATCGTGCGGAAGCCGGGCAGTTCGACCTTGATGTTGTATCGGCCAGGCTGCAATGAGGGAAAGTTGTAAACGCCCGCCTCGTTACTAATCGCGGTGCGGACGAAGTTTGTGGCCGGATTCGTCACCGTGACGGTGACGCCGGGAATGACCGCACCCGTCGGATCATGTATGACCCCGCTGATGCTGGCTTGCGTTTGGGCCACCGCCGGCACAACATTCAGGAAAACCATGAACCAGACGGACCAGAAACACCGACTGTGAAAGATCTGGAAGATCTGGGGACAGACACCGAATTTCTGAAGTCTAAGAAATTCGGTGTCTGTCCCCAGATCTTCACCGAACGAACGCAGGCGCAGACACACTCCCCTTGCCATACTCCGCTCCTTTCGAACTGCGAATTACAAATCCGAAAATTAATGTGGAAGGCATGTCGCTAGCGGGTTGCTGAAAAACTCAAGACGAGCAACTGTAGCCTTTGTCCTTGCAAAAACGTTTTTCAGCAGCTGCTAAGCCTTCGTTCCCTGCTTTATAAAGACAACGCGCAACAACAGCAGCCTCAGAAAAGCAACGTCCGCTTCAGGTGTATGTGTTCAAGAAATGATTCGCTCGATCAGCACCTCCCCGGCGCATGAATTAAGGCTCTGCCCCTTTTTCCTGAGGCTGCGCGCTATCGCGCTTGCGCTTCGCGGCGCCAGTTCATCAGAACTCGAGCCGCAGCGCGAACTGAATCTGGCGGCCGTTTCCGCCCGCAATCGTGTTGGTAATGACCCCTGCCGTCGAGCTGATGTCACTGCCCGAGAAAACAATTAGATTGGGGTGACCAAAGTTCGCGTGATTGAGAGCGTTGAAGATCTCCATCCGGAACTGCAAATTCAATTGCTCTTTCAGAGGAATCCGCTTGAACAACGAAGTATCCAGGTTCCACATACCGGGTCCCCGCAACTGGTCGCGCCCCGCGTTCCCGAAGGTCCCGGCCGACGGCGGCAAGAAAGCATTCGGATCGAAGTAGCGACCAGTCTTCTTGAACCCCTCCACACCCAGAATCACGTTTCCCTTGAAGTTGGGGTTCAAGTTGGGCACGTCGGAATTGCGGCTGTCGCCGTTGCCGGACTGATTGGAGCCGACCAAGGGCGTGATCGGAAAGCCGCTAGCCGCGCTAAAGATCGCGTTCCATTGCCAGCCGCCAATCAACTTCTCCATCCAGCCGGCAGCTCCACCGCCGAACGCCTTGCCGTTCCCGAACGGCAATTGATAGCTAAAGTTGGTATTGAACTGGTGCAGGAGGCTGAAGGAGGCGGGACCTTTGTCGAGCCTCCGGTTAAACCGGTTCAAGACCGTCGGAGGCTCATTATCCGCAGATCCGGAAAGAATGGCCGAGTTCGTGTCCAGCACCTTGCCCCAGGTGTAATTGGTCTTGAACGTCAGCCCGCGGCGCGCGCGCTTCAGCAGCGAGAGATTCATCGCGTGGTAGCTGCTGGTGCCGAAATAGAACCAGCCCTGGCCCGAGCCAAGTAGCGGGTTCGGACGCATTCCAACCGGAACGTACTCGGTTCCGCGCGAGACCATCCTCCTCTGGCTCGCCGGGAGAACTCCGCCGGCAAGGCAGCCCGCCGGATTCTCACACCGCAACGGCTCTATCGTATTCATATCGACCGTCGCCGAAATGTGATAGGACTGGCTGCCCACATAGCCAACCTCGACCATGAGGTCTTGGGCCAGTTGCCGTTCCACCGTCAAGCTCCATTGCTGGACGGTCGGGATGTGCATGTCCGGATCGATCCCACCGGGCGCGTAGAGCGTGCAGGGTGGATTCTGGTTGAGCGATTGGTCGAGTGACTTGCAACTGGGTGGAGGTGCCACTTCAGCAGAGACGGGAATGATGGAAAGCAGCGGCTTCTGTTCGACCGTCAACCGTCCGTTGAACGGCGGATTGGCGTTGAGCCGGTTGGCAAGGTTGTCCTGGAGGTCGTTGTGAATCCCAAACCCGGCTCGCACGGCCCATTTGCCCGACCCCGACGGGTCCCAGACCAGGCCCACGCGCGGCTGCCACAGCGCGCGGGCGTTGTTCTTGAGAAGCGGCGACTTCCCAACTAACGGTTCCGTCAGCATGATCCCGTCCGAACCAAACAGGTAATTGGAAGAGTTACCGTTCTTCTCATTCACCTTCGCGGCCATCTCGTCCCGCAGTCCCAGCCGCACGGTGAGATTCGGACGCAACTTCATTTCATCCTGGAAATACCACGCGGCTTGCGTGCCTTGGAAGATCAGTTCGGTTGGCTTCGTTTGCGTGAGGAAGCGCGTCGGGCGATCCTGCAGAAAAGCCAGCAAGCTGGGATAGCTAACGGTCCCCGCGTTGTTCTGACCCGAGGAAAATGCGGTCTGCTCGACGCGCTGGAACCACGCGCCCATGCTGAAGTTGTGAATTCCTCTCGTCAGCTTCAGGTCATCGGAGAAGCTGAAGTTCCGCCGGGCATTGTAAGCGAGGTTCTGACCGTTGGGCGCGATCAAAGCGGATGCCTGGACCGTGGACGTCCCGCCTCCAATGATGACCGAGCCGGGGTTGTCTCGGCCGCCTCCGCTCAGAAACAGCAGGTTGTTCGGAAACGGCGCGACAGGAGGGGCTTTCACCGTTGCCCTGACGTTCGAGAACCCGAAGCTGGCAATATTCAGCAGCGTGGGAGAGAAGATATGCGTTTCTTGCGCGCTGAAGGTGTGCAGATGGGTATGCGCGTCTTGCAAGAAAGTGGGGTCCACCGGATTGCGCCGGGCACCCCGATCCGCGCTGAAATTGGCCGAGACCGAGTCCTTAGTGGAGACGTAATAGTCAAAGCGGCCCAACTCAAAGTCTTCCCCGACCGAACGCTTGGGATTGGCGCTATATTGGGCGGTTCCGGTGGGCAAGCCGTCCCGGAGCAACTCGGGACCGTTGGGCTCCGGCCAGTACCGGAAAAACGGCAGCATGCGCGGCTCGAGATTGGAAACGGGCGCATATTGCCCGGAAGCATTCGGCAGAAGGCCCTGCCGGGCCTGCAGACTGGGCACATACCCGAACTGGCTCACCGCCAACCGCTCTCGAAATCCTTCGTAGTTTCCGAACACGAACATCTTGTCCTTGCGGATCGGTCCTCCGAGCGCTCCGCCAAACTGGTTCCGCTGGAACTGGGGTACCGGCGTCGGGTTCGGAGCATTGGCGACATCGAAGAAGTTCCGGGTGTCCAGCGCGCTGTTGCGCAGAAACTCGAAGACGGATCCGCGCCACTGATTCGTCCCTGAAGTGGTCACGATGGTGACCTGCGCGCCGGCCCGCTTTCCATATTCGGCGCCGTAGGTGTGCCCGAGGACATTGAATTCCCGCACCGCGTCGACGCCAAGCAAGTACCCGCTTATCCCTTGGGGGGACGTGTAGACCCCGGCTGCGTTGTTGCCAACGTAGTCCATGCCGTTAATCGTGAAGCGGTTCTGATCGGGCCGCTTGCCCGCGATCGAGAACGAGGGTTGGTCCCCATTGGCGGTATTCGATCGGTTGGTAATCACGTCCGAGTTGAGCCTCATCAGCTCCAGGAAACTCCGCCCATTCAGCGGCAAATCTTTGACCTGTTCGCCGGTGACCAGGCCGGAGGTGGAACTCATGGTCGTGTTCACGATCTGCGCCTCCTCCGTCACCGTAATTTGCTCCTTGAGGTCTCCGACATCCAGCGTCAGATTCACTACAGCTTCCTGCGCCACAGCCAGCGTGATGCCGCGCCGCACTTGCTGCTTGAAGCCCGATAATTCCGCGATCACTTCATATTCGCCGACTGGAAGGGCCGGCATACGATAGCTGCCGGTCTCGTTGGTGATTACCGTACGCGTTAGCCCGCTATCGGTATGCTTAGCCGTAACACTCACTCCCGGCACGACTCCACCATTGGCGTCGTGCACGACGCCGGACATGGCCGCCGAGAATTCCTGCCCAAACACCAGGCCATTTCCCGATACCATCAATGCGGCCAGCCCTGATAGGAACGCTGCTCTCGCGCAAAGTCCTCTCCCTCTTGCCATAATCTCGCCTCTCTTTGGTTGCAATGGATGAGAGAGAACCCGCTTGCAGCGCGGATTTCATCTCCCCCGACCAAGCACTGCTTCGATCTCTTGTTTGGTTCGCTTTCTATTGCGTGCGTTATAGAGCGGCGAAGGGTGTCTGTGTATCGGGTATAGGGGGGATTTCTGGCTGAAATTCGGGGTAGCGACGATCCTCTTTATGCCGTAGAAACATTCCCCTCCTCTGCGAGGGCAACAACATACTTGAGTAACCAGCAGGGGGAAATTGTGAAATCGGACAAAAGCCCATCTCAAATCCGAAATTTCGAAATCGCAGATTGGACTCGGTCAAGCGAAGTCCAATCAGAAATTTCGGATCTCACTGGATTTGCCGCGAGGTCCCATTCGTCTCCGTAATCACGCCTGCAGTGCCCGAAAAAACGATCTGGTTCGGGGCGGCGAAATTGGCGTGATTGAAAACATTGAAGGCCTCCGCCCGGAACTGCAAAGTCAATTTCTCGCTGACGGTGAACTTCTTGAACAGCGACGTGTCGAAGTCCACCAGGCGCGGGCCCCGTAACGATCCTCGCGCCACGTTGCCGAAGGTTCCGGCAGTCGGCATCTGGAAGGCCCTCGGATCGAACCACTGATCCGGTTTCCCCAAAATCACCGGTCCTTTAAAATTCGGATTCCAGTTGGGCACGTCGGATTGACTGGAGTCGCCCGTCCCCGAAAGATTGGAGCCAACCAGAGGCGTGAAGGGGAACCCGCTCTGAGCCGTGAAGATTCCATTCCACTGCCAGCCTCCGACCAATTGATTTACGAACCCGGTGGTGCCGCTCGCGAATCGCTGCCCGTTTCCGAACGGCAGCTGATAGAGGTAACTCGCATTGAACTGATGGAGGAGGCTAAAGGACGCAACGCCTTTGCTCCGGTAGCGAATATACGGGCTGATAATCGCCGGCGGCTCATTTTCGCCGGCCGGGGCCAGGAGAGCTGAATTCAAGTCCAGCACTTTCCCGTAGGTGTAATTTGTTTTAAAAGTAAGTCCCCGAGTGGCGCGCTTGACGAGCGAGGCATTCATCGAATGGTAGCTGGCGGTACCTTGATTGAACCACCCAACGCCGGTGGCCACATTGGAGTTCGGGCGCGTCCCCGGCGCCATGTAGAGCGTGCCTTGCGACACGATGCGCTGTTGACTGACCGGGACAGGCATGCCTCCCGCGGTCGTGCCGCCGCTAATGCATCCCTGCGGGTTTTGGCACACTACGGGCGGGGCGACGTTGAGATTCTGCGTGACGTTCGTGTGGTAAGACTGGCTGCCCACATAGCTCAACTGCAGCATCATGTCTTTGGTGATCTCGCGTTCCACCGTCAAGCTCCATTCCTGAATGGTGGGCGTGAACATGTTGGGATCAACGCCGGTAGGGGTATAGATCGAACAGGGTTGAAGTACCGCCGGGCCGCAAATGGGCGGCGGCGTTGCTGCCTTTTGGAACGGAATCAAAGAAAGCAGCGGTGCAACGAATTGCTCGCGCGCATTCGTGGGAAAATTTCCGTGGAGCCGTATGCTCAGGTTGTCCTGCAGATCATTGTGGATTCCAAAGCCTGCCCGCACCGCCCAGGTTCCCGTGCCGGTGGGGTCCCAGGCCAGGCCCACACGCGGCTGCAACAACAGCTTGGCGTTATTTCGATCCAGGCATGATGTCCCGAGGACGGGACTAGTCGATATCACAAAGTTTTGGTCCCACCTGTAATTCGAACAACGGCCCGCCACCTCATTCCACCCGTTGGTCATCTCGTGCCTCAATCCCAGACGGAGCGTGAGGTTGGATTTGAGTTTCATTTCATCCTGGAGATACCAGGCGCCTTCCGTTGTGCGGTACCCAACTGGAATGGGATTCCGGTTCAAGATAAATTGGCTCGGCTGATCCTGCAGCATCGCCAGCACTGTCGGATAGGCAACGTTTCCCGCTGAGGCTTGCCCCGTGCCCGCCGGGTTTTGATGGATCCGCTGCACCCAAACGCCTGCGCTCCAGGAGTGCCTGCCTCTGGTGACGCGCAGGTCATCGGACCACGTGTAGAAGTTCCGTGCCTGGCTTTGGGGGTTGCCGCCGTTTGCCGGCGTGTAGGCGGATGCAACGACCGTCACGGCTCCGCCTCCGATGATAATCGAGCCGGGATTGCCCCCAGGCAGAAACACCAGGCTTGCGGGGATCGGCACGCGGGGAGCAACGACCTGGGTCGCATAATTGCGGCTGAAACCCACCGTCGCCGTATTCAACACCGTGGCAGAGAAAACGTGCGTCTCTTGTAAGCCGATTGTTTGGGGGCGCAATTCAGCGATCTGGACAAAAACCGGATCCGGTTGCGAAACGTCCCTTTTCCCGTGGTCAATGGTGTAGGTGGCCGAGAAGGAGTCTTTGGCGGACGCCACGTAGTCGAAGCGAACCAAACCGAAGTTCTCCCGAACCGCTTGTGGAGCATTGCTGAAGTAGCTTGCGGCTCCAGTGGCTTGGCCGTTGTCCAGGTACAGGCCACGGTTGGGCGCGGGCCAGAAGGAATTGACGTATGGCAGCATGGCCGGCTTCAGATTCGGAACGGGACCGCCGCACGCCCCGGAAGCAAGCGACATCAGGCCCTGGCGCGCGCAGTTATCCGGCACAATCGCGAGCTGGCTCAGCGCCAGGCGTTGCTGATATCCTTCGTAGTTTCCAAACAGAAACAGCTTGTCCTTCTTGATCGGGCCTCCCAGCGTTCCTCCAAATTGATTCCGTTTGAATGGACCCTTGACGTCATCGAAAAAGTTCCGGGCATCGAGGGCGCTATTGCGCAGAAACTCGAACGCACTCCCGTGCCATTGGTTCGTTCCGGAAGAAGGCACAATGCTGATCTGGCCGCCCGCCCGTTTCCCATACTCGGCGCCGTAGCTGTGCGACAGGACGTTATATTCTCGCACCGCATCCACGCCCAGCAACTGGCCGCCGGCTCCCGACGGCGTAATGAAAAGGCCGCCGGCGTTCCCGCCAACGTAGTCGATGCCATTGATCACAAAACGGTTGGTTTCCGGCCGCTTGCCCGACACGGAGAAAGCCGTCCATTGGTTGTTGAGCGTATTCGAGCTGTTGTTGGCCACGCCGACGTTCATCGTCAGAAGCTGGTCGAAACTACGGCCGTTCAGCGGAAGCTCCTTCATCTGGCCTTCGTTGATTAATCCTGAAGTTTCGGCGAGCGTCGTGTTGACGAGCGGGGCATCCTCGTTCACCGTGACTGTGTCTGCGACCCCTCCCACGTCCAGCGTCAGATTCACGACCGCTTCCTGGGCAACCACCAGGTTGATGCCGCTCCTCACCTGCTTCTTGAAGCCCGCGGCTTCCGCGGTCACCTCGTATGCGCCCACCGGCAGAGAAGGCATTCTGTAAGCACCGTTCTCCGTAGTCTGGACTGTCCGCGTCAGTCCGGTCTCGGTGTGCTTGATGGTTACTGTTACGCCTGGTATAACGCCTCCGCTACCATCATGCGCTACACCTGACATCGTTGCCGTGGCGCCTTGGGCAAAAATCAGGGAAGTTCCCAATGCGATGAGTGCAAGAATCGCTGTCGCCAATCTTCCAAACGTGTGCAGACTAATACATGTTCCTCTTACCATGCTCCGCTCCTTTCGAATGATGAGACGCAACGCCTCTCGCACCGCGGATTTCGTCTCGCCCAACGAAACACAACTTCGAATATCCCGAATTGGTTCGCTTTCCTATTGACGGCGGTTATAAAGCAGCAAAGGGTGTCTGTATATCCGGTGAAGGGGGTATTCCTGCCTGAAATTCGGGGGAAGAACGATCGAGTTTATGCCTTAGCAAGCTGTGAATGAATTGAAAAGCGGTCCCTCTCCCACTGGGAGAGGGCGGCGCGAAGCGCCGGGTGAGGGTCTCAGGCCTATTCGAATCCTGCGACCCTCACCCGGCGCGCTTTAATTCGTCGCGGCTTCGCCGCTCCCAAGCGCGCCGACCTCTCCCAGTGGGAGAGGTATCAGAACTCGAGCCGCAGCGCGAACTGGATCTGACGCTCGCGGTTCGCCGTTTCTCGAATGACCCCGGCCGAGCCGGCAATCTCACTGCCCGAGAAAACGATCAGCCCGGGGTATATGAAGTTCGCGTGATTGAGGACGTTGAAGGCCTCGACCCGGAACTGCATATTCAACCTCTCCTTCAGAGGAATCCGTTTGAACAACGAGGTGTTCACGTTGAAGAAACCTGGTCCCATCAGGGCGCCGCGCGCCACGTTTCCGAAGGTCCCGGCCATCGGCAGCGAGAAGGCATTGGGATCGAAGTAGTGGCCGGTTTTCTTGAACTCGTCCACACCCAGAACGACCTTGCCTTTGAAGTCGGGATTCCAGTTGGCCACGCCGGGATTCCGGGCGTTCCCGTTGCCCGACCGGTTGGAGCCAACCAGAGGTCAAAGGGGAAGCCGCTCTGCACGCTGACGATGCCATTCCATTGCCAGTTGCCGATCAGTTTCTCCACCCAGCCGGTGGCCCCACTGCCGAAAGCTTTTCCGGACCCAAACGGTAACTGATAGAGGAAGTTGGTGGTGAACTGGTGCTGTTGGCTGTAAGACGCAATACCCTTGCTGAGCCCCAGCTTGTACCGGCTCAGGACCGTCCCCGCCTCATTCTGGTGGCCGCCGGAGAGGGGGGCGGAATTCATATCCAGTACTTTCGAAAAGGTGTAACTGGTTTTGAACGTCAATCCGGAGCGGGCGCGCTTGGTGAGCGAGATAGTCCCTCCGTGGTAACTGCTGTTGCCCAAATACATCCAGGTTTGCGTGGAGCCGACAAAGGGGTTCGGGCGCGTTGCGCCCGCCGGGATGTAGTCGACTCCCCGGGGAACAATGTTCCGCTGAGCAGCCGGGAGGGTTCCCCCGGCGAGGCATCCCGCGGGATTTTCACACCTCACAGGCGGAATGTCATTCATATCCACTGCGGCCGGAAGGTGATAGGACTGGCTGCCCACATAACTCAATTCCAGCACGAGTTCTTGCGTGATCCCCCGTTGCACCTCCAGGCTCCATTCCTGAGTCGTGGGAGTGTGCATGGCCGGATCGACACCACCGGGCGCGTAGTTGGAACAGGCCGGCGGCTGCAACGGCGACTCGGCGCTGCAACTGGGCGCGGGCGGCGTTTGGCTGGGAATGGGGCCGTTTCTCAGCATCGTTAGCACCGGTGTGTTCGTGATCACCAGCCGCCCGTTGAACGGAGCATTCGAGTTCATCCGGTTCGCGAGATTATCCTGGAGGTCGTTGTGGATCCCAAAGCCGGCGCGCATCGCCCAACGTCCGGTGCCGGTTGGATCCCAGGCCAGGCCTACGCGCGGCTGCCAGAGCGCGATGGCGTTGTTCTCGATGAACACCGACTTGCCAACGAGGGGCTGGGTGAGGATGAACCCAGCCCGGTCATAGGTGTAATTAGCGCCGCGACCGTTGACTTCATTCCATCCCGTGGTCATCTCGTCGCGCAGGCCTAGCCGCACCGTGAGATTCGGGCGGAGTTTGAATTCATCCTGGAAATACCAGGCGGCTTCCGTGGTGCGGAAGTTCAGCGGCGTCGGAGCAACGGCCGCCTGGAACTGGGTCGGCCGGTCCTCGAGCATCGCCAGCAAGGTGGGATAGGTGAGCGTGCCCGCGTTGTTCTGAACCGACGAAAACACGCTTTGCTGGACCCATTGGAACCACACGCCCGCGCTTACGCTGTGACGCCCTTTCGTCATGCGCAGGTCATTCGACCCGGTGAAGTTTTGTCTAGTACTGTCAATGGGGTTCTGGCCGTTGGCCGACGTGAAGGTCGACGACTGGGCGGTGGACGTCCCGCCTCCAATGATCAAGGCACCCGGATTGCTTCGGTTTCCTCCCTTCAGAAAGAGCAGGCTAGCAAGGAATCAAGCCCTGCCGGGCCTGTGCGCTGGGTACAATGGCGGTGGTGTCGTCGTTTAAGCGCTCCCGGAACCCTTCATAAGTTCCGAAGACGAACATTTTATCCCGGACGATGGGGCCTCCCAGCGAGCCGCCAAACTGATTCCGCTTGAACGGCGGCGCGCCTTCGGTGTTACTGAAGAAATTCCGGGCGTCCAATTTGTTGTTGCGCAGATACTCGAAGGCCGCTCCGTGCCACTGGTTCGTCCCCGAACTGGTGACGACGGTGACCTGCCCGCCCGATCGTTTGCCATATTCGGCGCCATAGCTGTGGCCGAGGACGTTGTATTCCCGCACGGCATCCACGCCAAGCAACTGGTCGCTCATCCCATTGGGCGCATTCGCAGTGCCCTGCGAGTTGGTGCCGATGTAGTCCATCCCGTTGATCGTCCAGCGATTGGTTTCCAGCCGCTTGCCCGCGATCGAAAACGACGGCCCGCCGGCGGCAGTATTCGACCGGTTATCATTGACGTTCGTGTTGAGCACCAGAAGGTCGTTGAAGCTGCGGCCATTCAACGGCATTTCCTTGATCTGTTGCTCGTTGATCAATCCGGAGACAGAACTGAGCGTCGTGTTCACGATCGGGACCTCTTCCGTCACCGTGATTTTCTCGGCGAGGTCTCCGACATCCAGCGTCAGATTCACCACCGCTTCCTGCGCCACAACCAGAGTGATGCCACGCCGCACCTGTTGCTTGAAGCCTGGTTTTTCTGCCGTCAGCTCATAGGAGCCCACGGGAAGGGACGGCATTGTGTAGCTGCCCTCCTCGCTGGTCTGAGCCGTGCGCGTCAGCCCGGTCTCAGTATGCTTCGCGGTAACAGTCGTTCCCGGCACCAAGGCTCCAGTGGTATCACGCACGAAGCCTGAGATGGCCGCTGAGAAATTTTGTCCAAACACCAAGCCACCCGCCAATATGATCACTCCGAAAACCCCGATTAGCGTTGTTGCCAGCTCGGTGAAACCTCTTTCTTTCCGATTCACCATAACTCTCCTCTCCTTGATTTGGGTTAGCGGCTGATTTCCCCGAAACCCCCTCGCCGCGTGAATTCGGGATGCCCCCGACGCACTGCAGCGAATTTTTGCCGCTGGAAGCTGTCGTCCATTCACCACGCCACTCTTAGCCAGCAGAGCAGGGGACGGTGTCAGAATGAACGTCAAGCGGACAACAGTCCGGTTAAACGACATACTCGATACCCGAGTTTGTTTACCTTTATCTATTGCGTGGTTTTATAAAGTTTCAAAGGGTGCTTGTATATCCGGTGGGAGGGGCATTCCGCGCTGAAATTCGGGGCAAGGACCAGCAGCTTTATGCCCTAGACGGTACGTAATTGTCGACCATAGATCAGATTTCCGCAACAGCAGCCGTTTTGAGTTCTGAGTATTGAGTCGGGCCGGATTTGCTCACAACTCAACACTCAGAATTCAAAACTCCGTATCAAAACAGCAGTTTCAGAGCGAACTGGATTTGCCGGGAACGAGCCGAGCCGGTCCAGGTAATCGGCCCTGCTGTCGAAAGCGGATTTTCCGTCGTTCCCGGGGTGGCGCTTCCAGCGAAGACCTGACGGGAGAGATCGTTCAAGGCAAAGTTGGGGTGATTGAGAACATTGAAGAACTCCCCTCGGAACTCCAACGCTCCGTTTTCGCCCAGTTGCTTGACCGGTATATTTTTTCCGAGCGAAAAATCCAGATTAAAGTAGCCAGGCCCCCTCAAGTAGTTTCTTCCTGAAGTGCCCAGATATCCAGCGTCCTGGAGTGTGAAGGCACAAGGATCAAACCAAAGATTGGGTGTACCAAGTTTCTGACCAGCCGCGACTGCGGTTGCTCCCGTGCCACAGCCGGCGGTCGTCCCGTGGGTGATGTCATAAGCCGTGCGTCCCGAGACCAGATTGGGGCGACCAAAATTCAGAGCGCCCGCTCCCGGTTGCCCCGTGTTGATGCCCGAACGAGTGCGGTCGGTCCTCAGCGACGGCGTGAAGGGATAGCCGGACTGAATCGACAAGATGCCGCTCGCTCGCCAGCTGTTCAGCACAGCGCGGAGCGGCCCGCTCTTGAATGGCTGCGGCACCAGGTAAATGGTGTTGAACTGCCAGTTGTGCCTCAAATCGAAGTCCGCCGGGCCGCGGTCGATCCGCCGGTTGTTGGGGTCTACGCCAAAGATACTGGAAACCTGGTTATCCGCCCCCGCCTGCCCTTGGGTTTCATCGATGACTTTCGAGTAGGTGTAGGAGCTTTGGAACTGCATGCCGTTGCTCAACCGCTTGTTCAACCCAAACTGGAACGCGTTGTACCAGGAGTTTCCTTCGGCAGTGTGCAGATCAATGGAACCCCAGTTGGGGTTGGTCCGAAAAGCGTTTGGGTTTCCAGAGGATGGCAAAGGCGGAAAGAACTTCCGGCCGTCTTGAAGGATCTGCGGAACCCCAGGATTGCCCTCTTTTTCCTGCATGAGATGGTAGCCTCGAGACCCGGCGTAGCCGAGTGTCAGGCCCATTTGCCAGGGCAATTGCTGCTCCAGCGTCAGGTTGTAGTCCAGCATGTGGGGCTGTTTCATGTGATAGTCCAGAAGCCGTAAGGTATTGCATTCCCCGAACTCGAGCGGAAGACTGCGGAGGGTAAAAGGCGTGCCAACGGCACAAAACGCTCCAAAAGGAGGCGTAGCTTGCGAAGCAATGACGAACGAGACGCCATGGACGCCAATGTCGTATAGTTCCGCAAAGCCGCCTCGGACGGCCGTTTTTCCATTTCCCCTCACATCCCAGGCAAAGCCGAACCGCGGGCTGAAGTTGCGCAACGACATGTTCTCGAATGCAGGCCCCAGCGTCGGCGCAGCGTCGTGCACAATGTCCCGCAAAG
>WNGJ01006435.1_pt1 | contig 13302 bp, 11 predicted proteins | sample 5400611 | NCBI WGS metagenome assembly WNGJ01 (sample SAMN13153375, study PRJNA577476) | soil metagenome | isolation source: 40 cm soil or saprolite under Garry oak tree replicate 1 | place: USA:California | collected 2016-06-15
TCACCGCCATGCTGATCATCTTCTGTGAGATCACTCTGGGGGCAGGCTTGTTCTACATGTTCGGCAAGTGGGTGGGCGATACGCGGCAGGGCTGGGCGCTGTGGATTGTCTCGGCCATCCTCTTCGTGGTCGGCCTGGCAATCGTCATCCCCGCCGAGCAGACCGGTAATCCCCTGCTGGCGCAAGCTGGCGCTAACCAGGTCGTGAGTGCCACGCAGGCGGGCGGTAATATGGAGGGGAAGGAGGTGCGCTACGGCATCACCATCTCGGCCCTCCAGGAAGAGACCACGACCGCCACCTCGACGGGCACCGTCATGAGCTTCCACGACAGCTATACGCCGATTGGCGGGCTGGTGCTGATCACCAACATCGCGCTGGGTGAATTGATCTTCGGAGGTGTCGGCGCGGGCCTCTACAGCATGCTCTACTTCGCCATCATCGCGGTCTTCATCGCGGGCCTGATGGTGGGGAGGACGCCGGAGTACCTGGGCAAGAAGATAGAGCGCAAGGAGATCTTGATGGCGGTGCTGGCCCTGCTGCTCTCGCCCCTGCTGGTCCTGGGCTTTACCGGCGTCGCCATGGCGATCCCCCAGGGCCTCTCCTCGATCGCCAACGCCGGGCCGCACGGGCTGACGGAGGTGCTGTACGGCTTCACCTCCGCCAACGGCAACAACGGCTCCGCCTTCGCCGGGCTTGCCGGTAACACGCCGTTTTACAACTGGACGCTGGGGCTTGTCATGCTGATTGGCCGCTTCGCCGAGGTCATCCCCGTCCTGGCCCTCGCCGGCGCGCTCGTCAGGAAGCGGGTGGTCCCCGCAGGCCTGGGGACCTTCCCCACGACGGGGCCGCTCTTCGTCGGCCTCATGGTCGGCGTGATCCTGATCATTGGCGCGCTCACCTACTTCCCGGCCTACGCGCTGGGGCCGATCGTCGAGCACCTACTGATGCAAGGGGGGAGGACGTTCTGAGATGCAAACCAATACCAATACACCAACGGATACCTTAGAAGTCAAACAGTGGAAGACGCGGCGCAAGGGAGGCATCTCGATCTGGGACCCCAAGATCGTCCGCGCCGCGATCCCGGAGTCGTTCAAGAAGCTGGACCCGCGCGTGCAGGTCAAGAACCCGGTGATGTTCGTGGTGGAAGTGGGCAGCGTGATCACCACCATCGAGTTCGTGCGCTTGCTCTTTACCCAGCCAACCGCGACCTTCACGAGCAGCCAGCTTGTCGCCGAGCGGCTCTTCGTGCTGGCGGTGGCGATCTGGTTGTGGTTCACGGTCGTCTTCGCCAACTTCGCCGAGGCCATGGCCGAGGGACGCGGTAAAGCGCAGGCCGACACACTGCGTCGGGCGCGCACGACCACCATGGCCAAGCGCCTGGCCAGCCCCGATCACACAGGCAACGTGCAGGAGGTGGCGGCACCCGAATTGCGCAAAGGCGACCTGGTGCTGGTCGAGGCCGGGGATGTGATCCCCGGCGATGGCGACGTGGTGGAGGGCGTGGCCTCAGTGGACGAGTCGGCGATCACCGGGGAGTCCGCGCCCGTCATTCGTGAGAGTGGAGGCGACCGCAGCGCCGTGACGGGCGGCACGCGCGTGCTCTCCGACTGGATCGTGGTGCAGATCAGCGCCAATCCGGGCGAAACGTTCCTCGACCGCATGATCGCCCTGGTGGAGGGCGCCAAGCGCCAGAAGACGCCGAACGAGATCGCCCTCAACATCCTGATCGCCGCCTTGACGATCATCTTCGTGCTGGTCGTGGTCTCGCTCGAACCCTTTGCCATTTACTCGGGCCAGGCGGTCTCGGTCACAACCCTGATCGCGCTGCTGGTGTGCCTGATCCCGACGACCATAGGCGGACTGCTCTCAGCCATTGGCATCGCGGGGATGGACCGCATGGTGCAGCGCAATGTGCTGGCGATGAGCGGGCGCGCGGTGGAGGCGGCAGGCGATGTTGATGTGCTGCTGCTGGACAAGACCGGCACGATCACGCTGGGCAATCGCCAGGCGACGCGCTTTGTACCCCTGCAAGGGGTGGATGAGCGGGAGGTAGCCCAGGCAGCCATGCTCTCCAGCCTGTCGGATGAGACGCCAGAAGGCCGCTCCATTGTGGCCCTGGCGCAGGAGAAATACGGCTTCACGGACGCAGTGGCTCCATCAACGACGTTTATCCCATTCTCCGCCATGACGCGCATGAGCGGGGTGGACCTGAACGGGGCGCAGAGTTCTGATGGTGCTGAGCACGTTCACACCATCCGCAAAGGAGCCGCGGACGCCGTTGCCGCCTACGTGGCGGAACATGGGGGTGATCAATCGAATCGTGACGAACTGCAAGCGATTGTCGATGGTATTGCGCGGGCAGGCAGTACGCCCTTAGTCGTCGCGGAGACGGAGGCAGGCTCCAATGGCAAAGCGGAGAAGGCGCGCGTGCTTGGTGTGATAGAACTCAAGGACATCGTCAAGGGAGGCATGCGTGCGCGCTTCGATGAGCTGCGGCGCATGGGCATTCGCACGATCATGATTACCGGCGATAATCCGCTGACCGCTGCCACCATCGCCAAGGAGTCTGGAGTGGATGACTTCCTGGCGCAGGCGACACCGGAGACAAAGATGAAGCTCATCCGCGAACAGCAGGCGGGTGGGCGGCTGGTGGCGATGACGGGCGACGGCACCAACGATGCGCCCGCGCTCGCCCAGGCAGATGTGGGCGTGGCGATGAACACCGGCACACAGGCGGCCAAAGAAGCAGCCAACATGGTCGATCTCGATTCCAACCCGACCAAGTTGATCGAGGTAGTGGAGGTGGGCAAGCAACTGCTGATCACACGCGGCTCGCTGACCACGTTCAGTATCGCCAACGACGTGGCCAAGTACTTCGCCATCATCCCGGCAGCTTTCTCAATCACCTATCCGCAGCTCCAGGCCCTGAACGTCATGGGCCTGGCGACGCCCCACAGCGCCGTGCTCTCCGCCGTGATCTTTAACGCGCTGATCATCATCGCATTGATCCCGCTGGCGCTGCGGGGAGTCAAGTACCGCCCGATCGGAGCAGGGCCGCTCTTGCGCCGCAACCTGTTGATATACGGCATCGGTGGCATCATCGCCCCATTCATCGGCATTAAAATCATTGACCTGGTGCTGCAGGTGCTGCACCTGACACTCTAAGCAACCCGGGGGACGCGGCAGCAGAGTCCAGCTCGATCGAGCTGCCGCACATCCCGGAGAAGAAAAAAGGAAGTGTGATATGAGCAAAGCTACGCTGGCCTCGCCTGAACAGGCACCTGAACAGGCGCCTAAGCAGTCATTCTGGCGAAACCTCCTGAAGAAGTATATCCGCCCGGCGGTGGTACTGACACTGCTGCTGACGGTTCTCACAGGCCTGATCTATCCAGGGGTCGTCACAGCACTGGCCCAACTGATCTTCCCCTACCAGGCCAATGGCAGCCTGCACTACGCCAACGGCAAGCTCGTTGGCTCAGACCTGATCGGGCAGTACTGGACTTCATCGAAGTACTTCCACGGGCGGCCCTCGGCGACCAACTCGGCGACAACCGGGAAGCCCGAGCCCTACGCCGCCGACAATTCCACTGCCTCGAACCTGGGGCCGACCAATGCCACGCTCGTGAAGGATGTGCAGCAGCGGGTTGCCGAGCTGAAGAAAGAGAATCCCAACGCGCCTCCTGGCCCGGTGCCGGTTGATCTCGTCACCACGTCTGGATCGGGGTTAGACCCTGACATCACGATCGCGGGAGCCCTCTACCAGGTGCCCCGGGTGGCCCAGGCGCGGGGCTTGAGTGAGAGCACCGTGCGCCAGCTGGTGATGGATCACGAGACAGGACGCTTCCTGGGCATCTTTGGCGAGCCCTACATCAATGTGCTCGAGTTGAACCTGGCGCTGGATGCCTTGAAATAGGAGGAGTATGGCGGAGCATCCACCCGACAAACAACAACGCGAAGAGGGGCGTCCCGATCCTGAGGAGTTGCTCAGGCGCTACAGCCTGCGCGATCGCGACCTGGAAACTCCGCCCACCGCTCCCCCTTCTCGGAGCGAGCAAGCCGGCCCGGGAACAGACCACTACCAGCGCAGGCGCGGCCGGCTGCGCGTCTACCTGGCCGCGGCGGCCGGTGCGGGCAAGACCTATACCATGCTCCAAGAAGGGCATCGCCGCGAGAGCCGGGGCAGCGACGTGGTGGTGGGCTATGTGGAGACGCATGGCCGCCCCCAGACGCAGGCGCAGCTGGGGGATTTGGAGGTGGTTCCGCGCAAGAAAGTGACGTACCGGGGAATCACGCTGGAGGAGATGGATACAGAGGCCGTCATTGCCCGCCATCCTAAAGTCACACTGATCGATGAGCTGGCCCATACCAATGTTGCTGGCTCCAGGCATGCGAAACGCTATCAAGATGTCGAGGAGATCCTCGATGCAGGCATCGATGTGGTCACGACCCTCAATATCCAGCACCTGGAGAGCCTCAATGACCTGGTGGCGAGCATCACCGGCGTGCGCGTGCGCGAGACGCTGCCTGACCGTATCCTCGATCAAGCAGAAGAGGTGGAGTTGATCGATATCTCTCCGCATGCGCTACGCCAGCGTATGCGGCACGGCAATATCTATCCCCCGGGGCGCATCGATGCAGCGCTCGATAATTTCTTCCGCGAGGGAAACCTGACGGCGCTGCGTGAACTGGCTCTACGGCGCACGGCGGAGAAGACAGAAGAGCAACTGCAGGAATACATGACTGAGCATGGGATCACGGAAATATGGCCTGCCAGTGAACGCGTACTGGTGGGCTTCGATGCCCGGCCACATACTCGCGAGGTGATCCGCGATGCGTGGCGACTGGCCCATGGCCTGCACGCCGAACTGCTCGCCGTCTCGATCCAACCTGAGGGCTATCTCGCCTTCACGAGCAAGCTCATCGGGCTGATCAAGTTCGGCAGAGATGCCCCCAAGCATCGCGAGGCGGCACTGCGCCGCCTGGAAGAGCATGCCCTGCTCGCGGAGGACCTGGGGGCCGAGGTCATCCGTGCGAAGAGCCGTAACATCGCTAAGACGCTGGTGGAGATTGCCAAACAACGCCAGGTGACGCAGCTGGTGCTGGGGCAGCCTGCGCGTAGTCGCTGGGAAGAGCTGATCCGTGGTTCGATCATTAATCGTGTGTTGCGCATGAGTGCGGATGTCGATATTCATCTCGTGCCACGCGAGAAGGACGAGTGGGAGGGATGGTGAAGAGGATATACCTATGTCTCACAATACGAATGCTACTTCGCGTGCGCGCCGGGTGCTGTTCACCACAGTGAAGACCCGGGCCACTGGAGATACAATCAAACTGCTGGGTCGAGAGACCTGGAACTCGATGCGGATCATCCTGGTGCTGTTGATCCTGTGTGGGGTCATCTATCCACTGATCCTCTTTGGCGTCGGTCAGCTCGCCTTCAACCAGCAAGCCAATGGCAGCCTCATTTGTGCTCTTTAGCCTGGTGGGAACACTCGTGTTGTATGCGATCCTACGCCTGCAAGTGTTCTTGCCCTGGTACGATCATGTGCACCTGACAACGCCCATGACCCCTTACCTGGCGATGAATACCGCCATCAGTTTCTCCACGACAACCACGTGGCAGGCCTATGCGGGAGAGACGACCATGAGCTACTTTAGCCAGGTCGCCGGCCTGACCGTTCAGAATTTCCTGGCAGGAGCGGGCGGCCTGGCTATCGGCATCGCCTTTATACGCGGCTTCGCCCGGGAACGCACCACCAACCTGGGAAACTTCTGGGTCGACCTGATTCGCGCACTGTTGTGGGTGCTCCTGCCGGCAGCAGTGCTGGTCAGCATCGTTCTGATCTGGCAAGGGGTCCCGATGAACTTCAACCCGTACGTGCACGCGACAATCCTGCAAGGGGGAAGTCAGACCATCGCGCAGGGACCGGTGGCCGCCCTGGAGAGCATCGAGAACCTGGGCACGAACGGGGGCGGGTTTTTCAACGTCAATGGAGCGCACCCCTATCAGAACCCGAACTCGCTGACAAACGTGCTCGAAATGCTGAGCATCATCGTCATTCCCGCAGCCCTGACCAATACCTTCGGGCGTATGGTTGGGAGTTCTCGCCAGGGCTGGGTACTGTTCTGGGTGATGCTCTTCCTGTTTGTCGCCGGGTTGGGGCTGCTCGGCTGGGCAGAGCAGAGTGGGAATCCCGCGATGACGCCGTACGTCACAAAAGGCCAACCGATGGGAAATATGGAGGGGAAGGAGGTCCGCTTTGGCGTTGGCGGCTCGGTGCTCACGACGGAGACCGCGTCGAACCAGTCAACTGGGGATACCAACTCGATACCCGATAGCTATACCCCCCTGGGCGGAGCAGTTCCGCTGACGAACATGCTGCTGGGGGAAATGATCTTTGGCGGCCTGGGAACCGGCATTTATAGCATCCTGATGGTCGCGCTGGTGGGGTTGTTTATCACCGGCCTGATGATCGGACGCACGCCGGAATACCTGGGCAAGAGGATCGAGCCGTCGGAAATGAAACTGCTCGTGATCTACACCCTCATCGGTCCCATCGGTCTTCTCATACTGACCGCCCTGGCAGTCGTAACAGGCCCCGGACTGGCAGGACTCACCACCAATAGCGGCCCGCACGGCCTGACCGAGATCCTCAACGCGTTCACGTCCTCCTTTGCCAATAATGGGCTGAGCTTTGCAGGACTCTCGGCCAACTCCCCCTTTTACAATGCGACCACCGCGGTGGCCATGCTTCTGGGTCGCTTCGGACTGGCGATTCCTGCCCTGGCCTTTGCAGGCCTGTTCGCGCGGCAGACCAGGAGGCCGATGACCCCCGGAAAGTTCCAGACGGACTCGCTGCTGTTCGCCACGGTGATCATCGGGACGGCATTGATCGTGGTGGCCCTGACCTACCTTCCCGCCCTGGCCCTTGGGCCGATCATCGAGCACCTGCGCCTGGTGATGGGCGGCTAATTCAGGAGTATATACATGATAGAAAACGATGCACAACAGCCTAACACCCATTCTCCTCATATAAAGAGCAACGAGCCCGAGGAGGTGAGCGAGCCCGTAGAAGAACCCGACCAACGACGGCAAGAGATGCAAATGCGACACTTGCCGCGCAACGAAAAGATCAGGTTGGTCATCATTGGCGTTGCTCTACTCGTAATCGTCTCGAGTGCAGTCCTCTTTCTTTTCACGAGATCTATCGTTCCGCTGTTTGTCACGATAGTAGTAGCGCCCTTGTTCTACAGGTGCGTTGATGTGTATCTCGACAAATCAGAGGCTTCTGCACGCTGACATATCTGGGGTAGGCGCAGAGATCAATCGCGAGGATCTGCCCCGGTTGCGCCCTGAGTACAGTAAGCAGTGAAAGAACATGGAGGACGTATGCCAACAATCTATACGACGGGTCAGAGAATTGATCACTACCAGATCATCCGTCCGCTTGGGCGAGGAGGCGCGAGCCATGTCTACCTCGCCCAGGACTGGCATGCGCTGCAAGAGGTCGTGCTCAAGTTTCCCGATGACGATGTGATTGGTGGCGCAGCTGTCTTTGCGCGCTACCAGCGTGAGGCACAGATCGGTAGGCTCCTCAGTCATCCACACATCCAGCGGCACCTGAACCAGGGAGAGCAGCGGAGCGCGGAGTACCTGGTGCTCGAATACATGCAGGGACGGACGCTGCGGGCGGTAATGGAGAAACACGCACCCAAGCTGCTGCCGGTAGATGAGGTGCTGCGCATGCTGATTCAGGTCTGCGATGCCCTGGCCTATGCGCATGAACGTGGGGTAATCCATCGCGATATCAAGCCAGAAAATATCATGCTGCTGGAGAACGGCGACATCAAAATTTTCGACTTTGGCATTGCCCTCATTGAGGGAGAGCGCTATGTCGGCTGGCCAGGCTTCTCATCGCCTATTGGCACCCCAGACTACATGGCTCCAGAGCGGCTGACAGGTAAGCCTGGTGATGCCCGCGTTGATGTCTATGCCGTTGGTGTGGTGCTCTATGAGCTGCTTTGTGGGCGAACGCCATTTAAGGAGCAAGACGGATTTGCCATCATTACCCCAAATATCTCGCATGATCCGCCGGGTATTTTGCAGCTCAATGCGATCTTGTCCCCTGCCCTGGCGACGGTCGTCATGCGGGCGATTCGCCGTGACCCGGAGAAGCGCTATACATCTATGCAGGTTCTGCTTCACGATCTGTGTCATCTGGACAAGGTAACGCCTGTGGACTATATTCCCGATCTACCTAAGATCGGTGGACGCTACCGGCAAGTCATCCGCATTGCACTCATCGTGCTGATCGTCTGCCTGTGCCTTGTGGCATTCGGCGTGCTCGCACAGTTCGCACACACTCTCGGGCGGTAGCCCTGGAGTAACTCGGAGGAGTTTGCATATGCTGACGTTTTTTGGCGCAGGTGCAGTGACAGTCATGCTGTTCTCCTATGCGCTTGAAGATCGCTCTTCCTGGTGGGTGCTGGTCTTTGCGCTGGCCTGCGCAGCCTCATCGGCCTATGGGTGGGTGGCTGGGACCTGGCCGTTCGGTGTGGTCGAAGGTGTGTGGGCAGTGGTCGCTTTTCGGCGCTGGTTGCGCTCCCGGGCAAAGGTTCAATAGGATACCCATGCGCTTTGTAGTGGTCAGTGTTGGTGGTGTGCTCGTTGGCCTGTAACTGCATGCCATCCTGAACACTATTACAGATCGATCGCCGGCCGTCCTCGTATGGGAGGCCGTACTGGTCAGCCTCACCGTCATAGTCGTCCGCATTGCACTCATCGCGCTGATCGTCTGCCTGTGCCTCGTGGCATTTGGGTTCGTACACTCCGCCGTTCGGTAGACTTGAGGAGCAATTCGGAAAAACCAGCGAGGGCCGATAAATCGGCCCCTACTGCACAGTCAACCTTCATCTGATCGATGAAGAGCGTTGTCATCCTGAGCGCAGCGAAGGATCTCTGCCCAGCGGGAGATCCTTCGCTGCGCTCAGGATGACAGACAAGATGGCTTATGCAGTGGCACCCTGTCCTTGCGGGTGCCAGGCTCGTGCGCCTCGGTCACATGAAGCTTGACGGACTACTACGGAGGGTTGGATTAGGTTGTTAAAGGGCATAACCGGGCCAGACGAAGGGTGGGAGTAGTTTGGTAAATTCTATCATGGGTTGAGTGGGTTGCCCTGCTTGTGGGCGAAATAGGGAGACATAAGGGTGGCACTACGTGGTAATCTTATCTCGATGGGGCGAACACTGCTACAAAAGGAGGAGACACTTGGAAGAGCAGCAGGCAGAAGCCAAAGATGCAACAGACAAGCAGGTGCTGAAAAACGATCCTGATCAAGATGCACCCAGCGGTCACCCACCACCCCTCGATGAGAGTGACATTGACTTTCTCGTACCTGGTCGTGTTGAGGAGCTCCGGGGCAGCCGGCCAGGCGATGCGCGCGTGCGCATCGTGCATCCGAGCCATCCAGAATTCCGGCGCGTCAAAAGCGGAGTAGTGGAAGCCACTGAAGCCGCATACACGCCTCACAGCCGCCTGGGGCAGGCGGTCTCGCTGCTCAAGCGCATCCTGATCGGAGTGCCCATCGCCACGTCGCGGGCAGAAAAAGAACGATTGACCAAATTCAAGGCGCTGGCTGTGCTCTCCTCTGATGCCATCTCCTCCGTCGCCTACGCGACAGAAGCCATCCTGATCAACCTGGTTGCGGGTGGGTCGCAGCACCTGGGGCTTACCCTGCCCATCAGCCTGGTGATCATCGGCCTGTTGATCATTGTAGCGACCTCCTACCGCCAGACGATTCCCGCTTATCCCAATGGAGGCGGGTCGTACATCGTGGCGAAGGAGAACCTGGGCACGCTGGCGGGCCTGGTAGCGGCGGCCGCCCTGCTGATCGACTATGTGCTCAACGTCGCAGTGAGTATTTCCGCCGGGGTGCAGAACCTGGCTTCTCTGTTCGGTGCACTGGCACCCTACGTGGTTCCCATTGATATCGCGCTGGTCGCCTTGATGATGATCCTTAACCTGCGCGGGGTGCGTGAATCGGGGACGATCTTCGCTCTGCCCACCTACTTCTTCATTATCAGCGCGCTCCTGCTGATTATCATCGGGCTGTTCAAAGCCTTTGTCTTGCACCAGCAGCCCGTCATTGGCGAGTACGCGCAAGTGGCAGCGATTGAACCACTCTCAGTCTTCCTGATCCTCAGATCGTTTGCCACCGGCTGCTCTGCGATGACGGGAGTGGAGGCCATTTCCAATGGCGTCCCGGCCTTTCAAAAGCCTGAAACGCGCAATGCCTCGATTACACTGACATGGATGGCTGTTATTCTTGGCACCCTCTTCCTCGGCATCACGCTCCTGGCCACGACCTACCACGTTGAAGCCAGTGTGACAGGCAACCCCACGGTGATTGCTCAGATAGCTAAGCTGGTATTTACAGGGCCGCTGGTCTTCATGTTTCCGGTCTTCCAACTCGCCACGCTGGGGATTCTGACGCTGTCAGCCGAGACTAGCTACGCGGATTTTCCGCGGCTGGCGTCACTGCTGGCCCGTGATAGTTTCATCCCTCATTTCTTCGGCTTTCGGGGCGACCGCCTGGCGTTTTCGGTGGGCATCGTGTTCTTGTCAGTCCTGGCCAGCCTGCTGCTGCTCGTGTTTCAAGGAAATACCAACGCGCTCATCAACCTGTTTGCTGTCGGCGTTTTCATGTCCTTCACCCTCTCACAGAGCGGGATGGTGCGCCACTGGTGGCGCCTGCGCGCTACCGACAAGGGATGGCGACGCAGCATGATCATCAACGGTACCGGAGCTGTGACCACGCTACTGGTAGCGCTGGTCATCTCTTCAACGAAATTTCTCGCGGGGGCGTGGATTGTCGTGCTGCTGATCCCTTTGCTGGTATTGCTGTTCTCCGGGATTCATCGCCACTATCAGCGTGTAGAGCGGGAACGTACCTCCGATATCTCCATTTATCCGGAGCATATCCACCACCGCTTTATTGTACCGATTGAAGGGCTGGACCGCGCGGCGATCCAGAGTTTAGCGTACGCCCGCTCGCTCTCCCCGCATGTGACCGCCGTGCACGTGGCGGTTGATACAGACGAGGCAAACCGGGTGCGTGCTGCCTGGAACGAGTGGCAGGAGCATCTCAAGGAGGCAGAGGAAACCCACCTGCTCATCATCGAGTCGCCGTATCGATCGCTGCGCCCTCCCTTGCTGGCCTATATCGACACTGTGCATGAACTGCACCCTGACGATACGCTGACTGTGATTCTGCCTGAATTCGTGGTCGGCCACTGGTGGGAGTATTTCTTGCATAACCAGATGGCGTTCCGGTTGAAGGCCGCCTTGCTGTTCCGCCCAGGCATCGTTGTGACTGACGTGCCACAGCATCTGGACGATCGACCGAGACAGTAGAGACATGGACAGTTGAAGAGAAGCTCCACGTGTCGTTCCCTGTTCTAAGGGACAGCTGGACTTCTGGTCTCTTGTCCGATGCAGTATATGCCTCTATTGAGTACACTTTGAGGAGCAGCCTGGCATCGCTCCAGGGCGGGGGCAAGCCCGGCCCCTACTATATACGGGCTTCGCAGGCTATTAGTATGGAGGCGAAGTGATGAAACTTACGACGAGTAGACTTGGCCAGAGCGAGCTTGAGATCACGAGGGCGGGTATTGGCACTGCTCCTATCGGGTCGACGCCCAGCTGGAGCGTCTACTGGGGACCACAACGTGAGCGTGACGCCATCCGCGCGATTGAGGTAGCGCTCGATCTCGGCGTGAATTGGATCGATACGGCTCCTTTTTATGGCTGGGGACGGGCAGAACAGATCGCCGGCAAAGCGCTGCGAGGCAAGCGCGACAATGTCTACATTTTTACCAAATGCGGGACACTTCCTGATGGCCAGGGAGGATCGAGGGAAGATCTGTCGCCCGCGAACATCCGGGGCGAAGTGGAAGCCAGTTTGCGGCGTTTGCACACCGACTCCATCGATCTCTACCAGTTCCACGATCCCGATCCGCACACTGCTATTGAGGAGTCCTGGACGGTCATGCAGCAGCTCATCCAGGAAGGCAAAGTCCGCTACGGTGGCTTATCTAACCATACGATTGAGCTGATGGAACGAGCTTTGACGGTGGGCCCGATTACGTCGAATCAGCATCAGTATCACCTCCTGAACCGGGCCATCGAGCAGGATGTCTTGCCGTTTTCACAGCAGCATGGCATCGGTTTCCTGGCCTGGTCGCCACGCGCCAGCGGTTTTTTAATTGATGGCTTTGACCTGGAGCGTTTGGACCCACAGGATTTCCGGCGCCGGCACCCCTACGCTCAAGAGCCGGCGTGGACGAAGCTCCAACAGGTCCGAGAGGAGCTCCAGGTCATCGCGCGGGATCATCACAAGCAGCTGATTGAGCTGGCCCTTGCCTGGGTGCTCAGGCTGGTGACGGGAGCTATCATAGGCATTCGCAATGAGCAAGAAGCGAGGGCCATAGGCGATGGCATGGACTGGAAGCTCACGGCGCAGGAGAACGAGGCTGTCGAGCAGGCGCTGGCAGGGTGGGGGTGAAGTGATGACGCTGGACCAGTTGTTGGCAGGTCCGTGGGGGTGATATTGCCAATGCGAGCCAGCCTGCCCTGCGCGGCTCCCCTGGTAAGACCAGTATCACCAGGAGTAGGAGTACTTGCTGCCGGTACAGTGCGGTTTGTGCCTCCTATGTATCGGTCGATGGCCCGTCGATGCGCTCCCCAGGCCGATCAATCGGCGGTGCGGGCATGAATGCGCCGCCTACGAAGAGATATCTCTCGCAGATAAGTGAGGCTAATTGAGCATTTCGCGAGCAGTCTGAACAACTGCCTCGTGTAATTCCGGCGGTTCAACGACAGCCGCTTGCGTTCCCAGTCCAAACACGAGCATTTTGGCTAAGTCCATAGACTCAAGGTGAAAGTGCGCTATCATCCATCCATCTCCATTATCCGGCTCAATAATGTGATAGCGACCTGGCATCAAACTCTTCACGAATGGTAAGCGACTTTCATGTAAGAGTAAGACAAGCGTCACCAATCGATCTGCACGCATGATTTTTGGCCTCGCTGGTGTATTCGCTCGTTTGCATGACAAAAGATGTCATCGAAACTAATGTACACTATGAGTGACTGATATACAACAAATAAGGAGAGGATTCAGTATGGGAAAGACAATGACGGGCTACGTCGATCTCGATGATGGGAAGCTCTATTATGAAATGGCAGGCGATGGCGATACACTCGTCTTAGGCCATGCGGGCTTCGTAGATAGCAGGATGTG
>WNGJ01018644.1_pt1 | contig 13302 bp, 12 predicted proteins | sample 5400611 | NCBI WGS metagenome assembly WNGJ01 (sample SAMN13153375, study PRJNA577476) | soil metagenome | isolation source: 40 cm soil or saprolite under Garry oak tree replicate 1 | place: USA:California | collected 2016-06-15
AATCCCCCTACGGCCCCTAACACTAACCAGAGGGTCGTGTCCATTTTGACTCCGAGGAATGGCACTGCCGCCATAATGAAGAGGGCAGGCATCAGGTCTAAGGCCTTGTCCATGGCCACGGTGGGCAGCGATTGACTGACGGGCATTCCCACGCTGCGCTTGAGCATCAAGCACTTTGCCACCTCACCGCCGCGTACCGGCAATAAGAAATTGAGAAAGATGCCAACGAGGAAGAGTTGAATGGCTTTAAGGGTACTGACCTTGCCGATAGGATTCAAGAAAAGTTTCCAGCGTATGCCACGAATACTAAAAGCTGTGAGGAAGGCCATACCTGAGAGAAGACCCAGGATGATACCTTGTGGTGTTGCCAGGTGTTGTCGCAGGACATGCAGGGTGGTTGGTACGTCCACAAAGCGCGTGACGAGGTACAGCAGGCCAAGGCCAATCAACAAGCCAAGCGCCACTTTTACCACAGGCATATTGAACAAGGTTTTCCAAGCGGGTTCTTGAGCGATGGTATCGGTGGCTGGTCGTGTTGCCAACATAAATTAACTGTGCTTTCTATCGTTATATATTAACGGTGTCGTTGAAAGATAACGTGCGTTGTTAGCTACTTGGGGCGCTGGTTTATGCATCACCTGGTAAATGCGAATATCAACGTTTTGATCGCGATCTTGCGCCTGGAACTCTGCACGTAAAACGGAGTTATCCAGGGCCTGGTCAATGATGGACATTGGTCCCCCACGCGTTTTAATATCGTTCAGCATAGCAGGGTCGGTGACAATGTAGTCAATACGCTTCCAATCGTTCTTTAGCAATCCATCATGCAATTCTGGATCATAGGCTACGTTCCAGTAGATATGCGCGTAAGGGTAGATAGCTCCATCGCCAACACCTTCGCCGCCTTCCTCGTGTAAGTCCGTGAAAAAGTAGCTATTGATGACGAGTACCGAGTCCTGTGATACGTGGTTACGTATCCATAACAAAGCATGTGTCTGTGTCAGAGCAGGTCGCTGATCAGCGTAGTTGTAAGCTTGTTTCATGTCATAGGAAATAATGGCTATGATAATTCCGAAGAGCAACAACACACGTAGCAGGTGAGAACGCGTTAATCTGCTGGTCCACTTCAGTACAGTGTGAATTGCCGAGGCCGTATTGAAGGCAACGAGTGGAAGCAGTGGAATAATGTAGAAGGGAAAGATGACACCGCCGCGCACTAACAATACCCAGTAACTGATAGCCAGGAGCGAGAGAAGCAGGTGCCTGCGGTTCCACCAGCCTGTGACGAGGTTAAAGAGCGTTGCGACGATACTAAAGGCGATAAGCAGGGAGTCATTTTCCGTCCACGCGGCCCAACTCACAGAAAAACTGCCCTCACTTTGGCTGCGTTGAACTTGTTGAAAGAACGTATCAAGCATACTCAGGTGTGGATGGTGATCCCAGGGAAGCATGCCAGCCGGAAATAATTCACCCTTCAAAACGGCCATAAGTACAAAACTTGAACCGATAGAAATTACGGTGTAGGTGAAAGCGACCAGGGAAAATTTACGCTGGAGGGAGAATTTACGCTGGAACCTGGTTGTATGCAGCCAGACAGTGTAAATCATAACAGGTATGAAGAGCACAAAGATCTCTTTCGAGAGTATCGAGATGCCAAAGCAAATAGCTGCCAGCACAATGTAGAGTAGACGGCTTTCACTAATGATGAGCAAATAGAGGGCAAGCAGGAGCCAGAACGTTCCGATGTTATCTAAGAAGACCAGGCGTTGATAGAGGATGCTGAGCGGTGAAAGCGAGAAAATCAGCATGGCCAGTAAAGCTGCACTACGGCTTCCCTCTAAGCGGCGGATAAACAGGTAGACAAGGAGAGAGGAACCAAATGCATAGAGGAGCATCAATACTCGACCGCTATTCAGTGCGTTTCCGAAGGTAAAAAAGCCGCCTGCCAGCTGTATCCAGGCTGCGATCTGTATCCATCCCAGCGGCGGGTGACCATAGCCATAAGGATAAGGCGTAATCATTCCATGTATTATGGCCCAGGCGCTAGACATGTAGGTACCTTCATCCAGCTCATAGTGGGGAAAATAGAATAAATTGTAGGAGTGAACGACTAACCCGGCCAGGAGGCCCAGCGTGACGACGATAGGCTCCAGCCAAACAGGAATAGGAAAAGCCTGGCCCACCGGGTTAATAGCCTCTACCTGGGGCATAAGGCGGGTTTCACTGGCTACAATACGTTTTTCCTGCTCAGGTACGACTTTGGGAATGAGGGTAGTATGCCCGGTACGACTGCGCAGTGGATTGGGCCTGCGACCACGGCGATTGGTAGTACGTACATAAAAATTTGGCCTTTGATACAGGATGAGATGCCCGTTCTTAATCCCTGGCTCTTTTAGCACGTTACGTTTCACCGGCCTGAATATCTTTATTTCTGGCCGTGTTTGTTCCGGTTCTTGTGGATCTTGTGACGATGTATAAGTCGATGTCATCTCTTTCAATTCTGTCTGTACGCGGCAACTCTATTGCGGTGCTGGCCGATATGAGCTGTTTTTTCCCAGTTTGATATCCCTTGAACATAGCGATATACGGCGCGCATGGCGCTAAAACTGAGTATCCATTGATATGGGAAAAATGCCAACACCATGATCATTGCCTCGCGCCAGCTCCATTTGCGCTTATGAGCCTGCAGAAACTCGTGTAGTCCTGCCAGGTCTATAAAGGCGGCCAGAATACAGCAGTAGAGCGGTAAAAAGGTAAGCATGGCAAACCAGAGTGGAAGCTTGACGAAGAAGAACATCACCAGTGAGGTCGGCAGCATGAGCGCAAGGAACGCCTGCAGTTCTGGTAAGGTGAGCACATAGAAGGCCAGCATGCGCTGTGAGAGCTTTCTGAGCTTCAGCCATTCGCCTTTGAAAAGTATTTGAATAAAGCCCTGATTCCAACGCGTGCGCTGCTTGACGAACTGTTCAATGGTATGGGGCGTCTCCTCTCGTGTAACAAACTCGTCATCATAAATGATGCGCATACGTGCCTTTGAGAGGTTGAGGCGAATGCCGAGGTCCGCGTCTTCAGTCAGGCAGGTTTCATCCCAGCCACCTAACTGCTCCATCAGTTCGCGGCGTACAAAGACCGTATTGCCGCCCAGGGGAGTCATGCCGACGCGCGCAAAGAAGTGCAGAGATGATTTGAACCAGAAGAAATATTCCAGGACATTCAGGAAACAGAACCATTTGGTATTATGATTCATTAACTGTACGCCACTCTGTACAACATCAAGGTCTTCTTTGAGCATGGTGGTATTGATGATATTGAGAATATCGGGATGTGGTTCGTCTTCGGCATCGAAGATGGTGACGATATCGCCACGCGCTACCTGCAAAGCGATATTCATGCCATGTTGCTTGTTAATGGGCTGATCGTTGAAGATGACCAGCTGGACGTTGGGGTCGCCCAGTTCATCGATTTTGGTCTGTGCTTCGGCAATGGTTCCAGGGTCATCTTCGCGGCAGATAGCCAGAATTTGCATGAACTCTTTGGGATAGTCGAGGCTATAAACTTTTTGCAGGGTTTCGCGATAGACCTCTTCTTCATGCCTGGCGGGTAAGAGAATAGAAAAGGAAAGACAGGGGTCCAGGTAGACGCTTGGGGCGTGATTGAGCCATGCATGTTCGGGAACTTCCCAGATAAAGAGGCGCAGGCGAATATTGAAGATGGCCTGGACGGTCATCACCAGGATGATAAGTAAATAGATTGCTTCCAAAGATAGGCTGAGAATGGTGGAAAACACTATGTATCCTTCTCTCTAGCAAGGTATCGTGGTTGCTAATGGATCGGTCTTATGGCCGCAGAGAGTGTGCATCACCGGTGCAGTACCGGAGTCGTTGCCGGCCGGTGCAATGAAACTGTAGGCTTCGGCATTGCCAGCACGGTGTAATGTGATGACGACCATAGCATATCCTGCGAGACTGACATCGAGACTATTCCATGAACTGCTACCAAATGACTTCTTCGCTCCGCTGATCTGTGCAAGTTGTGGTGTACTTGACTTATTGATGAATAAAAGGCTCACTGCCTGGTGTGCAGCATCTTGCGTCGCATAGACACTCACCGGGTCCCGTTGTACCTCCAGGGGGATGAGGTTATGCTGGAGATGCGAAAAAAGATCCATCACCTGGAACATGGGGGTCGGCTGCTGATCATAGGTGGTAAACAGCGGATATGGTGTATCCATATCTGATGCTGACGCGAAGGCAACATATGCTACCTGTGAATTCATCAGTGTTCCCAAAGTATCGGCCCACCACAGAGCGGCCAGTCCCCGCGTAGGGGTCGGAACCCTGGTGGTGGCCTGTTGTGCCTGGTTGGTATTAATTTCAGTTATAGCGATAGGTACGTCACGTTTCAGGTCCTGGCCGATCAACTGGTGCAGGGCTGGCAGCAGGTAATTCCATTCGCCAGTGCTGCTCAGGAACAGATAAGGTGTCTGCGCGGCGTCAACAAACTGGTAACGGTGGAAAGAGACACCATCGAGCAGCACGACGTTATGCGCTCGTTCATACGTTCCAACGCCTTGCAGGAAACCTTCCATCCAGAGTTGCCCCTGGGCATCGCTTGGTCCCCCACCCTGGGCACCCGGACCGTAGAACTCGCTAATGTCCGGCCCAAACACCTGAATATGTGGGTCAATTTTATGCATGAGCGTGGAAAACTGAATAAAATCATTCACATAATCCTTGACCAGGTATTTCTGTCCTGTAGCTGGATTGATAAGTGTATCCGGTTCATCGCCCACCGTCCAATATTTGACGGGATGAAAAGGAGCATGCGCGTATTTGCCTGTACGTTGGTCGCTACGCGGATTATTCAAAAAATCTACCCAGCGGCCCGCTACGGCCGCCCGGCTGGCGACGCCTGTCAGGTCGGAGGGATTGCCTTGAATAGGGCCTGAAAGTTGTGCCTGTACCATGCCATCGGCATGTGTTTCTTGCAGGAGCGTGCTAAAGGCGCTGAGTTGGTCAAGAGAAAGAGAATGCTCCTCGCCCCATTTGCCGCCAGGAAAGCGTAACAGTGTAATATGCGCGTCTGTGAGACCTGCTGTGAGCGGGGGGCTATAGTCCATAAATCCCTGGGCGTTATCTGCTGAGCGGGTGCCGGATAGTGGAAATACGTTGGTTCCTAAAAGATCAGGACTAATTGGCAGGCTTTGATGCAGGTCTAACGTAACGACTTGCTGATTGCCAACGCGTACAAGCAGCTCGTCATTGCTGGCGCTGGCAAGCGCGGCTAGACGGACTCCCGCCAGGATGAATATAATCAAGAGAAGCGCACTCATAATGCCAAGTACACCCCGCCGCTGCATAGAGGCGGGGGTGGTGCGGTGTGGAGTAGGGACCCTGCTGGTCGTCAGTGGGGGGGTAGGTTGCATAGCGCGTTCTCGCGAACCCAGCGTTGACCGTGTTTGTCTTTCGCTATCCGGGCTACTCTGATTAACGTTGTTACGAACTAACATGGTGTCCTCTATGTTGTCTATCTTTTTGCCGAGTAAAAAAACGTCTACCTGTATAAACGCGTGTATTACACTATTATGTCCCTGGCGGGAAGAACTGTCTCATTGGTGCATTTGCTTGTTCGGTTTGCGTACTTTCTGTTGTCGTGTAAAGGTATCTCATCTGGGTGGACTTGTAGCGGATACTCTACATAATGTACTATTCGTGCGTAGGGGTTCGATTTTGTGAGGCAACAGGGAGTCTTGCCACAATGCATATAATTCGGATAAAGTAGATGCAGCATGATAGCACCCATGTTTTTATTGCGTATGTATTAAGGAGAATGTTTGGCCATGAGAGATGGTCTTAAAGTGATAAGTACATTTCAATTTGCTCCCGCGTCACAGGAAGTATTGCGCGAGGCAGCAGATATTAATGTTTAACCGGAATTGGCAGGAAATGGTGCGTCTCCAGGATCGCCATGTATGGCCGCGTAGTGCGAGCTGGTACAATCTAGGCGCACGTGAGTTGGTGGACCAAACAGTGGGAATCATTGGATTAGGGCATATTGGGCGACGCGTTGCGCAGTTGGCGCGAGCCTTTGGTATGCATGTACTGGCGACACGCCGTACAGTAAGTAATGGAGAAAAAGATCCTGACGTGGACCAACTCTACCCTATGGAGCAGTTGCAAGAATTACTGCGCCTCAGCGACTACGTTGTACTGGCTGTACCGTTGACACAAGAGACCGAGAAATTGATGGGTGAAGCAGAGTTGCGGGTAATGCCACGTAATGCCTACCTGGTGAACGTTGCACGAGGGCGTGTTGTTGATGAAGAGGCTCTGATACGTGCTCTCCAGGAGCGTTGGATTGCTGGTGCGGGACTCGATGTAACGGAAGAGGAGCCATTACCTGCCAATAGTCCGTTGTACTCCATGCCAAACGTGATTTTGACGCCTCATATTTCAGGCTTGAGCGCGCATTATGATAAGCGTCTCACTGCACTTTTTGCCGAGAACTTGCAGCGCTATCGTAGTGGGCAGCCACTGCGAAACCGATATGACCCGGGGCGCGGATACTAGCGAGGCTTCATTTCATCTAAAGGAGGAAAGGATGAGTATAGAACTAGGTCATGTAGAATTGCTTGGTGCCGATGCCGTGGGCCAGCCCGGTCAACGTCGTTTTTGCCTTTTTGGACGTAGTTGGCACGGCTCCGCCCTTATGTGGATGGAGAAGGAACAGCTGAATCGCCTCTCACTAACTTTAGATAGGGCTCTTGCACAGCTTAGCGGGGGCCAGGTATTGCGCACAGAAGCACAGGTGGGAAGTCCACCTGCCCCGGCGGGGATACCTGAGGATTTTCCGAGAACTCCCGAATATGACTTTCGCGAGGCGCACATGACGCTCACCTATGATGAGCGTGATGCTATGTTCACCCTTACGATTGCTCCAGTTGAAATAGTCATGGATCAGGGGCAGGAGCCACTGGCATTAGTCCACGAGGAAGAAGCGGTATCGTTCCTCTTCACACATCAACAGGCACAAGATTTATCGAGTATCATTAATCTGCTTATGACCGGTGGCCGTCCTGTGTGCCCACTGTGTCAAACGCCGCTCGATGGAGGGCCGCATGCCTGTGTGAAGCAGAATGGACATCATGAAATTGTGCAGATCGTGGAAGCGGAAGACGAGGAGGAAGAATAGGATGGATACATAGAAATAAGCAGGGACATACACTATTGCGTCCCTGCTTATCGCTGCCTGGTGTTATCTATCCTCCAGACAGGATCCCTGGGTTGAACAAACACTGATTGTGCAGAGCAGAGCTAGCTCAGGCTTTTTTGGTCTCTGTAACCACTTAATCAATGCATAGGTACTTATTTGCCTTTTGCAGATAATTTTCTTCGTTGGCTTCAATCATGAGCTTATGGAGCACAACGACATCTGCATCAGGCAAAGCTTCGATTGGTTGTACACAAAGGCGCATGACCGCACGGCCATTTTCGATTACCTGGACATAGCCTTTTGTCCGTGGCACACGATACACACGCTGTGGTTCAGTAGGACTTGGAACCTCGAGATAGCCTCGCCATACAAGCTGGCGAAATTGCTCGGGAGTGAGCGTATCGCGTAAAAGATCAGCTGCGCGCCGTTCTGCACGCGACCAACCCTTAAAGTATGGTTGTAATATTAACCATACCATCGGTGAGATAGCGAGAAGAACGACAATCCAACCCAGGGCGGTTAGCACCTGAGTGATTAAGCTCATCCGCCAACGACTCGCGGGACCATGACGATCTGCTCGGCTGTGTGATCAAATTGATCGATGCGCTGTGTCGGCTTGCCGGGTTCAACCCGGAAAGCAGTCGCACCTTTCGCACGTTCCTGGGCAAATATGCGTTCTGCCTCGCGGATAGCAGCAGTTGCTTCGGGGTCACCCGCCAGAACTTTCTGCTCATCCCAGGTGATACGATCATCGCCTCGTCGTGACATCACCCGTAACATTCCCACAGTCGTTCCTCCTTCGTAGAATACGCCGTTCTTGATGGCAACTTTCGACGAACACTCGTAGAGGCTCCTATTATGTTGAAGCCTTGCTTCAGTAAAGGATTGCCTATTTACAATAAACGAACTACGTGGTACAGAGAACCTGCTCCTTACACGCCGCTTGAGCCTATAGGGGCGATCCCTTGCGATCACCCACGTGCCAGCGTCGTGGGTTCGTGTCTACATTACAGACACGTTTTGTTCTGACAGATGGTTTCTAAACCCAGGTACAAGAATGATTATACGCAAGGCATATCAATCATCACTACTATTGTACGTGAGAGTAGGGGGATAGTCAAGGTTTAAGATACTTCCAAGCCCTACAGGTTCAATTTACGTGGTCATCTGCAACTTCGCGCCGCGTTCAGAATTTATGTGCGCTCGCGCGGAGTGACATAAGCAATGCCCCCTGCTGCCGGGCCAGCATACGTACCTACTACTGCCCCGAGTTTGTAAATCGGGATTTCAGCTGCATACATATCCTTGACTGCTTGTGCAAGTTGCCGACCCACTTCATCATCGGACTCAACGATGAATATGCGTTCTGGCTTCCCCACTTCGCGGATCAATTGTCCGATACGGGCGTAAGCTTTGCTGCGTGTGCGAGGCTGCTCAACCGGCACAACCATGCCATTTTTGATTGAGAGGATCGGCTTCACGTTCAGCATATTGCCCAGCAAGGCCCTGGCTCCCCCGATACGCCCACCGCGCTTCAAGTATTCCAGTGTGTCCAGTACGAACAGGATACGTGTACGCGAGAACCGGTCAAGGAGGTGTGCTTTGACCTCCTCAAGTCCCAGGCCCTGCCTTGCCTCCTCTGCTGCTTGTATGATCGGAACTCCCATAGCCACGCTGACACTCTCGGAATCGACAATATCAATGGGAATCTTTTTGATATCCCCTGGTAAGGAGTCTCGTCCATTACATGCGGATTGATAGGTACCACTGAGTTTCGAGGAGAGGTGAACTGAGAGAATAGCATCGGCTCCCTCGTTAATCAGTTTCATGTAGGCTTCTTGAAAAGCCGAGGGAGCAGGTTGCGAAGTGCGTGGCGATACTTTGGTCGCCTGGAGCTTCCTGTAGAAACCCGCGTTGTCAAGTTCCACCCCGTCAAGGTAGGCCTCTTCACCAAAAAATACTGTGAGTGGTACGACAGTGATGCCTAATGCCAGGGCCTTCTCTTGCGGTATATCCGCTGTGCTATCGGTGACGATGCGAACAGCCATGCCAGACCTCCAGTTAGCACTCCGTGTGCCCCCAGGTTCCTCTGATCATTTCTCCTGAGCTGTAGGAGCGATCCCTTGCGGTCGCCCACGCGCCAGCGTCGTTGGAGGAACGGTTTCAAGGTTGATGAAAATAGTATACTATGCTTGCTTTGAGAAGTCGAGCTTCTATGAGAAATTTGTAGGGGGTTAATTTATCACGCCAGTTCGCGTGACCTCACTTCCCCGCCCGTGGGACGCGATAAATCGGGTTCCTACGAACTGTCCATGCTCACTCCGCGGAAAGTATATAGGCGTAGTAAGGTTGACAGCCGTCCACCACTTCAATCTCTATATGCGAATATTGCGCTTTGATACTCTTGGCGGTCTCCTCGGCCTGCCGGGCCGTTACGTCCTCACCATAGTAGAGCGTCACAATCTCATAATGATCGATCTTCATGCGTTGTAGTGTATCGTGAATAACATGCTCCATATTCTGGCCTGCAACGGCGAGATGACCATTGATCAGGCCGATGAAATCTCCCTCACGTACACGCACACCATTCACCTGTACCGTGCGTACAGCAGTAGTGATTTCTGCCGTCTGGACATTGTTGGCAGCTTCAGTCATCGCCTGGCAGTTTGTGGCGAAGTCGGCCTCGAAATTGAAGCCGGTCATGGCGGCAATACCCTGGGGCATCGTATCGGTCGGAACAATGTAGACCTCTTTGCCGGTGAGATTGACGACCTGGCGTGCGCTCAGGATAACATTGCCATTGTTGGGCAGGATGATTACCCGGTCGGCTGCCACAGCATTGACCGCTGCCAGTAATTCTTCGGTGCTGGGATTCATGGTTTGCCCACCTGGTACCAGGGCGCTCACTCCCAGCCCTTGAAAGACCTTTTCAAAGCCTGCACCTGCTACCACCGCTACCGTGGCGACAGGAAGTGTTAAAGGAGCCATGTCTGGGGAACAGGTAACCGTGTTCTCTTGTGCGTCTGTAGCATGTTCGGCTTCGCTCGCGGCAGCATAGGTCAGGCTCTGCTCCTGGAGATTTTCAATGTTAATATCTAACAGGCTGCCGAGGCCTACACCATAGTCGAGGATTTTGCCCGGCCAGGGGGTATGAGTATGTACTTTGAGCATCTTCTCGTCGCCTGCTACAACGGTGGAAACGCCGCCCATATCAATAATGGTTTGCCGGATGTTATCGACATCGAGCTTTTCGCCTTGCAGCAAGAAAACGACTTCGTAGCCAAATTCTTCCTCAATCGTCACCCGGCCCTTTTTAGTGGGCATCTCAGTCGACGCGGCTGGAGATGCCACAGCGATTGATGTTGCGACTGAGCCTGCACCCGGGGCGGCTACTGCTTCGCCACGGATATAATGCCAAATGCCTTCTAAAATGGTGCAGAAGCCTTGTCCACCGGAATCTACTACTCCCGCCTGTTTGAGCGTAGGAAGGAGGTCGGGTGTTCGTGCTACGGATAGTCGAGCCGCGATGACCACTTCTTGCATCAGGCCAACCAGGTCATCACCATGCTCGGCACTTTTCTTTGCAGCCTCCGCACTTTCTCGCACAACGGTAAGGATCGTCCCCTCGACCGGTTTGATGACGGCGCGGTAGGCGAGACGTGACGCTTCCTGCAAGGCGTCGGCGAGATCGGAAGCACTGAAGGTCTGCTTTTTATCCAGGCTTTGCGCGATTCCACGTAGGGTCTGTGAAAGAATAACGCCGGAGTTGCCACGGGCACCCATCAATGCCCCATGTGCCAGCCTGGCGGCGATGACCCCTGCGGATGTTTCATTGCTATCGGCTATTCCGCGCATAGCCGCCTGCATGGTGGCTGACATGTTGGAGCCGGTATCTCCATCGGGTACAGGAAAGACGTTGAGCGCGTTAATAGCCTCGCGATGCTCTTCTAACCAGGCCGCTCCGGCCAGTAGAGCCTTCTTGAGGTCTTGTCCGTCAAAAACACTGATGCGCCGGGGCCGTTGCGTACGTACCGGGCGAGGTGATTGTTCCTGCATGTAGCTCTACTACCTTTTGCTGTCCATTTTTTGATGCGGCGTGGAAGATGGGCCATGGCTCAGCCCCTGGATGTTCACGTTGACCTGGGCCACGGGAACTTCAAGCATTTTCTCAATGGAGAACTTGACACTGCTCATAATGTTGTGCGCGATTTCTGACATACGCAGCCCGTATTCAAGCGCTACGTACACTTCGACGATAATCTGCTCGTTGACGACACGTACCTGTACGCCCTGGTTGCTCTGTTCGGGTGGTAATAGTACTGCCTGCCCATTGTGTAGGCGAGGGGCAGTGAGGCCAACAACGCCATAGCACTCGCTCGTTGCCTGCATAGCGATAGTGTGGATAGCATTGGGCAAGACTTCAATCTTGCCAAGGGGGCGTACGCCGTGTCGTGGTTGAATAGCAGATGTCTTTGACATATGCGTATCTTCTCTCTATTGCTCTTGCCAAAACGAGTGATGGGTGGTATACTCGTTGGGCATGTTCAGGTACCCTATCGGCTAACGAAGGGACAAATGCAGTATATCAAAAGCCCCAGGGATTATCAAGAGAACCCACGGAGATGTGTTAGCAGGTTTTTGTGTGAGACATGCCCCCAGCGCATCTCTTTACATTTTAGGTAGGAAGGAATGGATCAATGTCAGGTCGTTGTGATGTTTGTCAGCGCAGACCCATGTATGGCAATAATGTGAGCCACTCGCAGCGCCATACCCGTCGGCGCTTTGTGCTTAACGTGCAGCGTCGCCATATGAAAATTGATGGAACCATGCGCACGATCAATATCTGCACTCGCTGTTTGCGCACTATGAGTAAGTTGCCGAAGGTGCGCTAGTTCTATAAATTTTCTCAAAGCGTGTCCTTAACTGTCCACACGCTGCGGCAATATCATCGCCGCGCTCAGCACGTACACTATTGCTGACACCATGCTCAAAGAGGATGTTACGGAAGGTGCGAATGGCTTGCGGGCCAGGGGCTCGATAACTGGCTGAAGTAGCATTGACCGGAATGCAGTTCACATGCGCGAACTGCTCCAAAGGTGCCAGTAGTTCACCGAGCAGATGTGCGTATGCTGGTGTATCATTCACTCCCGCAAGCAGCACATACTCAAAGGTGACCTGCCGCCGGGTTGCGGCGATATAGTCTTTACAGGCAGCCAGGAGTTCTTGCAACGGATACTTGCGATTAACAGGCATTGTCTGGTTGCGCAGTTCGTCGGTAGGTGCGTGCAGGGAGATAGCCAGGTTGACTTGCAACGGTTCCTGGCTGAGCTTGCGAATAGCAGGAACAAGCCCTACCGTCGAGACGGTCATGTGTCTTGCCCCTAGATTGAAGCCCTCTGGACTGTTCAGGATGCGCAGCGCCTGTAAGACATTATTGTAATTGTGGAGCGGCTCGCCCATACCCATCAGCACAATATTGGTGATGTGGTCTATAGGCGTACTAGCAGGCAGTCCTGCCGCTGTCCAGGGTGCTGCACGCAACTCGCGTGCAAAGTGCAATACCTGGGCTACAATCTCACCCGCGCTCAAGTGCCGGTCGAAGCCCATCTGTCCGGTGGCACAGAACGTGCAACCAAAGGCGCAGCCGGCCTGCGAAGAAACGCAGACAGTTGCCCGCGCGCTACTTTCCCCAAGAGGTGGATAGAGCATGAGCACCGACTCGATCAGTTTGCCATCGGCCAACTCAAGGAGAATCTTGCGTGTGCGGTCATCTTTAGAGTGCAGCTCGCTACGCACGATCATGGGACCAATGCTTGCCTCTTCCGCCAGCCGGTTGCGCAGCGATTGGGGCAGATTGGTCATCGCTGAAAAATCGGTGGCCAGTTGCTTGTAAAGCCAGTTATAGATTTGTTTTGCCCGAAACGCTGCCTCTCCACGTTGCACCAGCCATTGCTGTAATTGTGGGAGGGTGAGCGCAAGCAGGTCGGTTTTCTGCTGGGTGTTTGTCACCATACGTGCGGCGCGGAGGCCCAGGCGTTCACGTCTGGGGAGGAAGCGCCGCCCTCCTTTCTATCCTTGCCCCTTGCGGGG
>WNGJ01005508.1_pt1 | contig 13300 bp, 16 predicted proteins | sample 5400611 | NCBI WGS metagenome assembly WNGJ01 (sample SAMN13153375, study PRJNA577476) | soil metagenome | isolation source: 40 cm soil or saprolite under Garry oak tree replicate 1 | place: USA:California | collected 2016-06-15
TGAAGGTCTACCCGATGCGGAGCCACACCGTGTCGGCCGAGGGCGGTGCGGCGGCCGTGCTGACCGACCAGGACAGCTTCGACACCCATGCCTTCGACACCATCAAGGGCTCTGACTACCTGGCAGACCAGGACGTGGTTGAAGCGTTCGTAAGGGAAGCCCCGCTCGAGGTCGTGCAGATGGAGCATTGGGGCTGCCCCTGGTCCAGAAACGCCGACGGCAGCATCGCGGTCCGGCCCTTCGGCGGCATGACCACCTGGCGCACCGCGTTCGCCGCCGACAAGTCCGGATTCCACATGCTGCATACCGTCTTTCAGACCAGCCTCAAATACGACACCATCCACCGCCACGACGAGTACTTTGTGACCAAGCTGCTGGTCGAGGACAGCCGGTGCGTCGGCGTGACAGCAATCGACATGCGCACCGGAAGAATCGGTGCCATCACCGCCAAGGCGACGATCCTCGCCACCGGCGGTCTCGGTCGCATTTACGCCTTCACCACCAACGGCAACATCTGCACCGGCGACGGCATGGCTCTCGCGTACCGCGCCGGCGTTGGGCTGAAGGACATGGAGATGGTGCAGTTCCATCCCACCGGTCTGCCCTTCACCGGCATCCTCATCACCGAGGCGGTGCGGGGCGAGGGCGGTTACCTGCTCAATAAGGACGGCGAGCGCTTTCTAAAGCGCTACGTGCCCGCCAAGATGGAGCTCGGACCGCGCGACATCATCAGCCGCGCGATGACCACCGAGTTCGAGGAAGGCCGTGGATTCGAGGGGCCTCACGGCAAGTACATGCACCTCGACGTGCGCCACCTCGGCGAGGACGTCATCGACCGGAAGCTGCCGTTCATGCGCGAGCTGGGCCGGGAGTATGTGGGCATCGACATCGTCAAGGACCCAATTCCTGTGCGCCCGGTGATGCACTACATGATGGGCGGCGTGGACGTAGACATCTCGGGCGCGACGGCGATGGAGGGCCTGTACGCCGCGGGCGAGTGCGCGAACGTCGGCCTCAACGGTGCCAATCGATTGGGCTCGAACTCGCTGTCAGAATGCCTGGTGTTCGGCGCCGCCGCCGGACGCGCGGCTGCCGAGCAGGTGGGCTCGCTGGCAGCGGTAGGCAGCAACCCCATCGACGCCATGCTGAAAGATGAGACGAAGCGGGTCGAATCCACCTTTCTCGACAAGAAAGGCGGCGACGAACGCATCGCCGAGATCCGCGAGGACATGCAGCACTCGATGGACGAGGGCGCGGGCGTGTTCCGCACGAAGGAAGCACTCACCGAGCTCGCGCGGCGCCTCGACAGCTTCCGCGAGCGCTTCGGGCGCATCAGGATCGACGACTCAAGCCGGGTTTTCAACACTGAGCTAACCGCGGCCATCGAGCTCGACTTCATGCTCGACTGCGCAACAGCGATCGCGCACTCGGCACTGGCTCGCGAGGAGTCACGCGGGGCGCACGCGAGACGCGACTTCCCAGAGCGCAACGACGAGAAGTTCCTGAAGCACACGATCGCGAACCACACCGACGCGGGCCCGCAGCTTGAATACCGCGATGTGAGACTTGGCAAGTTCGAACCAAAGGCGAGGACCTACTAGATGACCACAACTAAACGCATCACGATCAAGGCCACGCGCTTCGACCCGGACAAGGACGAGAAGCCGCGTCTGCAGTTGTACGACATCCCGTTCAGCGACGAAAGCATGGTCGTGCTTGACGCGCTCAACTACATCAAGGGCCACGTCGATGGATCGCTGAGCTACCGCTGGTCGTGCCGGATGGGCATCTGCGGCAGCTGCGGGATGATGGTCGACGGCGTCCCCAAGCTCACGTGCAACGCGTTCCTGCGCGATTACTGGCCGAAGCCGATCACGGTCGAGCCGCTCAACAACTTTCCGATCGTCCGCGACCTCGTAATCGACATGGACGACTTCATGCACAAGCTAAAGGCAATCAAGCCGTGGATCATCCGCAAGCAACCCGTGCCGCTCGGAGGCGGGGCGTTCACGCAGACGACCTCGCAGATCGACGAGTTCCGCCAGTTCAGCCAATGCATCAACTGCATGCTGTGCTACGCGGCCTGCCCCGTATACGGGCTGAATGACGGTTTCCTCGGCCCGGCCGCGACGGCGCTCGCGCGCCGCTACAACCTCGATTCGCGCGACCAGGGCCTGGGGCAGCGCCTGCCGGTGCTCGCTGACGCCGAGGGCGTGTGGGAATGCAGCTTCGTCGGCGAGTGCTCGGTCGTGTGCCCGAAGGGGGTCGACCCGGCTAAGGCGATTCAGCAGACCAAGCTGGACACGACCATGCGGTTCGTCCTCCCGTTCGGCGACCGCGATTGAGCACTTGTCCCTCCCCCCAAGGGGGAGGGTAGGGTGGGGATGATGGACTTGGAAGCAGCGTCGAAGGAATATCGCTGGACGATGCCGCGCGGGTGGTGGACCCGTCGGCCGAACTACTTCTGGTACATCGTCCGCGAGTTCACATCACTGCCGCTGGCGCTGTGGCTGATCTGGCTGCTCATCGAGATCCGCCGGGCGCATCACGGACCAGGTGTGTACTACGCATCGCACTCACCTTTGTTCATCGCGTTCAGCGTCATCGTGCTGCTTTTCGCGCTCTATCACTCGGTCACATTTCTCAGCCTGGCCGGCGCGATCCTGCACTTCAACGTCGCGGACAGGCCGATCCCGTCGCAGCTCATCGTCCTGTCGCAGTTCGCCGCGTGGGTGGCCGCGTCGGTCGTCATCGGCTTCGTCCTCATCTACTTCGGCAGGACATGACCGAGCACACGAGAAAGCCCGCGGTGATGCACCTCTTCTGGTGGTTCATGTTCGCCCAGGGCGGGGTCCTGGCCGCGATCCTGCTCCCGGTCCACATCCTCATCCAGGGAATCCTTGGACCGCTCGGCGTCGTGCCGGTCGTCGACCGCCACTACGACACCTGGGTGAACGTCCTCGGCAATCCACTGGTGAAGCTGTACCTGCTGGTTCTGATCGCCTTTCCGTTCTTCCACTTCGCGCACCGGCTCCGCTACCTGCTCGTCGACCTCGGCGTGCCTGCGGCGCGCGGGGTGCCCGCGCAGGTGGTCTTCTACGGCGGCGCGGTCGCGGTCACGCTCGTGACGATCTACATCCTGCTCACGACAGCTCCGATCAGCTTTGGTTAGGCAGGCTCGCGTATAGATCGACGGCGTTGCCGTCCGGATCGCGCAGCTGCGCGTAGCGCTGGCCCCAGAACGCGTCCCACGGCTCCTTGTGCCCGCGGCCGCCCGTTGAGAGTGCCTTTGCGTAAAGCTCGTCGACGGCTTTTGGACTCTCGCAATCGAAGGCCAGATTGGCGGCGGGCGATCCACCGACCCGTTTCCATGACGGGTCGAACTTCCGCATCTCTTCCTCGGTGTCCATCATCAGTCTCATCCCGCCGTCGAGTGTCGCGTCCACGTGCCCGTGCTCGGAGCTCACAGCGCTGTCGGCGATTGGTACGCCAAGAAGCCGATAGAACTTCACCGCCCTCTTTAGGTCGGTGACCACGATGCCCACCGCGTTCAGTTTCGCCATATCTCTGAATGTAACTCGGAGCATCATTTACCCGCATGTTCACCGTTCAGCCCTTCGAGACGAAGGAGCTGGGCAATGCCAGCTTCGTGGTTGCGGATCTCGATGCGAAGCAGGCAATCGTCATCGACCCCGTGCGCGACGTCGACCAGTACCTGACTCACGCCGAGAAGCTCGGGCTCCACGTCACCCGTGCACTCGACACCCACACCCACAACGATTTCGTTTCCGGAGCGCGCGAGCTGAAAGCGCTCGCCGGTACGGCCATCGATGCGCTACACCCCGACGAAGAGGTGAGACTCGGAAGCGTGACCCTCCGAGCCATGTACACGCCTGGCCACACGCCCGACCACAGGAGCTACGTCCTGGTCGAGAACGGCACGCCGAAAGCGCTGTTCAGCGGCGGCGCGGTGATGGTCGGCGGCACCGCGCGGACGGACCTTTTCGGCCCGCACATGGCGGCGCATCTCGGACTCGAATCGCTGCGCACGCTGCAGGTGCGGCTGAGGGGCCTGCCGGACGAGGTCGCCGTGTATCCCACCCATGGCAGCGGATCCTTCTGCGGCATCAGCGGCGGGGCCGGCCACGAGACCACGCTCGGCCAGGAGCGCATGACCAACCCTTACTTCACGACGACCGAGGTCATCCAGTTTCTCGCGCGCATCCTCGACCAGCACCGCTACCCCGACTACTACGCAGACATGGGTGCCATCAACGCAGCAGGTGCGCCGCTGCTCGGCCGCCATCCGGCGCCGCCGAAGAAGCTGAAGGCCGACGAGGTCGCGGCCCTGAAAGACAAAGGCGCGGCGGTCATCGACATCCGCCGCGGCGGCGATTACGACCGCGGCCACATCCCCGGCAGCTACTCGGTGAGCCTTGTGCCGGGCGAGGCTTTCAGCGCCTGGGTCGGCTGGCTGATCGCACGCACTCGCCAGATCGTCCTGGTCGGCGGCTCCGACCAGCTGCAAAAAGACGCGCAGACACAGCTCCACCGGATCGGCTTCGACAACATCGCCGGCGCGCTCGACGGCGGGATGGAGGCATGGGAGGCGTCAAGCCGGCCGCTGTCGGAGTTCGAGACCGCGACCATCGAGGACATGGGCCGCTGGATCCTGAGCGGCGAGGAGATCACGGTGGTCGACGCTCGCGACGACCACGAGTGGGGCTCCGGCCACGTCCCGGGCGCGGTGCACATGTACGTGCCCGACGTCCCGCACCACGCTGCAGACCTGCCGAAGGACGCGCCGGTGGCCGTGCATTGCGGAGTGGGGTACAGGGCGGGCATCGCGGCCAGCCTGCTCGAGCAGGCCGGGCTGAAGAAGATCATCCACGTCAACGCGCCGTATGAGGACTGGGTGACTCGCCTGCACCTGGCGGAGACGATCCCGCACTAGAGCGACTATCGTTTTTGTAGCCCTGCCGCCCCGAGCGAAGGCTGCGACTCGGCGCGGCACGCATTGGCTTGTTTAGACCGGAGGTGCGCCAATGTTCGGTGTCAAAGGTCGCCATGCGGTGATCGCGCTGATCCTTGCCCTCGCCGCGGCAAGCATGGTCCCCATCACTGCGTCGGCATCCGTCAACAGTCAGACAGGCACGTTCGCCGATGGCGCCACCTATCTCATCGAGGTGCCGACGCCGTGGAACGGCACGCTGCTTCTCTACAGCCACGGCTATGTCGTCCCCGGATCGTCCAATCCGGCACGCGACGTCGGGGATGCCGGCACCCGCGCCTTCCTGCTCGGAAACGGGTACGCCCTGGCCGGCTCGTCCTACGCCCACACCGGCTGGGCACTGAAGGAGGCGGTCCCCGACCAGCTCGCGACCCTCGACATCTTTAAGACAACCTTCGGCGCGCCGGCCCGCACCATCGCTTGGGGCCACTCGCTCGGCGGAATAATCACCGCTGAGCTGCTGCAGAAGGCGCCGGGCAGATTCACCGCCGCGCTCCCGATGTGCGGCGTGCTCGCCGGCGGCATCGGCACCTGGAACCAGCCCCTCGACTCGCAGTTCGCCCTCCAGCAACTGTTGCCTGGCGGCACCGGGTTGCAGATAGCGCATATCACCAACCCGGGGGCAAACCTGAACAACGCCGAAGGTCTGAATGCCACAGCCCAACAGACCGCGTTGGGTCGCGCCCGCCTCGCACTGGCGAGCGCCCTTGGCGACCTGCCCGGCTGGTTCGACCCCGCCAGCGCTGAGCCCGCGGCGACCGACTACGCCGCGCAAGAATTGAACCAGTACAGGTGGATCACGCAGGTCGACGCTCCGTTCCTGTTCGCGCTGCGGGCGGAGCTAGAGTTCCGCGCCGGCGGCAACCCCTCCTGGAACACTGGAGTCAACTACTCCAAGCAGTTGGCCAACTCAACCGACCTTGCCGAGGTCCAGGGGCTGTATCAGACGGCCGGGTTTAGCCTCGACGCCGACATCGCGACGCTCAACAACGCACCCCGCACGACAGCCGACGCGAGTGCGGTCGCCTACCTCGAGCAGAACGTCGTCTTCAACGGCGACCTCAGCGGCAAGCCGGTCCTCACCATGCACACCACCGGCGATGGCCTCGTGGTCAACACCGACGAGCAGGCATATCGGGCGGTCGTCAACAAGGCCGGCAACGGTTCACTGCTGCGCGAGGTCTTCGTGCATCGCGCAGGCCACTGCACCTTCACGCCGGCGGAGACGGTCGCCGCGCTGCGGGCGCTCATCAGCCGCCTCGACACTGGCCACTGGGCGGGCGTCACCGATTCCGACACCCTCAACGCGACCGCCACCGCGCTTGGACCGCTGATGAATGTTGCCCCGGCTTCCTTCATCTCGTTCGAGCCGGCGCGGTTCCTGCGCCTGTTCGACTCCAGCACCCACTAACCAGGCAGACGGCCTCCCCACCGCGTGGGGAGGTCGTCACCGACCTGCCCTTGACTGGGTTAGATTTCGCGCTCAGATGGCAAAGGTCCACGAGCTGACCAAGAAGGGTTACGAAAAGGAGCTCCGCCGGCTGCAGGTCGAGCTGCTCCAGCTCGAGGAGTGGATCCGCCACCGCGGCCTGCGCGTGGTCGTCATCTTCGAGGGACGTGACACCGCGGGCAAGGGCGGCGTCATCAAGCGGATGACCGCCCTCCTTAATCCGCGCTACTGCCGGGTAGTGGCCCTGCCCGCGCCCACCGAGAAGGAGCGCACCCAGTGGTACTTCCAGCGCTACGTTGAGCACCTCCCGTCGGCCGGCGAGATGGTGCTGTTCGACCGCAGCTGGTACAACCGCGCCGGGGTCGAGCGCGTGATGGGCTTCTGCAGCGACGAGGAGTACGACGAGTTCATGCGCACGTGCCCGCAGTTCGAGCGCATGCTCGTGCGCTCGGGGATCATGCTCATCAAATACTGGCTCTCCGTCAGCGATGAGGAGCAGGAGCGGCGCTTCCTGGGGCGCATCAACGACCCCAGCAAGCGCTGGAAGCTGAGCCCAATGGACCTGCAAGCGCGCGCCCGCTGGGTCGACTACTCAGAGGCGAAGGACCAGATGTTTGCGTACTGCGACATCAAAGAGGCCCCTTGGCACGTGGTCGAAACTGACAACAAACGCGCTGCACATCTCAACCTCATTCGCCACTTCCTTTCCCTGGTTCCATACAAGGAAGTGCCGCATGACGAAATCAAGCTGCCGGCGCGCCAGAAGCGCAGCTACACAAGGCCGCCGCGCAGCACGATGAAGATGGTGCCGATCCGATACGAGGTGGTCTGAGGTGGCACCATAGCGTGGCTGTCGTGTCCGTAAGAGGGAGGTGACTGCTTTGGCTCCGAAGACTAACCGAGATGTCATCCAGCGATATGTCGACTCGCTTGTGGCTCGCGACCTCGACGCGACGGCGGAGGTATGTGCTACCGACATGGTGACCGAGTATCCGCAGTCGGGCGAGCGATTCCGCGGCTTGGCCAATATTCGTGCGGTCGCTGAGAACTACCCGGGGGGTTTGCCCCAGGACCTCAAAGGCAAGGTGATCGGAAGCGAAGACAAATGGGTTGTGGGCCCAAGCTTCAACGTCTTGCGAATCGAGGGGACCGGTGACGTCTACACGATCATCGGATCCGCGACTTACCCCGACGGTACAACCTGGCAGTTGATGTCGCTGGTCGAGCTGCGTGCAGGCAAGGTCGCCCGGACGACCGAGTTCTTCGGTGCTCCCTTTGACGCGCCGGAGTGGCGGTCGAAATGGGCGGAACGGATTAAGTAGTCTCATTTCCCGAATCCGCTACGTCATCAGCCAGAACTCGCCCTTCAACCCGATCTCCGCGAACACTTCCTCCGCCTCATCGGCGCTGCGCCGCCGCCATGCCGCATCGTCGCGGTCGTGGTACCACGTGTCCGCCAGCCGCCACATTTGCTCGGGCGTCATGAACGCGCCCTTCGGCTTGCCCGATCGCTCGACGTGCTCTTCCGACCTGAAGAGCAGCATCGTGCTTCACGTGAAAACGATGTCATCCCACCAATGCCGCGCCGCCACCGAAAAATGCACAACGCCTTCGGCCTCGACGAGCTTTCCACCCGACACTTGCAGCCGCAGCGGCTCGGAACAATCTGGACATGAAGTCTCGACAGAACCCTCGCCGCCCAGCAAGGCAACGATGCCCAGCGAGTCCCACACGCAGTTGCCGTAGTACAACCCGCCACGGGCGCTGACCCTGAACGCCGTCGGCACCGCGGAGAAGGGATTGGCCATGCGCAAGCGCGAAGGATCGCCTGGCTCGCACACGAATACGTGGCTCTCACTGAGCCTGGCGTACGTCTCTTGCACCATCTCCAACGGCAGGTCGAGGTCGGCCGCGATCTCACCCGCGGTCGGCACCTGACCGCTTGCGATGGTTCGCTCTAGAACCGCGATGCGAACCCGCACCAGGAGATTACTCACCTCCCCACCTTGGGGGGAGGTCGGGCGCGAAGCGCCCGGGAGGGGGGCTAAACGTCGGTGGTCGCCGCCTCCAGTAGAGCCGCGAACTTGCGCCGGGCCGACTCTCGTCGCGTCGGGATGTGCTCGCGCGGCCACTTGCCCGAGGGCTCCTTGTAACCCGACAGAACCTGTCGCGCCACCGATACTCGATGCACCTCGTCCGGACCGTCGTAAAAGCGCGCACCGCGAGCCATCCGGTACATGTCCTCGAGCGGCATGTCGCCGGAGTAGCCCAGCGAACCGTGGATCTGCACCGCGCGATCAATCACGTCGTGCAGGACCCGAGCGCCAAAGAACTTGATGAGCGAGATCTCCTTCCGCGCCGCGGCCGCACCCTGCGTGTCGATGACCCAGGCTGCGTGCAGGGTCATCAACCGCGCCGCGGACATTTCGGCGGCCGAGTCCGCGATCCAGTTCTGCACGGTTTCGTGCGACGCGAGCTTCTTGCCGAACGCCTCGCGCTGCAACGCGCGCTCGCACATCATGTCGAAGGCGCGCCGCCCCAGGCCGAGCCAGCGCATGCAGTGGTGGATGCGCCCCGGGCCCAGCCGCGCTTGCGCGATCAGGAATCCCTGGCCGCGCTTGCCCACCAGGTTCGACGCCGGCACGCGCACGTCCTCATACAGGATCTCGGCGTGCCCGTAGCCGAACCGCTCGGACTCACCCGCCATCGTGGGGATGTTGCGCAGACGTTTCAGACCGGGAGTGTCCGAGGGCACGATGATCATCGACGCCCGCTCGTAGGGCCCCGCGTCAGGCTCGGTCACGAGCATCGCGATCAGGAAGTCCGCGATCATCCCGTTCGACGTGAACCACTTGTGGCCGTTGATGACCCACTCGTCGCCCTCGAGGCGAGCAGTCGACGAAAGCAGAGTTGGGTCCGAACCGGCCGTGAAGGGCTCAGTCATCGAGAACGCCGACCGCAGCCGCCCGTCGAGCAGCGGATACAGCCATCGGTCCTTCTGGGCCTGCGTCCCGAAGTTGGCCAGGACCTCCGAGTTCCCCGAATCAGGCGCCTGGTTGCCGAACACGATGGGCGCCCAAGTCGAGGCGCCTTCGATCTCGTGCATCAGGCCCAGCTTCACCTGGCCGTAGCCCTGGCCGCCAAGCTCTGGCGGGAGGTGCGTTGCCCACAGATGCTGGCGCTTCACCTCGTCTTGAAGCGACCGAATCACGCGCATGAAGCCGCCCTCGTCAGCCTCCAGGACCTCGAGCGGATAGACCTCGTCGCGCACGAACTCGCGCATCCACTCGAGCTTCTTCTCGAACTCCGGCTCGGTCGAAAAATCCCAGCTCATGAAAGGAGTGTCACCCCCTCGTCGATCATGCCTGTGATGGTAGTCGTCAGCGTCTCGTAGAACGGGTCGGGCCGCTTGCCTCGGCGGTGGAGCATGAGGTTGTAGCCCAGGATGGCCGCGTACTTGTACAGCGACATCGCCACGTACCAGTTCATCTCGTCAGCGCCGACGCCGTACAGGGCGAACAGCTCCGAATCCGGGAGGGCGACCGTCCCGCCCGGACTTTCCGCGTCCTTGAACTGCGAGCGGTGCGACATGATCGCAAGGCAGCCCAGGTCCATCAGGGGCTGGCCGATCTGGGCGATCTCCCAGTCCAGCACCGCCACCACCTGCGCTCCGCGGAACAGCATGTTTCCGTAGTGGTAGTCACCGTGCACGAGCGTCGGCGTGTGCTCGGCTGGAGCGCCGGCCGCCAGCATCCCGCCGAGCTCGCCGGCGCGCATCGTCAGCTCATCAGGCGCGCGCTGCATGAGCATCGCCCAACGCATCATCTCGGCGACCAGCGGCGTGGCCTCCTCGTCGCCAATGCCGGATTGCTCGACCGGCAGTGTGTGAATGCGCTTGAGGACGCCGACCGCCGAAGCCGCTATCTCTTCCGGCTTTTCGCGCTCGCTCGTGGGCTCGATTCGCAAGCCGTCGACGGCTTCCATGAGGACGAACGGCCGCCCGTCCACGACCGGCTCAGAGCTCATGTAGGGAATGGCAGGGGCTGGGAGGCCGGCGGCATGCAGCGACGACATGATTCGTCCTTGACGGACCACGTCAGCAGTGGCCGCGATCCGCGCTCCAGGTGGCGGAAGGCGCAGCACGTAGCGTTTGGAAGCCGCGGTTTCCACGAAATAGGTGAAGCCCGAATGGCCCGCGGGAATGGGCGCGACCGAGACCACTCGCTCTTTCAACTGCTTCTCGAGGTCGTCCGCGATCAATCGAGATGACATGCGTCGCACAACGCGCCGACCATGCGCCGGTCGCCCAGCGCACGCACGATGCTGACGCTTGTATAGAAAGGAAGGATCCGCAGCCGGCCGGCCTCGATCTGCAGCACGTGGCACAGGTAGTTGACGATCGCGCCGGCGTGGCCGACGACGACGACTCGCTCGCCGGGATGCGCGGCCACGATCTCGTCCATCACCGCGGTCATGCGCTGGGTGACGCTCTCTGGCTTTTCGGTGAACCTGAACTCGTGGCCGTCGCCGAGCTCGAGTGGGATCTCGAGCAGCCGCTTGTCGATGCGCACGTCCGCAGTGATCGCCTGGGCGGTCTCGCGCGCGCGTCGCGCGGGGCTGGCGTACACCGCGGACGGATGGAGCTCGCGAACACGCGAAGCGAGCCGCGTCGCCTGGCTGATGCCAAGCGAGCTCAGCGGCGGATCGTCGTCGCCGTCGGCCATGCCTTCGTAGCAGTCGCCATGCCGCACGAGCCAGATCTGCGTCGCACCCTCGACGTCGATCAGGTAGGCGGCCTCCAGCGCGCGCATCGCCCTCGTCATCCGCTCCGCGCTGCCCTGCATCCCTAGTATTCGAGCACATGCCTGCGGCAACCGTGAGCGTGGGCCCGGTCTCTGTCACTTACGTCCATGAAGACCTCGCCGGCGGCTACGCTCTGCTCGAGTGGGAGGCACCACCTGGTGCGGCGAGCCCGCCGATGCACGTGCATCACCGCACGGACGAAGGCTTCTACGTCTTGAGCGGCGCGTATCGCTTTCTCGTCGACGGCAAGACGATCGACGGACCGGCTGGTTCTCACGTGTTGGTGCCCGCAGGCATGCCACACACGTTCTGGAACGCAGGGGATGTGCCGGCCCGCTGCCTGATCATCCTGACGCCGCCGGAATTCGCGCCTTATTTCCGCGAGCTGTCGATCGGCCTCACGGACGCGAAGACAGACGAGGACTCGATCGAGGTACGGCGCAGGCTGTCTGCGCGATTCGACATCGAGGTCGTCGGGCCGCCGACCAAGCCCTGATGACTCGCGGGGGTGCTCGCGGCTAGACTCTTCTGACCACATGCTCCGTGGAGCGGGCATCGTCGCCCTATGCGTCCTACTCATGGCCTGCGGCGCGAGCAGCGCAGCACAGAAGGCATCGCCTTCTGTGCCTCCGGTTCAGCACACCTGGAATCAGGACCTCATGCTGGCCGGCGAGGTAAGCGGTCACATGACCGGGATCGTGGCCGACGTGGGTACGCAGACCAGCTCGTGCACCGGCGCGAAGCCGCGGCCCGGGCAGACGTGGTCGAACAAGTTCTACGGAACGGTCGACGCAAGCGGAGCGGTGTGGGGGATCGACTTCGTGATCCAGAACTACGGCGGGCCGGGCACGTACGACACGCGCGCGGTGGCCGTGCAGCTGCACTCCACAGATGAAACGCAGGTGTGGCAGAACACTGCGGCGGCGGACAAAGTGGTCTTCACGTTGGATCCGTCCGGTCAGACAGGCACCATCGACGCGCTGCTCACCAACGCCGATTCAGGCAAGGCCGGGGCCGAGCACCTGACCGGCACGTGGAACTGCAAAGCCTGATCCTGTAAGGGTGGAGGTTGAGTGGGACGGCCACTGCTTCGGCTGTGGTCCGCTCAACGGTGACGGGCTAAGGCTGAAGTTCGAGCCAGGGCCGGACGGATCGGTCGCCGAGTACACGGTCGAGCCCAAGTTCCAGAGCTGGACGGGCATGGCGCACGGCGGGATGGTGGCGCTGATGCTCGACGAGGCCGTGGGCTGGGCTGCGTGGCACGCGGGTCACCCTGGCGTCACGGGTCGACTTCAAGTTTCGTTTCGCCGTCCGCTGAAGCTGGGGGAGAGGGTGCGGGTTGTGGGCCAGGTGGAGAGGATCCGGCGGACGCTGGTCTACACCAACGCCTATGTGCAGAGCCTGGATGACGGCAGCCGCATTGCCGATGCAACCGCCACCCTGGTGATGACCGACACAAAGATCGATCTCCCGACGACCTAGAATCTGTCTTCTCGTCCCGCCGCGCGGCTCCGCCGCGCGTACCTAAGTCGGGAGCGCGGTTCGTCTCGAGGCGGGCCTACAATCACGTTTCGCGCTGAAAAGCGTGCATCGTCGGGGGCTGGCGCAGTTTGGCAGCGCGCACGGTTCGGGACCGTGAGGCCCCGGGTTCAAATCCCGGGCCCCCGACCAGTTTTTGAATACGAATCTCAAAATCCGCGACTCTCATAGAGGTCGCCGGGTCACAGCCGGGTCACAATTTCCCAGATCGCTGACGCACAACGCTCAGTCCGACAAGGCTGCTGCCGGTCGCAGAGACGTTACTGAACCCTCGGCTGGAGTCATGTCGCAGGATCCGGCACGTGCCCGGAGTCGGCCATCAGATCGGCAGGGGGCGGCCCGAGTGCCTCGTCAGGTCGCCGCCAGGGCTGTCGGCTCCGGGATAAACGAGTTCGCGGTTGCATGGCCGTTTACGCCGCTAGTTGCCGGCGACCTCGACGGGTTCATTGATCGCTGGGCTAATTGGTTCGCTAATGCCGCGCAAGGTCACCTCCAGC
>WNGJ01005510.1_pt1 | contig 13300 bp, 8 predicted proteins | sample 5400611 | NCBI WGS metagenome assembly WNGJ01 (sample SAMN13153375, study PRJNA577476) | soil metagenome | isolation source: 40 cm soil or saprolite under Garry oak tree replicate 1 | place: USA:California | collected 2016-06-15
GCGTATGGAAACCGATAGCATGGGACCGATCGAAGTTCCCGCGGATGTCTACTGGGGCGCGCAGACCGCGCGTTCGCTGGTGCATTTCAATATCGGCCGGGACCTCATGCCGCCGGAACTGATTCGGGCCTTCGGAATCTTGAAAAAAGCCTGCGCTCTGGTGAATCAGGAGCTCGGCAAATTGCCGCCCGAAAAAGCGCGCCTGATCGTTCAGGTTTGCGATGAAATCATCTCCGGCACACTGGATGGCCAATTCCCTCTGCGCATCTGGCAAACCGGCAGCGGCACGCAAACCAACATGAATGCCAACGAAGTCATCGCCAATCGAGCCATTGAGCTGGCCGGGGGCGTGCTTGGATCGAAGGATCCGATCCATCCCAACGACGATGTCAACATGTCTCAATCTTCCAACGATACTTTTCCCGCGGCCATGCACATTGCCGCCGCCGAACGCATGCACAACGCGCTGATTCCTTCGGTGAAACGCGTGCAACAGGCATTGGAAGCCAAGTCCAAAGAGTTCGCCGACGTGGTGAAGATTGGCCGCACGCATCTGATGGATGCCACACCGCTCACCGTGGGCCAGGAAATCGGCGGATGGGCCAGCCTGGTGGAGCGCGATGTCGCGCGGCTCGAACAGTCGCTCGATGGCATCTACGATCTGGCGATCGGCGGCACCGCCGTGGGCACCGGGCTCAATGCACATCCGGAATTTGCGGAGCGCGCGGCGAAAAAGATTGCCGAAATCACGCACCTGCCATTCCGCTCGCATCCCAATAAATTCGCCGCCCTCTCCGCGCATGACGAGCTGGTCTATGCGCACGGCGCGATCACCACGCTGACCGGCTCGCTGATGAAAATTTCCAATGACATTCGCTGGCTGGCTTCGGGGCCGCGCTGCGGCCTGGCGGAGATCCAGATTCCGGAAAACGAGCCGGGCTCCTCGATCATGCCCGGCAAAGTGAATCCCACGCAGTGCGAGGCCATGACTATGGTGGCGGTGCAGGCGCACGGGAATAACGCGGCGATTGCTTTCGCCGGCTCGCAGGGAAATTTCGAGCTGAACGTCTTCAAGCCGGTGCTGATTCACAACTTTCTGCACTCGGTTACGTTGGTGAACGATGCCTGCCGGGGATTTGTCGAATACATGATCCGCGGGATCACGCTCAACCGCGCCAAGATCGATGAATACGTGCGCAATTCGCTGATGCTGGTGACGGCGCTGAGTCCCAGGATTGGCTACGACAAATCGGCCAAAATTGCGCATGACGCTTACGTCCAGGGGCTCAGCCTGCGGGAAACCTGTCTGAAACTCGGATATTTGAGCGGCGAGGAGTTTGATCAGCTCGTGCGCCCCGCGGACATGACCCATCCTTGAGGATTCCCATGAGAACGATTTGTGCGATCTTCGTCGCCATGTCTGCTGTGGCCATTTCGCCTGGTGCGTTTGCGCACCACGGCGACGCGGGCTATGACACTTCCAAGCTGGTGACCTTAAGGGGAATGGTGACCGAATATCACTTCCGGAATCCCCATATCGAGATTTTTATCGACATGACGAAGGAAGATCGCTCGATCGAGAAGTGGCACGGTGAGCTCAATAGCCCAAATCTCGTGTCCAGGATGGCCGGCTGGAATGGAAAAACGCTGAAGCCTGGGGATGAGATTGTCCTGATCGGGTATCGTGCGAAGAATGGTTTGAACGTCCTGCGCCTGGAAAAAGTTTTATTGGCAAACGGCACGGAAATCTTCCCCAAGAACGGAAACGGCGTAACCGTATTTTGAAGGGCTGGTCGGGCAAGCTGGACTCGCGCGAAAAGCTCCACGCCCGTAAAGTAAGTCGAAGCGCCGGACACGCACAGTCGCCCGCTGGTGTTTCCTTTTGGCCACTCCGGTCGAAGAGCGCAAGGCAACGCTATCTCATAATCTGCCTTCCATTCAATTGTCCCCCGCACGTTAACTGTGACACTGCCGCAGGAGGATCCTATGTTGAAGCCACCGAGCATGGCATTCCGCACCAAACTGTTTGCATCCGTGCTTTTCCCCGCAGTTTTTTGCCTTTCAGCTTTTGCGCAGCAGACCAGGAACCCACAAACGCCGACGGGCTCGGCAACCACAACCGCCCCAACCCCCGCCGCCTCTCAGAAGCTGGCCCTCCGCCGTGTGGTGCTCTATAAATCCGGCGTCGGGTACTTCGAGCACGGCGGCCTCGTGCGAGGCAATCAAGAAGTCGAGATTGATCTCACCAGCAGCCAGTTGGATGACGTGCTGAAGTCACTGACGGCGCTCGATCTCAACGGCGGAAGAATCGTGGGCGCGAGCTACAGCTCCCAGGAGCCCGCCGGACACCAGATCGAATCCCTTCCGGTTCCCGTGGCCGGCAGCCAGACGCTCACCTCTCTGCTGGAAGGCTTGCGAGGCGTCCGGCTCGAGGTTAGCACGAGCACAGCAACCTTTGCTGGGCGGCTGCTCAGCATCCAGCAGCAGACGCGGCGCGAAGGAGGCGCTGAAGTCACCAAAGACGAGATTTCGATGCTGGGCGAAGCCGGCGCCGTGCGTTCCTTCGCGCTCGAGCCCGGCACAAACCTGCGCTTCGCCGACCGCGCGCTCGGCGAGGAACTGGCCCGCGCGCTCGGCCTGCTCGCCTCTTCTCACCGTGAGGATACGCGACAGCTCCTGTTGAGCACCGCCGGCACGGGCCAGCGTGAAGTTCGCGTGAGCTACAACAGTGAAGTGCCGGTGTGGAAGACAACCTATCGGATCGTATTGCCGGGATTCGACAGCGCATTGGGCACGAAACCCTTGCTGCAAGGATGGGCCGTCGTGGATAACACCGTGGGCGAGGATTGGAACGACGTCGAGCTTTCGCTCGCTGCCGGCGCACCGCAGTCCTTCATTCAGAAGCTGTCGCAGCCCTACTACACGCAGCGCGTCGTTGTGCCCCTGCCCCGGGGATTTCTGCTGGCCCCGCAGACTCACGGCGGCACCATGATTTCTGCCGACCTCACCCAGCAGGCGCAAGTGACCGCAGAAGCCGGACCGATTAATGGAAGACTGCTGCCGCCCGGTACGGGCAGCGGCAGTGGCGGAGGCATTGGCGCAGGCTTCGGGGGAGGCACGGGAGGCGGAGCATTCCGACCCGGAACGGTGCAGGCGCCAGCCGCGGCACCCGAAGGTTTCGATTTCCTGGCAGCGGCAAAGAGCATCAACGCCGCCGAAGGCAATCAACTTGGCGATCTCTTCGAATACAGGCTCAAGGACCGAGTGACGATTCGCAAAAACGAGTCGGCCCTGGTACCCATCGTTCAGGCGGAGATCGCTGCCGAAAAAGTGTCCCTGTGGAACGCGGGACTGGGCACGCCGCGGCCGCTGCGCGCTCTATGGCTTACGAATACGAGTCCGTTGGTGCTTGATGGTGGCAGCTTCAACGTGATCGAAGATAGCGCCTTTGGCGGCGAGGGCCTGATCGAATCGCTTCAGCCCGGAGAGCAGCGCTTGATCAGCTATGCCGCGGACTTGGGCATGCAGGTTTTGGCGAAACAGGACGGAAACCTTCCCGCCCGGGTCACGCGCATCCACATCGCCCATGGCACGATGATTCGCACCACCGAGTCGCGCCTGCGCACCATCTATACAGTTCGCAACGAAGACGCGTCGACGCGAATGCTTGTCCTCGAACACCCCATTCGCGCCGACTGGAAATTGGACGCGGAAACCAAGCCCGCCGAGCAATCCGCCACCGCGTATCGCTTCCGCATCGAAGTTCCTTCGAAACAGACTAAGATGTTCACAGTGCAGGAGGCCCGGCCAATCGTTATGCAGTACTCCATCACCAATTTGAACCCGGAACAAATCCAGGCCTTCACCACGGAGCGTGAACTGACACCTCAGATTGAAGACGCGCTGCACCGTATTCTGGCTCAGAAAGACGCCATCGCCGGGCTGGATACCGATTTCAAGTCAAAACAGGCTGACGTTGGCCGCATCTTCGAAGACCAGCAACGGCTGCGCGAAAACATGAAGGCGCTCAAGGGCACGCAGGAGGAAAAAACCCTCACTCAGCAATACACCAAAGAGCTGGCCGCTCAGGAATCCCAGCTTGCGGCGCTTCGGGCGCAGATCTCCGATCTCGAGACGAGACAGAAGCAGGCCCATCAGGAGCTGGACACGGCCGTCGAAAGCTTGGCCTTCGACGTCAATTTGTAACGCCAAGCCTTCGCGCCTGAAACCTGGGCCAGTCGCGGCGTCATTGCGTTGTTCGAATGAGCCCACATTGACAACGGCTGCGGCTCTGGCGTACATCCCTAAAGCCTGAGTCTCCGCCCTGGGCTTCCGTGCCCCATTTAGAGGAGGGCCTGTCGTGTCCGCATCTTCTGAGAAAAGCCTGGCCGCTTTACTCGATGAGCGCCGAACTTTCCCGCCGCCCGAGGATTTTCGCCGGCGCGCCAATGCCAATGATCCCGGCATTTACGACCGCGCGCTGCGCGATCCCGAGGAGTTCTGGGCCGGCGAAGCCAAAAAACTCGATTGGTTCACGCCTTGGCAAAAGGTGCTGGAATGGAAAGCCCCGTGGGCTAAATGGTTTGTGGGCGGAAAACTGAATGTCGCTTGCAACTGCGTGGATCGGCACGCCCATTCCGCGCGCCGGAATAAAGCGGCAATCATCTGGGAAGGCGAGCCTGGCGATTCGCGCGTACTCACTTATGGGATGCTCGAACGCGAAGTGAATCGTTTCGCGAATGCGCTGCGTTCGCTCGGCGTAGCCAAAGGCGACCGCGTGGCCATTTACATGGGCATGGTGCCGGAACTGGCCATCGCCATGCTCGCCTGCGCGAAAATCGGCGCGCCGCACAGCATCGTATTCGGTGGATTTTCGGCCGAGGCGCTGCGCGAGCGTATCAACGATGCCAAGGCCAAAGTGGTGGTCACCTGCGATGGCGCCTGGCGCCGCGGCAGTATCGTGCCGCTGAAAGCGAGCGTAGACGAGGCGCTGCGCGGCACGCCCACAATTCAAAGTGTAGTTGTGGTCCGCCGGATTGGCGACGCCGCCAAGGCTTCGATGCAGGCGGGCCGCGACGTCTGGTGGCACGATCTCACCGACGCAGCCTCCGATCAATGCGCCGCCGAGCCCATGGATGCCGAAGACATGCTCTTCGTTCTCTACACCAGCGGCACAACGGGCAAACCCAAAGGCATCGTACACACTTCCGCCGGATATCTGGTGGGCGTCTCCACAACGCACCGCTACGTTTTCGATATCAAGGAAGAAGATGTCTACTGGTGCACCGCGGATATCGGCTGGGTCACCGGCCATTCCTATATCGTGTATGGTCCGCTGGCGAATGGCGCGACTTCGCTGATGTATGAGGGCACGCCTGATTATCCGGACCGCGACCGCTTCTGGTCCGTCATTGACAAATATGGCGTGAACGTCTTCTATACCGCGCCCACGGCGATTCGCACGTTCATGCGTTGGGGCACCGAATTGCCCGCGCGGCATTCGCTTTCCAGCCTGAGGCTTCTAGGCACGGTTGGCGAGCCGATCAACCCGGAGGCATGGATTTGGTATCACGATTACATCGGCCGCCGGCGGTGTCCCATTGTGGATACGTGGTGGCAGACGGAAACCGGCATGATCCTGATTTCGCCGCTGCCGGGCCTCACCGCGACGAAGCCCGGCTCGGCGACACGCCCTCTTCCCGGAATTGTCGCCGAAGTCGTCGACGCCAAAGGCGACCCCGTGGGACCCGGCGCGGGTGGTTACCTTGTGCTCAAACGCCCCTGGCCGGCCATGATGCGCACGATTTACGGCGATCCCGATCGCTATGTGCAGCAGTACTGGTCGCGCTACCCAGGCATGTATTTCACCGGCGACGGCTGCAAAGTGGATGAAGACGGATATTTCTGGCTGCTGGGCCGCGTGGACGACGTCATGAACGTGGCCGGACATCGCATCTCGACCTACGAGGTGGAAAGCGCGCTGGTGGATCATTCTTCCGTGGCCGAAGCGGCGGTGATTGGCCGCACGCACGAAGTCAAAGGTCAGGGCATCTCCGCGTTCGTTACCTTGAAGGAAGGCATCGCCCCCGATGACGCGCTGAAAAACGAGCTGAAGCAGCACGTGGTGGGCAAAATCGGCGCAATCGCCCGGCCGGATGACATTTTCTTCGTATCCGAGCTTCCCAAGACGCGCAGCGCTAAAATCATGCGGCGCTTGCTCCGCGATATCGCCGAAGGCCGGATCCTTGGCGATACCACTACCTTGGCCGATCCGGCCGTGGTGGCCCGGCTAAAAACGCAATACCAGGAGGAGGGCTAACCGAAACGCATTTCTACAACGATTGACGGCGTTCCGGCGTCCCTCTAACATCTATAGAGCCTCTTCTATGCCTGCCAAGCCACTTCCTTTGCGCGACCGGCTGGGCCGCCCGCTCGAGAGCTTGCGCCTCTCGGTGACGGACCGCTGCAATCTGCGCTGTCTCTACTGCATGCCGGAGGAAGATTATGTCTGGCTGCCGCGACAGGAATTACTGAGCTTCGAGGAATTGGTCCGGCTCGTCGATATTTTCGCCGAACTGGGAGTCACTCGCCTGCGGCTGACCGGCGGCGAGCCGCTGCTGCGTCACAATGTCGATCGTCTGGTCGCCATGCTGGTGCAAAATTCGCGCATCAGCGACCTCGCCTTGACGACCAACGGCGTGCTCTTTGCCGAGCAAGCCGGGGCGCTCAAACGCGCGGGTCTCGGCCGCGTGACCATCAGCCTGGATACTTTGCAGCGCGAGCGCTTTCGGCAGATGACGCGCCGAGATGAGCACCAACGCGTGCTCTCCGCGTTCGACGCGGCGCGCCGCGCCGGCTTCACGGGCACCAAACTGGACGCCGTAATCATGCGCGGGGAAAACGACGACGAGCTTGCCGATTTGATCGAGTTTGGCCGCAGCAATCGAGTAGAAGTTCGTTTTATCGAGTACATGGATGTGCTCGGCGCGACGAAATGGAGCATGGCCAAGGTGGTCTCGCGCGACGAAATGCTGCAGCGGCTCGAACAGCGCTACGGCAAGGTCAAAGCCGCGGCCGAAACGAGCTCGGCTCCTGCTTCTCGATTTCTGCTGCCCGACGGCACGGTTTTCGGCATCATCGCCTCCACGACTTCGCCCTTTTGCCGGACGTGCGACCGCAGCCGCATCACCGCGGATGGGATGTGGTATCGCTGCTTATATGCCACCAGTGGCACCGACCTGCGGAAGTTGCTGCGCGGTGCCCCGGTAAACGCAAACGCATCGCGGGAAGCTGCCGACACCGAGATTGCCAACCTCATCGCCGAAGCTTGGCGCGGACGCGAGGATCGAGGCGCCGAGGAGCGAGCATCTCGAAATCACCGCGAGGCCTTCACAGCCATCGAGGAACTGCGCCGCGATCCGCATCTGGAGATGCACACGCGCGGCGGGTAATTTCTAGTCGCCGGTAACGTGGCCTAATTCGGAGCGCGCCTGCACCACGCGCAAAATGGAATCGCGGGTGACCAGGCCGACGACGCTGTCTCCGGCAATCACGGCAAGCTGATCGATATTGGCCGAGCGCATGCGCTCGAGCACGCTCAGGACCGGCTCTTCCGGCGCGGTCCACGGCAATTGTTCGCGCGAAATCATTGCCGCCTGCACGGAAGTGGAAGGCCAGTCCTGCCGCGGGACGGCTTGCAGAGCCTCAATACGCATCAGCCCGACGAGCCTGCCATCCGAAACAACCAGATGCGCGCGCCTGCCGGTGCGCGAAGCCTCATGCGCGTACTCTTCGAGTGAAAGGTCGCGACCGACCGTGGGCATCTCTGAAGTCATGACGTCCGCGGCGCGAAGGCCTTGCAGAGCGCCCTGCGTTGCGACCTGCGCGTAGCTCTGCCGTGCCGCGGTCTGTAAGAACCATCCGAGAAAAATGAACCAGACACCGCCCACATTGGAATGGGCCCGGAACACCAGCCATAGCCCATAAGCCATCATGCCGTAAGCAATGGCTTGTCCAATGCGCGTCGCAATGCGCGTGGATCGCGAATAATTTTTAGTGATACCCCAGATTATGGAGCGGAAGATGCGGCCTCCGTCGAGCGGAAAGCCCGGCAGCAGGTTGAAAGTCGCCAAGAGCGCATTCGTACCCGCGAGCCAGGTGGCCAGCGCGTTTGGCATGCTTCCATCCGGGGTTGCCATCGCCAGCAGCCAGAACCCGCCCGCCAGCACGTAACTCGAGACCGGACCCGCCGCAGCAATCAAAAATTCCTGACCTGCGCTATCGGGATCTCGCGTAATGCTGGCGATTCCGCCAAAGAAGAAGAGAGTGATCGAAGCCACCGGAATCCGATAATGGCGGGCTACGGCGCTATGCGAGAGTTCGTGAAACAGCACGGAACCGAAGAAGAGCAAGCTGGTTAAAATGCCGAGCGACCAAAGCTGGCGGCTGCCCCACTGCGGATAACGGGCGCCGAACTCATCTCCCAGCGAATAGGTGATCAAGGCAAAGATCAGGAACCAGCTCAAGTGCACGTAGATGGGAATGCCGAACACTCGCCCGATCTTGATTCCCGTGCGGCGCATGAAAGCCCCTCCCGCAGTATAACCGAATCGGCCTCGATCAACGGGAAAGCGCCGCCCCGATCACTTTCGGTAACACTGTCGCAACTTTCTCACGCCTGAGGCACGCCGCTCATCTATGATTCCAGCGGCACAGGGGAACGCTCACCTGGGCCCATAGAGGCTAAATTGCGGCCCCTGCTTAGGCGCGCGGTACTCGCCTAGATTGCGATAACTCGCGTTCTATCGGGCAGAACTGAACGAGACGACCCATGAAGTTACGCACCAAGTTAGTCATCTTCTCGGTAACCGTCATTGCCGGCGCCGTCGGCGTTCTGGCGTGGAGTGTGGATCGCTTTGTGCGGCAGCAGTTCGAGCAAGAGCAAAGGCAACGGTCCGATACGCTGATCACCCAATTCCGGCGGGAATTCACACACCGCGGCGACGAAGTGGTCTACGCCCTGCAAGGCATCGCAGAGGCCGAGGGAATCCTGCGCATCGCCCTCGAACTGAGCCGCCCGCAGGCCGATCCTTCCTTATATACGCATGACGCGCGGGGCATCGCGACTTCGCGTCAGCTCGATTTCCTCGAAATTGTCGGCGATGACGGAACGCTGATCTCTTCCGCGCAATGGCCGGGGCGCATCGGCTTCAAAAACGATTGGGTGACGCGGCAGAGCGACTGGAATCAGCAGGGGGCTTTTCTGGCAAGGGTCGAGTTGCCGGACAACGTCGACTTAGGCTTGCTGGCAGTGCGCACCATCAACGTTGGCGAAAAGAGGTTATATCTGATTGGCGGCAGACGGCTGGACAGTGATTTTCTGCAGGCGCTGGTGATACCGGCAGGCATACGAGTCTTGTTCTACCGCAATCTGGAAGCGGCTTTCGTGCCGGGAGCCTTACTGGATCCCGAAGGCGGTGCCGAACAGCCGGAACGATTCGCAACTCTGATCGGCTCGATGCAGAAGCAGCCGCGCGCCGGCGAGTACGAGATTCCCGGTGCGACTGGCGCGGTGGGGGCGGAGAAATTCATGGCTCTGCCGCTAACGGGCCGAAGCAGCGAGTTGCTGGCTGTGATTCTGGTGGGCGGCGCGCAGGATTCCGTGGTGAAAACCTCCATCTACATCCGCAATGCGGGATTCGCGATCGGTGGGGCGGGAATCCTTCTTGCGTTGATCTTTTCTTTGTCGATTTCAGGGCAGGTGAGCGGGCCGCTCCGGCGCTTGGAGAAGGCGGCGCGTGAGCTTGCCGCCGGAGACTGGAAGGCAAAGGCCGACACGCGTGCGCGAGGCGAAGCAGGACGCGCGGCGCGGGCTTTCAATGAGATGGCCGCCCAACTTGGCGCCAAGCGCGAGAGGCAGCTGCAAGCCGAGCGCGTGGCCGCGTGGCGCGAGCTGGCCCGGAATTTTGCCGTGGAATTGAAGGTGCCGCTTTTCTCTCTGCAGCTTACGCTCGAGAATCTGTCGCGGGCGCGCAAGCAAACGCCGGAGCGGTTCGATAAGATTTTCCTCGAGTCCATGAACATGGTGGATGCGGAAATCGAGACTCTGAAGGGAATCATTGGCCGATTCAGCGATTTCGCGAAAATGCGTCAGCCGCACATGCAGGCGGTGAACGTGAACGACGTGGCGCGCACGGCGGTAAAGTCCTTCGAGACGGAATTCAATTCGCGCGGGCGGCCGCCGGTGAAGCCTGAGCTTCTGCTGGATGAGCACACAGCAAAAATTTGGGCTGATCCGGAGCTTTTGTATAAGGGCTTCGAGAACGTGATCGCGAATTCGCTCAGCGCCATGCCCATGGGCGGCACACTCACAGTTCGGACGGCGCAGCAGAATGGAATCGTACGCGTAGAGATCTCTGATACGGGTTCAGGGCTCGAAGTCGGAGACCCGGCGGGGGCGGCACTACCGTACGTGCCCAAGCTGGACGGAGCCGGGTTGGGCTTGGCAACGATACAGACGGTAGTCAGCGATCACGGCGGCCGCATGTCTGTTGAAATGACGCCCGGTGGTGGAACGGCGTTTCGCATGGAATTTCCGGTCGCCCCGGCCTCAATCAGGGCGCCACAGGTCGAAGCTGCCTCGACGCGATCGAAACCTCAGACGGAGCCTACCGTAGCGAAACCGCAGGATACCGCGACGAAGCCGAACCCGCCCCTGGCGCGCATCATGGACATTTAGGCCGCCTAAGCAAGCTCTGTTTGGCATGAGATTGGCGATTACAGCGGAGCGTTGGGGAAGTACGTGAGAGGAACGGCTATCCGATTACCGGAGTTCCGGCGATCTCCTCTTCGATGGCGCGAAGATATTCCGGCTCGAGTCCGATAAATTCCACCCCAATGCCAACGCCGGGCAGGCAATAACGAACCTCACCGCGCGCATGGACTTCGATTCCGGAGCGGCTAAGCCGGAAGCGGAGTTTCATGACGGCGCCCTCAGGAAAGCTGTTGGCTCTTTCGCCGCACCCAGTCGCGTTCTCAGGCGGTTGCGTAAGGGTTCAGGATGGGCTTTTGAGCGCCCGCTCGGCGCTCCTGGGGCATTTTTGGTGGCAGAGCCTGGCACGGCGCGTTCCGCGATGCCTACGCGGAAGCATCGAAGGTTGACAAAAGAGCCGCGAAAAGCTGATAACAGACGGGAGCGAGGCCAAATTTTTCTTCGTCATGTTTCGCTATTAGAGGAGGTTGCGATGCCCAACGTTGATCCGAGAATTCTTGTGCGAAATGCGGCAAGGGGAGTCATCTTGGTGCTCTTGGCGAGTATCGGGGTACTCGCGCAGAGCAGCGGCCCGCGTACTCTCGAAGAACTCAAGGCCGAAACACAAAAGCGCGTCGATCGCAATGTTGCGCCCGCAGGGGGACTCAAATCCGAGGATGCACGCGAGGCGCTGGCGAATATCCACAGCCTCGATCGCGATGAATGGGCTGCCGCCTGGAGCGCGATTGCCGATCGCTATGCAAGTCGCGCCGCAACTGAAGAATCCAGCGACAAAACCAAGGCACAGCAGGATTATCTATTGGCCTGGCGCTACTATTCTTTCGCCCGTTGGCCTGTGCCCAACTCTCCCGGCAAAGCGAAGGCTTATCAGAATGCCTTGGCCGCATTCAAAAATTATGCGCGCTTCCTTGACCCGCCCCTGGAAACGGTGCGCATCCCATTTGAGGGCAAGGAAATTGTCGGCTATCTGCGGTTGCCAAACGGCGTTCGTCCCGCGCCTCTGGTCCTCACGATCAGCGCTCTCGATTCGCGGAAGGAAGAGAGCGCTCAGGGAGACGCCGGCTTACTACGTAACGCTATCGGCTTCTTTGCCGTGGATATGCCCGGCACCGGCGAAGCGCCGATCAAGGTCGATGTCGGAGCCGAGCGAATGTTCTCGCGCATTCTCGACTACGTAGCGACGCGGCCCGAGGTGGATAGTAAACGCATCGCGGTTCGCAGCATAAGCTGGAGCGGTTATTGGGCCGCGAAGCTTGCTTACCTCGAGCGATCGCGCATCCGCGGGGTCGTGATCCAGGGCGGTCCGGTCGATGGCTACTTTACGCCGGAGTGGCAGAAGCCCGGCCTCAACACAGACGAATATCTTTTTGACTTATTTCCTGCGCGTGCGGCGATTTACGGAGTGAAGACTCTGGACGAATTTCTGGCGTTTGGCCCTCGTCTTTCGCTGAAAACTGAGGGCTACCTGGGTAAGCCTTCTGCTCCCATGCTCATTGCGAATGGCGTGAAAGACACGCAGGTTCCGATCGCCGACCTTTACACCCTGCTCCAATCAGGAGGTTCGGCCAAAGAAGCCTGGGTGAATCCGGATGGCGGGCACACGGGGAGATCAGAAGAATGGCCGAACGCGAGGATTTTCGAGGAAATAATTCTGCCCTGGATCAAGGCCCGGCTCGCGCCAGACACTCAGGTTAGCCGGGCCCAAGCTGCCCAACGCGAATAGCCCCTTAAGACGCGGAGCGATTTGCGACGATATCGCGCTGCTTCGCAAAGGTGCCTCTCCGGGTTGCACCGCTGCGACTTGAAGCCGCGCAGCCTCCGAGAGGCGCCTTTCTTGTTAACACCCTAAACGCGCGCTAATGTGCTAACGGGTCGGTTCGCAATTGGAAGTGGACCACCTTGGGGAGCGTCCCTTTCCCAGTCTCACTATGGAATGGCGTGCGGGTGCCCCAAGTCGTCCAGACTCCCTTACCCTTCCAGCCGGCCTTCGGATCATCGAAGCGGCCGTCCATTCCCTTGGCGAAGAAACCCATCGGATAAGGTATGCGCATGACGACAAACTTCCCGTTCACCAGGGCGATCAGCGAATCCGAGGAGTTGCCGGTAATAATGGGTGTGTTCTTGCCCAGACCCAGCGTGTCGAACGTATCCACCCAGACGTAATAGTGAGAGTCGGCGCTGCCGGACTCGGTCACATTCTTGAACTTTGGTCCCGGCGTTTGATAGAGCGTCCACCCTTCCGGACACTGCCGCCCCGTGGCTTTCGGCCCGTTGAGCGGCCCTTTGCATTTGCTCCGATCGAAGCTGGCAAGATGTCCGCTGGCCAACGCCACCCAGACGATGCCATCGCCCCCGACGTCCATCCCGCGGGGAGAAAAGCCCCACACGGGAGCCCTGGGATCGTTCCAAGGCACCTCGTAGTATTCTGCCAGCGCGGTTTCCGGAGGATTCGGGCCTGGATTCAGCCGAACGAGCCCGCCGGGAAAACCCAGCACCGTGCCCCAAATCATCCCGTCCGGACCGATTCCT
>WNGJ01007495.1_pt1 | contig 13300 bp, 12 predicted proteins | sample 5400611 | NCBI WGS metagenome assembly WNGJ01 (sample SAMN13153375, study PRJNA577476) | soil metagenome | isolation source: 40 cm soil or saprolite under Garry oak tree replicate 1 | place: USA:California | collected 2016-06-15
TGATCGTACGGCTTGTCTGAAAGCCAGGGGTGCTGGCTGACTGGCCTGCCTTCGCTCTTCACGGCACGCCACAGCACACCACCGCCGCTGACCCTGCTTGGTCTGACCCTCGGCTTGGTCTTGGCAAAATTGAGGTAATAATGTTTTTCTGTTGGGGCGCATAATCTGCGCCTTTTGTGTTTTTGGGCTATGCATAAGTTCATAAATCGGCTAGAATAAGTGAATAAGCATTATCGACCGGTGCTGGACGCTTACACAGTAGGAGTAGTCAGACGTGCTCATTGACTTTCATACGCATCTCTTCCCGCCAGATATACACAAACACCGTGAGCGCTTTTGTGTACGTGATCCCTGGTTCAATGAATTGTATGCTAATCCTCGGGTGGGTATAGCGAGCGCCGAAGACCTCGTTGAGGAGATGGATGCGTCTGGAGTAGATGTCTCGGTCGCTTTTTCGTTTGGCTGGACCGATGTCGGTCTGATAGAGGAAACGAATAGCTATGTGATTGACGCGATGCGCCGCTACCCCAAACGTATCTACGGTATGGCAGTGCTTCAGCCAACAATTGGTGTGAGGGCTATTCGTGAACTTGAACGCTGCGCAAAAGCCGGTTTGATTGGCCTTGGTGAGTTAATGCCTCACGGGCAGGGCTATAAACTGAGCGATATTACCCTGTTGACGCCAGTTATAGAAGTTGTGCGTCAATATCAATTGCTTGTACTTTCCCATTGTAGCGAACCTGTAGGACATACCTATCCAGGCAAGGGCGACGTTTCACTACAAGACATCGTTACATTTCTGACAGCGTTCCCCGACGTACGATTTGTGGCTGCTCATTGGGGCGGAGGATTACCTTTTTATGCTCTTATGCCTGAGATACAGCGCATCACGGCCAATGTATGGTATGATACTGCTGCCACCGTCTATCTCTACCGGCAGAATATCTTTCCGGTAGTGGCAAATCTGGTTGGTGCTGATCGTATTCTCTTTGCCAGCGATTATGGACTGTTGCGCCAGCGACGTATTATTGACCATATTACGCACTCTGGCCTGGATGAAGATGCGCTGAAAAAGATTTTAGGTGAAAACGCCCAGAGCCTGTTAGGGTTGTAGCTATGCGAGTTGTTTCATTAGGTAGCGGAAGTAGCGGAAACGCTCTACTAGTTGAAGCTGGGCCGTACGGACGCACAAAATTACTGATAGATGCAGGTTTCACTGACCGGATTTTGCGTGACCGCCTGAGGTTGGCTGGTGTTGCTCTATCACAAATTCAGGGTGTATTAATTACTCACGAGCATGCTGACCATATTCTTGGCCTTCCCACTTTAATGAAACACTATGCCACTCCTGTAGTTGCTGATCCTCGCACACTTACTGCTATACAACAAATCTTTTCTGCTGGCATCCTGCGCACCGAATCCGGCACGCTCGTCTCTTTAGAAACCGAACCCAACTTTGACACTGGCGATCGCCCGATTCTAGACGACGGGACGAGCGAGCATTTCGAGTATAGTAGGGGCGGGGCTTGCCCCCGCCCTGTTCCTGGGGGCGACCTTCGCGATCGTCCTGTTTCTCCACGCTCTGTTCCTGGGAACGACCTTCGCGATCGTCCTGTTTCTCCATGTCCTGGCTTCGTTCATCTCGCGGTAGGCTCACGTTGCATGATTGGGGACTTCGAGGTGGTATCATTTCCAGTCTCCCACGATGCTGTCGCACCATGTGGCTTTCTCCTTAGTGCGGGGGGGTGTCGTGTATGCGTGGCTATCGATAGTGGAGAAGTAACACCAATCATGCTCGAAGCGATGAATCAAGCCGACTTACTCATCCTGGAATCGAACTATGATCGCGAACGTCTGCTGCGTGGCCCCTACTCATATTCCTTAAAACAGCGCATTTTAAGTACCTGGCCCAGATACACATCTCGGTACTACCTCATCATATGGGTGGTGTATGGGATTCCACTCAATTGTGGCATGTGCCATCGTTATGGGAAATGCAAATGTGAGCACGGGCTCTACACAGGCGCCTTGCTATCCTGTGTCAATGCCAATCTGGCGCGTTCTGCGTCGTGTACGGCATTGAGTGACTCGAAAAAGCCCAGAGCTTGCTCAAAATTGAAGTGAGCGCGACCTAGATCAGCAGAGCGTTCAATGGGCTCGTCATGGTTGACAGCATCGGCACGACGCCGGTATAACAGTCCCAAACAATAGAGAACTTGCCCTTGTTCCCAGGGTAAATCCAACATTTCGCACTGATCAAACGCTTGTTGCAGGTCATGTTCAGCCGCCACCCAGTTCTGTTGTTCCAGGTACATCCGGCCACGTGCGCGTAGAGCGATTGCCAAAAACTTGCGCGACCCAGACTGCTCTGCTACTGCTATGGCCCGCTCACACATAGTCTGTTGTGCTTCCGAACTTTCACCCGTTATCACATACAGTTCAGCCAGAATGGCCACTACCGCTGGCGAAGGAAATGGCTCTGTTCGTTCAAGGGCCTCCTTGAAATCTGTGCAGGCACGTACCCAGTCTTCGCGAGCAAGATAGATACTTCGTGAAGGTTCAGGCTGAAAGCTACGCTGCTCGGCCAGGCGTTTATACTGGCGTAGAAGTGAATCGCTCTCTTCTTTGTTGCCTGTCCTGTACGCAATGTCTGCAAGCGTTTCTAGTGCATCAAATAGCCACTGTGGATCCTGTTGATATTGCTCAGCTAATTGTAGAATATTATAGGCTACTTCGCGCACTTCGTTCCAACGATTGCACTCATACCAGGTATACATACGCCCAATCATACTGACCAGCAGCATCGATGGGCTTTCCATCGTCTGAGCAATGCGCCAGGAACGACCAAACCACATCGCTGCCGCAGGATAGTCACTGATATCTTCATGGGCCCAGCCTATCATAACGTAAAAGTCATGTAGCTCCTCTCTATTGCTTATCATGGATGTCAGTTCCTGGCGGCGGTGCTGTACACTATGTCCCTCATTATACCTATGTTGCGCGATGTAGCTAAAGCCCAGAGCATCTAAAGCGAGCCATAAAGAACTGGTATCGTTTACTTCTTCCGCGATATGTAGCGCCTCTTGACTGCTGCGAAGAGCTTGCTCGGCAAGTTCGGCTCTCCTTTCTCTACTGGCCGTCTTCATTTGACGGGTGTACCAATTGGCCTGGTATGTAAGAAAAGCCGCGAGATCTCCACTCGATGGCTGTCCCTCTAAAAGCTTCAGCCCTGCATCAATGAAGAAACGAATCTCCTGCATATCGGGTGGGGTGTTGAACAAGCCTAGCCAGCGTGTTGGAAGTTCAGCCAGGCGAAGATACAGGCACAACAACTCTTCCCTGGCTATTTCCGGGTCTTCCTTCATGATTTGTAGCGCATGAGAATACTGATGCCATGCTTCGTCAGCCATGGCACGCTGCATATAGGCATCCCCCAATTTCTCGTGCATCTTGGCGATAGTGACCGGAGCTGCATCACTATCACGCAGTAGATCGAGCGCCTCAGTGTACGCTTGAATAGCTCGTATGGTGTAGTAGCTATGATATGCCTGGTCCCCTGCCATTGTCAGATAGATAATCGAGCGCCGGCAAAGTTCCTGCCGTGTCAAGCGAATAGGCTCCGTCGGTGAGCCGGGTGCCTGACCACTTATTTCGCTTGTACTGGCGGTATTGATCAACAAACTTGCTGACCAGGTAGCCAGCGCTTGCTGATAGTGGTAAGCGAGTAATTCGGCGAACGCTTCGGTATTGTTAGCAACTATTTCTTCTAGCCAGAGGGCGAGTTGTGCATGTTTTTGCGAGCGGCGTGCGCGCGGGATGTTATTATAGACCACATCTCGAATCAAAATATGCTTAAAGCTGAATACACGGTCATGATCAACGGGAATACGGGCCTGCTTCTCACTTTCAATGATAAAGTCACGTTGTATAAGCACATCGAGTGTCTTGAGAACAGTATCGGTATCGAGATCAGTGGCAAGTTCAACAATACCCGCTAACCAGAAAGTTCGGCCTATGATAGCGGCATATTGAAGCACCTGCTTCTCGACCTGGCTCAACAGGTCTATGCGTGCGGCAAGCACTCCCTGGACAGTATCAGGCAAGCGAGGAAGTGGAAGCACATAATGCTGGTCGATCAACGTATCATCGGGGAACGTAGCAGGACTTGCCAGTTCGCTCATGGTGGTCTCGTTTTGCTCGCTGATGCACCAGCAGCCATTTTCATGAACCAGCATGCCCTGGTCAATGAGCATTCGCACAATTTCTTCAATAAAGAAAGGGTTACCCTCGGCCCGATTCTGAATAGTGTGGTACAACACATCAGGAAGCTCCTGTGTTTCGAGGAGTCCGGTGATGAGATCGCGACTTTCCTCACTGGTAAGAGCGTCCAGCACAATTGTTGTGAAATTGCGCCGCCCTCCGCCCCAATCACGTCGCCGCTCAAATAACTCTGGACGGGCTGGGCAGAGGAAAAGAATAGGTACATCGTTGATACGGTCTGTCAAATATTCAAGCAAATCAAGCAGTGCCTCGTCTGCCCACTGGAGGTCGTCAATTACAAGAATAAGTGGCTCTTGTACTGCAATTGCCTCGAGGAAGACACGCCAGGCACGCAGAAGCAACGCATGCGTTCCTCCCTGTTCCATGCTTTTACTGTGCGTGCTCCGTTGAATTTCGCGCCTTTCAATGAAACTCTGTTCGCTGCCATCGCCGCCAGGCCCTCTTCCTATGCTACGAATAAGTGCGCTGGCTATCTCCGCCGCATCCTCATTGCTTTTGGCCTTCGTAAGTGTATCCTGCACAAACTCATGAAGGCGGTGTTTTAAGACTTCCCAGCTCTCTCCGCTTTCTACCTTCAGTAAGCTGCGTAGTATCTCGACTAAAGGCCAGTAGGTAATACCTTCTCCATAAGGTGGGCAACGGCCTTGCAGGACCCTGGAGGCGCTCAAACTCTCATTGCAGGAAGTACATTTAGCCGCCTCTTGTTCGCGTGCGATAAAGTCACGCACAAGGCGCGATTTGCCAATTCCTGGCGTGCCGAGCAGGGTAATCAGATGAGAATGTCGTTCGGCTTGAACACGCGCATAGGTCGCGTGCATCAAGGTGAGTTCCAGGTCGCGTCCCACCAAAGGAGCTTCCAGTCCCTCGATCCCGCGTGGGTGTTGGATAATTGCGTAAGGGCCAGTTGCATCACGCCCGTGCCGGAAATCCTCTACGACCCAGGCACGAATTGGTTCCGGCTTGCCTTTCAAAGATAAGGGTGCCAGTGGACGGAACTCAAAGACGTTACGTGTTGCATGGTATGTACGTTCTCCTACCAGAATCATATCGGGCATAGCAACCTGTTGCAGACGTGCAGCAACGTTAACCGCGTCCCCGGTAATGAGGAAATCTCGTCTGCTGAACTGGGCGCCAGGAGCGGCGACCTCACCTGTATTAATACCAATGCGCATTTGCAGACGAGTCGCATCGGGGTCTTGCGCTTGCCGTCTTTGGTTGAACCTGGCAAGCGCTGCCTGCATATCCAGCGCAGCTCGAACCGCGCGATCGGGATCGTCCTCGTGAGCGATGGGCGCTCCAAAAACCGCCATCACAGCGTCACCGATATATTTCTCTAATGTGCCACCGTGTCGTCGTATCTGTTCGGTCATTAGATTAAAATATCCCGCCAGAATAGCCCGCATATCTTCGGGGTCCAGTTTATCCGCCAGCGGCGTCGAGCCGGTGATGTCGGCGAACATAATGGTCACGACACGCCTTTCCTCCGGCGCCGTGAGCCTGATTTTACTGCCATCCAGGTCTGAGGAGTTGGGAGTTTTCTCGGTTTTGACAGGTTGAAGCGATGGGTTCTCGCTCGCAGGCATTGAGATCGATGTTAATGAAGTTCCACATTCAATACAAAATTTTGCCATCGGAAGGTTAACCGTGCCGCAGTTTGGACAAACAACCAGGCGATTCCCACATTCAAGGCAAAACTTCGCGGTTGGCGGATTCTCAGTCTGACAATTCGGGCAGCGCATTTCTAACCAGCCTTCTGGGTTACCCGGTCAGGCAACTTCAGGCATCATACAAAGGTCTAACACTAACACAGTACTCTTCGTCTTTGAGCGGCTCTCACCTATTGTACAACATGTGGGACTATTTGTTTTTGTGCTTGACGACATAGGCAAATTTGCGTACTATGGGGCATAACGGAAGGGAGAGCAAATTATGCAACCAGAATGTAAGGTGGAGAGCCGCAGCTATGACCAGATGCTGCGAGGATCGTGGCGTGGGTATCGGCTTGATATAATGACAAAACTCAGTGATGAAAATATAGCAGAAACAGCCAGCGATTGTGTTCGTCTCTGGCTACCTGCTGGAACACCAATGCATTGGACATCCGGCACACGCCCACTACGCTCTAATTGTTTGCAATATTATTGGCCGCAACGCTGGTACACACTGAGCGCATTTTATAATCAACGTTCATTGATACACACCTATGCCTCAATTATTAAACCCGCCACTTTTGAACTTGAGCGCCTCTACTATGTTGACCTCGATCTGAGCATCTTAGTCAAACCAGATTTAACCTATGAAGTACTGACTCAGGTAGAGTTTGACGAGATGGCGGATACCCTGCACTATGATGAGGATACACGCATTGGAGCATTAATGGCGATGGGCACCCTTACCAACGCCATTCAGTTAGGAGTCGGCCTCTTTGCTACCATCCCGCATACGCTCCGCCAGGCAGATTTTCACCTGGCAGCATGCCGCGACTAGGGGCGAGATTTATCGCGCCCAAGGAGACACATATGCCCAAACGCATTGACCACGTTGCGATCATCGTGCGCAATATCGAGCAAGCGCTCGCCTTTTATCGAGATACCCTGGGCATAGCACCTAGCGAAATCAAACAAGTGCCCACCGAACAGGTGCGTATTGCCTTTCTCCCCATGGGTGGCCCAGGCGGCAGCGAGATCGAACTGATCGAGCCAACCACGGCCGACTCCAGCCTGTCGAATTTCCTTGAAAAGCGCGGCGAAGGCCTTCATCACATCTGCCTGGAAGTAGACGATATCGATGCTGCTCTTGCTGAGATGCAGGAGAAAGGCGCACCGGTACTGGATAAACAGCCGCGCATCGCCGCCGAGGGGCGCGCAATTTTCATCCATCCCAAAGCGGCGAATGGAGTGCTGTTGGAGTTGATTGAGAGAGATACCTGATTACAACGGGATATTCCCATGCTTTTTCGGCGGGTTCGTGTCCCTTTTATTCTTCAGCATCTCCAGCGCTGTAATCAGCTTTGCGCGTGTGTAGCGCGGCTCAATCACCTCATCAATGTACCCGCGACCGGCAGCGATATAGGGATTGTTAAACTTCTCCGTATATTCCGCAATCAACTCCTTACGTCTTTGCTCGGGGTCTTCAGCGTTATCAATCTCATCCTTGAAAAGAATGTTCACTGCGCCTTCCGCGCCCATCACCGCAATTTCGGCCGTGGGCCACGCATAGTTGATGTCGCCGCGCACGTGCTTACTATTCATCACATCGTAAGCGCCGCCATAAGCTTTGCGCGTGATCACCGTGATTTTTGGCACTGTCGCCTCACAGTAAGCATAGAGTAATTTTGCCCCGTGGCGAATAATACCGTTATGCTCCTGGCTCACTCCTGGTAGAAAACCAGGCACATCCACAAATGTAATAATCGGAATATTGAAGGAATCACAGAAGCGTACAAAGCGCGCACCCTTATCTGCAGAATCGATATCAAGCACGCCTGCCAGGGAATGCGGCTGTTGTGCTACGATGCCGACGGAGCGACCATTCAAGCGAGCAAAGCCGACAAGGATGTTCATAGCAAAATACTCCTGTACTTCGAAGAAATCATCATTATCGACGATATGTTTTATGACCGCCTTCATGTCATAAGGTTTGTTCGGATTATCCGGGATAATCGTATTCAGAGCTTCCTCTGCTCGCGTAGGTGAATCGACTGGCACAAACCTCGGAGGATCATCAAGATTATTCGATGGAATGAAGCTCATAAGCTGTCGAATCATGTGGATGCAATCAGGCTCGCTGGGACAGGAGAAATGCGCTACGCCGCTTCTGCTGTTGTGTACCATCGAGCCACCTAGTTGTTCAAAGGTCACATCTTCATGCGTAACTGTCTTCAGCACGTTCGGCCCTGTTACAAACATGTAGCTAGTCTCCTCCACCATAAAAATAAAGTCAGTGATGGCAGGAGAGTAGACTGCGCCGCCCGCGCATGGCCCCATAATAGCTGAAATCTGCGGGACAACGCCGGAGGCCAGCGTATTGCGTAGAAAAATATCGGCATACGCGCCCAGGCTCACGACGCCTTCCTGAATACGCGCCCCACCGGAGTCGTTCAGGCCAATCACCGGTGCGCCATTCTTCATGGCAAGATCCATAATTTTGCAGATCTTTTCGGAGTGTGCTTCTGAAAGCGAGCCGCCAAAAACCGTGAAATCCTGTGAGAAGATATAGACCAGGCGCCCGTCGATCTGGCCATAGCCTGTAACGACACCATCACCTGGAATTTTCTGCTCTTCCAGCCCAAAATCCGTGGAACGATGAGTCACAAACATATCCAGTTCGTTGAATGTGTCTGGGTCTAACAAGAGATCGATGCGCTCGCGTGCCGTAAGCTTGCCTTTCTTGTGCTGAGCCTCAACGCGTTTGACACCACCGCCCAGCATGGCAGCTTCTTTCAAATGGTGGAGCTCTTCTAGCTTCTCTTTCGTTCCCTTAACCCCTGGAGTCTCTTGCGGGGTCTGTTCCCTTATTGCCATCTGCTCTATCTCCATACGTCAAATTGCGAACATGTATGTATGGCAGTATAGCATGTGGGTTATAAGCCTGTCTAACCTGCTTTATGTCAGGATTGCTTGCGTCGCCCGGTCTTAGCAGTCACAGCAGTATCTTCCAGTCAAATTCAGCAAAATGGTGAATAATCATATCTGCTCTAGATAAGTCTTGTTCTTCATTGAATCCATTGCGGTAGCCAACACAGAACATCCCGGCGTTTTTAGCTGAAAGGACACCATTTTTCGAATCTTCTATAGCGATGCATCTATGTGGACTTACACCTAAGCGTATTGCAGTAAGAAGATAGATCGCGGGTGATGGTTTACCCTCTCCCGCTAACTCATCTGCGCTTACCACCACTTTAAAAGAATCACGCAAGCTAAATCGTTCAAGCATGATGTGTATCCAGCTTGCAGGAGAGGAAGAAGCCAGCGCAACAGGGATATTTTTACTATTCAAGGCGCTTAGTAGATCCGCGAAGCCTTCCATGAGAGACACTTTTTGCCCGTAGATTTCGTTAGCCATTTCCTGGTAGATCTCTAGAAATTGTTCTTTTGTTTTTTGCAAGTGGTATTCACTGGCAAGCAGCGTATATAGGTCATGCACGCCAAGGCCGATGATCCTGTCTTGATCGTGCATGCTCCAGATTGGAATAAGCGATCGTAAAAAATATCCTTCCGTGGTCTTCCAATGAATCTCACTATCTACGATGACGCCGTCCATATCAAAAACAATTGCATCCATTATGGATGATATCTCCCCAATATCTACTATTCATCAAAAATATGCGCCAGATACCGCTCATCTTGAGCGGTATTTTATTGCTGGGTTTGGAGTGTATTATACTCCAAAATTGACCTCTGTTCTCGTTGTACACCTGCTATGGTGGGGAAACGGTCTTTTCCCGTCTCTAAGAGTAACTCTTTGACTTCCTCTACCAGTTCCATTCTTCTGCCTCCCAGAGCTTTTTTGGCTACAGTATATCATCCCTGGGCAGTACTATCTTTGGGATGAATTAGTTTTCGAGAGTCCCTAAATGTATCACACCAGCGTCACAAGCATGGCGATTGCTTGTTACAAAGCAGTCACAATTTGTTGGCTTCTACAGACAAATTTTCGCTGGCAAGTCACAACTAAATGCGATGATTTTGTAATGTTGTAAAATATTATTACCCTACTTTATGCAAAAGGCGTAAAGCCAAAACTGCTTGTAATTTTTGGAGAGAAAACCATGAGTAAGGAACAGCTTCACGAAATAACGTTGCATCTCGACGACATACAAGACCTTTTTGCGGACCCGGAACTAGGCTCAGACAGGTATGTTTCGGGAATGGACTACCTGTACAGCGAAGTCAGGGTCCATCTCAGAGTCCTCAAACAGCCTGATAAGTTCAAGGTGAACATTGAACTCCCACAGGAAAAGATCACCGAAGGCCTACTGGAAAGAACCAGGGCGAAGATAAAGCGGTACTGCCAGTTCAAAGCGGGGCAGAGCCACAAGGAGTTGATTGTGCTGCGCCACCAGGGTTTCGATGCGCTCAGGAGGAGCTTAGTTGTGGCGGTGATTTGTGTCGTGCTGGGAACCATTGCTACCCTGCTCTCGCAGTCGGGAATTCATAACGTACTGGAAGCGTTGTTTCTGTTCATCGCAGCGTTTTGTGTTTTAGGCGCAGGCTGGGTTGCATTGTGGATGCCATTTGAGTACTTTCTCTACGATGGATGGCCTTTCCAGCTGGACATCCGCGTTTACCAGCAAATTGCAGATGCCGATCTCGTTATCAGGGAGAGCGCAGGAGAAGTATCAGCACATCTGGGGGACAGAGAAGTAGTGTAAGGCCAGAGAAAGCACCAGGGTGATGTGTGGTATAGTTGGTGTTGCTGTCTGTGTCATGGGTATAGAATGCCGCTTGGCGTGCAGATTTGCAAACAAGAAATTTGACAATTTCCGATTCCTATCGAATGGCAAGTTAGGGGGCGCTTAGACCTGACATGTCCCCCTTCACCTTCAAGAGGTACGCAGACAGCTCAACAAGCTGCTCTACCATGCCTCCCTGATTGACTGAAGTTGCTTATTTTTTATCCCCTTTTGCTTCTGGCTCGTAGGAAAGAACAACGACGCCTGAAGCGAATGTCTTTGTCTCGACAAGTTTCAGTGTTTTCTTCTCGCTCCCGTCTCTGAAGACACGCTTTCCGCTCCCCAGAACAATAGGAAAGACCATGAGCCGATATTCATCGATGAGGTCCAGTTGTGTCAGCGTGTAAACAAGTTCGCAACTACCGAAAACCAGAATGTCCTGACCGGGCTGCTGCTTGAGCCCGGACACCTCTTCCGCAAGATCGCCCGTGATCAGGCTGGCATTCCACTCCATCTTAGTGAGGGTCGTTGAAGCAACATACTTGGGCATGCTGTTTATGCGCTCACCATATTCCCCGGTACCTTTCATGTTAGGCCAGGCGGTGGCAAAGCCTTGATAGGTCACTCGTCCCAGGAGAAGAGCGTCGCACGCAAAGAGTTCATCGAATTTATACTTCTCCTGTTCTTCGCTCCCGAATTGAAAGGTCCACGCGGGGTTTTCCGCGACCCCATCCAATGACACGAACTCGGATACAATAACTTTTCTCATATTGGTTCTCCTTCTGTGTGAACAAAAATTTGCTGCAATTTGCAAGTGCAGACACGCTCCCATTCTTAAACCAGGGTAAATAATTGGAAGTACTCTACTGTTTCTGATGTGAAGAGTAGAGCCGAATGGTAAATTTCAACGAGGCTGATTATGGGTTGCGCGAGAAGTTTTGATGCCATCGCGAAAGTTGTGTAAAGAGCAGCCTCCCCAAAGAAGAGTGTTTGAGAAGATAATACAGGCATAAAGTGTTCCCTTAGAACCATCTTTCACTTCCAAACATCGAAGCCTGGTCTTCGCCTAATGGTCTGGAGAAGTTATGCTCTACAAACCAGATAGATATCGAGCCAGACCCTTCGCTGCGCTCAGGGTGACAAGAGAACCCTGTCATGCTGAGGGCAGCGAAGCATCTCGAGGCCATGCAGACAGACCCTTCGCTGCGCTCAGGGTGACAAGATGGGGCTGACAGAAAGAATAAGCCATGTGATAAAGTAGATAGATGAAGAGGTACAAGCCATAGCAGGAAGCGAGGGATAGTATGAAAAAATTTGAAGACCAAAACGACGGTGGTGTGAGCATTACCGACAACCAGGCACAGATCCACCTGGACCCCAATGAAGCCTACGCCTTATGGCAGTGGCTATCTGCTCGTAAGGACGCCTTCCAGGCCCGCTCTGGTGAAAATCAGTTGGAATTGAAAATTCATCTTTATCAAAATGACCTGAGCCACTTAGACGAATTGAAAGCCGCTATCCCTGACCTGCACGAACGTGGGCCCGTTGTCAAGGTACTCGACGCACGATTGGAGGCAATTTCTGAACGAGCATTGCAGTTGCTTAAAGACTTCCAGATTGAATATCATATTCATCCTTTGCTTGAAGACGACGATGTTTATGCTCAAGGGTAGTCAAAGGGATCACACACTCAGCTTATTAGGAACAATAACAAAACGCCCGAATACTACAAACAATGCTAATGCCAGGAGTACCAGGTTGACTCCAATTCCGGAAAATTCACCGGGAATTTTGTGACCCACACACATCAGTTTCAAGCGCAAAGATTTGCGTCCCTCCATGTGCCTGTCACCTGTAGAAATTAACAGTACATGCCTGATGCTTTCACCTGATTGGAAAACTGTCGATAGAGACAATGTATTGTTCACATTTTTTGAGTAAACTGTAAGAAGTATCTTCATAGTTTCTCTTAGGACCCAATTCATCACATACCAAATAAGGCAGATCAACGAATCGCTCAGCAATATAGAAGCGGAGAAGCAAACGATCCAATGAAACAACGCATAAATTCCCTGGGATGGTCAGGACAGCGAGTAGATGAGAAGTTTAGTTTTAAGAAAGTTCCAGGTGCGTTTGCAAGCTTGCCGCGTGTATTGTGCCTGGTGTGGTCGACCAGCGCAACGCTGACAGTACTCTTGGGACTCTTGAATCTTGCACAGGGTTTCGTCCCCGCGATCAGTGTTTCGATTACAGCCCTGGTGATCGACAGTGTTGTGAAAGCGATTAGCATACACAGCACGGCTCCTATCTGGTTGCCAATAGGTTTGCAACTGGGAATCGCGCTGTTTTCAAGCTTGCTTAGTAACTTGAGCAATATCGTGCAGCAACTCTTGCAGGAGCAGGTATCGAACCGCGTGCAGCTAGATATCCTGAAGAAGGCTAACACGCTAGACCTGGCTTTTTTTGAGAATCCTGAGTTTTATGATAAGATGCGCCAGGCTGCCAACCAGTCCAGCTATCAGCCCGTTTCGATGATCTCTCAAACCTTCGGTCTCGGCCAGACTGTGATAACCCTCATTTCGCTGCTCTTCTTGCTGTTCCACCTGGCATGGTGGCTCGCAATCG
>WNGJ01005511.1_pt1 | contig 13299 bp, 16 predicted proteins | sample 5400611 | NCBI WGS metagenome assembly WNGJ01 (sample SAMN13153375, study PRJNA577476) | soil metagenome | isolation source: 40 cm soil or saprolite under Garry oak tree replicate 1 | place: USA:California | collected 2016-06-15
CCCCGATGGCCGAGGAGACGGCGAATCCGGCCAGGCCCGTGATGAAGACCCACTTGCGGCTGTACATATCGCCGAGCCGGCCGCCCACCAGCAGCAGGCTCCCGAAGGCCAGGGCATAGGCCGTCACCACCCACTGCCGGTCCCCGTTCGGGAACCCCAGCGAACGCTGCGCCGACGGCAGCGCGATGTTCACGACCGTGGCATCCAGGACCACCATCAGCTGGGCGACAGCCACCACCACCAGGACCAGCCAGCGCCGATCGACGGCCGCCGCCGGACGGCCCTGGATGGCAGATGACATGAGATCTATGCCCCTTCGCCTGGAGTGCACTGCACGGATCGCTACCGGGGTCCGGAGCAACGATTGCCCAGTAAAGCCGCTGGGGATCGCGGGCCCAATCCCGCTATCTCCAAGCCACGATAGGCATACCGGAAACGCCACGTCCACCTGCGCCGGGCCATACATGCCGACTACCCGCGGCCCGATCGCCGGCGAGCAGAGCCAGGCCCCGCTGTCCCGGGAGCCGCGGACCAGACCCGTCAGGTGCCTTCGGGATTTGCGGATCCCACGGCGTTTGGTGAACCTATCAGCCTTGCGCTCGCCTATATCGGCTTCATCGGACTGCAGAACTCCAGAGCAGAAAAGCCATTGCTGTTTCCCCTGTGGATCTCCGACATTGTCGGGGCAGCCGACTTGTTCCTGGCCATGGTCCTGAGGTCCGTGCTCCTACTCGGCCGGCGTTCGGGCGGGGGAAGCGTGCTATCCATCAGGCGTCAGCGGCCGACGTGGGGCGGCCGCGATGACGGCAAACGTCCAGGCCAGGCAGGCGCCGGCGACTCGTTCCAACCTAGCGAAATCCATCGATTTGCTTACAGTGTGGTCGATTTCGGTGGATTTGGCGGCGAATACCCCCCGTGAGCGCGGGAAAGGTTATATCGTGCGCAGCGACGGAGGGGACGAGCCTAGATGTGGGCGGTGCTGTATGACGACGGTACGTCGCTGACGACCGTCAGCGAGCCCATCGCTCATGCCCTGGCCGAGGCCGAACGCCAGCGCGGCCACCACGTGACAGTCCGTCGCCTGGACGACGACGCCGACAGCGTGCCGGAGTCGGAACCGATTCGCCTGGCCGGGCGGTTGGCGAGGCCCGAATCGATCAGCGAGCCCGAGCCGGTCCTAGAGCCCGAACCGACCCCTGCAGCTGAGCCGACTCCCGCACCTGAGCCGATCCGTACACCTGAACCGACCCAGTTTTCGGGGCCGACGCAAGCGGTAGAGCCGACGCAGACCGGGGAACCAGCCTCGGTGCCTGGACCGGCCAGCGAAGCCTCACGGCCCGTACCGACCCGGGAACCCGAACCGGCCCGCGCGGCCTGGCCTAGGAGACGCCTCAGACTCCTGCTCTACGCGCTCACCGCTGTCAGCATCCTCGTCGCTGCCGCACTGACCGATCACTGGGGCGTGCCCAGAGTAGGTGCCACCACCAGCTCCAGCCCGACGCAGGTTGACGGTCCTCCCCATCGTCCGCAGCTGCTACCTCCGCTGAATCAGCCGCCGGTCATGCACTTCACCAGCGCCGTCAGCGCGAGGCCGATGCCAAGGGTGCAGTCCGCGACGGGCGAGAGTTCCGCCGGCGGGCCGTCAGCCATTGCCCGGGGAGGATGACAGTGAGAAGGACCTCGATAGGGACACGAGCGAGCGTCACGGGGGGCACGCGCGCCGCCCGTTCGGGCCGAATGCACGCGTGGATGGTGGCCGGCGCCCTCGTACTGGGCACCTGCGGCTGCACGGCGAGCCACCCGGCGCGACCGGCGGCCGCTGAGCCTTCGCCTACCCGTTCGTCGATGGCGCCGGGCATGCAGATGGCCCCGGCGGCCCAGAAGGCAACGGCGGTCGGGCTGCGCATCGGGCTGGAGGAGCTATTCGGTCAGGACGTGTTCGTGGGCATACGCGTAACCCGAAGCCGGCTGCGTGGTGACCCTGACTTCACGCAAGCGGCGGTCAGCGCCCTGTCCCGCAACTCCGATGACCTGACCAAGCTCCTCGGCCAGGTTTACGGCAGCGCCCAGGCGCAGGAATTCCGTCGGCTCTGGGAAGCCCAGCAGGAGGGGCTGGTCGCGTACGCCCGGGCGGCCAGCCAGCACGACCAGGCCGCGAAGGCTACCGCCCGCCGCCAGCTCGACGCCTTTCCCGGGCAGATAGCGCGGTACCTGCACGACCTCACCGCAGGAAAGCTCGCCGCGGATACGATCAGCTCCCGCCTCAGGACGCACATCGACGACCTCATCCGCTTCACCGACGCCTACGCCGCCGGTGACTACGCGACGGCCTACCGGATCGAGCGGGTGGACTACGAGCGCCAGTTCGCGCTCGGCACGGTCATCGCTGCGGGAATCGAGGAGGATCGAGACGGACACCTCCCGGCCAGCTTCAATAGCCCGCTCACGCGGCTGCGGTCGGCACTCGGGGAACTGCTCGGAGAGCACATGCAGCTCGTCGTCGACGCGATGGGGGCCGCCCTCCGGGGCGGTCCGGAGTTCAGGGCCGACGCGGCCCAGGTGAACGCCGACACCGAGCAGCTGGCGGGCGCGTTCGGGGTCCTGTTCGGGCCGCAGAGCGGGGCCAAGTTCACGAGCGTGTGGGGCGATCACGTGGACGCGTTGGTCAGCTACTCCGGGGCGGTCGCGGCCAAGGACCAGAAGGCAAGGACCAGGCCCTTGCTCAGCTGAGTGCGTTCGAACGGCACCTGAGCGCCTTCCTGAGCACGTCGACCGATGGCCGGCTAACGGCACCCGCGCTCTCGGACGTGCTCCACATGCACGATCGCGACCTCGTCGAGCAGCTCGACGCGTACGCCCGCGGCGACTACACGAGCGCGTACAACGTGGCGTACGAGGGCTACCAGCACATGTTCGCCGTCGCCGACGCGCTGTCCGGCGCGATCGGTCCGACGATCGCGGCCCGGCTGCCCAAGGGAGGCGTACAGACCGGCGGCGGGGGGATGGCAGGCTCGCGATGAGCGGCTGGCCGGCGGTATCGCTGGCCGCCGCGGCACTGGCGGCGGTGCTCGTGTCGGGGTGCGGCGGGCCGGGCCACAGCCCTGCGGCGGCATCATCTCCGCGTGGCGGACGCGCGGCGACGGCGGAGCCGCACGAGCCGCCCGGCGTGGCTGGATTCCACTCCGTTCGTACGTACGATCAGCTGGCCCTTCCGGTGCGATTGCAGATACCTGCGATCGACGTGTCCACGCCTTTGGTGAAACTCGGCCGTCTGCCCGACGGAAGCCTGGAAGTCCCGAAGGACTGGGACACGGCCGGCTGGTACGACAAGGGGCCCCGGCCCGGGCAGCCTGGCCCCGCGGTCATCCTCGGGCACGTGGACTCCAAGACCGGCCCAGCGGTCTTCTACCAGCTGCGCGCGCTGCGGCCCGGAGATACTGTCCGGGTGGGCCTGTCGGACGGCCGGACGCTTGTCTTCCGGGTGCAGCGAGTCCAACGGTATCCGAAGGATGAGTTCCCGACGGAGGCGGTCTACTTCCCCACGCTCAACCGTGAGCTGCGCCTCATCACCTGCGGGGGCGAGTTCGACTACGCCCGCCACAGCTATCTCGACAACATCGTGGTTTACGCGACGCTGGTCACCTGAGCTAGACGATCTGCCTGAGATTCTCAGGTTCGTTACGAGCGGCCGGGCTTGCGCCGTACCTGCCGTATATCGAAGATAGCCGCGCCGACCAGGCCGACCAGCAACACCGCGGCGATCAGCCAGGCCACAGACACACCAGCATTCCCGCTGCGGCGCGCGGCCGAGGACGCTTGCGCGGGTGGAGCGGACGAGCTGTAGGCCGGCACCCGCACGGTGGCTTCGGCGGTTGCCGTCGTCCCCGCCTCGGCCACCGCGACTCGAAGACGGGTAACGGTCAGCGCCGGAACGGCCGCGGCGTACGCGAGCTGGTACTGGTGGGCAAGATCGGCACCGATCGCATCTACGGCTGGCAGGAGCGAGCGGGCGGATGATGCGGTAACCGCCCAGCCTCCGCTTGCGCTGGCGAGCCGGGCGAGCGACGGCGCGATTCCCGGCACACCCGCGACGTACAGGCTGGCATCCGCGGCACGAAGCTGCCCGGACACCGCGCTCGCCAACCCGGCAGGGACCGGGCCGGTCGTGATGAGGACAATTGCGCGCCGGCCCGGAGGCCCCCTGAGGACCTCTCGGACGGCCAGCTTCAGCGCCGACGCATCATCGCTCGGGCCCGAGAACATCGCATCCGCGAGCGCCCGCACCACCGAACCGGCATCGCCGGTCAGCGGCTGGACGAGGCGGGCAGGCCTGGCGCCCACCACCGCCGCCTCCGCGCCGCTCGGCAGGCCGATCATCAGGTCGGCTACGGCGTTCTGCGTCCCCAGAAGCTGAGCGCCGCGACCGGCGTCGACAACCACGCCGATGCGCAGCGCCGACGCCGGAAGCGGATCCACGCGGACCGCTTTCGGCCGCCCGTTCTGCCACAGCCGGAAGGCTTGCGTGTTCAGCGGCCCGCCCGCGCCGGGAACCGCGACGATCACACCGACGTGCGATGGGTCGACCGCGACCGTGCCAACCACCCGAACCCCGAGGCTGGGCGTACGGCTGGTGGAAAGGTCGGCTGCCGCTGGCGTGGCCAAAGCCGCTACAGCGATGGCAAATATAGTTACGCACAGCAGCCAACCCCGTACTCGTCGTCCCCGCTGTGCTCCGGAAACCGTCTGATTGCTGTGCATAGCTGACCCAGACCATCGTAGAGCGGCGTGGCCCCGTGCGCCGGCCCGATCGCAGGAACCTCGGCCTGACGCCTACGCCGGCAGCACGACTTCTAGCCGGATCCGTCGTCCGGCACGGGCCTGCCGCCGATCGGCGGGCGCTACCCCAGCTGGTCGCGGCGGCGTGTCAGGTAGGCGGTCTCGGCGGTGTTGCCCGCCAGCTCGATGGCCTTGTCGTACGCCGCGCGCGACTTCTGACTGCGGCCCAGCCGGCGCAGCAGGTCGGCGCGGGTCGCATGGTAGGCGTGATAGCCGGCCAACCTGTGCTCAAGACGGTCGACGGCCGCCAGTGCCACCTCCGGGCCGTCAAGCTCGGCGACCGCGATGGCCCGGTTGAGGGCGACGATAGGCGAGGGATCGAGGTGGACGAGCTGGTCGTAGAGGGCGACGACCTACGACCAGTCGGTGTCGCGTACGTCGCGGGCGGAGGTGTGCACGGCGCTGATCGCTGCGAGGATCTGGTAGCGACCCGGCGCCACCCGGGCGGCTAGGCGCTCGCGCACCAGCCGGTGACCCTCGGCGATCAGCGCCGCGTCCCAGGCCCCACGGTCCTGCTCGTCGAGGGTGACCAGTTCGCCGCTCGCCGAGACCCGGGCGGTGCGGCGGGCCTCGGTGAGGAGCATCAGCGCCAGCAGCCCGGCTACCTCACCGTCGTCCGGCATGAGGGCACGGATCAGGCGAGTGAGCCGGATCGCCTCGGCGGTCAGGTCGGACGTACGGGATCGATGTCGGGGCCGGTCGCCAGGTAGCCCTCGTTGAAGACGAGGAAGAGGACGGCGAGTACGCCGGAGACCCGTGCCGGGAGATCCTCCGCGGACGGCACCCGGTACGGGATGCGAGCCGCCTTGATCTTGGCCTTCGCGCGGGTGATCCGCTGCTCCATGGTGGTCTCCTGCACCAGGAAGGCACGGGCGATCTCGGGCACGGTCAGACCGGCGACCATGCGCAGCGTCAGCGCCACGCGGGTCTCCAGCGCGAGCGCCGGGTGACAGCAGGTGAAGATCAGCCGGAGCCGCTCGTCGTCGATGGCGCCGGGAGGCTCGGGAGGGTCGTCGTCGTCGTACAACAGCTGAGCCTCCTTCTGCTTGTCGCCGCGCTTGTTCTCGCGCCGGATCCGGTCGATGGCCTTGCGGTTGGCGGTGGTGGTCAGCCAGGCGCCAGGGTTGGGGGGCACGCCGTCGGCCGGCCACCGCTCGACCCCGGTCGCGAACGCCTCGGCCGCCGCCTCCTCGGCGAGGTCGAGATCACCGAAACGCCTGGTCAGGGAGGCGACCACCCGGGCCCACTCCTGGTGGTGTGCCTGGGCGATCGCCTCCCGGACCTCGACCACGCTCACAGGAACGGCCGCACCTCGACCTTCCGGTTGCAGGCCTTCGACCCCTCGGCGGCGAGCTTGAGCGCCACGTCGAGGTCGGCGGCCTCCATGATCCAGAAGCCGGCGAGATACTCCTTCGACTCCAGGAAGGGCCCGTCGGTGAACATAGCCTCCTCGCCTCGGTAGTCGATGACGGTGGCCGAGCTGGGCGCCGCGAGGCCGCCGGCGAAGACCCAGTGGCCCTCGGCTACGAGACGGTCGTTGAACACGTCGATCGCAGCCTGCTCGTCCGGGGTGGCCAAGCCGGCCTTGTCAAAGATCACGGAAACCAGGTACTGCATCTCGGATCATCTCCTGTGGTTCGGGGGCGCCCCCGTGGGCGGCCTCTCACCCCTGCTACGAACACCCCTGCCCCGATCCGACACCGCCTCCCGGATGTCCTTCAAGACTTTCTGGTGTGCCGGTTGTGAACGATGCGGCTCGTCGAAGCCATCGCTGGACACCTGCGCCGGCCGTAGGCACCGCCGACGGTTTCGCAGCGTAGCTTGAGCGCAACGTCGAGGTCGGAGGCATCGACGATCCAGAAGCCGCCGAGGTACTTCTCGTTCCCGACGTGGGTGGGTCTTGGCCATACGGCTGGAACCGGCCGGTCGTCTAGTGCGTCACCTATGTCACGTGCTTCAGGCGGTTGCATACTGCGGGCGCCCGGCCGGCCGGTAGACCTGGATCGTTATGCCCTTCGGGAAGGCTCGCGATTCGACCAGGTCAAGCGCTATGTCCGGGCCGTTGTCGGGGAACAGCCGCGTGCCCTGGCCGACGACCACCGGGACGATGAGCAGGTTCATCTTGTCGACGAGGTCGTTCTCGAGCAGCCACCGGACCAGTTTGCCGCTGCCGTGTACCTGCAGCTCACCTGCCGGCTTGGCCTTCAGCTCGCCGATGGCCGCCGCGAGGTCACCGGACAGGACGGTCGTGTCCGCCCAGCGCGACTCGGTGAGCGTGTTCGACGCGACGTACTTGGGCCGGGTGTTCAAGGCATCTGCGATGGGGCCGCTGCCCAGATCCATCACCCCCCAGTAGCCGGCGAAGAAATCGTAGGTCCACCGGCCGAACAGGAACGCGTCGGCGCGCTGGTACAGCTGCTCGACGAACGTCATCGACTCGTTGTCGAAGTGCCCCATGGCCCATCCGTCGCGCTCGAATCCGGCTATGCGCTCCTCCTCCGACGGGCCGTTTCCCTGCATCACTCCGTCGACGGAGACCTGCGTGGTGGTCGTCAGTTTCATGATCGCGGTTCCCTTCACCGTGGGGCGCCCCTCGTGGGCGGCCTCTCACCCCCGCAACGAACACCTCTGCCCCGATCCGACACCGCCCCCGGATCTCATCCGAGGGCTTCTGGTATGCCAGGTGTAAGCGATCCGACAGCGCGACGGCTTCGGGGCGACTGCGCTCCATTTCCTCATGTGCGCGCCTAGTGCGGACGAGCCCTGGGAGCAGATCGATCGCGAAGACCCTGACTCGTCGTCCGCACATGGTTGATATGCCTGTGACAGGGCCGGGCAGCGGTACGGTGCGAGACCCTGCCGCAGCCAGGGCTGGTCTTGCTGATCGCCAGTCGGCTTATCGCCAGCCGAGCGCGGGCGCCACGTGGGTGAGGATGCTGTCGATGACGTGGGCGTTGTAATCGACGCCCAGCTGGTTGGGCACGGTGAGCAGCAGCGTGTCGGCGGCTGCGATCGCCTCGTCCTCCTTGAGCTGCTGGATCAGCACATCCGGCTCGGCAGCGTACGTGCGGCCGAAGATCGCCTGGGTCTTCGCGTCGATGAACCCGATCTGGTCGGTGTCCTGGTCCTGGCGGCCGAAGTACGCCCGGTCCCGGTCATCGACGAGGGCGAAGATGCTCCGGCTGACCGAAACCCGCGGCTCCCGCTCGTGGCCAGCCTTGCGCCATGCGTCACGAAATGCCCTGGATCTGCTCAGCCTGCTGCAGGTGAAAGGGTTTGTCCGACTCGTTATTGATCAGCGTCGAACTTTGCAGGTTCAGGCCCAGCCCGGCCGCCCACGTGGCGGTCTGCTGGGACGCGGCACCCCACCAGATGCGCTCCCGCAGCCCTTGTGAGTGCGGCTCGGGGCGCAGCAGGCCGGGCGGGTTCGGGAACATCGGGCGGGGATTGGGTTGTGCGAAGCCCTCGCCGCGCAGCACCACGAGCAGCACCTGGGCGTGCCCGCGGGCCATGTCGGCATCCGTCTGACCCTCGTGCGGCTGGTAGCCGAAATATCGCCAGCCGTCGATCACCTGCTCCGGCGAGCCGCGGCTGATCCCCAGCTGGAGGCGGCCGCCGGAGATGAGGTCGGCCGCGCCGGCGTCCTCCGCCATGTACAGCGGGTTCTCATAGCGCATGTCGATGACTGCCGTGCCGATCTCGATCCGGCTGGTGCGCGCGCCAACCGCCGCCAGCAGCGGGAAGGGAGATCCCAGCTGCCTCGCGAAGTGGTGCACACGGAAATATGCGCCGTCGGCGCCCAGTTCCTCGGCGGCCACCGCCAGGTCGATCGACTGCAGCAGCGCCTCTGATGCCGACCGCGTATGCGAGCCGGGTGACGACGACCAGTGCCCGAACGACAAGAAGCCAATCTTCTTCACCAGCGCGTCAACGCGAGCCGCCCGGGCACCATTCCTCGCCCGCCAAGCTCCGGCACTGTGTGGGCCGCCGCCGGGCAGCAGGCCGCAGGGTCGTGAGGGGTTTCGGGTATGCGTTCCCGCAGCGGAGCAGGCGGAGCGGACCTGCGGGGCTTGGTCCTGACGCGCCGGCCGGGGGTCGTCGGCTGTCCCGCGGCAGGGGTTGCGTCAGCTGATCTGCTCGGCCAGGGCGACGATGATGCCCGCGGGGCCGCGCAGGTAGCACAGCAGGAAGATGTTCTCGTACCGGGCCACCTCGCCGAGGAGTTCGGCGCCGTGGCCGCGCAGCCGGGCGACGGTGTCCTCGATGTCGTCGACCGCGAACATGACGCGATGCAGGCCCAGCGTATTGGGCGGCGGGTCCTGCGGCCCGGCGGCGGCCGCCGCGGGGGCGTGGTACCGGGTCAGCTCCAGCTTGCCGTGGCCGTCCGGGGTCCGCATCATCGCGATCTCGCTCCGGATGCCGTCCAGGCCGACGGTGCGGTCCGCCCAGGGGCCTTCGATCTGTGCCTTGCCGTCTAGTTCCATGCCGAGCTCGGTGAAGAACGCGACGGCGGCGTCCAGGTCGTCGACGACGATGGCGACGTTGTCCATCCGCTGAATGGCCATGCCTGCCAGCATAGGGCCGCGGCGAGCGGCCAGTGCGGTGCGGAAGGGAACCGGCGGCCCGGCTGGCCTTACGGTGATGCCCACCGGCAGTGTGACGCTGAGTGACGCCTACGATCCGGGAGAACGCGCGCCGACCCGCCTGGGTGCGACTGCGGAACTTACTGTGCCGGCTATCCGAGGTGTGCAGAGCAGGTCGATCTGGGGGCGGCGCCGGCGCTGGTCCGGTGCCTGTTTCCCTGGACGTGGACTGACGGTAGCTGGCGGTTCTTCTCGGGGCCCGCTGCTGTTGGGAGGTAGGCCGACCCGGTATCTGCCCCTTGCCGCCGGTCGTGACGGCGCTGGGGTAATGCTGGCCGGGGTGCGGGGAACAGGCGGTCCAGGTGGTAGTCGATGACGGCTTGGGCCTGCCCGGGTGAGGACTGGCCGCCTAGGATGCTGGTGCCCAGGCCTGCGGACATGGCAAGGAGGCTGAGGGCTTCCAGGTCCGGGTCCAGGCCGGCGGGCGTGTCGCCGGCGGCCTGGGCGGCCCGCAGCTGGGAAGCGACCACGTCGATTACGGCGTTCGAGTTCTTGACCAGGGGGCCGATCGCCAGCGCCGGCTCGGTCAGCGAGAGCGCAAAGTAGGCGGCGTTGAGGATGGTGAAGGTGCGCCGCTCGTCGTCGGCCGGCAGCGCCTGGGCCAGGATGGCGGTGATGACGTCGCGCGGGCTGACTGGGTCTTGTGCCTGCTTGATCTTGCTGATCTGCGCCATGGCTCGTGCGGCGAACTGGGCTGCCAGTTGCTGCATCGCGAAGAGCATGAGCTCTTCCTTGGTGCCGAAGTAGTACTGGACCAGCCGCAGGGACACGCCGGCTTCGGCCGCGACCTCGCGCATCCCGGTGGCGTGCAGCCCGCGCGTGGCTGCTGTCCGCAGCAGCGTCCGCGATCTGCCGCCGCCGTTCCTCGTGGTCGACCCGCTTCGGCACGGGATCGACATGCCCGGCGACCCCAACCCCAGCGTCCCGCGCGCCCTGATGACTCCCCCGGCATCGTGCGCGGCCTGGCTGGATGAGCTCCTCGCCCAGCTCAGCGACCGTCCGGCACACCTGGTCGGGCTGTCCTACGGCGGCTGGGTCGCCATGAACCAGACGATCCGCGCGCCCGGGCGAGTCGCCTCCACCACGCTGCTCGACCCCGCCGGGCTCACCAGCCTCGACGCCCGCTTCTGGCTGTGGTTCTCCATCAGCGGCCTGGCCAGCCTGACCCCGATGCCGCTGCGCCGCCGCCTCGCCCGGTGGCTGGACAGCCCGTCCATGGCTGAGCCGGAGCTGATGACGCTCATGTGGGCAGGCATCCGCGGCTACCGGATGGCAGCGGCCAGGAACGTGCGGTTCGCCCTGGCGACGACCGCCGCATTGGGCAGTGCCGCGATCAGCCGCTGCGCGGCCTGCCGGTCCGCAGCGAAATGGTCCTTTCCGCCGAGCAGATAGTCGTAGATGCGCGCGACATTCGGCCTGGACGAATCGAAACTCTGCGCCCTGGCGATACCGTCAGCCTGATCCGCATGATCAGTCATGGCCGCCGCTCCACATCCGCGTACCCGTCACCATCCCACCCTCATCAAGCCACCGCCTCACTCGCAGCGGCCAGCTTGCTCCCTGATGCTACAGAGCCGCCCGCGGCGCCTTCCCCGCAGCCGAGTCTGCCCGTGGCAGAAACCGGACAGCACCCCGGCTCGCCGACAGGAGAACGAACGCGGCTCAACCTCCAGCAGGCAGGACTCGCACGCTCCCGGAGCATTGGTCGCACATGGCCGGGAGGATGGACGTCCCGCCGCCGCACGCGTAGCCGCCGGTATGCACGCCTACTGGCTCAGGACTGGTCTTAAATCGGGCCGTCCAGATTTGGACATTCTGTGCGCCGCGAGCCGGTAGAGCAGTAGTGCTCGCTGACCGCTTCCTGGCGGGTTCGCCAGGCTGGCTGCGGGTGGTCTGGATCGCTCCACGGCCGGTCGCTCCGTACGTTCGGTGGTTCGCCCTGAGTGCGATTTTGCGAGGGGTACGGATTCGCTCTACGTCTGGTTGCCCAGGAAGGTTGCCATGGAGTCGTCGAGTTCTGTCCACCACGGGGTGTGGTGGACCGGCGCGATGGTCCGGGTGCAGGGTGAGGAGAAAGACCGGTCCCGGTATCCGGTGATGCTGGCCATCTTGTCGTGCTCCCAGTCCTTGAAGTGCGCGCGGGTCAAGTCAATGTCGTAGCCGGGGTAGTCGACATCCTTATGGAGGTCCGCCAGGTAGCTGGCCTGGAAGTCGATCTCGTCGAGCGGCCCCGCGCACTCGGCCAGCCGGCCGCGCCAGCGCGCGATGTCGGCGGCCATCTCCTCGTACGAGGGCAGCGAGATCCGGCCGAGCACGTAGTCCCGCGCATACCACGCCTGCGTATCAAACATGGTGAACGTGTAGTACTGGTCCTGCATCCCGAGATACATGAGGTCGGGGTGGCCGAGCCAGAAGACGCCCTTGTAGAGGTTGCCGGGGTACAGCACGTTCGCGGTGCGCAACCGCAGCTCGTCGGAGATGAACCTGAACGAGTGCTGGTACCCGGTGCACAGCACGATGGCGTCCACATCACGCGCCGTCCCGTCAGCGAAGTACGCGGTGCTGCCGTCGACTTTGGAAAGCAGCGGCACCTCGTCGATGCCGGCCGGCCATGGGAAGCCCATCGGCTGGGTCCGGTAGGACACGGTTACGGAGTGGGCACCGTACTTCTTGGTCTGCAGCGCGATGTCCTCCGCGGAGTAGCTACTGCCGATGACCAGCAGCCGCTTGCCGGCGAATTCCCGGGCATCCCGGAAGTCATGGGAGTGCATGATGCGGCCGGGGAACTGGTCAAACCCCTCGAACGACGGCATGTTCGGCGTTGAGAAGTGCCCGGTCGCGACGATGACCTTGTCGAACTCCTCGGTCCTGGTCTGGCCGTCGTCCCTGGTCTGCACGGTTACTGCGAACTTTCCGGCCTTCTCGTCGTAGCTGATCCACCGGACGGCGGTATTGAACTGAATGAACCGGCGCACATTGTTCTTCTTGGCCCGTCCGGTGATGTAGTCGTACAGCACTTCGCGCGGCGGGAACGACGGGATCGGCTGCCCGAAGTGCTCATCGAAGGTGTAGTCAGCGAACTCGAGGCACTCCTTGGGCCCGTTGGACCACAGGTAGCGGTACATGCTCCCGTGTACTGGGTCGCCGTGCTCGTCGAGCCCGGTGCGCCAGGTGTAATTCCACAATCCACCCCAGTCGCTCTGCTGCTCGAAACAAGTGATCTGGGGTACCTCAGCCCCGCCTCGGCGAGCTTCCTCGAAGGCGTCCAGCTGAGCCAGACCGCATGGTCCAGCGCCAATCACGGCGACCTGTGATGCCATCTCAATCCTCCTGAACCCACGTTGTCCTCATCCGGGCCAGCCTGCACGCGCAGGTAACAGCCATGCCCTCTTAGCCGTATCAGAGCACTATATGAGCGGTGAACCAGGTACGACGCGGAACCGGATGATCAGCACGCCCAGTGCCGCCGCAGACGCCCCGCGTGCGCTGGATACGGAATCGGCAACTTGCCTCGCGAAGCTTCCCATGCTTGCGCTGAACGGAGTGTTTTTGCCTGGTCGTGCAGTTCTATTGCTTAAGGCTGCGATCTCTCGTACCGCACCGGCGAGGATGACGACAGCCACCACTGGTCGGCGCCGGCACGGGTATTCGATCTTGGCTCGCGTGATCAGGGGCGGCGACCCGCAAGGACGCAGAACTCGTTCCCCTCTGGGTCGGCAAGTACGACCCAGCTCTCATCGCCTGTCTGGCCGACGTCGGCGTGCCGGGCACCTAGGTCGAGCAGGCGACGGACCTCTTCGTCTTGCTCCCTGTCGGTTGG
>WNGJ01005512.1_pt1 | contig 13298 bp, 14 predicted proteins | sample 5400611 | NCBI WGS metagenome assembly WNGJ01 (sample SAMN13153375, study PRJNA577476) | soil metagenome | isolation source: 40 cm soil or saprolite under Garry oak tree replicate 1 | place: USA:California | collected 2016-06-15
CTGCCGGGTCCCTGAAGATCATCGTGCGGCACCCCCACGGCTGCGTGGCGGGCGGCATCACCCAGGTGACTCCCAGCCGGCTGATCCGCTTGTATTCGGCGTCCACATCGCCGGCCCTGAAGTCGAGCATGATCTCGGCTTGGTGCTGCGGACTGCACGGCCGGGCCGCCTGATCCTCCCGGCACTCGGTGAACCGGCGCCGGGAGAACCCGACCGAGGCCGCTCCGGTGGGCACCTCGACGTAGTAGTCGTTCAGCACCACCGAGACGCGCACCAGGCGGGCGTAGAACGCGGCGAGCCGCTCGACGTCCTCGGTTACGATCCTGCTCTGCACAAGGTCCATAGGTGCCCCCTTGAGAAGCCTGCCGGCCGCGCCGGAATCTCAGGCAGCGTCACAGGCAAGGACGGCACGGCAGAGCGGAAAGTGACACCGCGCCCCCGTCACTTTCCCGGGCGCTGCCCCGTCCTCTCATCAGGCAACGGGCCGCACTGGTGCCGGCCCGCACAGCGGCGTGAGGAGGCGGTATGCCCGGGAAACAGGACGACGCAACGATCAGCCAGGCTTACCGGGAGCACCGCCCTTACCTGGTCGACCTGGCATTCCGGATGCTCGGTGACCTCGGCGCCGCCGAAGACGTCGTGCAGGACGCGTTCGCGCGTCTGCTGCGCGCCGATGCCGGCGAGATAGACGACGAGCGCGGCTGGCTCATCGTGGTGACCAGCCGCCTGGCCCTGGACCAGATAAGATCCGCCCGGTCCCGCCGGGAGCGGGCACATGACCCCGGCGAGATCGAGTTCGCCGCACCCCGGGCCCAGCCGGCGCTGGCCGATCCTGCCGACCGGATCACCTTCGATGACAGCGTCCGGCTGGCGCTGCTGGTCATGCTGCAGAAGCTCAGCCCGGCGGAGCGGGTGGTCTTCGTGCTGCACGACGTCTTCCGGATGCCGTTCGACACGATCGCCCAGACCGTTGGCCGGCCCACCGCGACCTGCCGGCAGCTGGCGAAGCGGGCCAGGAAGAAAATCGCCGACGGTCGGCCAGGTGCCCGCTTCGACGTTGAGTCCGCGGAGCATCGCCTGGTCACCGACAAGTTCATCGCCGCATGCGCCAGCGGCGACCTCGGCGGGCTACTGGCGGTGCTCGCCCCCGATGCCTGGGGCGACGTCGATCTCGGGCCGGCCGCCGCCGAGCCGCGTTCCGTCATCACCGGGGCGGAAAACGTCGCCGCGAACCTGCTGCGGTTCTGGGGACCGGGCTCCACGCTCGTCTCGCACCCGGTCCGCGGGCAGCCCGCCCTCCTCGGCTTCCACGGCCGCGCCCTCGCCGCACTGCTGGTGCTGCGCATGCGAGGAGAGCAGGTCGAGGCCGTCCACGTTATCGCCGACCCCGCCCAGATCGGCTTCCTCAGCCGCCGGCTGGCCACCGCCGCCGGATGACACCGCCAGGCAGGTAAGTCAAGACGAACGATGCTATACCGCCCCGCTGTCACCTTTACCCGCGCTATCTCGTCCCTACCGGTGGCCAGACGCCAATGACAAGTCAAGTAAGGAGCAGTGACATGACTGCCGAAGCACCAGCGGACCGCGGCGCCGCACTCGCGCTGGTCGCTCCAGCGGCGATCGTGCGGGTGCTCGTGCGCCCGCTGACCAAGATCCTCAACCCGCTCATGGCCAGGCTCGCCGGCCGCCGATTCTTCCCGATGGCACAGATCCATCACGTTGGCAGGCGCTCCGGGAAGACCTACGTGACGCCGGTGTCTGCTCACGTACGCGGCGACGTGCTGCTGATCGGGCTCACCTTCGGCAATCAGTCCGACTGGTCGCGCAACGTGCGGGCCGCCGCAGGGTGCACCGTCCGGCTGGGCGGCCACACCTACCGCGCCACCAGCCCCGAACTCGTCACCTGGGCAGATAACAGGGCACTCATCGCGTCCGCGTTCAACCGGTGCTGCGGGCCGGATCCCGCTTGCTCGGCATACGGCAGTTCATGCGCCTGCACGCGGTGCTCACCGGTTAGCCCGGCCGGACAGCCAGCCAGTTTGATACAGGTACTTCTTATATGGCAACCCGGGCGATGACCGGGCGCATCATTTCGGGGGTTCGCGCTACGGTCACGCGGTTACGGTGCGCAGCGCGGCCGCGACGCCGGCCAGCACCAGGAGCGCCGCGTCACCGAGCAGGAACGGGATCGCGCCGGCCATGAGCGCGACCAGCCCGGCCGCCGTCGCGATGCCGAGCGGGCGATGCCGAGCCCGGCCAGGCCGCCTGGGGACGGCATTTCTGCCCGCTTTGGCTAAGTTAACGACCTGCCAAGCTACTCTCCGCAGTTCCGGACGGTCTATGCTCGGGCGGCCGCGCAGGGCGTGGCCGGCGGTCAGGCTCCGGTGAGGTCGATGCTGGTGGTTATGTCAATCGCGCCGCGCAGCGACCGGGCCACCGGGCAATGATCGGCGTGGACGCCCATCACCCGGTCGATCACTGACCTGTCGGTACCCGGATCGGCGCGGAGCCGGTATCGCACCGCGATCCGCCTGAGTACCAGGGTGTGGCCCTCGAGCTCGACCTCTCCGGTCGCGTCGGCGTGGAGACGACCGTCTCCGGCTGGAATGCCGCGCGCCTCCAGCGCGCCGCCCAGCGTCCCGGTCAGTCAACCAGCCGCCGCGGCGACAATGTAGTCCAGCGTGGTCGCGTGCGGCTGGTACTGGCCCTCCTGCAACCCGTAATGCGCGGCGACCTCACCGTGCACGCCGAATACCACCGCCGCGTCCTCGGCCGGCACCCGGGCGTACCGCAGCGGCCCGCCCGCCCGGTCCACCTCCACGTGGGACCGGTAGACCACATCACCCATGACGCGTCCTCCCTCGGGACCCGCGCGTTCATCGCATCAACCCAAGCCTACGAGCCGAAGAACCATCGGCCCACAGCTGCGCCCGGTCTGGGCCGGCACGGCCGCTGCAGGGCAGGTTCTCTGACGCTCTGCCAAACTCCGGTTCCCGCTCGAGCAAGCCGGCAAACGAGCAGGCTGGATTGCAGCCAGTCACATGCCTCGCGCTTCGCCGGTAATGAGAATGACCCCCGCGCCTGTCTGCGGTATCCCGCCGCCCAGCCCCCCGGCGTGCGAGCCGCCCTGCCGTTCGTCTTCGTGCCGAATTGGGGGAAACCTTGCCGTTGTCGACTACGAATACATGGTGAGCAAACATCGTGGCGGCCGTGCGCCGCCGACCGGTTCCGGCTCGCCGGAGGGAAGAGCAGCAGATGATGAACTTTGTCTCACGTCGGCGCGGGCGGACGGCCGTCCCGGCCATCACCGCAACACGAGAAGCAACGCGCCTCCTGAACCGCGGCTGGTCGGGTGCGCTGGTGCTCGGCCTGGCGGCAGCCGCGGCGGTGGCCGTCCCCGCGTCCGCCTCCGCCTCGGACGGCCCGTCCCCGGTGGTCGGGCACGTCTACGTCAACGACAACACCAAACCAGCCAACACGATCGGGGCGTTTGACCGCCACGCTGATGGCACGCTGACCCCCGAGGCCGGGTCGCCGTTCGCGGCCGGCGGGGCCGGGACCGGCTCCGGGCTGGCCTCGCAGGGCGCGCTGCAATTCTCGGCGGACGGCCGGTTCCTGATCGCCGTTGATGCCGGCAGCAACCAGATCTCGGTGCTGCGGGTCCATTCCGGTGGCTCCCTCAGCCTCGTGCCCGGCGGTGTCGTCTCTTCCCGCGGCACGCTGCCCGACAGCATCGCGGTCCACGGTGACCTGGTCTACGTGGCCAACTCCGGGTCCGGCCACAGCAACTACACCGGCTTCCGCCTCAGCTTCGGCGGCCACCTGTTCCGCATCCCTGGGTCGACGGTGACGCTGGCCTCCGGCGCCGCGCCCGGTGACGTGCTGTTCAACGGCACCGGCACCAAGCTGGCCGGCACCGAGGTCGGGCCCTCCCTGATCGACAGCTTCACCGTCGGCTCCGGCGGGCGGCTGACCGCCGCTCCCGGATCACCGTTCCCGGCCCAGGGGCTGGGCCCGTTCGGCAGCGAGTTCCGCCCGACCGAACCGAATCAGCTATTCGTGTCCAACGCCCACAACACCGCCCCGAACAGCGGCACCGTCTCGGCGTTCAAAGACCACCGGAACGGCCGGCTGTCGCCGATCGGCGGCTCCCCGTTCCCGGATCACCAGATGGCCCCGTGCTGGGTGGAGATCACCCGTGACGGCCAGTTCCTGTTCACGGTGAACACCGCATCCGGGACGATCTCCGCTTATCAGATCGCCGCCAACGGCGCGCTGACCCTGCTGCCGGGCAGCACTGCGGCCGGCGGCCCCACTGCCGGGGCGGTCGACGCCCGGCTGAGCCCGGACGGCGGCTTCCTGTATGTCGATCAGGGCAAAACCGGCGCGGTCGCCGCGTTCGCCGTCAACGGCGGCAACCTGACCTCGCTGGGAACCTCCCCGTTCCCGCTGCCCGGCGGCGCCGCGCCCGCAGGCATCGTGGTCAGCTAGCTCCCCTCGCCGAAACAGGCCGGAGCCGCACGGACGCCCGCGGCTCCGGCCTAACGGTGTGCCCTGTCCAGATGCACCGCGGGCCGCAGGGCCGCCCCCCACCTGCCGCATGACGCGCTGGCTGACTGCTTCGCAGCTGGCTACCGCCACGAGACCCATCCCACCCGGACCAGGGGTCACCGGCGCGGCCGCATCCGGCGCAACCGGGAGCAGATCTTCACCTTCGTGCCCGACATCACCGCACCGGTGCTGCGATCCTAGCGCGCACCAGATGACCGCGAACCGGCGCCGTCATCAGCGGCGGTACGGGCGGCCGGCGTCATGACAGGCGCAAGCCAAAAACCGGATGATCTGCGCGTTGTCAGCATGTGCAATTACAGCCACGACCAGACGCGCCGACTCGGCGGTATGGAGCATTTCGCAGCCTCGGTAGCGCGATAGCGCCTACTCGCTGGTGGCATCGCGTGACCGGGCCGAACGGCCTACGTTGGGTTTCCGTTTAACCGCTAGGACCGGGACTGGCCCAGCCTCCGGCTTCAGCCTGGCCGGGAGGTACCCGATGACCACTGCCGCCCCATCCACCGCACTCACCACGATCCAGCCTGCCTTCACCGATGCCGAGCGATTCGCCCTCGCCGGGTTCCTGGCCGGTTACCGCGGCCTGACCCGCGAGGCGTACGCCCTGGACCTGCGCCAGTTCACGAACTGGTGCCGCGCCCGGTCTCTTGCCCTGTTCGCCGCCCGCCGCGATAGGGGCCGACATCGAGGGCTTCGCCCGCGACCTGGAAGCGATGGGCCGTGCCCGGGCCACCGTCACCCGGCGGCTGTCCACCATCGCGGGGTTCTACAAGTACGCCGTTGAAGAAGAGCTCCTGGACCGCTCGCCCGCCGCCCACGTCCGCCGTCCGCGGGTGGACTATGAGTCGCTGCGATCGCTCTGGACCGCAACGAACTCGGCGCCCTGCAGGTCGCGGCCGGGCTCGGGCCGCCACGCGATCGTGCGCTGATCTCGCTGCTCGCGCTGAACGGGCTGGGCGTATCGGAAGCCACCGGCGCCGACATCGAGCACCTGGGCCTCGAGCGCGGGCACCGGACTCTTACGATTACCCGCAAGGGCGGGAAGGTCGTCACCATCCCGCTGGCGCCGCGGACCGCCCGGGCGATCGACCTGGCCATCGGCGAACGCGCCGAAGGACCGGTGTTCCTGGCGAAGGACGGGCGGCGGCTGGACCGGCACGGCGCCGGGCGGATCGTCCGCACGACCGCCCGCCGCGCCGGGATCATCAAGCCCGTCACCCCGCACACGCTGCGGCACGCCTTCATCACCGCCAGTTAAATAGGCAGAATTGCATCTGATGCAACATTCCCCGGAAGGCGTGATCACGAAGCCGTAAGGGCTTGAGCTTCCGGCCTGGCCTGCCTGGGCAGCGTGACAGGGACGCGACACGCCGGCGCTGCAGGCGTTCCCGGCGGCCGGTTGCAGCAGATGCCAGGATGTTGCCCCGGATTCTGTTGCGCTGGGTAACCAGATGATGTATCTGGTGTGACTGCTGGGGGCTGGGTGGGGGATCGGCGGGGCGAGCTGGCGCTCGTCACGGCAGACGGGGATGCCCCGTTCTCGCCGGGGCCGGCGCTGTTCGAGGAGATGCTGGCCGGGTGGCGGCGGCAGCAGCAGGCCAGGCGGCTGAGCGGCCCGCTGGTCGAGGGCCGGATCCGGCTGGTCCGCCGGTTCCGGGAATTTACCGGGGCCTGGCCATGGCAGTGGACGCCGGCCCAGGTCGAGGAATGGATCGCCGCCGGCGGGTGGGCGCACTCGACGATCCGCTCATATGAAGGGGCACTGGCTGCGTTCCTGGGCTACGCGTGCGATCCGAGGTACGGATGGGCGGCGGAGTGCGAGCAGCGGGTCGGTGCCCGCCCGGTCCAGGTGTGCCATGAGGGCAACACCGCGGTGCACGCGGCCGAGTACGAGGGCCGCCCGGAGCGGCGGCCGCTGACCCGGGGCGAGCTCCAGGCGTTCCTCGACGCCGCCGACGATCACGTTGAGCGCGCATCATCGTCGCGGCGGAAGGGATGGCTGGCCGCGTTCCGGGACGCGACGCTGTTCAAGGTCATCTACGGGTGGGGGCTGCGGCGCCGGGAGACCGTGATGCTGGACGCGGCCGACTTCACGCCGAACCCGGCCGCGCCGGAACTCGGCGGGCTGGGGACGTGCCATGTCCGGTACGGGAAGGCGATGCGGGGCAGCCCGCCGCGGCGGCGTGCGGTCGCCACCGTGATGCCGTGGGCCGCCGAGGCCCTCGCGCAGTACGTCGACGAGGTCAGGCCCGGTTTCAGGGCTGCCGGCCACCCGGCGCTGTGGCTGACCGAGCGGGGCGGGCGGATCTCGCTGCGGCAGGTCGATGACCGGTTCGCGTCCTGGCGGCAAGCGGCCGGCCTGCCTGCTGAGCTGTCGGTGCACTGCCTGCGCCACTCGTATATCTCGCACCTGATCGAGGACGGGGCGGACCCGGTGTTCGTGCAGCAGCAGGCCGGGCATTCCTGGGCTTCGACGACGGCCGTCTACACGACGGTGGGACAGGACGCGCGGAACCGGATGCTGCGGTCCGCGCTGGACCGCGCGTTCAGGGAAGGAGAACAGCAGTGAGCAGGAAGACCGTCTCCTACCGGTGGCACCTGCGGCGGCTGATGGCCGAGGCGGGGATGTTCGCCACGACCGACATGGTCCCGCCGCTGGCCGCCCGCGGGATCACGCTGTCACGCGAGCAGGTCTACCGGCTGGTCACGGGCATTCCCGAGCGGCTGAGCCTGCCCATCCTCGCAGCGCTGTGCGACATCCTGGACTGCGGTCCCGGTGACCTGATCGAGCCGGTGCGCAAGCCGGCCCGCAAGGAAGAGCCAGCCCCCGAGCCGGCGCAGCGGCCCAGGCCGGTGCGCGCGCGGGTCATCCCCGGACCCGGCGCACGGTGACGGCCCGCTGCCCGGCCGGCCACCAGCTGCCCGGCGGCCGCCGGCAGGCGGCAGCATGCCCGCAATGCCGGCGGGACACGCTGATCCGGCACGTCACCGCGGTGGACCTGACGCTGCCTGCCAGCGCGGCCGCAGCCGCGGTCGCCGCGGCCGCCCCCACCCCGGCCGCGCTGCGGGAACTGGCCACGGCGCTGGCCGCCGACCCTGACATGCTCCGGCACGGGGCGCCCCCGGTCGCCGGCCGGCTGGCCGCCGAGCTCATCGCCCGCGGCTCGGCCTCCCTGGCGATGCCCGCCTGCGCCCGCTGCGGCCGGGACGGGAGACCGCTGTTCCGGACGGCGGGCGGGGGCATGTGCAAGCCGTGCGCCGCCCGCGTGCGCACCGCCGCCTGCGCTCATTGCGGCCAGGTCAAGGCGATCGCCGGCCGTGACGCCTCCGGCCAGTACATCTGCGAGCGGTGCCGCCGCCATGACCGCGGGCACCGCCCGTGCGGGCACTGCGGACGGGAAGCCCCGATCGCGGTGCGGGCACGCGACGGCGCGCCGGACATCTGCGTTAACTGCTACCGGATGCCCAGCGCCGTCTGCAGCGGCTGCGGCAAGTACCGGCCCTGCAACTTCGCCGCCAGTTCCCGTCCGGTCTGCCCGTCGTGCTCGCCGAAGGCAACCGCCGCCTGCGCCCGCTGCGGGCAGGACCGGCCGCCGCAGGCACTATGGCCGGAAGGCCCGGTATGCGACCCGTGTTATACCGCCGCGCTGCGCCGCCGGGCCCGGTGCGCGGGCTGCGGCCAGGACCGGCGCCTGGTCTTCCCGCCGGGACCGGAGGCCGTCACCTGCGCGGACTGCGCCGGACTGCCCGCCATGTCCGCCTGCACCGGCTGCGGCATCGAGGACAAGCTCTACGAAAAGGGACTGTGCGCCCGGTGCAGCCTGCGGCGGCGCGCCGCGGGGCTCCTGTCGGGCGGGACCGGGGACGTCTCCGCGGCGATGAGTGCCGTGCTCGAGGCGATCTGCGCGGCCCGCAACCCGCGCACCGCGCTGAACTGGCTGCGCAACGGGGCCGGCGCCGCTATCCTCGCCGACATCGCGGCCGGCCGGACCGCCGCCACCCACGAGGCACTCGACCAGCACCCGCGGCCCCGCGCCGCCGGGTTCCTCCGGCAGATGCTCACCGCCGGCGGCGTCCTCCCTCTCCGCGACGAGGAACTCACCCGCGCCGGGCAGTGGCTCGCAGCCCTGCTGGAATCCCTGCCGTCCCCGGAGCACCGGCGGCTCGTCCGCGCGTTCGCCACCTGGCAGGTCATGCGCCGGCTCCGGCAGAACGCCCAGGCCAGGCCACGTCACCGGACGCGCACCGCCAGCGCGCGGAACTCGATCAGCGAAGCCGCCCGGCTCCTGGCCTGGCTCGGCGGACGCGGGACAGCGCTGCGGCAATGCCGCCAGGCTGACATCGACGAATGGCTCACCACCGCCAGCACAGGCGACGGCGCCCGCGACTTCCTGGCCTGGGCCGCCCGCCACGGGCACTGCCCGCCCTTCGCCTTCCCGGCCCGGCAGCGGCGCACCGGAACCGCGATCAGCGGCAGCCAGCGCTGGGAACAGGCCACCCGGCTGCTCCGCGACGCCACCATCGAGCCGGCCGACCGGGCCGCCGGGTGCCTGGTCCTGCTCTACGGCCAGAACGTCACCCGCATCGCCGCCCTCACCGCCAGCCAGGTCACCCGTCACGGCGATGACGTGCACATCCGGCTCGGCAAGCACGACATCCCCGTCCCGCCCGCCCTCGGCACGATCCTGCTCACCCTCATCACCGACGGGAAGCCCTACACCGGCACCGGCTCGCCCGCGCCGGGCAAATGGCTGTTCCCCGGGCTGCTGCCCGGCCAGCCGATCACGGCCGCACGCCTGTCCGCACGGCTCAACGCCATCGGCATCCCGGTCAGGGCCGCACGCCGGGCCGCCCTCACCGACCTCGCAGCACAGGTCCCAGCCGCCGTGCTCGCCGACGCCCTCGGCATCCACCCGACCACGGCAGTCCACTGGACACGCGACGCCGGATCCGACTGGAACCGGTACGCAGCCGAGCTGGCCAGGACCCGAAATCACAAGCGAAGGGAATAGCCGCCCGGCAACCCACCCGGGCAGGGGCATTCAGCACGCGAGTAACAATGCTCTCTACCAGTTTCGATGCCGGGGTGCCGCTGCGTGACGTGCAGGAAGCCGCCTCGCACGCCGATCCGCGGACCACCACGCGCCAGAGCGGGCTCGCAGCAGCTTGGACCGGCATGCGACCTACATCGTCGCCGCCTACCTCGCAGGCGCCGCCCGGTAACACGCCGGCCGACACCAGCTCCGCCTAGCAGTAAGACGCCGGGCGGAGCTGCCCGGCTACCAACCTGACTACGTCGCTGCCGTGACACGCCGCGACGCCACCGTGAACGGGAACCGCCTTATTGCAGACTCGTTGTAGGCGTTATGGCCTGGGTCGTAGCATTTAGAGGTCTGATGGGCTGGCGCTCGAACCGCCTGCCGGCCGCAGTCGTGGTCTGGCTTATTAACGAGGTGCCGCCTGTCGGGCCTTGCCGTGGCGTGGCTCGAAAGAGGTGCGACGCCGATCTGAAATAAGGCATGCCCGCCGCGGTCACCTGCAACGAAACGGGAAAAGGGGACCAGTGGTGGCAGTGATGATCGGTGTGGATCCGCATAAGGCTCGCATACGGCGGTGGCGATCGGCGCGGCGGAAGAGCCGGTGGGCCAGGTGCGGGTGCGGGCATCGGCGGCCCGGGCTGAGCGGCTGCTGGCGTGGGCTGCTGCCTGGCCGCAGCGGACCTGGGCGGTCGAGGGTGCCGCGGGTCTGGGGCACTTGCCGGCCCGGCAGCTGGTCGCAGCTGGCGAGCGGGTGCTGGATGTCCAGCCGGAGCTGGGTGCCCGGGTGCGGCTGCCGGCGTCCGGGGATACGAACAAGAACGACCCGGACGACGCCCGGCCGGTGGCGATCGCGGCGCTGCGCTCAGGCGCCTGCCGGCAGGTCAGGCCCGGCGACCACGCCACGGTGCTGAAGGTGCGGGCTAAGCGGCACCGGGACCTGGGCCGCGCGCGGACCCAGGTCGTGTGCCGGCTGCACGCCGTGCTGTGCGAACTGGTTCCCGGCGGCGTTTCCGAAAGGATCACCGCATCGCACGCGGGCCGCGTCCTGGAGCAGGTCACGGCCTCCGGCGCCGTCGCGCAGGCCCGCTGGGACCTGGCTGCTGATTCCTGGATGACCTGCGCCGGATCGATGCCCGGATGCGCGAGGCTAAGAAACGGCTGGCGGCGGCCGTCCAGGCGTCAGGTACCACCCTGACCGAGATCTTCGGCGCGGGACCGGTCATCGCCGCCGTCGTCATCGGTGAGGTCGGTGACGTTGCCCGGTTCGCCGGCCGGGACCGCTTTGCTGCTTACAACGGCACGGCGCCGGCAGAAGTATCTTCCGGCAACCGCAAGGTTCACCGGCTGTCCCGGCGCCTCAGCCACGCTGTGCACATGGCCGCGGTCACCCAGGTCAGCCAGCGAGCTCGCGGTCGCAGGCGCCGAGCTGCCGCCGCCCTTGCGGGCTGAGCTGCCGTCTCCGCCTGACCGGATCATTCTGCCGGCACATAATCATCCAGCAGGCACCCTCAGTACATGCTCGATCCTCCTGTCGAATGCTCGGGCCAGTGCCGGGGGTGCACGGGCGCGAGCGCCCGGACCGGACAGCGCCGGATGTTACGTTTTGTACCGGTGGGATCTCGTGGTACCGCAAGCAGCCGCCTGAGCGCCGCGACCTCATCAGGAAGACCGCGGGCCAGGTAGGCACGCACCTGATGAGGACTACAACACGGGCGCCTACCAGGCCCGCCTGCAGCAGCGCGGCGGCATGGTTCCCAAGCCCGCCACAGGACGACGGCGTCGGCGATCTTGCGGGAGCTCGCGCTGGCGCCCAGGTCGCTGTCCGCCGCTTAGCTCGCCGGCCTGCTCAACCCGGCCGTGCGGCCGCCGTGGCCGACCTTCGCGCCTACCTGCGGGCGCACCACACGATGGTCCTCCGGCAGGTGCGCCGGGGCGGCTTGGTGTTCGGATATCACTCCGAACTGCCGGGCGACCCCCCGCCGCAGCAACACCCGACGGGGTTTTCTCACCCCGCACCATCGGCACTCGCAACGCCTCACTCATCGGCATCTTCAGCGCCGGGCCTCCTACTTGACGGCGAGGACGTTGACGGGCCGGATGTCCGGTTCGCGGGCCAGCAGGTCGGCTGATACTTCGGCGAGCGCGGCCGGTATCTGGCCGTTGATGTGCGCGGTGCGGGCGTCGCCGGTGGCGAAGGTGTCGAAGATGCCGTAGCTGGTGTCGCTGATCTTGAACGCGTACCAGGTGATGGTGCCTTGCTCGGCGACGGCCAGCTCCCGGCCGGCCTTGAGGAATGCCGCCAGCTGTTCGCCCTTACCGGCTTTGGCTTCCAGCAGCGCCAGTATGCCCAGTGTCACGGTCATGGGATCGGTGTCCTTCCAGCGATAGCGTCATCGCGAGCCGTTCAGCCCGCTTCCAAATAGTTGGCGTCGTCAGCGGCCAGGTTTCTTACCTCTGGCCTGCCGGCTCCGCCCAGAGGGGTCACGCGCTTCCTCCCCGCCTGCATTGAGCAGTGAAGTGCGTCGGCAGGCTCGCTGTGAGCAGCTGCAGGGATGCGTGCCCCCCAGGCACGACGGCGGGCCCGGTCGGGCCCGCCGTCGTGCCTGGGGGCTGTGGTTAGCGCGGGGGGAACTGAGAGTCGGGGGCGGGCGGGGCGAGGTTGGCGGTGGGGGCGCTGGCGGTGAAGCCGATCACCGCGCAGTTGATGTCCACGCCGACCGAGCCGTAGGGGGCGGGCTGGCCGGTGGCCGGGTTGACGCCGGTCAGCAGGTCGGGCCGGGTGGCGGCCAGGTTGAAGACCTGGTTCTCGTCGATCTGGCGGGTGTTGAGCCCCGCGGCGACCGCCTTGGGGGTCCACAGGCCCAGCTGGGCGTCCCACAGCGGGCTGTAAGCGTCGGCGTGCCGGGGATCGGTCAGGGTGGGGAAGTCACCGAACACGTTCAGCAGGTCGCCGCCGTTGCGCAGCGCGTCGATCATCGCGGTGTCGCCGGCGGAGGCGTCCGATGAGGCGAACCCGTCCTTGACCAGGTGCACGAATCCCTGCGCATTCGGGTTGGCGGTACCGGTCTGGCCGTTGCTGAAGCCGAACAGCCGCTCGCGGGCCGAGCCGAGGAAGTCATCGCCGCCGTTGAAGGCGGCCTTGTCCAGCGCGGGCACGTAGGTGGAGCGCTCCAGCACCGCGGTCAGCGGCTGGCCGGCGTCGGTGCTGAGGTACACGATGGGCTGGCCGGCGTCGAAGCCCTTGACGAACAGCAGGTCGACCCAGGATTCGGCGAACTGGCCGGGCTTGGACGGGCCCGCGATGTGGACGCCCAGCACGCGGTCCTCGGTGTTGGCGTGGTGGGTCACGTCGAACGGCCCGTCCCCGGTGGCCACGATCGGCGCGTTGTAGACGACGTCGGAGCCGGCGATCTTGATGAACGGGCTGTATCCCGGGCCGGCCACGGAACCGGGCTGGAACTTGGCCAGCGGGAATCCGGCCGGTCCGGGTGTCGCGATCCGGGTGGGGCTGAAGTCCGGCGCGCCGGCGAAGTGCACGGCCGCGGGCCCGAACGGGTTCTGCTGTGGTGTCGGCGAGCCGAGCGTCACTGTCTGCACGGCGGCCGGGTCGCTGACCGCGATGTTGGCGAGCTTGGGCGCGTAGTTCACGCCCAGGTCGTGCGCCAGCCCGGCGTCGGAGGCGTCCAGCAG